>Ga0209724_1001068_pt1 | contig 25502 bp, 21 predicted proteins | sample grotaG_FD_184143 | JGI IMG/M metagenome (GOLD analysis project Ga0209724, IMG submission 184143) | Glacier valley bacterial and archeal communities from Borup Fiord, Nunavut, Canada, to study Microbial Dark Matter (Phase II) -... | ecosystem: Environmental > Aquatic > Freshwater > Ice > Glacier ...
TCAAGCATCGCTTGGTCGCGATGCTTCTCTTCGGGCTGGTGCTGGTGCTGGTGGGGTTCCTGTTCTGGCGCGTGCCCGGCAGTTTCGTGCCGGCCGAGGACCAGGGCTACATCGTCTCGTCGGTGCAGTTGCCCGACGGCGCGAGCCTGAAACGCACCGAGCGCACCACCAGGCAGTTGCGCGACCTGATCGGAAACGACGAAGCGATCCAGGACGTCCTGACGATCAACGGCTTCGACTTCATCGCGGGCGGCAACAAGACCAACGCGGCCACGATCTTCTTCCCGCTGAAGGACTATTCGCAGCGCAAGGGCACCGCGCAGCAGCTGGTCGGCAAGGTGTTCGGCACCAACGGCCGCATCGGCGACGGCCTGATCCTGGCGTTCAACCCGCCGGCCATCCGCGGCCTGGGTGCTGCGGGCGGCTACGAGGTCTACATCCAGGACCGCACCAGCACCGCCAATACGACCGATCTCGCCAAGGTCATGAACGACCTCATCGCCGCGCTGCAGAAGGACCCGCGTCTGGGTGCGCAGAACTCGTTCTTCCGGCCCACCGTGCCGCAGCTGCAGGTCGAGGTCGATCGCGACAAGGCGATCGCGCTCGGCGTGTCGGTCAGCGACGCCTATGCGGCGCTGCAGGCCACGATGGGGTCGCTGTACGTCAACGACTTCAACCTGTCCGGCCGCACCTTCCGCGTCCAGTTGCAGGCGGACTCGGAGTTCCGCAGCAAGCCGGAGGACATCGGCAACGTCTACGTACGCAGCAGCACCGTCGGCACGCAGGCCGTGGCGGGACAGAGCCAGGTCGGCATCACCAGCAACATGATCCCGCTGAAGGCGATCCTCAACGTCAAGACCGTGATCGGCGCCGAGCAGCTCGAGCGCTACAACGGCTTCCTCGCGGCCAAGATCTTCGGCAGCGGCAAGCCGGGCGTGGCGTCGGGCGATGCGATCAGGGCCGTGGAAGAGGTCGCTGCCAAGACGCTGCCCAAGGGCTACCAGATCGAATGGACCGCGCAGGCCTACCAGGAGAAGCGGACCGGCAACGCGTCGATCTTCGCGTTCGGCCTCGCGATCATCATGGTCTACCTGATCCTCGCCGCGCTCTACGAACGTTGGGGACTCCCTGCCGCGGTGCTGCTGGCGGTGCCGTTCGCGCTCGCCGGTGCGCTCGGCTTCGTGTTCCTGCGCAGCATGGACAACGACATCTACTTCCAGATCGGGCTCGTGGTGCTGATCGGGCTCGCGGCCAAGAACGCGATCCTGATCGTGGAATTCGCCGAGCAGGCGTTGCTCGAGGGGCAGACGCGCGTCGAGGCGGCGATGACGGCCGCGCGCCTGCGTTTCCGTCCGATCGTGATGACGTCGCTGGCCTTCGTGCTCGGGGTCGCGCCGCTGGTGATCGCGACCGGGGCCGGTGCGGGTTCGCGGCAGTCGATGGGCACGGGCGTGTTCGGCGGCATGATCCTGGCGACCTTCATCGCGCCGATCTTCGTGCCGCTGTTCTTCACGCTGCTCGCGCGCACGCCGAAGCCGAAGGAAGTCGAGGAGGCCAAGCGCGAAAAGGCCGCCGCGCAGAAGGCGATGCACGAGACCGAGGAAGAACTGGGCGATTCCGATGGATCTGCGAAAACAGGCAACAACGCGGAGGGCGATCATGCGTGAGCGCGATCTGACGATCATGAAGTCCGTCACCACCGGCAGAAGCGCCGTGGCGCTGGGCATGGCACTGGCGCTGGTTGGCTGCGCGGTCGGACCCGACTACAAGCGGCCGGGGACGACGCTGCCTGCCGACTTCTCCGCGGTCGTGCCGATCGATCCGGCCTCGGCGTCGGCAGCGATCGCCGGCGACTGGTGGAAGGTCTACAACGACGTGCAACTCACCGAACTGGTCAACGCGTCGATCTCGAACAACCCCAACATCCGGCTCGCGATCGCCCGCGTCGACGAGGCGCAGGCCGCGTTGCGCGAGACCAACGCGGCGTTCTTCCCGTCGGTCGACTACTCGGGGACCGGGGCGCGCGCCCGTGTCGGCGTCGCGGGCGGAGGACAGAGCGGTGCCACCGCGACGGGCCGGGTCTTCTACGGCAACATCTACAACGCGCAGGCAGGCGTCTCGTACGAGCTCGATCTATGGGGCAAGCTGCGCCGCGCATCCGAGTCGTCGCGCGCCTCGCTGCTGGCGACCACCTACGCGCGCGACGTGACCACGCTGTCGCTGGCGAGCACCACCGCGCAGGCCTACTTCACGCTGCGTTCCCTCGACGCGCAGATCACGGTGACGCAGAACACGCTGCAGGCCGTGGGCGAGTCGCTCGACATCGCCAAGAAGCGTCTCGATGCCGGCTACACCTCGGCGCTCGACTACGCGCAGGCGGATTCGCTGCGTGCGCAGACCCAGGTGCAGCTGCGAGAGTTGCGCCGCCAGCGGGCTGTGCAGGAACACCAGCTCGGCAACCTGACCAGCAACCTGTCGCTGCGCATCGCGCCGGGGTCGATCGACAACCTGCCGGTGCCGATCAGCCCGCCGCCCGGGCTGCCGTCCACGCTGCTCGAGCGACGTCCCGACGTGGCGCGCGACGAGCAGTCGCTGGTCGCCGCCAACGCGGAGATCGGTGTCGCGAAGGCCGCCCTGTTCCCGACCTTCAGCCTCACCGGCGCGTACGGTGGCAAGAGCTTCGACCTGTCCGACCTCGTCAAGGCGCCGTTCCGCTTCTGGAACATCGGGCTCGGCATCACGGGTCCGATCTTCGCCGGCGGCAAGTACGTCGCGCGGCTCGATCAGGCGAAGGCGCGCGGCGATCAGCAGATCGCCACGTACCAGACCACCGTCGAAGGTGCGTTCAACGAAGTCGCCAACGCGCTCACCAACGTCAGCGAGAGCAACGCCGCCGAGACCGAGGTGATGACGCAGGTCGAGGCCGCCCGCCGGACGTTGCGCCTGTCGAAGCTGCGCTACGACTCGGGCTATTCCGCGTACCTCGACGTGCTCGACGCGACGCGCACCGCGAACGCCGCCGAGCTGACGCTGGTGCAGAACCGCGCGTCGCGCCTGAACTACAGCGTCGACCTCGTGAAGGCGCTGGGCGGCGGCTGGTCCGATGGCGCGAACGCGTCGTCGCCGCCGATCTCGCGTCGCTGAAGCCCCGGACTCTCTGGACGCCCGATGATCGCCTGCCCCGAGTGCGATGCGCTCCAACAGGAACCGCGGCGCGTCCCGCGCGGCACGAGCGTGCGGTGCTGGCGCTGCCAGAGCGTTCTGCTCCATGAATCGCGCAGGGGGACCGACTACGTCTTCTCGCTGATCGTCACCGGCTCGATCCTGTTCCTGATCGGCAACGCCTTCCCCCTGGTGTCGCTCGAGGCCGGGGGCAACGGCGTCACCACCACGCTGTTCGGTGCGTGCATGCACCTGTGGGGACAGGACCTGCAGCTCGTGGCGGCCCTGGTCTTGGTGACGACCATCCTCGCACCGGCCTTCGACCTGTCGGCGATGCTCTACCTCACGCTCGGCGTCCTGCGCGTCGATGCGGGGCGGGCGTCCGAGATGCCGCCGTTCTCCGCGACGCTGCTGCGCGCGGTGCAGGTGGTGCGACCGTGGGGGATGCTCGAGGTCTTCATGCTCGGCGCGCTGGTCTCCATCGTGAAGCTCGGCCAGATGGCGTCCGTCGTCGTCGGCCCGGCGCTGTACTCGATCGGCGCGCTGATCCTCGTACTCGCCGCCGCCAACTCCGCCTTCAACCCGCGCGAGGTGTGGTCGCGGCTGCCGGTGCGGCGCGACGACGAGGCCGCCGCATGAAGTCCGCCGCCATGACCGCCGCGATCGACGCCTGGCGGCGTCGCGGATCGGCGCCGATCACCACGGTCGACCCCGAGGAAGCCGAGTGGCTGGAGGCTGCGGCGCAGGCGCGACTGCGTTACGGCGCGGTCACCGCGCGCAGCGCGGGCCTCTACGCATGTCCTTCGTGCAGCCTTCTGAGCACGCACGTGGGCCGCGAAAGGGCCGACCAGCCGGCGTCCGGCCAGGTCGTGCTCAACGAGCCGCAGGTGGTCGAGGACGGCGAGCCGGTGACCGTCGAATGCCCGCGCTGCGGCGAGCCGCTGCACGTCCGCAAACCGGCCAGCATCGCCAAGACGTGGGCCTACATCATCGCCGCGTTCATCCTGTACATTCCCGCCAATGTGCTTCCGATCACCGATACGCGCACGCTGTTCGACGACCAGACCGACACCATCTTCTCCGGTGTCGTCCATCTCTGGCAGGCCGGCTCCTGGCCGCTCGCACTGCTGGTTTTCTTCGCCAGCATCGTCGTCCCGGTGGCCAAGCTGATCGTGTTGACGGGCCTGACCCTCTCCGTCCAGCGCGGCACGCTGCGCAAGCCGGCCCAGCGCACCCGCCTTTACCGCATCGTCGAGTTCATCGGCCGCTGGTCGATGCTCGACATCTTCGCCGTCGCGATCCTCACGGCGCTGGTGCAGTTGAAGAGCCTTGCGCAGGTCACGGCCGGGCCGGCGGTGCTGGCGTTCGGGGCCGTGTGCGTGCTGACCATCCTCGCGTCGCACGCGTTCGACCCTCGGCTGATCTGGGACCCGATCGACGCCTCCGGCGCGGACCCGGACCTCGAAGATGACTGAACCGGTCGCACCGCAGCCTCCCGAAGGAAGCGATCCGCCGCCGGCGGTGACGCCGTTGGTGCAGGAGGGCATCCCGAAGGCGCAGGTCACGCGGCGCAAGCGTCGGCAGATCTCGCTCGTGTGGATCATCCCGATCGTCGCCGTCGTCATCGGCCTGTATCTCGTCGTGCACGCGCTGCGCACGCAGGGCCCGACCATCGAGATCCAGTTCAAGACCGCCGAAGGGCTCGAGGCCGGCAAGACCAAGATCAAGTACAAGAACGTCGACATCGGCACGGTCCAGACCATCCTGCTCGGACCGGACAAGAAAGGCGTCGTCGTCACGGCGAAGATGACGCGCAACGCCACCGATCTGCTGGTCGAGGACACGCGCTTCTGGATCGTCAAGCCGCGCATCGCCGGCGGCCAGATCTCGGGACTCACCACGCTGCTGTCGGGGTCGTACATCGGGATGGACATCGGCAAGTCGACCGAATCGCAACGCGAGTACGTCGGCCTCGACACGCAGCCGTCCGTCACCACCGACGAGCCGGGCCGGGAGTTCCTGCTGCACGCTACCGACGGCGGGTCGCTGGACATCGGGTCTCCGGTCTTCTTTCGTCGCTTCCAGGTCGGCGAGGTCACGGCGGTCAACCTCGATCCCGACGGCAAGGGCGTCACGGCCCGCGTCTTCGTCCGTTCCCCGAACGAGAAGTACGTCACGCAGAACACGCGCTTCTGGCAGGCCAGCGGCGTCGACGTGTCGATCGACGGCAGCGGCGTCAAGATCTCCACGCAGTCGCTCGCGTCGGTCATCGTGGGCGGCATCGCGTTCCAGACCCCGAGTACCGAGCCGCCCGGTCCCGCGGCCAGCAACGACATGGCCTTCACGCTGTTCGACGACGAGCCGCTGGCGATGAAGCGCTCCGACGCGCAACTCGAGAAGTACATCGCGTACTTCGACGATTCGATCCGTGGTCTCGCGGTCGGGGCGCAGGTCGAGTTCCGCGGTTTCGTGGTGGGCGAGGTCCGCTCGATCGAGATGGAGTTCGACCGTCAGACGCGTGGTTTCCGCTTCCCGGTCGAGTTCGCGCTCTATCGCGACGTGCTGCCGGCCCGCATCGCGCGGGCCGAGAAGAACGGAACGCCGATCGACTCCGATGCGCTGTACGAACGCGCGATCCGCAAGCGCGGCCTGCGGGCGCAGTTGCGCACCGGCAACCTGCTGACCGGCACGAAGTACCTCGCGATCGACTTCATCAAGAACGCGGCGCCGATCCCGGACGGGCCCATCAAGGACGCGGCCGGCAATCGCATCATCCCGACCGTGCCGGGCAGCTTCGACGAGCTCCAGGAGACGCTGTCGAACATCGCGAAGAAGATCGACAAGATCCCGTTCGACCAGCTCGCGACGGAGGCCAAGCGCACGCTGCAGCAGTTGCAGGTGTCGATGAAGGAGGCCGACAAGCTGCTCAAGAACGTCAACGAGAACGTCGCGCCCGAGATCGCCGCGACGCTCAATGAAGTCAAGAAGACGATGAAGAGCGCCAACGAGGCGCTGCTGTCGACCGACTCGCCGGTGCAGCAGGACCTGCGCGGGACGCTCCTCGAGCTCAACCGCGCCGCGGCCTCGGTGAAGCTCCTGACCGACTACCTGCAGCGCCATCCCGAGTCCCTGCTGCGCGGCAAGGCGCCCGACGTGCCGTTCGGCGACAACGTCCCGAAGACGCCGCCCGGCGCTGTGTCGCCCACGCCCGCGCCGGCACCGCAAGCCAACCCGGAGGTCACCCGATGACGCGTCCCCGTACCGAGTTGCGACGGGCCAACCGGATCGCCTGCGGATGCGCGGCGCTGATCGTCGTGCTCGTGGCCGGCTGCGCAGGGTCGGGCAACCCCGAGAATTTCTTCGCACTCAACGACGGCGCCGTCGTGCAGTCCACCACGACGAAGTCGCGCAGCCCGTCGCTGCCCGGCATCGTCATCAGCGCGGTGACCGTGCCCGAACTCGTCGACCGGCCGCAGATCGTCACGCGCGACGCGAGCAATCGCGTGGTGGTGTCCGAGCAGAACCTGTGGGCCGAGCCGATCCGTGCCGGCATCGCCCGGACCCTGGCGACGCGCCTGTCGCGGGCGCTCGACGAAGCCGGGCAGCCGGCGCAGGTCGCGGCTTATCCGCAGACGTCGATCGCCGCGCCAACCTTGCGCGTGACGATCGACGTCGTCCGCTTCGACGCCGTGCCGAACGGCGAGGCCGTCGTCGACGCGGTGTGGAGCATCCGTCGTCCGTCCGACGGCACGGTGCGCACCGGCCGCACGGTCGCGTCGGCTCCGATCGCGGGGACGAGCTACGACGCGATCGTCCATTCGTGGAACGACGCGCTGCAGGTCGTCGATCGCGACATCGCCGCGATGGTCCTGCAGATCGGCGTCGGCCCCGCGCCGGCGCGCTGACCTCGGCCGCGCGGCGCCCCGCGCCGCGGTCGACGCCCCTCTACAACGCACGGCGATAGGCGACGGCCTCCGCGATATCCGCTACGGCGACGCTCGCCCGCCCGTCGAGGTCGGCGATCGTGCGGCCGATCTTCAACACGCTGTGATACGCCCTGGCCGACCATTCGAGACGGTTCATCGCGCGTAGCAGCAGCGCGTGGCCTTCGGCGTCCGGCGTGCAATGGCGGTCGATCGCCTTGCCGACCAGACCGGCGTTGCGAACGCCCTGGCGCTCGAACTGACGGGCGTGGGCGACGGCGACACGCGCGGCGATCACCGCGCTCGGGTCGCCGTCGGGCAGTGCTGCCAGCGCCGCGGGGTCGACCGACGGCACCTCGATGCGCAGGTCGATGCGATCGAGCAGCGGTCCCGAGATCCGCGACCGGTAGCGCGCGACCGCGTCGGGTCCGCAGCGACAGGTGCGCGTGGGATGGCCGTGGTTGCCGCAGGGACACGGGTTCATCGCCGCGACGAATTGGAAGCGCGCGGGGAAGTCGGCTTGTCGCGCGGCGCGCGAGATCGTGATGCGGCCCGATTCGAGCGGTTCCCGGAGCACCTCCAGGACGCGTCGGTCGAACTCGGGCAGTTCGTCGAGGAACAGCACGCCGTGATGCGCGAGCGAGATCTCGCCCGGTCGCGGGACGCTGCCGCCGCCGACCAACGCGACGCCCGACGCCGTGTGATGCGGCGCGCGATAAGGGCGCACGCGCCAATGCTCGACCGCGAAGCGTCCGGCCAGGCTGGCGAGGGCGGCGCTTTCCAGCGCTTCGGCTGCCGTCATCGTCGGCAGGAGACCGCAAAAGCGCGCCGCCAGCATCGTCTTGCCGGTGCCGGGAGGCCCGATCATCAGCAAGCCGTGGCCTCCGGCGGCGGCGACCTCCAGCGCGCGCTTCGCGGCGGCCTGTCCCTTGACGTCGGCGAGGTCGTGCAGCGGGACGTCGATCGCGCGGACAGCTGCGGGCTGGACGGGCAGCGCGACTTGTCCGATCAGGTGCGCGCACACCTCGAGCAGCGTCGCTGCCGGATGGATGCGGATGTCCTCGCAGAGCGCGGCCTCGATCGCGGACTCCGTCGGCAGGATGAAGCCGCGTCGCGACGCACGCTCCGCCAGCGGCTGCCGGGTCATCGCGTGCGTCATCGCGAGTGCGCCGCGGATCGGGCGCAGCGCCCCCGACAGCGACAACTCGCCGGCGTATTCGAAGTCGTCGACCCGCTCGGGAGGCAACTGCCCTGAAGCGACGAGGATGCCGATCGCGATCGGTAGATCGAAGCGGCCGGATTCCTTCGGCAGGTCGGCCGGCGCCAGGTTGACCGTGATGCGACGCGCTGGCAGCTCGAAGCGCGCGTTGAGGATCGCGGCGCGCACGCGGTCGCGGCTCTCCTTCACCTCGGTCTCGGCCAGCCCGACGATATTGAAGTGCGGCAGGCCGCCGGTCAGATGGACCTCGACGACGACCTCGGGCGCCTCCATGCCCGCCAGCGCGCGACTGCGGACGATGGCCAGCGAAAGGGCTGCGGTCATCGCACGGACGTCGGATCGGCTCGGACGGGGACCGCTGGCGCGTATCGTTGCGCGTGCCTCGCCGACCCGGCTCGCGCCCACTGCAGCGCGCAGCGGGCCGCGCGGTCAGCGCATCAGGCGGGCGCGCCCGTTCGCTCGCGTTCGAGGCGCTCGATGCGTGCCTCCAGATCCGCGATGCGGGTCTGCGCGCGCGACAGCAGCTCGGTCTGCAGGTCGAGTTGCTCGCGCGTCGCGAGATCGAAACGCTCGAAGCCCTGCTGGAGCACCGCGCGCAGGTTGTTGCGGATGTCCGCCGCGGGGGTCTCTTCGAGCATCTTGGTGATGCGCGCCTGCAGGGTTTCGAAGAACGCTGTTTTTTCCATGACGCGGACCGGGATGATGGAGGGTGGTGCTGCGAACGACCGGGCGCTGCAAAGCGCTGCCCCGAACGTCGAGACGAGTTTAGCACCGGGGATTTCGTGCGGCTTCGTCCGAACGGGGGTTGCGGACGGCCGCGTCGATCACCCCGCGTGAGCCGGCAAATCGAGTCGGTGCGCAGCGACCCCGTCGTCCACCGGCGGCTCGTGGCTGGCCACGATCCACAGCCGCTCGCCCTGTGCCGCCGCCGTCTCCAGATGGCGTCGCAGCACGCGCGAAGACGCGCCGTCCACCGCGGCCAGCGGTTCGTCGAGCAGGACGACCGGCGTCCCGGCCGCCATCGCCGCGATCACCGCCACCTTCTTGCGCGACCCGGTCGACAGCTGGTCGATGCGGCGCTCGAGGAAAGGTTCGAGCCCCAGGGCCTCGACCAGCACGGCCGGCAACGCGGTATCGAACGACGGGTACAGCCCGGCGACGAAGCCGAAGAATTCCTGCGGTTTGAAGTGATCGAAAGCCGGTCCGTCGGGCCCGCACCAGTAGACGTGACGGCGGTAGTCGAGCGGCTGGGCATGGGCATCGATCTCGCCGTAGCTGATGCGCCCCGAGCGCGGCTCGAGCGCGCCGCCGAGCAGGCGCAGCAGCGTCGACTTGCCGCATCCGTTGTCGCCGCGCACCCAGGTCAGGCCCGGCGGAAAGACGTGCGACCAGTCGCGAAACAGCGGCAGGTCCGGGTACGCGAAGGCCATCTGCTCGACCGACAGGACCGGCGTCATGACGCGGCCACCTCGGAGCCGAAGGCGATCGCGACGGTGAGGATCAGGATCCAGCGTGCGGCGTGGTGGGTCGTTTCCATCGGTTCTCCGCTTTCGAGGGCGCAGCCTGCCACGAGCGCGCAGGCGTAGGACGCGAGGACGTGTGGACGGATCGACGGCGATCCCGCGCAGGCGGCCAGGAGGACGACGGTCCCGGTGATCGCGGGTGTCAGCACGAGCGCCCGACGCGTGCGCTCGCAGGCGTCGGCATCGAGCGGCAGCGACGACGCCTCGCGCCACAGCGGTCGCAGTTCGCGCGTCGTGCGCGCGCGCAGCAGGCTCGTCGCGGACAACGCGACCACGGCGAGCAGCGCGAGGGTCCAGCCGATCGCGAGCGCGGTCCGGGCGGCGAGCAGGGCGCAGCCGGCGGTCGCGATCAGGCCTGCTCCCAGCAGCGCTGCGCTCGCCGGGGCACGACCACGCAGCAGCGACAGCAGGACGAGCGCGCGACGGGCGTCGAGCCGGCGGGTGAGCGGTTCCCGTCGGACGGCGGATCGATGTCGATCCGCGCGATCGACCGCATGGCACGAAGGCCGGCGCACGAATCGCATCCAGCGCCAGGACAGGAACAGCGAACCGGCCGCGGCGGCGATCCATCCCCCGACGGCGAGTCCGCGATGCATCGCATCCGACGCCGACGCCTTGTTGAACCCGATGGCGATCCAGCCGGCCAGCAGCAGCGCCTGCCACGGCAGCATCACGAGTGCGCCGAAGAGGCGGTCGGAATGGCGGATCGTCTCCACCGGCAACGGCAGCGCGCGTTCGGCGTCGGACCAGTGGCGCGGCCACCAGAGCGGCCGGGTCAGCACGACGGGCAGCGTCCCGACGAGCGCGTAGGCGAGCGTCGCGGGAACGATCAGCCAGTCGCGCTCCGCCGCCGCGCGCAGCGGCCACAGCAGCAGGCTCGCCGCCGCGGCGGCGGCGGTCAGCGGCGCGTTGGAGCCCGCGCCGAAGACCGCGGCGGCGACGAACAGGGACAGGCCCAAGCGACGGAAGAAGTCGCGCAGCGCGCGGCGAAAGCGCAGCAGACGCATCGCGTGATAGTCGATGGGCCCTTCGGCAGGTCCTGTCATTGCGCGCGGATTCGGGCCGGCGATCAGATCACGCCGTCGGACTTCAACGCCGCGATCTGTGCGGCATCGAAGCCCAGGTCACGCAACACATCGACGGTGTGCTCGCCGAGCGCGGGCCCGAGCCAGCGCGTGCGTCCCGGCGTCGCCGACAGCTTCGGCACGATGCCCGGGATGTCGATCGGCGATCCGTCGGGCAGTGCATGCGTGGCGATCATCTCGCGTGCGGCGTAGTGCGGGTCGCGGTGGATGTCGGCGGCCGTGTAGATCCTGCCGCACGGCACGCCGGCCGCGTCGAGGGTCGCGAGGACGTGGTCGAGCGGGTGCCGTGCGGTCCAGTCGCCGATCGCCGCATCGATGCGCGCGGTCTGTGCGACGCGGCCGTCGTTGTGCTTGAGCGCGGGATCGTCGGCGAGGTCGGGGCGGCCGATGGTCGTCATCAGGCGGCGGTAGAGGCCGTCGCTGTTGCCCGCCACGATCACGTAGCTGCCGTCGCTGCACGGATAGGTACTCGACGGCGTGATGCCCGGCAGGCTCGCGCCGCTGCGCTCGCGCACGTGGCCGAGCGCGGCGTACTCGGGGATCAGGCTTTCCATCACGCCGAACACCGCTTCGTAGAGCGCCACGTCGACCAGTTGCCCGACGCCGCCGTTGACCCGCACGTGATGCAACGCGAGCATCGCGCCGACGGTGCCGTAGAGCGACGCGAGCGTGTCGCCGATGCTGACGCCGACGCGCACCGGCGGCCGGTCGGGATAGCCGGTGACGTAGCGCAGTCCGCCCATCGACTCGGCGATCGCGGCGAAGCCCGGGCGGTCCTTCTCGGGACCGGTCTGGCCATAGCCCGACACGCGCACCATCACCAGCCGCGGGTTGAGCGCCGACAGGTGTTCCCAGCCGAGACCCCAGCCCTCTAGCACGCCGGGCCGGAAGTTCTCGATGACGATGTCGGCGTCGCGCACCAGCCTGCGGACGATGTCCTGGCCGTCCGACTTCTTCAGATCGACCGTGATCGACTTTTTGTTGCGGCTCTGCGAGTACCACCAGTAGGACGTCCCGTCGTGGAGCTTGCGCCAGCTGCGCAACGGGTCCCCGGTGCCCGGCGTCTCGACCTTGACGACGTCGGCGCCGAACTGCGCGAGCAGGCTCGACGCATACGGTCCCGCGATCAGCGTGCCGAGCTCGATCACGCGAATGCCCTTCAGCGGCAGCGGCGTCGCTGCCGCTTCGGATGCCGGGGGTGCCTGGGTCATGGGTTCCTCTCCTCGAGGACGCGATGCTAACCGCCGCGCCGCGCTCGATCCGCGAACGAAAAGGGGCGTCGATCCCGACGCCCCTCGATCACGACGGGCGCGCGATCACGGCTTCATGTTCTGCGCGAGGAACTTCTCCATCGCGCCGTAGAACTCGAACTGGTTTTCCTCGTTGCGAAAGCCGTGGCCCTCGTTGTCCTTGACCATGTACTCGACGACGACGCCGCGCTTCTTCAGCCCGTCGACGATCTGGTCGCTCTCGGCCTTGTTGACGCGCGGGTCGCGTGCGCCCTGCGCGACGAACAGCGGCGTCTTGATGCGGTCGACGAAGTTCACCGGCGACGCGGCCTCGAGCATCGCCTTGTTCGTGTCCGGGTTGCCGACCATCTCGTAGAGCTGCTTGCGAGCCGACTCCCAGTACGGCGGGATGGTATTCATGAACGACAGCAGGTTCGACACGCCGACGTAGTCGACCGCGGCCGCGTAGAGATCGGGAGTGAACGTGACCCCGGCCAGCGTCGCGTAGCCGCCGTAGCTGCCGCCGTAGATCGCGATGCGCTTCGGGTCCGCGATGCCCTGCTTCTTGAGCATCTCGACGCCGTCGGTGATGTCGTCCTGCATCGATCGGCCCCACTGCCCGAAGCTCGCCTCCCAGAACTGTCGGCCGTAGCCGGTCGAGCCGCGGAAGTTCATCTGCAGGACCGCGTAGCCGCGATTGGCGAGGAACTGCACTTCGGGGTTGAAGCCCCAGATGTCTCGCGCCCACGGGCCGCCGTGCGGATTGACGACGACCGGCAGGTTCTTCGGATCGACGCCCACCGGCAGGGTCAGATAGCCGTTGATCGTCAGTCCATCACGGGCCTTGTACTGAATCGGCTTCATCACGGCCATGTCGGCCTCGGCGAGTCCTGGCTGGATGTCGCCGAGCTTGGTCAGCGTCTTGCGCGTGACGTCGTAGATGTAGCGCGCGCCTTGCGTGCGATCGTTGTAGGCGGCGACGACGAGTCGGGTCTCGTCCTTGGTCACGCTCTGCAGGCCGATGTCGTAGCCCGGCAGCTTCTGCGCGAGGTCGGCATAGACCGCGGCGGTCACGGGGTCGATGACCTTGTGCTGCGACTTCCAGTCCGAGTACGTGACCTCGGTCAGGACCTTGCGCTTGCGTGAGTACGCGAGGCCGTAGGCGTCCACCTCGGGGTTCTCGTAGATCAGCTTGCCTTCCTTCGCGGTCTTCGGGTCGAACTCGAAGATCGCCTTCTTGTCGCGGCCGCGGTTCGAGTTGACGTAGAGCCGCTTGTTGTCGAACGTGAAGAAGAAGGGCTCGACGCCTTCCTTGAAGTTGGTGGTCAGCAGCGTCTTGAACGGCTGCGTCTCGGTGTCGCGATAGAGCAGGGAGCTGTCGACACCATCGGTGCTCACCGCCACGCGCAGCTTGCCGGCGTGGTCGGTGATCCAGCTGACGATGTTGCCCGGGTTCTCGGCGACCAGCTTCGCGTCGCCGCTGTCGACATCGATGCGGAACACGTCGAACACCTTCTTGTCGCGCTGGTTATGCGATACCAGCATGTGCCGGTCGTCGTCCTTCAGGTCGTCGACGATCTCCGCGCGGACGCCGTCGAAGGGCGTCAGGTCCTTGCCAGCGCCGCCCGTGATCGGAACAGACAGCACGTGGAAGTTCTCGTCGCCGCCGAAGTCCTTGACGAAGACGATGTGCGCGTTGCCCTTCCAGAAGAAGCTGCTCACGTCGCGGGCCGACTCGCTGGTCAGCGGGGTGGCCGCGCCGGTCGGAGCGCCGCTCGCATCGAGGTTCTGGACGAAGACGTTCTGCCGACCGTTGTTCTTGGCCAGGTAGGCCAGATGCTTGCCATCCGGCGCGAGGCGGAAGAACGAGCGTTCCGGCTTGCGGAAGAAGTCGCGGACGTCGTACGTCTTCGGCGGGTTGGCGGCGGCTGTCGGGGACTGGGCGCCGGCGGGCGATATCGATGCGGCAGTGATCAGGGCGAAGGTCATGGTGGATGCGGAGGCGCCGAACAGCGATCTGGACATCGAGGATCTCCAACGGAAAAGGGGTGCCGGACAAGAGGACCGCGGATGATGCCTCGCCGCGATCACGGCGCAAAGTCGGGATGCGACGGAGCGTCGGTCGGATGCGATGGACTGCGGTACCTTGGCGTCGAGCGACCGGCGTCAGCCGACCTTCGTGTGCAGGGCCATCATCGCGACCTCGGTGTTGCCGTCGAACATCGACGGCAGGACGTCCATCGCGCGCTCGATCGACTCGTCGATCGCCTTCTGCTCGTCGCGGCGTGGAGGATGCAGCACGAAGTCGACGACCTGCTGCTGCAGCCCGAGCGTGCGCGGGTGGCCGATGCCGATGCGCAGGCGCCAGAACTGTGGCGTCGTCAGCACCGCCCCGATGTCGCGCAGCCCGTTGTGTCCCGCATGACCGCCGCCGAGCTTGAGCTTGACGACGCCCGGGTCGAGATCGAGCTCGTCGTGCGCGACCAGGATCTCGTCGGGCAGGATCTTGTAGAAGCGGGCCAGGGCACCGACCGCGAGGCCGGACCGGTTCATGAACGTGTCGGGCATCAGAAGCCATCGCGGGCCGTCCTTGCCGACCACGCCGTGGAAGCCACGCTCGCCGCGCAACGCGATGCGATGCGTCTGCGCATAACGCTCGATCAGCCAGAAGCCCGCGTTGTGGCGCGTGGCGGCGTATTGGGCGCCGGGATTGCCGAGCCCCACGACGAGCTTGATGGAAGCGCCGGGCAAGTCAGTCGCCCGCCGGAGCGACCGAGGCGCCCTCGATGTGGTGCCTCGCGAGCGACGCCGCGACGAAGCCGCTGGCCTTCATCGTCTCGATGAAGTTCGCGAGGTAGGCGGCAACTTCGGCGCCGCGGCTCTTGGGTACGCCGACGGCCTGTCGGATCGTCATGAAGCGACCGGCGAGGACGCGCAGGCCCGGCACGCGCCGCGCGTCGGCTTCCAGCACCTGGCGCACGCCCGCGGCCACCGCGACCGGGTCGTCCAGCAACGTCTCGATGACCGCGCCTGCACCGGGAACGCGAACGATCTCGGCTTCCTTGATGTCGCGCGTGAGAAAGAGGTCGTATGCGCTGCCCTGGCCGACAATCACGCGCTTGCCCGGCCGGTCGACCTCGGCGATCTCGCGGATCGGATCGGCCTCGCGCACGAGGTAGGTCCCCTCGATGAGAACGTAGGGCGCGGTGAACGCGATCTTCGCGCCCCGGACCGGGTCGATCGCGAAGAATCCGATGTCGGCGCTCTCGTCGCTGACGAGGTCGACCGACTTGCCGGCGGAGTCGACGACGACCAGTTCGGACTCGACGCCGAGTTGCGCGGCCAGCGCGCGGCCGAGATCGACCGAGACGCCGACCGCGTGGCCGTCGGCAGCCCGGTTGGCGAGGATCGGATTGCCGAGGTTGATGGCGACGCGGAGCGTACCGGTCGGCGCGAAGGAGGAAGCGAGCGTGCTGGGCATGGCCGGCATTCTAAAGACCCCCGGTCCCTGGGCGTCGCGGAACCAAAAAAAAGCCCCCGACGTGCGGGGGCCTTTCTCTCGGACAGCGCGACTTACTTCTTGTCGGTCTTCTCGGCCTTGTCGGCCTTGTCGCCGGCAGCCGGGGCTGCGGCGGCAGCCGCCGTCTCGGCTTCGGTCGCAACGATCTCCTGCTCGACCATCTCCTGCGGCATGGTGGCCGTGGCGATGACGTCTTCCGCGTTCGCCGTGACCTCGACGCCGGCTGGCAGCTTCAGGTCCGACACGTGCACGGCGCCCTGCGCCTCGAGCTGGCCGAGATCAATCTCGAGGAACTCGGGCAGGTCCTTCGGCAGGCAGACGACTTCGATGTCGTTCATCACGTGGCTGATGACGTTGGCAGACATCTTGACGGCCGGCGACGTGTCCGCGTTCAGGTAGTGGATCGGCACGCGGACGTGGATCTTGGTGTTCGCGGCGATACGCTGGAAGTCGATGTGCAGGACCTGCTGCTTGAACGGGTGCATCTGCACGTCGCGCAGCAGCACGCTCGTGGCCTTGCCGCCGTCGACTTCGAGGTCGAGGATCGATGCGTGGAACGCTTCCTTGCGCAGGGCGTGGAAGAGGTCGTTGTGATCGAGTTCGATGTTGACCGGTGCGTCGGTGCTGCCGTAGACGATGCCGGGGACCTTGCCGGTGCGACGAAGGCGGCGGCTCGCACTCGTACCTTGCGCACTGCGCGTTGTGGCGATGACTTTCATGGGACTTCTCCAAAAGTTTGAATGGCCCGTCCGCGACCAGACGGAACCGTGATCCGCTGAACGGCTACGACGAACCGCGGCGGAACGCGACCCGAAGAACGATTCTTGAACGGCTATTCGGCGAACAGCGAACTGACCGAATCGCCCTTGCTGATCCGCGCGATGGTCTCGGCGAGCAGCGGCGCGCACGAGATCTGGCGGATCTTGGAACTCTTCTGCGCATCCCGGTTGAGCGGGATCGTGTCGACGACCACCAGCTCGTCGAGGCTCGACGCATCGATGCGCTGGACCGCACCGCCCGACAGAACCGGGTGCGTGCAGTAAGCCAGCACCCGGGTCGCACCGCGCTCCTTCAGCGCCTGCGCGGCCTTGCACAGCGTGTTCGCCGTGTCGACCATGTCGTCCATGATCACGCACGTGCGACCGTCGACGTCGCCGATGATGTTCATCACCTCGGCGACGTTGGCGCGCGGACGCCGCTTGTCGATGATCGCCAGGTCGGTGTCGAGGCGCTTCGCGAACGCGCGGGCACGCACCACCCCACCCACGTCCGGCGACACCACCTGCAGGTTGGCCGTGTCCTGCTTGTACAGGTCGGCCAGCAGGATCGGCGACGCGTAGATGTTGTCGACCGGGATGTCGAAGAACCCCTGGATCTGGTCCGCATGCAGGTCCATCGTCAGCACGCGGTCGATCCCCGCGACCTGCAGCATGTTGGCCACCACCTTCGCGCTGATCGCCACTCGTGCGCTGCGCGGCCGACGATCCTGGCGGGCGTAACCGAAATACGGGATCGCCGCGGTGACCCGGCCCGCCGACGAGCGCTTGAGCGCGTCGGCCATGACCATGATCTCCATCAGGTTGTCGTTGGTCGGCGCGCACGTGGACTGCAGCACGAACACGTCCTTGCCGCGCACGTGGTCCTGGATCTCGACGTTCACCTCGCCGTCGGAGAACCGGCCGACCGTCGCCTTGCCCAGCGGCAGATTGAGGTTCTTCGAGACCGCGGCCGCCAGCAGCGGGTTCGCGTTCCCGGTGAACACCATCAATCCTTCGGCCATGGTCCGTCCCGCGTCGCTTAGGTTGCGCGCCTTCCGCCGCATCGTTGCATTGGGGGACGCGATCATGGCTCGTCTAGATGTACTGGCAGGGGAGGAAGGATTCGAACCTTCGCATGCTGGAATCAAAATCCAGTGCCTTAACCAACTTGGCGACTCCCCTACACAACCGCTTCGCCGCACGGCAAAGCCGTGACGGCACAACTTGGTCGATCCCGACCGCTCAACCCGCGTGCGGGTGGGCCGCGAGGCTGCGCGCGCTCCACCCGTTCCACCGGATGGGCAGCGCGGCGATGCAGGCTGCCGCGTGGTCCGCGCTGTCGAATGCCCGGAACACGCAGGCACCCGAGCCGCTCATGCGCGCCGGACCCCGTGCCCCGGCCCAGTCGCCTTCGCTGCGGGGGTCGACACGCCGCGACAGCCAGTCCAGCGCCTCGCGCACAGCATCGAAACGCGCGGCCGCCACGGGTTCGAGATCGTTTCGAAGCACGAGTCGACCGGAACCGCCGGTCGCGGGCGCATCCAGAAGGACGTCCGGCCCGTTTTTCGAAAAGTCCAAGATTTTGAGGACTTCGCTATCCCTTGTCAATTCCGGAGCACCGAAGATCGCCGCGGTCGGCACCGAAACGCCCGGATGAACAACAGCGAAATAGGTGGCCGGCAGGTCGATCGGCGTGATCCGCTCGCCGATGCCTTCGACGAAGGCGTTGTCGCCGCCCACGAAGAACGGCACGTCGGCACCGAGCCGCAGTCCCAGGTCCATCAGGCGTTCGCGCGGCCAGTCGACCTGCCACAGGCGGTTGAGGGCCAGCAGGACGGTCGCGGCGTCCGAACTGCCGCCGCCCAGGCCGCCACCCATCGGGATGCGCTTGACGACCCCGATCGTGGCGCCGGACGCGACGCCGGCCGCCGACTGCAGCAGCCGGCCGGCGCGGATCGCGAGGTCGTCGTCCTCCGCCACGCCCGCCACCGTGCCGTCGCGCACGACGCGGCCGTCGTCGCGCACGGCGACCGTGATTTCGTCGGCCAGGTCGATCAACTGCATCGCGCTCTGGATCAGGTGGTAGCCGTCGGCGCGGCGTCCCACGACGTGGAGGAAGAGGTTGAGCTTCGCCGGCGCGCTGAAGCGCGCCGCCTGCACCGCGCTCATCCGCCGCTGCGCTGGTCGACGACCAGCCGCATGTCGATCTCGGCCGGCGGGCCGGGGTAGGCGAGGTCGATACGTCTCGGCGCCGATCCCGCGGCCGCCGCGTCGTTGGGCACAAAGCGGATCGTCCAGTTGTCCTGGCGAAGGCGCCCGTCGTCGAGCTTCGTCACGGCGCCGCCACCGTCGGTCCGGCCTTCGAGCCAGGAACGCAGGCCGCGCAGGGGGACGGTCCAGCCGAGCGTGCGCTGGGTCAGCGCCTCGGGCGTCGCGCCATCGACCCGCTTGCCGTCGCGAAAGGTGATCGACGAGCCCGCGGCACCGGAGCGGATCAACGCCACCGTCTGCCCGAGCGGATCGAGCAGGCTCAGCTCCAGGTCGTCGCCGCTCGCGGTCCACACGAAGCGCCCGGACAGCGCGTCTTCCTTCTGGCTCTCGAGGTTCTTGTAGCGCACCGACATGCGGCCTTCGATCGTGCGGCCCTCGATGACGCGATCGAGCGCGCCCGGCGGCACCGTGGTACACGCCGAGACGACCAGCAAGAGAAGGAGGGCGGCGGCGCGACGGCACGCCAACGGCAGTCGCGTCAACTAGCGCTTGCCCATCTGGACGTTGAAGCGCGAGAGCGTCTGCTGGAGCACCGTGTTCTGCGGCTCCTTGGCGCTCGCTTCGCGCCACGCCTTCTCGGCGTCGGCCTGTCGACCGCTGACCCACAGCACCTCGCCGAGGTGCACGCCGATCTCCGCGTCGTTGCGCAGTTTGTACGCGCGCTCGAGGCTCACCAGCGCCTCCTTGGTATTGCCGAGCCGGTACTGCACCCAGCCGAGGCTGTCGAGGATCGACGCGTCGTCGGGCGACAGCGCGTTGGCCTTCTCGATCAGGGCCTTCGCCTCGTCGAGGCGCTCGTTGCGATCGGCGAGCGTGTAGCCGAGCGCGTTGTACGCCTGCGCGTTGTCGGGACGCACGCGGATCACCGAGCGCATCGCGCTCTCGAGGATCTCGAAGCGGTTGAGCTTCTCGGCGGTCATGCCGTAGTCGTAGAGCAGCTCGGGGTTGTTCGGCGTCTTCTCGATCGCCCCGCCGAGGAAGTCGAACGCGGCCTGGTTCTGGTCGGCGTCGCGCAGCATCTGCGCCTCGGCCAGGGTGAGCTGCGTCGCCTGTGCCGGGTTGCCGGCGGGGATGGCGTGCAGTTCGCTGCGCGCGACGTCGAGCTTGCCCTGGCGCGCCAGGATCAGCGAGCGGCGGATGCGCGCCGTCGCGAAGTCGTTGCCCGGGCCGACCTTGCCGAGCCAGTCGAGCGCCTTCGGATAATCCTTGGCGTCCTCGGCGATCTGCGCGAGGTAGAGGTAGGCGCGATCGGGTCCGCGTCCCGGACCGGTCGTCTCGTCGGTCGTCGTGCTGGCGTCGGCGGCGTCGTCCCCGTCGTCCGCATCGGCTGGCGCCGGCGACGGTGCGGCCTTCGCCGCCTTCTTCGATGGCGTGCGCAATTCGATGAACCGCTTGAAGTAGGCCTCGGAGTCCTTGGGCTTGTTCGCCTGGTAGGCGAGCAGACCCAGCGTGTAGATGGTCTCCGGGTCGTTCGCCGCGTCCTTGCGCACGCGGGCGAGTTGCGCGGCCGCTTCGTCGTAGCGCTTCTCGCCGTTGAGGAAGCGCGCGTAGCTCAGGCGCATCGGCACCGACTTGGGATTGCGGGCGATGAACGACGCCAGCGCGGCGTCGGCTTCCTTCGGCAGGTCGAACTGCTGGAACTGCGCCAGCATGATCGTCGCCGACTCCGAATCGGGCTGCAGGCGCACCGCGGCACGCGCCTCCTCGACCGCCACGGGCTTCTCGCCGGCGGCCAGCGCGGCCTGGGCGACCACCATGTGGCCTTCCGGCAGCGACGGGTAGGCGCCAGCCAGCTTGCGCATGGTCTGGTAGGTCTGCGCGCGATTCTGGCTCTGTGCAAGCAGTCCATAGACCTGCGCCAGTGCCTGCGACTTGGACGGGGCACCCTCGATCTTCGCGGCCAGCAGCGGCTCGGCGTCGTCGAAGCGGCCGGACAGCACGAGCAACGTCAGGTAGGTGTCGGCGGCAACGCGCGATTCGGGGCTGAGTTCGGTCCACAGGCGCGCGGCGTCGACCGCCGAGGCCGGCTGGCGGGCCTGCACGGCGAATTCGGTGGCCCGGCGCGCGATGCGCGGATCGCGGGTCTCGCGGGCCAGCTTGAGTTCGGTCGCATACGATGCGTCCGCCGAGCCGCGCTGCGACGCGATCTCCGACATCATCAGCTTGAAGAGGGTCGCGGACGTCAGGGGATTGTCGGGCAGCGGACCCTCGCCGTCGGGCACGCCCAGCGAGGGCGCTGCCGCACCGGTCGGCGCCGTGGTGGCCGGGCTGTCCTGCGGTGGCGAGGTCGGCGCCTGCTGCGCGCGGGCATGGTTCGCCGCGAACAGCAGGCCCGCCAGCACCAGGCCCGCGACGACCGGCTGGAGCGCGAACCGTCCGCGCCCCTGGCGATCGGCGTCCGAGCGCATCATCGTTGCCGCATTGCTTCGTCTGTCCACGACCGCCCCGCTTCTCTAGAAAATCGCCTGGAAAACTCGTCGCTCGATGGTAGGTTGAAGGCGTCGCACAAGCAACCGAGACCCGGCCCGCACGTCCCGCCAAGCCGTTTCGCCCCCACGCTGCCCGTCACGCCTTCTCACCAACGCATGAATCACGCCGGAAACCGCACGCATGCCTGAATTGCCTGAGGTTGAGGTCACCCGTCGCGGGATCGAACCGGGCGTCGTCGGACGCCGCATCGACGCGGTGATCGTCCGCCATGCCGGCCTGCGTCGCGCGATTCCCGCGGAATTCGGTGAGGCGATGACGGGGACCCTCATCGAGACCGTGCGCCGCCGCGGAAAGTTCATTCTCGTCGATTGCCGGGCTCCCGACGGCCCGACCCTTGTCGGAACGCTTCTGATTCACCTCGGCATGACCGGCACGCTGCGGGTGATGCCCGTCGACACGCCGGTGCGCGTGCACGACCACGTCGACTTCGTGCTCGGCGACCGCGTGCTGCGCTTCAACGATCCGCGACGATTCGGCCTGGTGCTGTGGCACGGCGTCGACGACGGCCCCGTGCTCGACAGCGCCCCTTTCCGCAAGCTCGGGGTCGAGCCGTTCTCCGAGGCGTTCGATGCCGAGCGCGGCGGCCCGCACCTGCATCGCCACTCGCGCGGCCGTTCGCTGGCCGTCAAGCCGTTCCTGCTGGCAGGCGAGGCGGTGGTCGGCGTGGGCAACATCTACGCGTCCGAGAGCCTGTTTCGCGCCCGCATCCATCCGCGCACGGCGGCAGGGCGCATCTCGCTCGCGCGCTACGTGCTGCTCGCCGATGCGATCCGCGTCGTGCTGGCCGCGGCGATCGCCAAGGGCGGCAGCACGCTGCGCGACTTCGTCGGGGCCGACGGCGCGTCGGGCTACTTCCAGCAGGACTACTTTGTGTACGACCGCGAGGGCCTGCCGTGTCGCGTCTGCGCGACGCCGATCCGCGCGATCCGGCAGGGTCAGCGCTCGACGTTCTACTGCCCGCGCTGCCAGCATTGAGCCGACTTCGGCGCCGACCGGTCGACCCGCGCCGACCGGCGGCAGGGCCTGTCTTACCACAGCGACAGGCGCGCTTTTTGCCGTGTCTTCTTGCTATGCCGGCGCACGGCGAGGCCTTATGCTCGGTTCGCCGTCGACGACTGTCGAAGGCATTCGCGCGGTTCCCGCCATGCACAGTCTCGTCGAGAAGTTCCAGGAATACAGCACGTGGCGCTTCGAGCTCACCCGGGCGATCGAGGCGTATCGGGCCTGGCTGCGTACCGCGCAACTGATCGACCGCGAGGTCGAGGTACGGATCGCGCGGCTTCTCGCGCAACTGGCCGACGACCGGCTGACCATCGCCTTCATCGCCGAGTTCTCGCGCGGCAAGTCGGAACTGATCAACGCGATCTTCTTCGCCGACTACGGCAAGCGCATCCTGCCGTCGGCCGCGGGCCGCACGACGATGTGCCCGACCGAGCTGATGTACGACGAGACGCTGCCGCCGTCGATCCGCCTGCTGCCGATCGAGACGCGCGCGCACCACGCCACCACCGCCGACTACCGCACGCTGCACGAAGAATGGCAGGTACATGCGCTCGACACCGGCTCGGGCGACGGCATGCTCGACGCGTTCCGCCAGGTCAGCCTGACCAAGCGGGTGCCCGTCGAGGAAGCGCAACGCTACGGCCTGCACGACGCGGAGGATCCCGACCACCGCATGCTGGTCGATGCCGACGGCATGGTCGAGATCTCGATGTGGCGTCACGCGATCGTCAATTTCCCGCATCCGCTGCTGGCCCAGGGCCTGGTGATCCTCGACACGCCCGGGCTGAACGCGATCGGCACCGAGCCGGAGCTGACGCTCAACCTGATCCCCAACGCGCACGCGGTGCTGTTCATCCTCGCCGCCGATACCGGCGTGACGAAGACCGACATCGAGGTCTGGCGCCAGCACATCTCCAAGGCGCGCGGCCGCGGCCGCATCGTCGTGCTCAACAAGATCGACAGCCTGTGGGACGACCTCACGCCGCGCCACGAGATCGACGCGATGATCGAGCGGCAGGTCGAGAGCTGCGCGAAGACGCTCGAGCTCGACGTCGCGCAGGTCTTCCCGGTGTCCGCGCAGAAGGGCCTGAGCGCGAAGGTCCACAACGACGACGCGCTGCTCAAGAAGAGCCGACTGCCCGAGCTCGAGCGCGCGCTGTCGGTCGAGCTGATCCCGCACAAGCAGGAGATCTTCCAGGGCATCGTCGACCACGAGATGGGCGAGCTGATGGACGGCACGCGCAACGTGTTGCAGGCCCGCGCCGCCGGCTTCAGCCGCCAGGCGGCCGACCTGCGCGCGCTGCGCGGCAAGAACAGCAGCGTCGTGCTGCACATGGTCACGCGCGTGCGGACCGAGAAGACCGCGTTCGACCGCAGTCTGGTCGCGTTCCAGGCGCTGCGCTCGGTGTTCGCGAAGGCGGCCGGCGAGCTCTTCACCGAACTGGGGGTCACGCCGCTGCGCGACGAGATCCGCACGACGCGCGAACGGATGGTCCGCTCGTGGTTCTCCACGGGCCTGCGCGGCGTGATGGAAGGCTTCTTCGCGAGCGCGCGGCAGCGGCTGTCGCGCTCGCAGGTCAAGACCGACGAGATCGCCGGCATGGTGTCCGGCATGTACCGCAAGTTCGCCACCGACCACGGAATGATGCTGGCCGCGCCGATGAAATTCTCGCTGGCGCGGTACGAGAAGGAGGTCGTGCGCGTCGAGGACGTCTATCACGACCGCTTCGGGCTGATCGTGATCTTCTCCAACGACCAGCTCGTGCTCACGCAGAAGTTCTTCGAGTCGATCGCGAGCCGCGTGCGCGAGACCTTCGAGGCGGCCAATCGCGACGTCGAGGCCTGGCTCAAGGCCGTGATGGCGCCGCTGGAGGGGCAAATCCGCGAACATCAGAGCCAGTTGCGCCGTCGGCTGGACTCGATCAAGCACATCCAGGACACCAGCGAGACGCTCGAGGAGCGGCTCGAGGAGGTCGCGATCGCCGAGGCCGAGGTCAGCGAGCTGCTCAACGCGCTGCGCGACCTGGACGACGCGTTGCAGACCATCCTCCACGCGCGCATCGACGCGGACCAGGGCGCTCTGATCTTTTGAAGGCCGTCGCTGCACGATCCGAAGACCCGGGAACGGTCGATCCCCGCGCGATCGATTCCGTTCTGTTCGCGCCCACGCTGATCGCGTGGCAGCGCACGCACGGACGCCAGGCGCTGCCCTGGCAGCAGCTCGGTTCGACGCGCGACGCCTATCGCGTCTGGCTCGCCGAGATCATGCTGCAGCAGACCCAGGTCGCGGCCGTGATCCCGTTCTATGCGCGCTTCCTCGAGCGCTTCCCCGACGTGCGTGCCCTGGCCGAGGCCTCGCGCGACGACGTGATGCAGCACTGGAGCGGACTCGGCTACTACTCGCGCGCCCGCAACCTGCACGCGGCCGCGCAGCGGGTCGTCGCGGAGTTCGACGGCTCCTTTCCCGACACCGTGGACGTCCTCGAAAGCCTGCCCGGCGTGGGGCGCTCGACGGCCGGCGCGATCGCGGCCTTCGCTCACGGCCGCAAGGCCGCGATCCTCGACGGCAACGTCAAGCGCGTGCTGTCCCGCGTGTTCCTGATCGACGGCACCTCGGCCGACACGGCCACCACGCGCCGTCTGTGGAAGCTGAGCGAGTCGCTGCTGCCCGACGGCGACATCGAGCCCTACACGCAGGGACTGATGGACCTCGGTGCCACGGTGTGCACGCCGCGCAAGCCGACCTGCCTGATCTGTCCGTTCGAGCGAACCTGTCTCGCGCATCGCGACCATCGCGAGGAGGAGATCCCGGCGAAGGCGCCGCGCAAGGCGGTCCAGCGGCGCACGACGCTGCTGTTGCTGTTCACGCGCGGCGACGAGGTCCTGCTGGAGCGGCGGCCGGCGGTCGGCATCTGGGGCGGGTTGTGGTCCTTGCCCGAAGCACCGGTGGAGACGGCACGTGAGGCGCTCGCCCTGGACCGATACGGGGCGGTGGAGGACCTCGACAAGGTGCCCGGATTCGTCCACGCCTTCACGCACTTCGTGCTGCAGGCCGACGTGTTGCGTGTTCGCGTCTCGCCGTCGAACCGGATCGAGGACCCTCGGGATGCCCGGCGCTGGGTCGCGTTCGGCGCGGTCACGTCGCTCGGACTGCCGGTCCCGATCCGCGCGCTGCTAGACCGACTTTCCTAGTTGTGAAGCGTCAAGAGGTTGTATCTGTCGACGGGTAGTCGAGAGATGGGAGCGGCGCCGCCGATGCCTTGATGAGGGCGATGCCAGTTGTAGTGGTGGATCCAAGCATCGAGGGCTGCCGATCGATC
>Ga0209724_1001069_pt1 | contig 25497 bp, 19 predicted proteins | sample grotaG_FD_184143 | JGI IMG/M metagenome (GOLD analysis project Ga0209724, IMG submission 184143) | Glacier valley bacterial and archeal communities from Borup Fiord, Nunavut, Canada, to study Microbial Dark Matter (Phase II) -... | ecosystem: Environmental > Aquatic > Freshwater > Ice > Glacier ...
TAGCGAATAATCAGCAAAAACCATACTGAAATACAGTAAAATCAACACTTACCAACAAATGTTCATAAATGCTTTGAAGCCTGAACCCCTGATACGAAAACGTTACGGCGTTTTCTTGCTGACACTAATTAGCGAACCCATTTTTTCTTCCAGGGTTTTATTGATGTCTTTTAATGCATTTTGACTTTGTTCGGTAATACTTTTTAGCGTAGCATTTAATTCAATTCGATTGTCTTTTGCAATCGTGGCGTTCTCTTCCCGGTTAATGCGAAAATCTTCTTTTAGGCCAGTTTCTATTTTTGTGAGGCTTGTTTGCAGCTCAGCTACTTTATTTTGTAGTATTGGTAGCTCGCTATTGCTTTTACTTCGGAAAATGGTAATCAGTACTATTACAATAAGCAGCAATATACATATCGTGATCAAAAAGGGTGATTCCATTATTTAGTAGGGTTAAACTGCAAGTCTCTTAAATAACCTATGAAAGTTGACTCTCAGCTAAATGTAAATCTAATTATTTAAAAAGGTCTTTTAAATCTTGATATTACAAAATAAATTGGTAATGCTTATTGAAAAAAGCTATTGGCCAGTAAGAGTTACCTGATCTGATTTAAAAATTATTTATTGGTCTTTTAAAATTGGAACCTATATTATGGTGATATTTTGCATGAATTTTTAATAATTATACATGCTAAATTTCAATAAATATACTATCTTCGCATGATGGCACAATTGAGTGAATTAAAAAAGCATCTGAAACGGGGTAATGTTTACCGCCGCAATGAATTGGCGCAATGGTCAAATGCCGTAGACCGTCACCTCGCTGCACTGGTTAATGAAGGTACCCTTCAAAAGGTGTCGCCGGGTGTTTATTACTACCCGAAGGAATCTGTATTTGGTAAACTACCCCCGGAGGAAACAGCGCTTGTCCGTACGTTTTTAAAGGATGGCCGGTTTCTCATGACCTCTCCGAATGCCTATAATACTTTAGGCGTTGGCACCACGCAGTTGTACAATAAAACAACCGTGTATAATCATAAGCGCCATGGAGAATTCAAACTAGGCAACCGTACATTTCATTTCCAGATGAAGCATCATTTTCCCAATACATTGTCCAAAGAATTTCTGTTGGTAGACCTGGTAAATAACCTCGATCAGCTGGCCGAAGATCCGGGTGAAGTATTAAAGAATGTAGCGGCTAAAGTACCCCTGATGGACCAAAAGAAATTATCTTATTCGGTGAGGGAGTACGCAAACATAAAAGCAAAAAAAATACTCTCACCAATGCTTAATGAAAAGCAAACTAATGGCAGCAGGTTATTTACACAATCATAAAGAATTCGCGGCATTGTTAAACATTGTTGCGAATGAAAGAAATATACTTCCCGCCCTGGTTGAAAAGGATTACTGGATCATGCAGGTATTGTATGGGTTATCCAAACAAGGATTTAAATTTGAATTAAAGGGTGGAACATCCTTATCAAAAGGATACCAGATCATTGAGCGTTTTTCGGAAGATATCGATATTCATGTAACGCCACCTGCAAAATTTAAGATCAATTAAAACCCGAATAATACGAAGCCGGCAAATATTGCTGCCAGGAAAGAATTCTACAACTGGTTAGTAAAAAATATTAAAATAGACGGAATCGTTGCTGCAGAAAGAGATGAGGCTTTTGACGACCCTGATTATTACCGCAGCGGTGGCATACGGTTAATTTACAAAAACGTATTTAATAAAATTGAGGGTATAAAAGAAGGCGTATTGCTGGAAGCCGGTTTTGATACTATTACGCCAAATCAAAAACTAACCATCAGTTCATGGTCTTTAGACAAAGCACAACAAACTGGGGGGATTGATATCATTGATAACAGGGCTACTGATATTGTTTGCTACGACCGTGGATACACATTTGTTGAAAAGCTTCAGACCATTGCAACAAAATTCAGGAAGGAGCACAGCGGTGAAGAAGGACGGCCTAATTTTATGAGACAATATTATGATGTGTATTGCCTCCTGGGTGATGATGCCGTTCAACAGTTTATTGGCTCACCAGCATACCTTGCACATAAGCAAAAAAGATTTCCGGCTGCAGATAGAACAATCCCGCTTGCAGAAAATGAAGCTTTTTTATTAAATGATGCTTCGGTAAAAGCGGATTTCATAAAAAGGTATAAAGAAACCGCTGCACTTTATTATAATGGCCAGCCAGATTTTGAAGTATTGCTTGAGAGGATAAAAGCAAATATTAACAGATTTTAATTTCCGAAATATTGCATTCAGCTAACGAGCCACGCCCTCAAGCGTGGCTCGTTTCCAGCCTTTAAAATCTGATAAATTAAGGGGCAAACTTTTTGCTTGCCCCTTAAAAATCTTAATTGTAAAATTCCATTATTTCAGCCTTTGCAAAACTCTCACAAAGTTGAAATGCTTTTTGTGTCCTCAATTGTCCTGTACCACCAAACAATAAAGATTTTAGTTTTGCTTCCTCATTTTTATAAGTCCTTACATTTTGAAAATACCCGGTCACCGAATTGTAAAAACCAAAGAGCGTACCTTTTGTGGTTTCTAACTGTTGCGTTTCATTTGTCATAGCATATTCAAAAGCGGTATCCGTCATGTTTTTAAAACAGGTGGATAGTTCATCATCTTTACCAGCCTGTATATTTTGCAAGACTTCTTTGTTAGGTACTAAAGCCATTTGAATCAGCTTTTTTACTTTGGGGTCTGTAATGCGAATTTTAGCCCATTGATTAAAAATTCCTTCCAGTTCATTGCTTAGTTGATTAGTAATTCCCATTAGTTTATGGGCTTCTTCCAAACGTTCTTTTGCATTTGCTGTATGCCTTATTTTAAAGGCATTGCTATGATTGCGAAGGGCTGCATTTAAAGTATTATTACAAACAATTCTTACGGGAGTAAACGCTGCGGTAATACTGCCGCAACCATCATGCGAAGTAGTTAAAAATAAATACTGTTCAATCAAATCATCATTCCCCACTTTGATATAGTTGGGCAATTTAGCAGTAATGAAAATTTTTTCTCCTTTTCCCAATGCCCCTGCGGTTTCGTATTGTATGCCATCACCACCAACAATAGCATCAAAGAAACTGAAAGCATCAATATTTTGTACCACTTCATAATCCTTACCAACTACGCCCAGCACCGTTTCATTATCTGTACGGATAGTTGTAAAATAATTGGGTACTTCTACTTCAGGAATTTTGATTTCGTTGTCTGCATTGGCTGCTTCGTTTTCGTTATCAAACATAAACAGTTTTCTTTTGGCTACGGTATAATCCAGCCCTGCAAATTTTAGTGCTTCTGCACTTGTTGGGTATTCCTCCACTATTTGTCCCAGTCCATGCCAGGCTTTTTCTTTTACCGAAAAGAAACTGTGTTTGCCTGTTTGCTCGTTGAAATTTAAATTGTGTGCCATGATAATTGATTTTAAATTTTGAAAATAATTTTTAAAAAAGGGGCATTAGCATTTTACCGTGCCCGTTAGCATCCTGTCCTAAAATGGTAAATCGTCTGCAGGTACTGCCACTGCTTCGGCATTTGTTTTAATGGGTGTTTCATTTTTTACACCTGCACTTCCGTGTAGTTTAATTGTGTTTACATGAAAGGTTAATGTGGCTTTGGCTTCACCATCTTTACCGATGTAAGCATTTACACCAACTCTTCCTTGTAACTCTACCAATGTACCTTTGGTCAGGTACTGTGCAACACCCGGATTTACCCAATAATCGCATTGCACATAGGTTACAATTTTTGTTGGTTCATTACTGCCTTTTGCTTTGTAGCTATCATTAATAGCTATGCTAAAGTTTACTACCTGTCTGTCGTTTTTCAGGTTGCTGATTTTTGCATCACCTGTTAATCTTGATGTCATTTCCATGATTGTAAATTTTAATTGTTTAATAAATGGTTAAAGTCGGCATAAGCCTCGTTCGTTCTAATCGTAGCAACCCGGCCTTGAAACAGGTTTTGACAAAAGCAAGGTTTTTGTAAAAAGAATACTACCCCACAAATATTTTCTCCGAAGGAGGCCAAACCGGGTGGAGATTGTTTTTACAAAACCCGTGGCCAGCCGAAATGCAATGAAGGTGCAGACCTTGCTTTTGACAAAGCCTGTCAAGAAATTTGCGTCAGATAGGGATGAATGAGTTTTTAAAAAGTTGATTCTTATAAAATCTGCTTTGAAGTGTCTTTATAATTTGAAGTAGCTGGAATTGTGTTTGGGGAGGTACGAGCCAATCTCAATGACCAATATCTTTATCCGGTGCAGTTCTCCCGGCTTATTTGCCGCAGGCGTAAAAAAAATAAGGCGGGTGTACTGCAACGGGTCATTGCAATAGTTTTTGCCAAGTCTATTTTTGAGCAATCATTTAGGCATCTTTATAATTTGAAGTAGCTGGAATTGTGTTTGGGGAGGTACGAACAAATCTCAATGACCAATATATTTATCCGATGCAGTTCTCCCGGCTTATTTGCCGGAGGCGTAAAAGAAATAAGGCAGGTGTACTGCACCGGGTCATTGCAATAGTTTTTGCCAAGTCTTTTTTTGACCAATCATTTAGTCATCTTTACAATTTGATTAGTCTGGAATTATGTTTGGTGAGGTACGAGCCAATCTCAATGACCAATATATTTATCCGGTGCAGTTCTCCCGACTTATTTGCCGCAGGCGTAAAAGGAACAAGAGGGGTGTACTGCAACGGGTCATTGCAATAGTTTTTGCCAAGTCTATTTTTTGGGTACTCATTTAGTCATCTTTACAATTTGATTACTCTGGAATTGTGTTTGGTGAGGTGCGAGCCAATCTCAATGACCAATATATTTATCCGGTGCAATTCTCCCGGCATATTTGCCGCAGGCGTAAAAGAAATAAGTCGGGTGTATTAAAAAGTATTTTAAAGACTTTGAAGCCTTACTAAAATTTCAAGATAAGCAGCCTGGTCTATCAATGATTTTACAGGTTGAGTGCCAACCAGATTTTGAGTATTCATTTGTACCTGCCACACTTTAGCTGCATATTTTTTAAATGCAGTGATATACATTTCCCGTTTATCAATATTATACAATTCAATATATCCCCTCAGCAATACCGCATTAAACCAATAGTTTTCAGGGAATAAGTTTTTTTTATAAAATAATTGTAAGCTTGCAGCGGCTTGTTGTTGTGCGGATAGTAAATATTTTTTATCGTTTGTTATTTCATAAAGCAATACGTTGCTTTGCAACATAGTGCCGGCATTGTACGTAAATTTTCTTTTATCAATTTCTTTTGAGGGTAGCCTGATATTATCGTAATACAATCCATCGGATGCCAGTAGTGTTTTATTAACCCAGTTATATAGCAGCATTGCGGCATCAAAATATTTTCTCCCTTTTGTTGCTTTATACAATTGTAAGGCCAGTAAAATACCAGGGCCATTCGAGCAGGTATTTTTTGTAGTATTGTCAAATTCCTTCCAGTATAAACCGCCACCTGAAACAGTATCATAACCTGTCATCATAAAGCCGTAAATATCTTTTGACAAGTTTAAATAGGTCGTATCTTTTGTACGATGGTATGCATCCATGTAAGCAATACCTATCCACTGGTTATCGTCGTAAAATCGGGAATCGCCGCCAGCTTCCATCAAATAACTTTCGTAACCAGGGTGTGGTGGTTTGGCAGCATTATAATATTTATCAATCACTTTTATTACCGGCTGCATGTATTGTTTTTTTGGATACAATGTTTCCATTTCATTAGTAGCTTGAATCAAAGCACAAAGCGGCCATAGGTAGGCATAAGGTTTTTCATCAGCTTTTAGTTTTGTTTTTTCTATAAAAACATTTTTACTGCTGTCGTAAAAATACCGGTAGATGTTTTTATACACTATTTCAATTTGTCTATTATAATTATTTTTTTGCTGTGCATTTACTGTAATCCGACAGAGCAGTAAAAATGTAATAAGATACTTTACTGAAGGTATAGATATATTAAAATGCTTCATAAAAAATAGGTTTTAGTCAACAAGATTTAACTGTTTTAATTCCGCCATTGCTTCAAACAACATAATACCACTTAGTTGTGTGGTAAGGTCTGTAGTGCTTGCCGGTGCTGTATTCCAGGCGCTGCCAAAAAGAATATTATTTTTATTGGTGCCACCGTTCCATAGCTTTTGTGCATTGCTTTTCATAAAATTGAGGTATTGTGTTTTCTTGCCGCTTTCTATGCCACCATCAATAATCAACCTGTTAAAGTAGCGGATAAAAACTCCTTTAAACAAGCCCCCATCGCCACCTCCTTCATCTTTTAAAATACCATTGGCAATGTCTGTTAATTGTCCGCTGTTAACAGCAAAATCAGCCGCTTTTACTGCATCGGATAAATGTGTTGCTGTATTAGTAATGGAATATAGTTCTAATGCAGCGCCAATAAACGTACCCTGGTTGTACGTAAATTTCCAGGTAATATTCTTATTACCGTTTGCTTCAATATTATCATATACCCAGCCGCTGTTGGGTTCATAGAGAACTGTTTTTTGCCATTGAAAAATATCTTTAGCCCATTGTAAATCTGTTGGGTTATTAAATGCTTTGTACAATCTCGCAGCTAAAATTGCAGCAGGTAAATTAGAAGGTGCGTTTTTTGAAGAGTTATCTTTTCGCCACCATATACCGCCGCCCAAATCGTTACTCCATCCGTTTTTAATATCTGTCCACAGCAATAGTGCGACGTCTTTGTATTGCACATCATTAGTTGCTTTAAAAGCACGGAGACAAGCCAATGCCATCCATTCCATATCATCATAATAGTAATTGATGTAGGTATTACCATTTTTTACTTTTACCCCTGCAATCACTTCATCCATTCTTGCTTTGGTAGTTACATTGGGGTTGCGGAGGTACAAATCTACCAGTACATCTAATGCATGTGCAGTAGGCCAGTAATTTGCCCAGGCACTTGTGTTGTTGGTATTGGTAAAATATTTACCACTACGGTTCCAAAAAAAATTGAGGGATGATTGAGCCGAGTCAGCAATAGCTATCCATTTATACACATAGCTTCCCCCAGCGGGATTAGTTGGTGGGGTTGGTTTATCGTCTTTCGATTTTAAGCAGGATGTCAATAGCATTAATGGTAATGCAATGGCGGTAAATATTTTTAGAGTTGCATAGTTTTTTTTCATGTTTTTATTTGATATCGGGACTTGCCCCCTAGTTAAAAAATCTTTTATCGATATTGTAATTCGTTCATTTATTTCATCATTGACAATAAAACAAGTGCTTCATTATTTTTTGCCAATAACATCGCCTGCTTTTTATTTTGCAAATTAATTGATTGGATATTTCTTATTGCCCCTTTCTGCATAATATATCCATTACTGTTTACTTTATTTTTCTTGATATTGAAAAGAGTTGGCAGCATAGCATCGTAGCGGCCTTCGTAAGGCAGTACATCATAAAAATTACCCGCTGCTATAAAGTTGATATTACCAACTTTATCATTATACGAAGAAAAAGAAAAAATAGGAGCTACCTGTAAAAACGAGGGTAGAGGATCTAAGGACAATTGCCCATTATTATTCCAGAGTATGCTTGATTGTAAAGTGAATGCTTCTAATTTTTTTGATTTGCTTATGGCTTCTTTGCCAAATAATTCTTCTGCTGGTTTGCCTGCAATGTCATCATATTTTAAATATTTTTTCTTTAAGTAAGGAAGCCGCTTTTCTAAATCTACCTTACCAAGGAAGGGAAAATAATTTTCATTTTTATATATGCATAGCAAAGGTTCTGCCTCACCATTGCCAGCCCAGTCGGCCAGGTACATGGTAAGCGGATGCGTTGATGATGCCAGCATCTTTGTATTGGTGCCCCAATTACCCAATAAAAAATCATCGTCCCCATCGCCATCAATATCTGTTTTATACATACAGTTCCACCAACCATTGCTTTGCTGTAAGCCTAGCTGTTGCTGCTTTTGGAGTTTTCCTTTATTGTTTTTAAAAACTGTTATGGGCATCCATTCTCCTGCAACAATTAAATCTATCCAGCCATCTTTATCTATATCGCTCCAGCAGGCACCGGTAACCATACCGGCAAATTGCAAGCCTTCGCTATATTTATCTGTAGCTTCTGAAAACTTTCCTTTGCCATCATTCATCAATAATACACTGGCGGGGTTGTATCCATACATCCTGGCATTTACCCTGCCGCCAACAAACAAATCCATATCACCATCCTTATCAAAATCGCAGGCGGCAGCACAACTTTTATTTTCATACAAATCGGGTAAGCCGTTGCTTAATTCAAAATTTCCTTTTCCATCATTTTTATATAACCTGTCTTTTAATAATGCATTGTGTCCATACAATTCGTTGCCACCACTGCAAACATACAAGTCCATATCGCCATCTCCATCTGCATCAAAAAAGAGGGCATCCGTTTCCTCATACATCGAATCGCTTATAAAACATGGCTGCAATGACTGGATAAAAGTGGACTGATTGGTTTGCAAATACAACTGGCCAGGTTGACCTTTTGCTCCGCAAATAAAAAAATCCTGAAGCCCATCGTTGTTTACATCTGCAAGAGTTGTTTTAGGCCCTTGTGTGGCAATGCTGTGCGGAAGAAAGGGTTGTACATTCAAGTCTTCAAATGCATCTTCTTTGTGTGTAAAACTAATTCCTGATGCGTTTGTGATGTCCTGCCACGAAGTATCCATATTTGCTTTTGCAGTTGGTCTTTTAAAATTTACCACTGCATTTTTCTGTTGTAATTCAAGATTTGTATTACATTCAACATTAAATAATTTTTGACCTCTGCCATCCGGCCATACTACTATCAAACTGTCTATAAATTTTTCATTCCCCAGTCCAACATGCATTGTTGGAGATACAGAAGACATAAAACCTCTTGACAAAGATTGCTGGTACAATTGTATCCCTTGTTTAAAATAAATAAAAATGCATGAGCCAATACCCAGGGTATTTTTATAATCACCTTTTAATTTTATATTGAGGTAATTGTTTAAGGGCATGTTATTTTGATAAATGCCTGCTGGTTCATCCAAGCGGTTTACGATTAAATCGAGCCTGCCATCATTATCCAAATCTGCATAAGCCGTGCCGTTACTGAGTGTTAGTTTTGTAAAAGATGCTGCCGCAGATTCATCATTAAAATTGCCATCTGCATCCTGTAAGTAAAAATAATCAGCCACTTTACCTTCAGGCATTTTTCTGATTAATGCCCGTTTATCAAGTGGCTTGCCTTGTTGTTTTATTGTACTGGCAGTTTCCTGTACAAAGTTGTTGAAGTCTAAATCGTTTGCCCTGTATTTATACCCGTTGCTGATAAATAAATCTTTTAAGCCATCATTATTAAAATCAGCAAAAAGTGTTGCCCAGCTCCAGTCTGTGGCGGCTATTCTTTTTTGCAAACCAATATCCTGAAAGTATTGGCCATCCACACTTTGCTGTAAGCAATTTTTAGAAAACTGGTAATTAAAGCCAAACTCCTGTTTAAAATTATAGGTGTCCAAATCGTCGTCTGCTACGGATGATTTTAATACTTTTTCATCTTGCGAAAGCATATCTAAAGTTATTACATCCAGCCAGCCATCGTTGTTATAGTCCGCTATATCATTTCCCATACTAAAGCGGCTGCTGTGCCCAAACATTTGCCTGCTTTTTTCTGTAAAACTCCCATTCCCATTATTCAAATAGCAGTAATCGTTTTCTTTAAAATCATTGCTTACATAAATATCCTGCCAGCCATCGTTATTCAAATCGCCAATTGCAATGCCAAGGCCGTAGCTTAGGCTACTGCTGTAAATACCTGCTTTAATTGTAACATCTTTGAACCTTCCATTATCATTTTGAAAAAGTTTATCTCCGCTTAAAGGGTCAATATTTTTTCTTAGTGCAGCAGTTTTATAATCGCCTGCATATTCAATTGAATGGTTTAATAAATAACAATCCAAGTCGCCATCATTGTCGTAATCAAAAAAAGCCGCCTGTGTGGTGTGTCCTTTAAAATCAAGCCCATATTGAGCAGCGGCTTCTGTGAAACTGCCGTTTTTATTATTAATGTATAATTCATTACTGCTTTGCAATAAACCCTCAATGGTAACTGTGCTTATATAAATGTCTAACCAGCCATCTCCATTTATATCTACCATTGTAACGCCGGTACTCCATTGGCTTTTGCCCTCTATACCAGCAGCAGCAGTAATATCTTCAAATTGAAAATTCCCCTTATTTTTATACAGTTTATTACCACCCTTTTTGTTACTTACAAAAAAAATATCTTCCAGTCCGTCATTATCAATGTCTCCTGCGGCTACACCTGCACCGTTATAAATATATTGGTAGCTAAAAAAATTGAGTGAATCGTTTTCAGTAATGGTATTGGTAAAATGAATACCAGTTTGTTCCGGCGTTTTTTCAATAAATAACAACTGTTTTTGTTTACAGCTAGAAAGTGATATGAAGAGTATTATGTAAAAAAATTTATTCATCTGGTTATGAAAAATTATTTATAGTTGTTCTCAAAAGTTAATTAAAGAAAATAAAACAGTTTTCAATATTCTTTTAAAACAAGGAACGCTGGTTAAGAATAACCAGCGCCCTTCATTACCAAAAACGACTGCTTGCTATTGCTTCTTGTAATTCTGTGTATAAAACGGATCACTTCCACGAAGTGTAACCCAAAAATCGCATGACGTTCCAATTACTACCTGACTCATATCCATTTTCCATCCCCAATCGTACTGGTTTCCTTCGTTCTTATACAAGTTTACCTTTCTATAGTCTGGGGTACTTGGATATTGACCGTCCTGCCCGGCGGGGTCGCCAAAGAAAGAGTTCACCCATAAATCCTGGTTGCCGGTGCCATCATTTAATACCATCTTATATTTGTAACGCTGTTCGCCTCCAGGGCTCCAGCCAACTGGTATCCAATCGCAAACATAACCGTTATACCTCCATTCACCATTTGATGTATATGGAAGTGTAAATTTAAAAGCGTTAGCCTGAGCGTACCAAAATTGGAGTGATACCACTTCCGACATTTTTGAATTAATATCATTAAAATTAAGAACAATCCTTTCTACTTTATCTGGACCGGTAAAGGTACTGACACCATTTACGCCAATAGCTTTTATACCTGCATCATCAAAAATATAGTACTTGTTAGCCGATGCAGTATTAGCATCAATAAATTGATACGTACCTGCTTTCAACTTTGTGAAAATTTCAAAAACACCTGGACTAACCTGCTGCATTTTTAAAGCATTGGCTGGCACATCCCCTGTTTCTGAAGCAGTACCTGTAATATACATTGCACCCGGCAAAACCGCAAAACCTGCAGGCCTTTCCAAATCAATAATTCTTGAAGCAGCAGCTTTTTTTACTGTAGTACCTTTAGAGGATAAAACAGTCCATCTGAATTTTTTTCTTTGAAAAAATGCTGAACCGCCCAAACCTGCAATTCTGCTTAATTCACCATGCGATAAAGTGAGTTTGTTATTTACACCACGGTTATCCGAAACCACGGTGTAAAATGGGTTTGAGAAGTCGCCATTTTCCTGGTCGAAGGCTACCTCGTATAAAACCAACGAACCGTCTTCTGCTTTTGCCTGATCCCACTCAAAAGTTTCTGTTAGGTTGGCAGCAGGTTTTAATTTGATGTATTTACCATCGGCTGGTGCAAATAAGCCTGGCACGGATGATACATTAAGGTTAATGTCCCGTTCTGTTTTTTTACATCCGGCAAATAATAACAACGTACTTAGAAACAATGTAAAGTACTTGAGTGATTTATTTTTCATAATAATCGTTTTAGATTTTTTTTGATTAGTAGTTTGGGTTTTGAGTGAGGTTAGCATTTAATGCTCTTTCTGATGGTGGTATTGGCCAGAGATAATGTTTGGCAGCATCAAACTGTCTCAACTGCACCCTTAAATATCCATTATCAACTGATATATCTCCATATTTTGCACCATGCAGCCAGCCGTTTAAAACTGTTTGTGCTATTTTCCAGCGGCGTATATCATCAATACGGAAGCCCTCCAATGCCAGTTCTACTCTTCTTTCATTACGGATGATTTTTTCCATGTTTGCCGTACCCGGAAAATCTAATGCTGCTGCATCAGTAAATCCTGCTCTTGTTCTGATTACTTTTATTGTTTTATCCCATATTGCGGCGGTCATTTGTCCCAGCGATTGTTTTGCTTCGGCATACATCAGTAATACTTCTGCATATCGTATTAGATGAATGTTGGTACCGTTGTTTAAACCATTTACGTTATTAGGGTCCCAATATTTTCTCCAATAATATCCTGTGGATGTTCCCTGGCCTGCGGTACTGTATTCATTAGAACTTGAAGCACCGCCGGTTGTTGAACCAGGTTTAATGTAAATGATTTGTATGGTATTATCCGGGTTTACCCAATTGTATGCATTATAAACAATGGTTGCTGAAAGACGAGGGTCTCTGTTGGCAGCTATATCATTTTCATTGTAGCCGCTACCGGCATCGGTAATGAATTTACCGTTTTGCATGATGTAAGCATCCAATAATTCCTGAGATGGAGAAAGGTTATTGGTTCTTGCACCAGCAGAGATGGGGGCAAAGTCAATATACTCTCCCCATGTTCTTAAAGTAGGTACATATTGCAGTGAAAAAATACTTTCGGAGTTTACTTTGTTGATTACTTTATCACTAAACAAACTGGTATAATCTGCCACCAAACTATAATTGCCATTTACGGTTTGATTGTTAATGAGCTGTTCGCAGGCGGTAACAACATCCGCCATCCGGTTACCTTCATACAACATTACTCTTGCTTTTAAAGCTATTGCAGCAGCTTTGGTAATGCGGCCATTATCGCCTGCTGCATATTGTTCTTTTGCAGGTAATACAGCAGCAGCGGCATCCAACTCTGCTAATATAAATGCAAGTACATCGGCTTTTGGTGAACGGCCGATTATTTTTGCTTCATCAGGGGTAATATCATTTTTCAGTAATGGCACATCACCCCACCATTTCATTAAATTAAAATGATGCCATGCCCTTACAAATCTTGCTTCGCTTTTCATTCGTTCTTTTACAGCGCTAGTAAGTGTTTCATTTTTGTCAACATTTTCTAAAAAAATATTGCAGGATTTTATGCCAGTGTAGTAAAAAGCCCAGTCATTTTGAAACCTTGGCAATGATGCAGTAAAGTTTCCGCTGGCTATGGCATCTGCACCTGTATTTACACCAAGTTTGGTAAAGGCATTGTCACTCATTGCTTCATTGTAAAATACATTGCTGCTGGGATAGATACCGCTATAAATGTTGTTGAGTGCGTTATTTACATTATCACTGCTTTGCCAGAAAGTGAATTCTGTAAAGCGGTCAGATGGTGAAAGGTCTAATTTTTTGCAACTGCAAAGCAACGTTAATACCGCTGTGGTTGCAATGAGTATATATTTTTTTATGAGCATCGTTAGTAGTTTTTCTTTTATTAAAAAGTAATATTTATACCGCCACCATAAAATACCGGAAGGAAGTATGCCCTTGCACTGTTGGCTCCTGTATTGAAATTGGTATTGTTATTAAACTCTGTTATTTCAGGGTCAATAAAGCTGAGTTTGGTGATGGTTAAAATATTTTGTGCGGTGAAATACAACCTTACACTTTGAATTTTTGCTTTTTTGGTAATGGCTTCTGGCAACGTATAACCTACCTGTACATTTTTTAGCCGTATATAAGATGCATCAAATAAATAAATATCAGAACCCGTGCGGTAATTATTGGTATTGGATGGAGAACCTGCTTCTGCCAGCCTTGGATATTTTGCATTAGGGTTGGTAGGTGTCCAGTAATCTGTCTGGTGCTCATACATAGTTCCACCATAACCAAAGTGGAATGGCTCCACTTGTTCACCACGAATCATGGCCGACCTTTTACCTACTCCTTGTATTAAAAACCCTGCATCAAAGCCTTTAAAAGTTACATTGTAAGTAGCCCCAAAAGTGTAACGTGGGAAAGGATTACCTAAAATAAATTTATCCTTGTCATCAATAACACCATCACCATTTTTATCAACAAATTTTAAATCACCAGCGGTTACAGTACTGCCAGCAAATTTTGGATATTTATTTATATCATCCAGTGTCTGATAAAAACCATTTGTTTTATAGCCATAATAAACAGTGATGGGCTGTCCTACACGGCGCAGTAATTCAAATTCCTCTTTTCTTTCAGAAACTTCGGTTGCACCAGATGTAAGTTCAACAAGTTCATTTAAGTTATCAGCAAGGTTAACAGAAAAAGTATGTTTAAATAAACGGCCACCTGTATTGTAAGTGGCTTTCATTTCCCAGCCACGGTTTTTTACTTTGGCTACGTTGTAGTCAGGGAACGATGCTCCAAATAGTTGCGGTACATCTTTTCTTGCATACAAAATATCACTGGTAGTTTTATTAAAATAGTCAAATGAAAACTCCAGTTTCTTTTTTAATAAGGTTGCATCAAAGCCAATATTGAATGTGGCTGCTTTTTCCCAGGTTAAATCAGGATTGCCTAAATTAAAACCTGCCCTTGGCACCACATTATTGTTGAAGGCGTAGGCATTGGTATAATTGCTGAAAGTGGTTTGGTATTGATAGGCATTTACATTTTGATTACCGAGAATGCCATAAGATGCCCTTAGTTTAACTTCTCCAATTTTGTCTTTAAAATTACCTAGGAAACTTTCTTCGGTAAGCCGCCATGCTGCTGCCACAGAAGGGAAGAAACCCCAGCGGTTGGCTTTTGCAAATTTGGATGAACCATCGTACCTGAAATTAAACTCTGCAAAATATTTATCGGTATAGGAATAACCGACACGGCCAAATACTGAATTGATACTTGTTTCAATGGTGGCTGGATTACCATTGGAGCTGTTTGTTCCATTGGTATTAAAACTTCTTGGGTCAATTACTGTTGATGTGGAAGGAATTCCCAAGGCAGGGTCTGTCAATGTTTTGTACAAGGCACTGCTTGCATCGTTCAAAGATTCATTGGCGCTGCCCACTAATACTTTAATGTCATGTGCCTTTATTTTTTTACTATATTCTGCTATTAATTGCAGATTGGTAAACAATGATTTTGAATTGGCATCATACACTTCTCTGTCATTTCCATAAGAACCACCGGGTGTAAATTGCAACTGCAGCCTTCTGCCAAATGAACTGTTGGAACGGATAGTGCCGCCAAATACACCTCGTATTTTTAAATCCTTAGTAACAGTATATTCAGCACTGAGGTTGCCAAAAATTTCATCATCATTACTTTTTCTGTATCCGCCATTTTCTAAAATAGCTTTGGGGTTATACTGTGCAGAAACTGGATTGGTTAAATAATTTCCGGCAGTGTCTTTGAACGAATAGTATAACGGCACCCTGGTAGCATCCACAATTAAAGTAGCCGCATCAGAAGAATGGTCTTTGCCTTGTACTTTAGCGTAACTCAGTATGGTATTGATTTTAAGCCTGCCTATTTCGGTGGTTTGATTGAACCGGATATTGTACCGTTTGTACCCATAATCAGGGCCGATGAAATTATTCTTCTGGTCAAAATAGCCCAGCGATAGCATGTACGTATTGTTGGCACCTCCACCGCTCACTGACAGGTTATGTGTTTGTTGTGCTGCCGCTTGCAAAATATTATCCACCCTCCAATCGCCATTACCTGCGGTAGCAAATTGCTGTATTTGTGTAGGTGTAAATGCCGGAGACAAACCAGAGTTGGCCAGCGATTCATTTTTATAATACGCATTCTTCCAGGCATCAACTGGCTTGTATGTTATTCTTGGGGATTGTGAGCCATAAATACCACTGTACGTAACTTTTGGTGGCGAATTTTTCTTTCCTTTTTTAGTAGTAATTAATATTACCCCGTTTGCACTTCTGGAACCATAGATGGCAGCAGAGCCTGCATCTTTTAATACAGAAATATTTTCAATATCAACAGGGTTAATCAAATTAATATCGCCACCAACTATTCCGTCAATCACTACCAGCGGTGTATTATCACCTAATGTACCAAGGCCACGGATATTGATATTTACACCCTGGCCCGGTTCAAAATTTCTTTGCTGAATAATAAGGTTAGGCGATATACCTTGCAATGCGGTGCTTAAATTGGTAACCGGCCTGCCATCAATTGCTTTTTTGCTGATGCCATCCACCGCACCTGTTACAGATATTTTCTTTTGGGTGCCATACCCAACTATAACTACATCTGCCAGTTCTTTAGAATCAGAAATTAGTGTAACAGTAATATTAGTTTTACCTGCAATAGCAACTTCCTGGGTTATAAACCCAACAGAAGAAAATATCAATATGCCTTTGTTTTTATCATCCCCTATATTTAATGAGAAGTTTCCCTGTGCATTGGTAGAAGTGCCGATATTACTTCCTTTGAGCAACACTGTTACCAAATCAAGCCCTTTCCCATTTTCATCTGTAACCCTGCCGCTGATGCTGATAGTATTTTGCATGTTGGCAGCAACAGACCTATCAGGTGCTGTATTGTTACTGGTGCTGCCGCCTGGCAAAGGGATTTTTTGCTTTGATGATTGTAAAATAATTTTATCTTTTACAATTGAAAAACTGATACCTAATGGGTTAAATAATTGTTTAAAAACTTCTTCAACAGCTTTATCACTTACATTAATAGATACCTTTTGATTTATATCCACTTCATCATTGGCATATACAAATACCAATCCCGTTTGCTTTTCGATTTTATCAAATATCATCCCCAGTTTTTCATTTTTATAATTCAGGGTAAGTTTCTCATCCTTCGGCTCCTGTAAAGGGGATGTTTGTACAGTTTTCTTCGTTTCTGCATAAGCATATTGTGCCTTTAAAGGAAATACGTTAAGCACTAATGCAATACCTATTACGCCGGGCTTAAGGTAACCCGAAAGGCATGACGGATAGGCAAACAATTTTCGTTTTTTCATATAGCAATTGTTTTGTTTAGTATGGTTAATTTAAAAATAGGTCTGCTACAAGTCATTGGCCTCGGCTGCAATCAACAATTCGTTATTAGTTATTTTATAATAAAAGCCTTTTGTTTTTGAGAGGTAGTACATCACTTCTTCCAACGTATTGTTTTGAAAAGAACCAGTAAGGATATACTCTTTTGCAGCATCATCTTCAAAAACTACTTTCTTACCAAAATTCCTTTCCAGTTCTATGGCAATATCCTGCAGGCTTCTGGCTTTAAAAATCATTTTCCCTTCCTTCCAGGCGTTATCATCCGTTGCAAGTGTAGGGGCGATAGTGATTTTTTCTGCGATGAAGGTGTACGATACTTTGTTATTGGGTGTAAGAAAAACCGTGTCTTGTTTTTTGTTATCATTTTTGTATTTGGGTATAAAGGCTACCTTGCCTGTGGCCACTGATGTTTCTACCGTTTTTTCATTGTCATAAGCCCTTATATTAAATGAAGTGCCGAGTACCTTTACCGTACCATTTGCTAAATGAATAATGAAGGGTTTTTTAGGATTTTTAGCAACCTCAAAAAAAGCTTCCCCATTCAGATATACTTCCCTTGTATTGCCTTCAAAAGCGGTCGGGTATTGTATTTTGCTGTCTGCATTAAGCCATACTTTACTGCCATCTGCCAGTTGGATAGTGCTTTTAGTACCTTTAGAATTTTGCTTTTTTTCTAACCCTGCAACAGGCGCAGCCACCTCATTTTGTTTGGATGACTGTTTAAAAAATACAGTAACAGTAATAATTATAGCCACACTTGCAGCAGCTGCAATGGCAGTGAAACTAAAAAACCTGCCTTTGCGGATAGTTGGGACTGGTTCTTCGTAAATATTATTAACCGGCAAATTGAGGCGGTATAAAGCTTTTTGCAATGAATCTTCAACAAACACCTGGTTGGGGTTTTCGTGCTGCTCCCAATACTGACTTAGCAATTTATATTGTTTAAAAAAATCTGGATTGGCAGCTAATAATAAGTCCAGTTCCTGTAATTCTTTATCAGATGCTTCGCCAGAAAATTTCCTCGAAACCAATAGTAAAAAATTAGTGTTGTTCATGTATAGAGATTATGCGGTGCTATGGTATAAGACAGTAAGCTGGGTAGGATTACTTACACAGCAGAAAATTATTTTTATGAAAAGAGCGATATGACTATCAGAAAACCTATTAGTAGATTGGAATTTTTCTTACCTGAGTTTCTCTCAATAAAAATATTTACCACAGCATCTAATTTCTTTATGGCACGAAACAATTGTGTTTCTACAGTTCGGGGAGAGAGGTTTAAAATTTCCGCTACCTGCTTGTATTTAAATCCTTCTTCTTTTATAAGCTTAAAGACAGTGCGGCACTGGTCGGGCAATTGCTCAATGGCAAGGTGTAGTTTTAAATTTATTTCTTTCCATTCCAGGTCTTTTGCCGGGTCGTTGATGCTGATAACTTCAGCCAATCCAGACTCTGGCTCTATTGTTACATGATAATGAGAATATTTTTGCAGGTAATTGAGACAGTGATTTCTTACTGCAACAAATAAATAAGTTTCTAAATTTTCAATGGTATTAATGGTATCTCTTTTCTCCCAAATTTTTACCATCACATCATTTACAATTTCTTCTGCTGCCTCTTTTTTATGTACATACAGCATGGCAAAATTGTACAGCCGTGGAAAAAACAAACGGTACAAATCTTCAAACGCTTTTTGATTGCTTTGTTCAACCCTTATTTGCAATTGCTTTAATATGGTAATTTCTATTTTCATTAATTGCAATCAAAACTATTTATGTAAGCAAGTGTGGTTTATTTTCCAGTGTTTTGTGAAGCAGTTCGCCAAAGATAGTATTAGCCCAGGCAAACCACTTTCGGGTAAATTTTGTTGCATCGTCTTTATGAAAGGTTTCATGCATAAAACCAGTACCAGCATGGGATTGTTGCAAAATACCCAAACATTTTTTTATCTCTGCATCGTCATTGCTTGTTAAAGAACGGATGATAATACTGAGCGGCCATATTAAATCGGTGCCTGCATGTGGCCCCCCAATGCCTTCGCCAGCCTTGCCTTTAAAGAAAAAGGGATTGTAGCTGCTCAACAATAATTTTCTTGTATTGATATAAACCGGGTCGGTATTTTTTACCGCCCCCAGATAAGGCAACGAAAGCAAACTGGGTACATTGGCATCATCCATCAAATTGTAACTTCCATACCCATTTACTTCATAAGCATACACTTTTCCAAACTGCGGATGAGTTACTGTAGCATATTGTTGCAAAGCCGTTTGTACCTCTTTAGCTAAGGCAGTACATTCATTGGCAAACGCTGCATCCTTATAAATTTTATTGGATAATTCTGCCAGTTGCTGTAAGCTTACTACTGCAAAAAAATTAGAAGGAATTAAAAACGGAAATATCGTGGCATCATCACTGGGCCTGAACATGGAGTGGATAAGTCCCACTGGTTTTGCCGGATAGCCATAGCCGCCAAGCGGCACACCATCAGTAGCCCAACTTGTACGGCGCTCAAATTTATAAGGCCCTTTACTATTTTTACGCTGCTGTTCTTTAAAAGTTTTTACTATTAATGCTGCTGCTTTTTTCCATTGTGGATCAAATGTCGTGGCATCGCCGGTTTGTTTCCAGTAATTGTAACTCAACCTTACAGGATAGCACAAAGAATCTATCTCCCACTTTCGTTCATGCAGACCGGGCTTCATGTCTGTACCATCATCTTTCCATTCACTTACCTTAGTAGGATCTTTGTAAAAGGCATTGGCATAGGGGTCGAACAAAATATTTTTTACCTGCCTGTTTATTACGCCAGCAATCAGTTGCTGTAATTGTTTATCTTCTTTTATCAGCCACAAATAAGGCCACACTTGTGCTGTGCTATCCCTTAGCCACATAGCATCAATATCACCGGTAATTACATAGGTATCTGGCCTGCCATCAATCATTTCAAAATCTACAGTAGTATCCAATGTGTTGGGGAAGCAATTTTCAAACAACCAGGCTAATTCCTTGTTCGAGACTTTTTGCTTGAAATCTGTGATGGCTTTTTCAACTGATCTACTGTTGAATTTTCTTTGAGATAATGGTGTTCTTACTACTGGAAAATCAAGGTTGGAGTTTTTGCCAAATAAGTTAGTTTTTGACAGTATTACACCAGCTGTAAGCAGCCCCGATAGGCGGACAAATTCTTTTCTCTTCATCATTGCAAGCAGCGTGTTTTTTAATAAGACAATTTTTTTTTGAAAAATACTTACAAGCTGCTAATATTTTTTAAATAATTGTGATAGGTTATTTTACTATGTCACTTCTACAATAAGTGGCTAAATATTATCAATTTCATGAATTGTGTTTTGGTGGGCAGAAGCCAATCTCAATGAGCATACCTTTATCCGGCGTAGTTCTCACGGCTTATTTGCCGCAGGCATAGAAGAAATAAGACGGGTGTAAAGTGCCGGATCTGCCGGAATAGTTTTGTTAAGTCTATAATCATTCCTGTTAGGGATTGAAACGGAAATCCTTCTGTTAAGAAGATTGTAGTGAAAAGCCCGACCGAAGGGAATGGCAAAAATATTATGATTCTGTTCATGCAATTGTTAGCATAATGTTTAATAAAGGCACTTAAACTGATACAAATAGCTATTTAGCAATTAGGTACTATATTTTTTGGGTTAAAGTCGGTATAGAAATTGTAATATATTAGGTATAACCAATTGACTTATAAGGTATGATAAGAGCGCAACATACAGATAAAAACCTCATTGTTAGTATACTTGTAAGCTCATTTGACGATAATAAAAGCGTTAATTATATCATCAGGCAGGATACCAAAAGAGTTGATAGAATAAAATGGCTAATGGAATACTCTTATGATGTCTGCAATTTATTTGGTGATATTTTTCTAACAGAGGATAAAAAGGGTTGTGCATTACTGATATTACCCGATAAAAAAAGGATCACAATAAAATCAATTCTACTGGATGCCAAATTTGCTTTTACCTGTTTGGGTATCTCAAATATTAATAAGGCGATGAATAGGGAAGCTAAAATTAAACAGGTGCATCCCAATGGGTTATTGTATTACTTATGGTTTATTGGGGTTGGTTCAAGCAATCAAAATAAAGGAATTGGAAGCCAGTTATTGCAGGATGTTATTTCGGAAGGACAAAAGCAAAATAGAACAATTTGTTTGGAAACATCGACATTAAAAAATGTGCCATGGTATGAGAAATTTGGTTTTTCAATTTATCATGAATTTGATTTTGGCTATAAGCTTTTTTGTTTGAAGAGAGAATAAATTTAAACAATCAATATGCTGATTCCTGGTACCCAAATGCATATTGTCACATTCATTTTTGTGAGCATAGAAATTGTCATCTTTTTCTATCTGCTGATTTATAGACTTGCACGACCAGATGATAAAACTGCTTACCTGAATATCATTTTAATTTTTCTCCTTATTATTTACAACATAACTGGTGGGCTATTACCAGATGAAAATATGCCCGGATCATTTTTTATACAGGAGGTGTTGGCGTACGCTACTGGGTTTATAACCCCCTGCTATTTTCCATATTATGTTTACACGGCTTTCTCTTTAAAGAAAATGAAATTTCACGCTTTTAAAGGGATATATCTATTCCTGGTTATTCCTTATTTGCTCTTTGTAATTGTATTTGCACTTACAAATAAATTAGAAGATGCCAAGGATTTACTTATACTTCCGGTGGTATTTGCACTTTGGGTAATCATAAGCATGGTAAAGGCTATCAGGTATAAATATAAAAATGATTTCTCCAGCCAGCAATCTAAAGAAGAAATGGCTGTGCTGCTTTTGAGTTTAACGCCATGGGTTATGCTGCCAATTATTGATTTCTTTAACATGGGTCAAGACACAGAAGCTTGTATAACCAATTTTGGATTCTTGTCATTATTTGCTTTGCAAATGAAAAGGCATATTAGGGAAATGCGAACTGAGCATGAAAGATTAATCAATTCTGAAAAGCAACTTTTAAATTGGAATAGTAATCTTAAAAATGAAGTAGATAAAAGAACAAAAGAGTTGGAAATAATAAATGAGCAAAGAACAAACACGTTTGTAAATCTGGCACATGAAACAAAGACACCTCTTACACTTATCAATAACTATTTAGAAGAATACATCACTAACAATAGCCCATCCGAAGAATTGGATATAGTAAAGAGAAATCTTGATAAATTATCTTCCGATATTGTTAATTTGTTCGATTTAGAAAAATTCAATAAGGGGTTTGCCTTTTATAATCATAACCTGGTTTGCAACTTTAGTGAGATACTAAAAGAAAGTGTAATGTTATTTAAACAGTATGCCACCGGAAGCAGCATTGAAATAAAGACAAATATTGCAGATAATATTTTTATACAGGCAGATCCATTATCCATTAACCGGATTATAAATAACCTTTTAGAGAATGGTATCAAATTTTCAAATGCCCATAGTATTATTGAAGTAACACTTAAAAAGGCCGGTGATATTTTTCAGTTTTCTGTTAAAGATTATGGCACTGGCATTCCTGTTGACATGCAGGCAAAAGTATTTGAACCTTATTACCAAATTACTAATCCAAAAACGAACACTCAAGGAATGGGGCTTGGGCTGCCCATTGTTAAGAAAGTAATTGATGATCTAAATGGAAATATCAAAGTAATTAGCAATCCTAAAATTTCTTCAGGAACAGAAATGTTGATTACATTAAATCAATACACTTTAGTTAAAAATGAAACTATTATTTCAAAGGTGGTTCCCAAAACAGTTGCAATTACTAAAGAGGAATTAAAAATTGAGGAAGGAATTTTTGATGAAGAAAAGCAAACTATTCTTATTGTAGAAGATAATATAACAATGCTTAATTATCTCTTTAAAAAGCTTAGTGAAAAATATAATACCTATGCTGCCTTAAATGGAAACGATGCACTTAAAAAATTGAAGGAACTAAAAATATTACCGGATTTAATTATTACAGATATAATGATGGATAAGGTAGATGGGTATGATTTCGCAAAAATTATTTCAAAAAGCTCCTCCTATTCACACATCCCATTTATTTTTCTTTCTGCAAAGGCTGCCTTCACTGATAAATTACATGGGTTAAAATTAGGTGCAATTGATTATGTCCCAAAACCCTTTTCAATTGCTGAATTACTTCAAAAAATTGATTCCATATTATTGTATGCAGGAAAACAAAAAAGAGCAATATGGAACAAGGCATTCAGTATCGTAAATTCAAATAATAACCCTCCTAAAAACGGTACCTCCTCCGATGCATTTGAGCAAAATTGCGAATTGTACCATCTTACAACAAGAGAAAAAGATATTGCCAAATTAATATGCCAGGGACAAAAATATAAAGACATAGGTGAAACCCTTTTTATTGCAGAAAGAACGGTAACCAAACACGCCCAAAATATCTTTGAGAAGACACAGGTATCAAATAAAATTGAGCTTATAAATAAGCTGGAATTAGCGTAACTTAATATTGTCTCAATTCCGCTGTTGCTAATCTTAAAAGCCTTCATTTCGGCATTTTTCAGTCTAAATACTCATTTCTACGTATAAAAATAGTATCCTTTGCTTATACCTTTTCAATAATATGGGCTTAAACTTTGTTTGGTATAGGTAACCAAATGGATGCCCTTTGAAAATGAATAACAACGACACAAAACAACTACCCCTGCTTTTTAGCCAGTGGCGGGTAAATAGGGGTAAAGGCTTAAAAACCAGTTCGCCTTCTTTGATTCTCGATAAGTGGAATACAATCATAAATGGCAGGCTGAATCCCTTAAATACCAATGATGATTTGTTGGCCGCTGAAGCAGTACAATTGGTGATAAATGAATCTGAGGACGATCAGCAAACTATAAGGTCAATGCTGATAGAAGATTTGATTGAGAAACCCAATGTGATGGATAAGGAACAATATGTAAAAGTTAACCAAACCTTACTGATCCGAATCTTAGATAAACTTTTTGCATACAGTCAAACCAGGCCATTAAATGAAAATATATTGCTGTTATATAATACCATTAGTCAACATCTGCAAAGCACTCTTGATTTTATAGAAGATTTTTTTAGTAACTACTTCGACCGTAACGAAAAAGTGCCTGAACCTTATATCAGCTTTGCTAAAGAAAATATAAAGAAGCAAGTAAAGCATCTGAAACATATTGTTTCAAAGCAAGATGGTACTGATACCTTTTTAACCAGCCTTGTTTTGGATAGCATTCAACACTTACTGCTGGATGAATCAATAGTAATTACCTACAGCCGGTTATCATACCATAAAATGTTAGTAAATGAATTGCTTTCTCAAAAGGTAATACAATCACCGCATAGCATTATAGAAGCCTTGTACTACTTAAATTATAATGAGGATAATTTTATTACTTATGAGTATGAATGGCTGAAAGAATTAACGGCAGAACTACCCACCAATCAGGAAAAGATAGCTGCATTGCGATTTGAACAGAAAAAAATAAATCAGCTTCCATTAAAACCAAACTGCTTTTATAATCCAAACATGCCTACCTTAAGGGAACAAATAAATGGCTGGATAGATGAGGAAGTAAAATTTTTGGAGAATGTACAATTACCTGAAAAGGTTGCAGACAAACTGAATGAAAATGAGGATAAAATCCATACGTCATTATCTGTAGCAAAGCTGGCCGTTCTATTGCGCTTATTGGTTATTGATAAAATAATTATTAACCGGACTGTAGCATCAATGCTTAGGGTTGCAGCCAAAATTTTTACTACCCTGCAAAAAGACGATATTTCATTTGGCAGCCTGGAAACTAAATATCATGCACCGGATAAGGCTACTATTAATGCAGTGAAGGATATGCTGTTTAAGTGGATTAATATTTTAGGCAAGTTGTGACTTCCCCGTCTTCAAATGATAGAGCAATTCATTCTTTTGCAAAAAATCCCTCAACTCCTGGTAAATATGATACCTAAAATCATTGTGCAATAAAAGCACTTCTGCTGGCCAATTAACTATATCCTGTAAATTCCTAAAATCATGTTGGATCGCCATTTCTTTAAACCCTTCCGATAGTTCAAGTTCATTTATTGGTTGTTGTAATAGTGGGGAAGGTTGCATTTTATACAGATTTACCTCAAAATTAAAGAGAACTTTTGGACTGCGGTCTTATTAGGCCGCACTATTTCTGCACAGTTCAATCATATTGCTGCTTAATCAAACATAATGATTAGGCAAAGCGACAAAACCAACCTAAAAAAATTGGGTTTAAATATTAAAAAACTCCGGGAAGCGAAGGGATTAAGCTTTCGGGAGCTATCTTATGCCTGTGATATTGACAATAGCAAGATCTCCAAAATTGAAAAAGGCCAGATCAATATCACCTTCACCACCATTCTTCAATTAGCCAAGGCCTTAGAAGTTAATCCATCAGAATTGCTTCAAACAGAATTCG
>Ga0209724_1001071_pt1 | contig 25471 bp, 31 predicted proteins | sample grotaG_FD_184143 | JGI IMG/M metagenome (GOLD analysis project Ga0209724, IMG submission 184143) | Glacier valley bacterial and archeal communities from Borup Fiord, Nunavut, Canada, to study Microbial Dark Matter (Phase II) -... | ecosystem: Environmental > Aquatic > Freshwater > Ice > Glacier ...
GACGCCTTAAAATATAAATATGCACCATACGTTAAGCGAAAATCTGTAGTACACAAATCTGAAATAGACGATTGTCAATTCATTGAAAAACAATTTTTTTTATCAGGATAGCTGCAAGTTGGGTTAAAGTATGGCTCGACGATACGGAAAATCTTACCCTTGCCGACATATATGCCGCGCAGGTAAAAAAGACCTAAAAACGAAAGGTTAAAGGATAAAGTAGGAAGGTTAAAAAGGATCCATGCCTTAGCCTTTAGTCTTTGCCCTTTAACCTTTATCCTTTTCGAGTGCGATCTCCGCCTTCTTTGCCTTGCAGGCGATCACTAAATCAGCTGGTGCCAGCTTTATCTGCATCCCCCTTACGCCAGCACTTATATAGATCATGGGCTGATCAAATGCCGAATTATCAATATATACAGGAAAGTTTTTTTTCATTCCTAATGGGGAGCATCCGCCCCTGATGTAGCCGGTTAATGGTTCAAGGTCTTTCATGGGGATCATTGCCACTTTTTTGTTGGCGCTGGCCAATGCTGCTTTTTTCAGATCGATCTCATCACCTCCCTGTACGATGCACACAAAATGGCCGTTTTTATCACCTTCCAAAACAAGCGTTTTAAAAACCTTCTCGATGGGAACACCAGCCGTTGCAGCCAGATGAACCGCACTTAGGTCCGATTCATCCACTTCGTATTCAATTAACTCATAATTGATTTTAAGCCGGTCAAGAATTCGGGCTGCATTCGTCTTCTTCATGGTCTCTTAATCTTTGAAAGTTTTCATTAACAGCTGCTTCATATTTGACAAGATTGGAAGCTTTTTTAATCCGTTTGAAAGTTTTGTGCTGATCGGGGAAAGCGAAACTAAAGTAGCTCCAGAATTTTTCCATTCGCATCAGGATATGACTGCTGCCATTCAGAAAATTCGAATACTTGAGGAATATTTCATTGTGGAAATTCCGCATTACGATCGCACGCGCTTCAACATCAGGTAAACAACCACCATTAAGTAGAAGCGGAAGGAACGGATTTTTCAGAATGCCACGCCCAATCATCCAGGTTGTGATGTCTCCGAAAAGAAGGTTGAGGTGATTGAGATTTTCAGGTGACTCAATGTCACCGTTATAAACGAGTGAGTGGTTTAGCTTTTTATGCACTTCGGTAAACACGTTTTCATCGGCCTCCCCGCGGTAAAGTTGTTTGCCAAACCTTGGATGAAGAATGATTTCACTGAGCGGAAACTCATTCAACGTATCAATGATCTGAAAGATCTCTTCGTGCGATTGCAAACCGGTCCGCATTTTTACCGAAATCTTACAATTGACCTGTGGCAAAGAAGCTTCAAGGATAGCTTTAATCCGGTCAGGATGTGGAAGTATTCCTGAACCAAGTCCTTTGTTCGTCACCATGGGGTAGGGGCAGCCGAGGTTCCAGTTGACCTCGTCGTATCCTTTGTCTTGCAATAAACTGGCAAGAAAAATAAAATCTGCCGGATTGCCGGCAAGTATTTGCGGAACAAGCGGATATTCCTGGTTGTTCTCCGGTTTGATATCACGAAGGTGAGATGTCTTGACAGTCCCATCGTTTTGGCGAACAATATAGGGTGCAAAGTATTTATTCACACCCCCGAAAAATTTCGCGTGAGCACTCCGGTAGATGTAATCGGTTGACTCCTGAAGTGGAGCGAAGTAGATTTTGAAGCCTGATTCTTTCTGCATATTTGCAAAAATAGTGAACTCTGGCCATTTAATCTAAAACTTATCGCGAACCACCTCTTTTTCGATAACAAGTATCATCCCTTTATTATTTATCTTTGCAGCGCCGAAAAGTATGTTTTATGTTTGTTTTTGAATTGGTCGAAAAAGAGATTTCTGAAATGTTTGTTGCTGATGCAACGGCTCAGGCTGGTCAGCAGACCGTCCGGAAGGCCGTACCACAAAAACAGACCGATGTGAAAACAAAAAGTGAGGTTACAAGCCCAAAAAAACCCATCACCACCGGTAAACCAATTAATAATCAGCCCAAGAAAGAATTTTTTCTGAAAAAATTATATACTGAGGAACCTGTTGTATACGACGCATCACTGAACATTTATACGGGTAACCCCGGATTATACATTACCGCAGGTGATACTTTAAATTTTGGGAATGTCGTAACCCTGTCAGATTCAGCATTTCTGCAGGCCAGACATGCAGTGATCCCCAAATCTACCAAACCATATGGATTTGTTGGGAAAGAGCTGATTGTGCCGAATCAGGATTGGGTTTTAGGGATTATTCTGATTTTCTGGATGATATTTGCATCGGTCAGGGTTGGTTTTCTTAAATACCTTGGACAACTATTTGTTAGCCTTGTTAAATTCAGTGCTGCGACCCGATTATTCCAGCAACGAGGCTACAAAACGATGTACGGATCTGTGAGACTTGACTTTATTTTTCATTTAATTCTCCCGCTTTCAGTATATCAAATCGCTACTTTCTACAAAATGGATATACCAGGGTACCCCTCAATCCTTTTTTTCTTAGCATTATTATTGGTCATAAACGGATATTTGTTTACGAAAATATTGCTTTATCAACTGGCAGGATCAATCGTAATGCTGAAAGAGCAAACCGAGGAATCTGTGTTTAATATCAGGTTGTATTATAAAGCGTTAGGACTTGTTCTGCTTCCAATTGTTACCGTACATGCGGTCATTGCTCAGACCAATTTTATCACGATTTGGGTGATGGCAGGTCTCATTGTCATTATGTATATCGCTAATGTGATCAGAACTATTTATCTGGGAATTCGTAAAGACATATCGATTTTCTATTTGATTTTGTACCTTTGTACCCTTGAAATTCTACCGTTGCTTTTGGTTTTTAAACTCATAAGTAGAGAATAGACGAGTTTAGAAAAGTATTAAATGTTTTAAAAGTTAATAAGTTGAAAATCAGAAAAATATTAGTATCGCAACCAGAGCCAAGTACAGGAAGTTCACCTTATAATGATTTGGCGGTCAAACACAATCTGAAAATTGATTTTCGTCAGTTCATTCAGGTTGAGGGCGTTCCGGCTAAGGATTTTCGCAAGGACAGAATACAGATCCTGGAGCATACTGCTGTTATTTTTACCAGCAGGACTGCCATTGATCATTTTTTCAGAATTGCTGGTGAACTACGTTTAACGATTCCTGATGCGATGAAGTACTTCTGTATTTCGGAAGCAACCGCTTTTTATCTGCAGAAATACATCGTTTACAGAAAGCGGAAAATATTCTATGCGAATGGTAAATTCACCGATCTTGTTGATGTTCTGTTGAAACACAAGGAAGAAAAATTTCTGATCCCGTTGTCAGACATTCATAAGGATGAGATTCCGGTTTTGCTTGAAAAAGCCAAATTGCCTGTCACAGAAGCTATCATGTATCGTACCGTTAGTAGCGATTTGTCTGATTTGAAAGATGTGAATTACGATATGCTGGTCTTTTTTAGTCCAAGCGGTATCAAATCACTGATACAGAATTTCCCTGGTTTTGAACAAAAAGATACGAAGATTGCAACATTTGGTCCTGTTACAGCACAGGCCGTCAGGGACGCAGGATTACGACTTGATGTGGAAGCACCAGTTCCTGAAGCTCCTTCGATGACAGCAGCTCTCGAACGGTTTATTTCGGAATTCAACAAAAATAATAAATAGAGGAAATTTATATTTTCATGTAAAGGGGAAAGCGATTTCCCCTTTTTTTTGTATTTTCAACTTATGACAGCCTATACATTTCGAAAAGAGGAAAAATTATGCAGCCAGAAAATCATCGGTGATATCTTTCTGTCGGGCACTTCTTTTCTGTGTTATCCACTGAAAGTTGTCTGGAAATACGAAGAATTGCCTACATCATTTCCTGCCCAGGTGGTGTTTAGTGTTCCAAAACGTCTTTTTAAAAGGGCGCATGACCGGAATTTACTCAAACGACAATTGCGCGAGGTTTACCGTTATCAAAAACAAGAATTGTATCAGTCGCTTGAATTGAATAACCGGAAAATTGCGGTGATGATTGTCTACATCGCCAAGGAACAACTTGAATTTGGTCAGATAGAGGGTGCAATGGCGAAAGTGATTGCGAAATTGAAAAAGAAGCTGGAGCCACTTCAATCTGATTTGCCAATTTGAAAACGAACAGAATTGAGTCGATTGAGCTTGTTCTTCTTTTACTTCTTCCCATATAGCCTTACTTCATATCCCTTAGATTAAAAGCAAAAGAAAAAGGAGATCATTTACGACCTCCTTTCCCTCTCTAATTTTCACTTCTTACAAATCGCTGTCCATGATTTCGGTCTGTTGACGAACCGAATCTTCGTGGATCAACTGGAAGATTATTTTTATAAAAGTTTCGTCCAGGTTCAGTTTATGAGCCGTCGCAATGCGATCCTCCAATAACTGTGTCCAACGGTTTATCTGGAGTGCCGTCACCTTGTTTTGCTTTTTATAGGTTGCAATCTGTTTCACAATCTCCATACGCGAAGCAAGTATCTCGATGATTTCATGGTCGATGCCATCAATCCGCGAACGAAGTGTATCGAGCATGTTTTCGAAAAGCGGGTCATTCGAACTCGAATATCTAATCACGAGTTTATCGAGGATTTTGAATAAATCTGCCGGAGTCACCTGCTGATCCTTATCGCTAAGGGCGCATGAAGGATCGATGTGCGATTCAAGCATTAAGCCATCAAGACCAAGGTCAAATGCTTTTTGTGAAATTTCGAACAGGTATTCACGCTTACCTGAAATATGACTTGGATCGCAAATGATTGGTAAGTTCGGCATTAACTGCCTAAGCTCAATCACTGTTTTCCAGTTCGGATAATTACGGTACTTCGATTCACCAAAAGGGGTGAACCCGCGATGAATCGCAACAAGATTTTTTAATCCCGCCTGGCTAAGTCTTTCCAATGCGCCAATCCATAATTGTACATCTGGATTTACGGGATTTTTAACCATGATAATCTGGTCGGTACCTCTTAATACATCGGCAATTTCCTGAACTACGAACGGTGATGCCGTTGACCGGGCACCAATCCACATTACATCTACGCCGGCTTTGAGGCACTCTTCGACATGTTGCGCATTTGCCACCTCTGTACCGATGAGCAATCCGGTCTCTTCTTTCACGCGTTTCAACCATTCGAGTGCAATACTTCCCATCCCTTCGAACGAGCCGGGACGGGTGCGGGGTTTCCAGATTCCACCACGGTACACAAAAACCCGTTTATCTTTAGCCAGTTCCCTGGCGGTTGCCATTGTTTGTTCTTCCGATTCGAGGCTGCAAGGTCCGCTGATTAAGAGTGGATTATCTATCTTTGGTAACCAGTGGCTGATCGGTTGAATGTCTAATTGTGATCCCATGATAATTTATTTTGTATAAAGTTTAATAATTGTTTCTTCGTTTTTTGTAAGTGATGAGTTTTCACCATCGAGCACGCCACGTATATTATTGGCATTTACGATTAATTCTGATAATCGCTTGTAATCATCATTTTTGAGACTCTCTTTCAGTTCTTCGAGGTGATGGATGTAAACTTCGAGTGCTTCGTAAATATAATCGCGGTTTTGCCAGAAAATAGGCGACCACATTTCGGGAGAGCTCTTGGCAAGCCGGACGGTTGACTGAAATCCTCCCGAAGCAAGATCAAAAATGATTTTGCGGTCTTCGATCGCCAATACGGCGTTGGCCAGCGCAAATGAGGTGGCGTGAGGCAGATGCGATATAAATGCCGTTGTATGATCCTGTTCGTCACTGGTCATATAGGCGGTAGGCATTCCAATTGACTGGTACATTTTTTCGGCAAGTGCCAGATGTTGAGGCCGGCACTTTTCCTGATCGCAAATAATACAGATTTTTCCGTCGAAAAGTTGTTCAACAGCTGCGTTTGGACCGCTGTTTTCGGTACCCGACATGGGATGTGATGGGATAAAATTACCGCGTAATGGGTGATCCTTCACCACCGCTGCTATTTCACGCTTTGTTGACCCGACATCTATAACAGTTGTCGAAGATGAGATATGATCCAGAATGTAGGGCAGTAATTGTACGATCATATCGACAGGTATTGCAACAATTACGATATCTGCCTCTTTCACTGCTTTATCCAGACTTTCAATTCTGTCAGCAATACCAACTTCGAGTGCTATCCTGGCATTTTCGGGATTGTTGTCGACCCCGATGATCTCGGTTGCAAATTTGGTTCTCCGCAAATCTTTTGCCATCGAACCACCGATCAACCCAAGTCCTATTACCGCAAGCTTCATTTATTCAGTTTTAATTGTAAAAAAAAAGGCCTCCATATCTAGAGACCTTTTAATGATTTAATATTGTTGTTTTGACAATACTTTACCGTTTAGTCCCCGTGCGAAGGCCAAGATAACCAAACCAAAAGTAAAAAGTACTGCTATTCATTGTGTCAATCTGTTTTTATTCGTGGCAAATTTATATAAAATTTTAAGATAAAACGGTTGTGGACATGAAATTGTTCATTTTAAAGGGATATTTTGACAAATGGAATATCCAGGTTCAATCGCTTAGCGTTTTATTGTGCAGTAGTCCAGCATCGGTTTCGCAGTTGTATGAATTCAATTGAAGGATTCACTTATCTCTGAAAAGACTGAATGGAATTTGCTGTTGACGACCCCAACTGAGAAATGGCTGGCAGGAATTAGTTGTTGACGAGCCCAACTGAAAAAATAGTGGCAGAAATTACCTGTTGACAGCTCCCCCTGAAAAAATACTGACAAGAATTAGTTGTTGACGACCCCAACTGGAAAAATACTGGCAGAAATTACCTGTTGACGGCTCCCCCTGAAAAAATACTGACAAGAATTAGCTGTTGACGACCCCAATTGAAAAAATTGTGCCCGAAATTAACTGATGATCGGTTACCAGCAACGATTGACTACGATGTGGCAGATAAATCTTTTAAATGCGGATATTGATGATGAAGAATTTAAGAAATCTGGTGTTACTCCTGTACCTCGAATTATCTTTGGCCATTAACGATAGTTAGGATCGTATCTTGTTGCTGGTATTTCCCCCTTTTCGGTAGCTGCGTTTACCAATCAGACTGTGTGCAATTGAAATAACAGGGTTTATGAAATTATTCCAAAATAATTATTGAGATATTTGTATAAAAGTATCAAAATAGATACTTTTGAGATATGAAGACAAACGAAATCATCAAGCTGATTGAGGATAACGGTTGGCAGATGGCACGGCAAAAAGGTAGTCATATTCAGTTTAAGCATACCACCAAATCGGGAACGGTTACCATTCCTTACCATGGTAACAAAGATATTCCGAAATGGCTTGAAAACTCGATTTTAAAACAGGCGGGGATTAAATAATTTCTAACTGTTCAAATATAATAAGTTACACAATGGAAAAAGTAGATGTAATGGTTCGTCCGAATCAGGATGGTTGGTGGGCAGCAATAACCAGTTTGCCTGGATGCTTTTCATCAGGTGAGAATCTCGATGATTTGAAGAAAAATATAGCGGAGGCAATTGATTTGCATATTGAAGGGCTACTCGAAAATGATGAAAACGTATCAGAAGAATTAATACATGGACATTACGAACTCGAACTGCACATTAATTTACAGGATTTATTTGAGTATTTTCCGCTTTCAATTACAGGAGTTGCCAAACGGGCCGGTATGAACCGGACTTTGTTGAACCAGTATGCCAAAGGAGAAAAAACAATGTCGGAAAACCAGGCTCTTCGGATTACGGAAGCTATACAGAAAATTGGAAATGAGCTTGCCGAACTTCAATTCTATCATACTTCTTAACTCGATTTAACCTTGTAAGGCCATTAACGAAAGGTAGGATTCATACCTGGTGGCAGGTATTTCCCCCTTTTCTGCTGCTACTTTTACCGCACAACCCGGTTTGTCTGAAAAGGTGCATGAAAGAAACGGAATTTAGTGCGGATAATAATAAAAGATGAGACAGATTCTTAATTCTTGTATTCGTCACAATTTTCAATACTTAAAGATTAAGATTTTTCAAACTCTGGTTATTGTTCCAAAAGCGAAGAAGCTCAATGGTCAAATCTCCATTAATGCGGTAGAACAAGGAGATATGCTTATTTATTACACAACGTTTAATACCTACTCTATCCGTATTTTGAAATTCAATATTACTATTGACTAACAGTCTTTCAATTTCGAAAACTTCATCAATAAAATTCTGGGCTTCTTTCTCCGACCAATTCTGCAATAAATAATCGATGTTTTCGAAATAATCCCGTCTGGCAAGTTTGTTCCAGTAAACGGCTCTCATTTGAACTTCAGATTTGAATATTTAATCTGCGCTTCAGAAATTACCTCGTTGTTAGTGTATGTTTCACCCTCTTCACTTACTCTTAAAGCCGAATCTATGGCTTCATTCTCTTCTTCGGATAGCTTGTAGAATGATACTGGGTTGAGGATATCCAGCAACTGAAGATACACTTTTTCAAAGTCCTCTTCCCTCAGATTATCAATTTGTTTGATGATCTTCTTTTTCAGTTCCAGTGAATTCATGCGTCATGTTTTTTAGCAAATTTAGCATTTTTACGAATTACTCCTGTACCTCGAATTGTCTTCGGCCATTAACGAAAGGTAGGATTCATACCTGGTGGCAGGTATTTCCCCTTTTTCGGCAGCCGTTTTTACGGCACAGCCCGGTTCGTGCGTGTGAGTGCAATTGAAAAAGCGGCACTGATCGAGCAAACCAAACATCTCGGGGAAATAGTGGGCAATTTCCTCCTTGGCCATATCGATCACGCCAAAACCCCTGATGCCCGGCGTATCGATCAGGTAACCTCCACCTTCGACCTCAAACATTTCGGCAAATGTGGTGGTGTGCTTTCCCTGTTGGTGATGATCCGATATTATTCCGGTTTTGAGCGTCAATGTTGGGTCAATCCGGTTGAGGATAGATGATTTTCCAACACCCGAAAGACCCGAAAAGAGGCTGATCTTACCTTTAAGCTCGTTACTTAGGATATCGATATTGAAGTTTTTCTCGGCCGAAACCTGAAAACATTTGTAGCCAATCGATTCGTAGGTTTGCAGGTATTCTTCAAGTTTCTCGTAATCCTTCGCGTTGTACAAATCGAGTTTATTAAAAACAAGACATGCGGGAATCCGGTAAGCCATTGCTGAAACCAGGTAGCGGTCGATAAATCCCGGAAGGGTAACAGGGTAGTTGACCGTCACAACGATAAATGCCTGGTCAATATTAGCAGCGATGATCTGGCTCTCTTTCGACAGGTTGGAAGCTTTACGGATAATGTAGTTGCTGCGTGGTTCGATGGCCGAAATAATCCCGGCGACCCCCTCTTTGGTCGTTTCATCGTGCTGAAGTTCAAATTCAACGCGGTCGCCAACAGATACCGGGTTGGTCGTGCGGACCTCTTTCATCCGAAGCTTCCCCTTTATGCGGCAATCATAAGTCTCGCCGGTATCTGCTTTTACCGAATACCAGCTTCCTGTGGATCGAATTACTAAACCTTTGCTCAATACGATAGATTTTAACGCGTTAAAAATACGTAAAAGGTTTGAACCGGCGCAACAGTTAGGGAGTTTCTGTTGTTGTGCTTTTAATCAGGCTGAATTATTACTTTTGTAAAATTGATTGAAACGAAGATTGATAATTAATAAAGGGATTTTATCGTATGAGTAACAAAATATTGAAGGCTGCACTTGCATTGTCTTTCGTGGTTATTATCGGGCTCTCTTTCTGGGGATTTAAAAGCGATCAGAAAAATTTCGAGATTTCAAAAAACCTGGACATTTTTTATACGCTGGTTCGGGAGTTGAATCTTTTTTATGTGGATGAAGTTAAACCTGATAAGCTGATTAAAAAAGGGATCGACGATATGCTCGAAACCCTTGACCCCTATACTGTTTATATTCCGGAATCGGAAATGGACGATTTTAAGTTCATGACAACTGGCGAATATGCCGGTATTGGTGCAATGATCAGTAAACGGGGTAACCAGATAATTGTTGCTGAACCCTACGAAGGGTTTCCTGCACAGGTAAATGGTTTACGTGCAGGCGATATTTTTATTGAAGTTGACGGGAAACAGGTTGACAAGATGGCGGTGGCTGATGTTTCCGAAATTTTGAAAGGGCCTGCCAAGAAAGCAATAAAGGTGAAAATGCAACGACCTGGGGAGAAAAAGCCCTTTACGCTTGACATCGTCCGCGAGGAAATTCAGATCGACCCGGTGACCTATTATGGAATGATTGATGCCAAAACAGGCTATGTCCGTCTTTCAAGTTTTACCGATGGTTGTGCCGAAAGTGTACGCGATGCGGTGGTCGATTTAAGGGATAAAAAAGGAGCAAAAACGCTTGTCCTCGATCTTCGTTCAAATCCGGGAGGCTTATTGGGAGAAGCCGTTAAGGTTACAAATCTGTTTGTGAATCATGGGCAAGAGATTGTCAGTACCAAAGGAAAAGTATCGCAATGGGATAAGACTTACCGGGCAACCGAACAACCTGTTGATTCAGTAATGCCATTGATCGTTTTGGTAAATAGTGGTTCAGCTTCGGCGTCGGAGATTGTTGCCGGTGCACTACAGGATCTCGATCGCGCGGTGATCATGGGCAATCGTACTTTCGGAAAGGGGCTCGTCCAAACAACCCGAGATCTTAGCTATAACACAAAGCTTAAAGTGACAACTGCAAAATACTATATTCCAAGCGGCAGATGTATTCAGGCACTGGATTATACACATCGGAATTCCGATGGTAGTGTTGGAAATATCCCGGATTCGCTCATTACCGTGTTTAAAACCAAAAACGGACGTAAAGTTAAAGATGGTGGCGGTGTTACACCTGATATCCGTAATGTTCAGGACACGCTGAGTGCATTGTCATTTAAGCTTGTTCAGGACTATATGATATTCGATTTTGCAACTGAATATGCTTCGAAGCATAAAACCATTGCCACACCTGATAAGTTTGCAATTGGCAATGATATTTACAGTGAATTTCACCAATATCTGACGGAGAAGAAATTTACTTATGAATCAAGGAGCGAACAAACATTAAAGATATTGATTGAAACTGCAAAGAAGGAACGTTATTTCGATGGCACTAAAAATGAATTTGCAGCGCTTGAAAAAGGGTTAACTTTAGACCTGAATCAGGATCTTGATAAAAACAGCGAAGAGATACGTGACCTGCTCAAAGATGAAATTGTGTCGCGTTATTATTATCAAAAGGGAGCCATTATTGCTGCTTTGGGAAGTGATAAGGAGATCAAGAGCGTTTTGTCGCTTTTCAATAATCCGGCAGAGTATTCCCGATTATTGATCCCAACTGCTGGTGTGACAGCTCTGAAGTAGAATTCAATAATAGGGAATAGAAATTGGCATTAACAATAATGAGGTCATAAAAGAGAAACAGCATTCTTTTTTATGACCTTTTTTAATATTGAAAATTGTTTGTATGAATAGAAATGATTTTTTGAATATGAAGAAAAAAATTCTTGTAATGGCGCAGGTTCCGTTGTCCGGTTTGACAGAGCTTCAGGAGCAATTTGATATTATTTACCCGGAAACGTTTTATTTTAGTGAACCTGATCTTCGACGTTACATTGTTGAGGCTGATGGAATCCTCTCGGTTTTTACCGCACCCCTGAAATCTGATTTGCTTCAATTAGCGCTGCGACTCCGGATTATCTCCAACTTTGGAGTGGGATATAACAACATTGACCTGGATTATGCGACTACGAGAGGAATTGCCGTTTGCAACACCCCGGATTCTGTCACGGAGCCGACCGCCGAAATGGCGATGGGTCTTATGATCGCTGTGATGCGAAGAATTAGTGAGACGGATCGTAAATTGCGGGGATCTTCAGATTTGAAGTGGGGGATGATGGAGAATCTCGGAAGTTCTCTCTGGGGAAAAACCCTTGGCATAATCGGGATGGGAAGAATCGGGCGTTCATTGGCGCGCAGAGCTGTTGCTTCGGGAATGAAAGTAATCTACTATAACCGTACGAGATTGGATGCTGCCACTGAGCTGCAATATGGCGCCAATCTGGTTTCATTCAATTACCTGGTACAACAATCAGACGTTATTTCTTTGCACTGTCCCCTGACCGACGATACGCATCATTTGATTGGCGAAAATGAATTTGCCCAGATGAAAAATGGTGTTTATATCATTAATACAGCCCGTGGAGCTGTTATCGATGAACGTGCTCTTGTAGTTAGTCTTTCCAATGGGAAAATTGGTGGCGCAGGACTTGATGTTTTCGAGGAGGAACCTTCAATCAGACGCGAGTTATATTCGATGGATAATGTTGTTCTTACGCCTCATAATGCAACCGGCACTATCGATACCCGCATTGCCACAGCGCGCGAAGCTTCTGAGAATCTGATCCGGTTTTTTAATGAAAGACGTGATATTCCAATCGTCAATCCATCAATCTGGAGATCATAAATCCAACATGTTTTCTGAAAATATCGCCCGCCTATAACGGGCTTTATTATTTCGAAATCCAGTAAATTGATTTTAAAACGGGAAGGCTTTCGGGAAAAATACGGCTAAACTGACAAGAACCATAATTAACAGCGCTAATGCGATAAAAAACAGGGTAATACCCTTAACTTGGATTTTGTTTTCATCCTTGGCGCTGCGCTGTTTCATGATTTTATCAATATTGTCAACCAGTTTTTTTAGCGCAAACCGATCTTTTACCACGTAGTCGAATGCCCCATTTTTTATGGAGTTGACGGCAATATTTAAATTGTCTTGCCCCGACAGAAAAATAAATTCTGTACCTGGATTGATTTTCTTGGTTGTTTTCAGAACATCAATGCCACTTATCCCATTTAATAAGTAGTCCTGAATTACAATATCAGGTTTTTTGTAGAGGTTCTTAAGGCACTCTTCTCCACTCAGAAAGCTTTCGATCCTTTTGAATTTATTGGACCGTAAATGGCTTGCAATGAATTTATTGTAGATAGAATTGTCTTCTACTATAAAAATAAGGGGACTGTCTTGGTTTTGCATAGCCGCTCGTTTTAAAAATTGATAAAAGAATAATTTGATCATATACCAAAAAGTATACTCCAAAATTGAAAATGAGTTTCATTTAATCAATTCAACGTATTACAAAATACATAAATTTTTTAAGCTGCCAGAAGCGGTTTTGAATTTAAAATTTACAGCTTTTAGGGGTTGGTTGGTCTGGAATAACTGTTCAGGTATGGTCTGTTTCAGGTTGTGGAATTTCTTAATCATTTAAAGATGGTAAAGTCTGGGTCTTTATCAATTCCCCAACATTGAAAATGTGCGCGGGAAGAGGATTGTAAGGGTGAAAAAAATTACAATAATTACTGAAAGTGCGATGAAAAATAGCGTAATACCAAGTTTATATCGCTTATTACTATTCAGTAATTCATGATTAATCATTATCTTATTGATCTTATCGGTAAGCTTTTTCAGTGAGTATTGGTCTTTTATAATGTAATCATAGGCGCCATATTTCATCGAATTAATTGCAACCTCAATGTCATTCTGTCCCGACAGGAAGATGAACTCAGTTTCAGGATATTTTTTTCGTGTTGCTTTTAAAACTTCAATTCCGTTAATCCCATCGAGAAGGTAATCCTGAATGATGATATCAGGTTTTCGGTCAATGTTTTGAAGGCACTCTTCACCACTCAAAAAACTTTCGATACGGATTAATTTGTGAGAACGCAAATGGTTTACAATCAGCTTATTATAAACAGAGTTGTCTTCAACAATGAAGATTAACGGATATTTTTGATTTTCCATAAGTGATTATTTTTGTGTTTATGATATAGCGATCCCCGTTTTTCAGGAGTGAAGGAAGTTCTTTGAATGAGTGAGGTAAATTTAAGAAATCAATTTGATATTTTAAAATTAATTTCTATGAACTTGCAACATTTTAGTTATTGCTGCATTTCTCATAGTTTTGTTTAACTGGCTGCTCCATTTTTCTTCAAATTAGCTTATTCGCAATTTTGAATATGTTATTTGATTGATAATTATTAGTTGTGGGTTTTTAAAGGTGTGTATTTCAATGATGTTTTTTTATATCTTCGCATAATCAATTTATCAAAAATTAAAAAAATGAAAGTTCTGAATATCGTTCTTTTGCTAGTTATCCTTTTGGCTGTAGGTTGCAAAACTCAAAAGATTGCACCAAAACCGCAGCCAATGAATTCTGAAACGGTTGTTAGTCCTTCCGATAATGCATCTTCGACAATTAAATCGAAGGAGGAGAGCATTACTGCAGCTAAAGGCGAAGCTAGTGATTTAGGATCTAAAAGATTTTATATCATTCTTGGAAGTTTTGGAGTGTACGAAAATGCCCAAAAATTCAAAAAGCAACTGATGGCGGAGGATTTCTTCCCGGGTATTTTGATCAACGAAGCTGGTTTATATCGTGTTAGCGTTAATAGTTACGACGACGAAGGAGTTGCACGTAGCAGAGTAGGCGAGATCCGACAGAAGTATCCTAAGTATAGCGACTTATGGTTGTTAATTAAAAAACAGTAAAAATTTGAAAAGAGGGTTTTCCCTCTTTTCTTAATTTCGAAAAGCACGGAAATTGTTTCCGGCCTACGAGTCGACTATGCGATTAAATAAATTCTTTTTGTTGATATTTTTGGTTGGTTTTGAAATTTCAAACTGCCAGGGACAATATAATTTCAGTAAATGGCTTAGCTCAAAACCCGATTCTGCCTATGTGCAAAACAATCAGCACGACTTGATTTTGCGGGTGTATGCGTCTCAAAAGTACTCTGCTCAAACAATTCTTGATCGTGGCGCGAAAACCAACCTGGTTTATCGTCCTTCAAATGGTTATGTTGTCGGACTCGGATTTAATTACAAGTTTTTGGGTATTAACATCGGAACTGTATTCCCTTTTGCACAGCCAGATATCAATCGCTATGGTAAAACCAAATACCTTGATCTTCAATCGCACCTTTACCTCAGAATCTTTACAGTTGATTTTTACACAGGCTATTATAAGGGGCAGTACCTTGCTAATTCCGCTTCAGTACTAAATCCGGTTCCTAAGGGAAATGATTTTTACACAAGGGGCGATATTGCCACTTACTCTGGTGGTTTTGGCGTATACGCGAATCTTAATCCAACAAAATTTTCGGTTAGGGCACCATTCCTTCAGAATGAATGGCAAAAGCGGAGTGCAGGACAACCTACTTTAGGTTTTGAGTTGTACTGGGTTAGTTCCTCGGCTGACTCGTCTTTCATCCCTTCCCAGTTAACAGAAAAGACTTTTTTCGATGGAATCGATTTTAATAAATGGCGTTTTTACTCTGTGAATCTTACTGGTGGCTACGCCTATACGTTTGTGATTAAAAAGAGGTTCTTCGTGACAGCTGGTATCAATGGAAGTTTGGGTCTTGGCGAATATCAGCTTTCCCCCATTGATGGAGCGAGGATGACCCGTATTTACCCCAATTATAGTATTAATCAGAAACTTGGGTTGGGTTACCATTTCGATAAAATTTTTGTTGGAATGTCACTTGCTAATTTTCAGTATTTTACTCCGACTCCAGTGAAACAAACGTATATCAGGTGGCAAACCGGTAATTTAAGATTTAATATTGCCTACCAGCTTAGCCTCAAAAGGGATATTGAGATCAGACCCTGGAAATGGTTTGGAAACAGAAGCGAGATGAAGGATCTGGAGGAAAACAAGGAGAAACGCTAACGGTCAATTTGCCTTCAATAAAATCTTTTGGTTTTATTTGTCAATATAGAGATTCGGATTTAATGCCCCAGGGGTCCATTGCTTCAGAAAGTCAAGCACTTTTTTCTTCGAATAGCCTTTTTCCTCTTCAAGGTAGGATGAATTCTGCGTATGAATTCGTTTTCCTTCACTATCAAGTATCACAAAAACGGGAAATCCAAATCTTTGAGGATAATCAAGTTTCTTTAGTTCTGCCAGATTTTTGTTTTCCTTACTATAGTTAATTTTTATGGTGATGTAATTCTTTTCGATTAAAGAACTGATTTCATTATCGTTTTGGCAGAATTGATGGAATTTAATGCACCATGGACACCAATTTCCACCAATTTGAAGGAGAAGATGTTTGTTAGCGGCTTTTGCCTTGATTAATCCTTCGGAAATGACAGTCGAAACATCCGCTTCGGGATTGTACAGTTTGGTAGTTTGCGCATAACTGCTGCTAAAAATCAGGAAAAAGACAATTACCACGATTTGTTTCATAGGAATAGGATTTGCTTCTGTAAAAATCATTAAAAACCACGACTTAAACAAAAAAGCTGCATGTTATTGCAGCTTTTAGTTATAATATTTGATATTCCGATTAGATGGTGAGAATCTCTTTTTCTTTTGCAGTAATTAGATCATCAACTTTTCTTCCAAATTTATCTGTGAAAATCTGAATTTTCTCCGATACAGTTGCCTCATCATCTTCAGAAATCTCTTTTGATTTGAGTAATTTTTTAAGATAATCATTGGCATCTTTCCGTGCTGACCGAATACTCACTTTAGCAATTTCACCCTCTTTGTGGGCATCTTTGACAAGATTCCGGCGACGTTCTTCTGTAGGTACAGGAACGTTAATACGGATAAATTCTCCGTTGTTTTCGGGATTGAAGCCAAGATTTGAATTGATGATCGCTCGCTCAATAGGCTGGATCATCTTTTTGTCCCAAGGCTGTATCGCAATTGTTCGCGCATCGGGTGTGCTAACGTTCGAAACTTGCATAATCGGAGAGGGTACTCCGTAATAATCGACTATCACGCTCTCAATCATCCGCGGATTGGCTTTACCGGCACGAATGTGCGCCAATTCGTGATCAAGGTGAGCAATTGCAAGATCCATCCTTTCGGAGGTTTCATCAATAAGCATTTGTATTTCGTCGTTCATAGGGCGATTGGATTAAAACTTAGAGTTCAAAACAAAATTACAAAAATATAAAATTACAAAAAAGTTGCAGGGAATAATCTTGCTAATTGTGGACTACCGTCCCAATTGGCTCTCCCTTGAGCACTTTGATCAAATTGCCAACAGTATCCATGTCGAAAACGACGATCGGCAAATTGTTCTCTTTACACATGGTGGTTGCAGTCAGATCCATAATTTTCAGACCTCTTGAGTATATTTCATCAAAAGTGATTTCTGAGAATTTGGTTGCATTGAGATCTTTGAGCGGATCTGCGGTATAAACACCATCAACACGCGTTCCTTTTAGCATTGCATCAGCTTCGATTTCGATTCCACGTAACGAAGAACCGGTATCAGTCGTAAAATAGGGGTTTCCGGTTCCACCCGAGAAGATGGCTACTTCACCATGTTCAAGCGTTTCGATCGCTTTATCTTTCGAATAAAACTCACCAATTGGCTCCATCCTGATTGCTGTCAGAACCCTCGATTTGACACCTGCTACTGTAAGAGCCGAATTAAGGGCCAAACTATTAATGACTGTGGCCAACATTCCCATTTGATCTCCCTTTACCCTGTCGAATCCTTTAGATGCGCCGCTCAATCCTCTGAAAATATTTCCTCCGCCGATAACGATGCCAATTTGCACACCAAGATCGGCCGCTTCTTTTATTTGCGAAGCATATTCCGATAACCTGACCGGGTCGATTCCGTATTGTTGGTCTCCCATAAGAGATTCTCCGGACAGTTTCAGTAAGACTCGTTTATATTTTACCATCATGATAGTTTTGTACGGCAAATTTACATCAAAAAAGGGTTTAAACAAAAGAGCCTCAAATCTGAGGCTCTTTTCATTGGTACGAAAACGATCGTACTATACATTTAAAGTGAAACGGATAAATCCGGTCACTTTAACGTCTTTGTCAACTCCTGTAAGATACTGACGAATAGTGGTTTTGTTGTCTTTAACAAAATCCTGATTCAACAGTGTACTATCTTTAAAGAATTTGTGCAGTGCTCCCTGGGCAATTTTATCGAGCATTGCTTCTGGTTTTCCTTCTAAACGGAATTTTTCCTTGGCAATCTTCAATTCCTGCTCAACGATTTCTGGCGCAACATCAGTTGTGTCAACTGCAACAGGGTTCATTGCCGCAATTTGCATTGCAACATCTCTGCCTGCCTGGTATTCGATTGCTTTACTAAATCCAACAAGTGTTGCAAGTTTGTTGCCTGGGTGAATATAAGGGACAACATTTGCAGCTGCAATGCAGGCGTAGTAAGCCAACTCGATTTTTTCGCCGATAATACCTGTTTGTTCAAGAACTTGATCTCCAATTGGTCGGCCATCCATTATAAGCGCTTTTACTTCATCAATATTGGCGCATTTGTTGGCAATAGCATTATCAAGAATTTTATCAGCAAGGGCGATGAAATTTGCATTTTTAGCAACGAAATCTGTTTCGCTGTTTAATGAAATAACAGCTCCAAAGCTTTTATCTTCAGATGCTTTTGAAAGGACAACCCCTTCAGAAGATTCTCTGTCAGCACGTTTGCTGGCAACCAATTTACCTTTTTCGCGGATGATTTCGATGGCACGGTCAAAATTGCCTTCAGCGTCAGAAAGCGCGTTTTTGCAATCCATCATACCGGCACCAGTTGCTTTACGCAACTTTGCAACATCAGCAGCAGAAATATTCATTATTAAGAATTTTTTTATGCAGTTTAAAATGAACTTACTTTACATCAACAACATCTTCGTCGGCAACGTCTTCGTCGATAGCCTCTTCAACAACGTCTTCTTCAACAACATCTTCGTCGGCAACTTCTTCAGCGAGTACATCGTCATCAGCTAATAAGTCAGCGATTTTGTCATCCGAAAAATCTTCTTTTTCGTCAGCTTCTTCAACATCGTCTTCAACAATGATCTTTACAACAGCTTTGCGCCCACTTTTCTTGAGGGCAAGTGGTTTTTCATCTGTCTCATCTTTTTCGCGTTCAACTTTACGATCTGAAAGACCATCTTTGATGGCATCGCACATAAGGCCGATAATCAGGTCAATAGACTGAGATGCATCGTCATTTGAGGGGATAATGAAATCGATTCCTTCTGGATTAGAGTTGGTATCAACCATTGCAAAAATTGGTATGCTAAGGCGTTGAGCTTCGCGTACCGCGATTTTTTCTTTTAGAACGTCAACAATGAAAAGTGCTGCAGGAAGACGGGTAAGGTCAACAATTGATCCCAATACTTTTTCAAGTTTGGCTCGCTGACGCGTAATCTGTAGTTTTTCACGTTTTGATAAATTGTCCCATGCGGCATCTTTTATCAGTTTGTCGATAGAAGACATTTTCTTAACAGCTTTACGAATTGTTGGGAAGTTCGTAAGCATTCCACCTGGCCAACGTTCTGCAACATATGGCATATTAACTGCACTAACCTTTTCAGCGACAATTAATTTGGCTTGTTTCTTTGTCGCTACAAAAAGTACTTTGCGGCCTGAGCGTGAGATTTGTTTCAGCGCTTCAGCGGCTTCGTCAATTTTAACGATCGTTTTTTGAAGGTCAATAATGTGAATCCCGTTCTTTTCCATAAAGATGTATGGGGCCATCGCCGGGTTCCATTTACGTTTGAGGTGACCAAAGTGTACACCTGCGTCGAGCAATTGTTTAAATTCTGTTCTTGGCATAATAATGATTTGTTTACGTTCTGTTCAGTCAATTACCCGGTAGTCCAAAATAATTGGAGTCCGGGTAATTTAGATGCTAAACAATATTTATTAAAAAAAATTTCAATCCGTAGATTAACGTTTCGAGAACTGGAAGCGTTTGCGTGCTTTTGGACGACCTGGTTTCTTACGTTCAACCTCGCGAGGATCGCGGGTTAGAAAACCGGCGGCTTTCAGTTTCGGACGATATTCAACTTCGTTGATCTTGAGTAGGGCGCGCGAAATACCCAGGCGAAGTGCTTCTGCCTGACCATTTAAACCACCTCCGTCAAGATTGACTTTAACATCGTATTGACCTGCAACCTCGCAGAGATTGAATGGCTGTAGTACAATGTATTGCAATGTCCCAACTGGAAAATATTCGTTTAATTCCCGTTTATTGATGGTAATGTTACCTTTTCCTTCAGAAAGATATACACGGGCAACAGCAGTTTTTCTTCTGCCAATAGTGTTAATGATTTCCATGATACTTACCTAATAATGTCCAGGTTAATAAATTTTGGCTGCTGTGCTTCCTTGTCATGATTCGGGCCTACAAATACATGAAGATTGGTGAAAAGTCTGGCTCCAAGACTATTCTTTGGGAGCATCCCTTTAACTGATTTTTCCATCAGTCTTTCAGGATATTTCTTCAGAATGTCAGTTGCAGTCATTATACGCTGACCACCTGGATAACCCGTATGACGAATGTAGGTTTTACCCTTCCATTTGTTACCGGTTAACCGGACCTTTTCGGCATTGATAACTATCACGTTATCACCACAATCAACGTGAGGTGTATAACCCGGTTTGTGCTTGCCTCTAAGGACAAGGGCCACTTTGCTGGCCAGACGACCTAGAATCTGATCTGTGGCATCTACGATGACCCACTCTTTGTTTACCGTTGCTTTGTTCAACGATATTGTTTTGTAACTTAAAGTATCCACTTTCGTTTCAAATTTTAAATGTGACACAATCCATTCTTGCTGATTCACACGATTAACAGGAGTTGTAACAGGTTTATTAACAATTAATTGTTAATAACGTTTTGCTAAGGTTGCTACAACACCCGACTAATACTTCAGCAAATAAGGATAAAATCGGGACTGCAAAAGTATTTAATATTTTTGAATTTACAACTCTGGAATGAAAATAACTTCTAATGAATCAATGAAAAGCATTTTCGATCGTGAGGATTGACTTTAGCAGTTGAGGGGTCTTATTTTGCCCGTCTGGTGAGCACTCCGAAATTGACAATCAGGTACAATCCTTCACTGTTCATGGCTTGCTTACTGATTGTGTCGTAATAATAGTCAAATACGAAGCCAAAAAAAGTATTTGGCATGATCTCGTGGAAGTAATGATATTTCAAGTTGATTTGTTCAGTATCGGGTATCATTGTCGTTCCGGTATTTGATAAATTTTGATATAACCTGCTGCCCTGTGGTGTATAGAATTGATGTCCATGCCAGTAAGCCAGGGTCAATCCGCCGAATCGCGTATCAATATTACCGTTTGCATAAAATCCCCAACCTTTTGATTCATCGGTAAGAAGGTCATCTTTAGGATAAGTCGATTGTGAAAAATTTGTATTCAAACTCCATCCCTTAAATGTTTTGTCGGCAATTGTCTTTTTGAAAGACAGACCAGGTGTTATACTTATATAGGATTTGGCTAATTCAGGAGCAGTGTCGATTTCACCTCCCTTGTGCAAACCGTAAAACACCAGCGGAAAAGAAAGACTTGTATTATCGTTTTCAAATATTTTCCAATTGGCAACTGCTCCAAAAGCAAATCGTTCTTTAAACGGATCGCCATTAACGATGAATTGCTGCCAGTCAATCCAAAGATCGGCGCTAAAGCGATCAGATTTGTATTTGCCTTGAAGACCAGCTTCGGGTTTTGAAGTGAGAAACATTTCAGGATCAGCGAGGAATTCGGGCAAATTGTGATTTTGATCGGAGTTCAAGTTTCCAAGGATTAACGAGATTTTCTCCGTGGGTTGATAATGAACATTAAACCAAGGCAAAAGGTGATAGTATTCGTCTCTTCCATTATACTTCAATACATTTCCACCCAACTCCATTCTTAATTTAGCATCTGGATAAAATACAACTTTCGGACGGATCCATGCGCCGGTCAAGGTATATCCGGTTGCAATATCTCCTTTATACTCATTGTTTTTGAAGAAATTTACATTGTCCAGGGCAAAATAGAAATTTCCGGTACTGTCTGGTCTGAAGAGTTCGTAATACTTAAATATCGGATAATCGTTTTGTCCAAACGACTGGAAGCTAATTAAAAGCAGCAGTCCAATTATTATCCGATTCCGGACTTGTAACTTTGTATATAATAATTTCAAAATACCGGTCATTGCGAGATTTTATTAAATGGTAAAGTTATCGCTTTCTGATGATAAACTGATCGTATAGAAATAGAAGTGCTGAAGCTGTTACTCCAATGCCTACAACCACAAGCCAGAATGAAGATGGAGAGTATTTGTCCCAAAGAAACTGTGTTAGCTGGTCAGGATTCATATTCATTTTTGTCGCTGCACTGTTGAAATAGTCGTTTTTTGTGAAATGCCCTCCGATTGCCGGCAGATCAATTCCACGCGAAGTAATCTCTTTTTGGGTCAGCATAATTTTATCTGAAATATTCTGGTAGACATTACCCGATACTAATCCTGCCATAAGACTCCCAACGGCTACCGGAATAAAAGAACAACCCATATAGAGTGCGGTCTTGTCTGGCGGGGCAATGCGACCAATATATTCGGTGATTTTTGGTGAACTCGACATTTCACCGACAGAGAAAATCAGTAATGCGACGACGACGAAGAGTCCGTTTTGCGTAGCCAGACTCAGCCCTAACCCGATTGATGCAATTAAAATCCCGACTACCATTGCGCTAAGTGGTTTATACCGCATTGCTACGTAGGATATTAAGATTTGAAATAGAATGATGGAACCAGCGTCGACATTCATAAGGTATTCGGCAGGAATCGTCCCTTGTGTTGTCCCAAGTTGGTGTGCTAACCACGGCCAGAATCGAATCAGGGCATCATACACGATTGAGGTATTCACCCATTGGTCGATAAAAACTGGCAAACTCATGTAAAACTGGTAAAACATGGTCCAAAATATGGAGATGATCAAAAGGAATAAGCTAAATCTCCAATCGAGTAACGCTTGTAAGATATTTCCAAAAGCGAGCTTGATTTGCTGTCCAAATGTAGATTTAGGCTCATTGGTAACGTTATTCTGTACAGGTTCTTTGTAAAAAAAAGTTACCAGAATAAAATTCACTGCAATTACTGCTGCGGAAGAGTAGAATACGTAATCCCACGAAAATTTTCTGACAAATCCGGTGACGAACGGGCCAATGAATGCGCCAATATTTACCATCAGGTAAAAAATGCCAAATCCGATTGAGGAGGTTTCTTTATCAGTCGTCTTTGCTACGGTGGCAGATATGATTGGTTTGAAAAGTGCCGCTCCGACTGCCAGGAGCAAGTAAATTATGAAAACTGATGCATACGAATGGAAGATCGGAATCAGCAGGAACACTATAGTATATATAGTGTATGCGATGAACAGCGTTTTCCGGTAACCGAACCGGTCTGCAAGTGTCCCCGTAAATATGGGCAGAAGATAGAGAAAAGCAGTGCCAATTCCCATTATCAGCCCCTTTTGGCTTTGTGAGAATCCGAGTGCACCCGTGTCGGTCGAATTGGTCAGGTACAATGCAAAGACAATATAGAATCCATACCACGCCCACCGTTCAAACAACTCCATCGCGTTGGCTACCCAAAAATTGGCAGGATACTTTTTTAAGACACTTATTAAACTCATCTGCTTTTAAAATTGGAACAGCCCAAAAGTATGAAAATTGGAAAATATACAGCAGTTTAGCTGGTCTTTAAAATGTTTATCTTGGCGCACTGAAAAATCGATGAATGAAATGGATATAAAAAGGAAGCCCGATTGGCTTAAAATCAAGTTGCCACTTGGAACTAATTACCGGCATGTGAAACAAATTGTTGCCTCACATGGGTTGCATACAATTTGCTCCAGCGGAAAGTGTCCCAACATGGGAGAATGCTGGGGTGCTGGGACGGCCACGTTTATGATTTTGGGCGAAATTTGTACCCGTTCCTGCAAGTTTTGTGCTACCCGGACAGGCAAACCTCTTCCGGTTGATCCGGAAGAGCCTCACAAGTTGGCTGAATCTGTAAAACTAATGGGGCTGAAACATGTTGTTATTACATCAGTAGATCGTGATGATTTGAAAGACGGTGGTGCTGAACATTGGGCCGCGACCATAACGGCTGTGAAAAATATCAATCCCGGGATAACCATCGAAGTGCTAATTCCCGATTTTGACAATCGGCTTGAATTGATTCAAATGGTGGCGAATGCCGGCCCGGATATTATTTCACACAATCTTGAAACAGTTGAAAGATTGACGCCGTTGGTTCGAAGTCGCGCCAGTTACCTGACAAGTCTCGATGTCATTCGTAAAATTTCGGTTACCGGAAGTGTTTCGAAGTCGGGAATTATGCTGGGCCTGGGTGAAACGCAGAAGGAAGTCCATCAGATAATGGATGATCTTGTTGGTGCCGGATGCGAAATTTTTACAATGGGTCAGTATTTGCAACCGACAAGGGCTCATCTTGAGGTTGCAGAATACGTGCATCCGGATGAATTCGCCCGGTTAAAAATGGAAGGACTTCAAAGGGGTTTCCGGATTGTTGAAAGCGCTCCGCTTGTTCGTTCTTCCTATCATGCTGAAAAACATATACGTTGATGAAAAATAGAGAAGTAAAATACCTTGATCTGGGAATCGCTGAATATAAGAGTACCTGGGATAAGCAGGAAGAATTATTGAATCATATCGTCGAAATCAAAAAAGCAAATGGTAATGTTGACGAGGAATCTGCCGTTACAACTCCCAATTACCTGATATTTGTGGAGCATCCTCATGTTTATACGTTGGGTAAAAGTGGTGACGAACATAACCTGCTGCTGAATTACATTCAGTTACAGGCAAAAGATGCTGTTTTCTTTAAAACCAACAGGGGGGGAGATATTACGTATCATGGCCCCGGGCAAATAGTAGGTTATCCCATTCTCGATCTCGAGAATTTCGGAATGGGCCTGCGACAGTATATATATAGTATGGAGGAGGCAATTATTCGTACTATTGCTTTATATGGTATCGAGGCAACACGCGATCCGCATGCAACGGGCGTATGGATTGATGTTGGCAAACTTTCTGCGCGAAAAATCTGTGCAATCGGTGTAAAAAGCTCCCGATTTGTGACCATGCATGGGTTTGCTTTGAATATTAATACCAATCTCGAATACTTTAAACACATTAATCCATGCGGATTTTCCGACAAAGGAGTCACTTCTCTCGAAAAAGAGCTGGGTTCAATGCAGGATTTTGAGCAGGCAAAGGCGTTAGTTTTGGAGAAATTTACCGAAGTCTTCTGTTCTACACTTGTCTGACGGGCTTTTTTAGTGCCATATTCACCCTAAATCAATAGACTTTCATTTAATTTTTCTGGGCTTAACATTTAGTTAACATATCTATTTTCTTGAAAATGTAGCACATACAATTCGAAGCAAAAATAAACCATTAAAAAGATCGTTTTTTTATCGGGTAGTGGCGTGACAAAAGGAAAACCGTCTACATTTGCACCACGATTTCAGGGAACGGTTTACAGGAACTAAGGTCGGCGTTCACAGCATGTTTCAGGGGTTTGAGAGGAAGGAAAAGGGGTTTTAAAAAAACGAAAAAAAAGTTTTGGAGAA
>Ga0209724_1001073_pt1 | contig 25455 bp, 22 predicted proteins | sample grotaG_FD_184143 | JGI IMG/M metagenome (GOLD analysis project Ga0209724, IMG submission 184143) | Glacier valley bacterial and archeal communities from Borup Fiord, Nunavut, Canada, to study Microbial Dark Matter (Phase II) -... | ecosystem: Environmental > Aquatic > Freshwater > Ice > Glacier ...
CCCTCTTCTCGATAGAGCTGCCAAACGTAACAGCCCCCTAAATAGTAAGTCAGCACGATAAACACAAACCAGATTTTCTGTAGAGAATTTGGAAGAAAGCGGTAGATTTCAGCGTTTACCGCTTTCCTTTTTTTCATAGGGGGTAGCGCACTTGAATGGGGTTCAAGTGGTTGTGGGTTCGAGCCCCATCAGCCACCCCTCTAAACTCCTCTAATAACTTATTTTAATTACAATTAAAACTAACAAACCCTTGTGTTTTAGGCTACTGGGATGTAGAATTGGCCTAGTTTTGGGGACTATTTGCCAAATAGCCAAATTTACCACTGGAAGGACCACCACAATGAGTACACTCCGGGTCATTTATGTTCATGGCATTTCTAGTTCGGTCATAAAAGAAGATTATGCTTCTGACCTCAGTGGGATGCTGGTTGAAAAGTTAACCAAGTTGGGGGTTATTCCACACGAGGCTGACCAGGGCGATATTGAGCGGATTATCACCTTTGAGCGGGTAAATTATTCGGAAATTGGGCAAGCGGAGGAGGAACGAGTCCTTAAAGCTTATAACCAAGAGCGTAATAAACTCTTTAACTTTCTCGACCAATTAATCGAACGGGCCGCCTTTGACCGTATCCGTCAGCAAATTATTACTTCGGTTAGCGATGTGCTGGTTTACGAGTCGGATTTCTGGCGCACTAAAATTCGTGATATGTTGGTAGACAAAATCAAACCCTACGTCCGAACCCACGATCCGGTTACGGTCATTGGACACAGTTTGGGGTCAGTGGTGGCCTTTGATACGGTTTACTACAATAGCCGCCACAATCGGGATTGGCTGGAAGCTGAGTTCAAGGTTGCCAACCTGTTTACATTGGGTTCGCCATTGGCCTTATTTACCCTTGAACTTGACGATGACTCTGGTTTGCAGAAGCCCCGCTATTTCCCTGCTGAAGCAACCCCCAAAGACCTTAACCCAACTAATACTAACCCCGATCTACAACCTGTGAGCGATAAAGGGGTCTGGTTGAACTTCCTGGATGCTCAGGATTTAATTGGCTATCCACTACAGCTATTATTCAAGGACAAATTCAAGCTTGAAGATATTCTGGTGCAGACGGGCACTGACCCAATCAAAGCCCATTCTGAATATTGGCGAAACAATGAGGTCGCTACCCGTATTGCCGAGCGGCTAAAAATAGATTATCAGCGGGTTAATGGCTAACAAACCTAACCCCCTGGCCCCCTTCCCTATAAAGGAAGGGGGAATAAACTTCTAACTAACCTATGGCTATTTCAAAAACTTCGACCTGGGCTTTAAGGGGGCTATTACCACCAGATTCCGGGCCGCTATGGGCGCGGCTGAAAGAGTCACTACTGCGCCAAGCCTCAAAACTGGCGCGGTCTTCCCAGGTGGTTTGGGCAATGTAAAGAGCCTTTCCCGGCTCTATTTCACCCTCAGCTCGTAGGAATTTAAAGCTAACAAAGCCCGCCAAGCCCTCCATATTGGAAGCGTGCTTGAAACCCTGTTCCAGACGCTCGCGCATTTCGACGGGCGCAATCAAACGATTTTGTACTACAATCATTATATTCTCTCCTTTTCGGTATTAGACATTAGATAATAAGACTCCAGGGCGCGGAGACCACGCCCCTACGAACTTCCCTCCATCCCCCAACTCCTGTCCCCTATCACGTTACACGACAAACCAATACTTTCAGATAGCGACTTTCGGGGGTGAAGATATTCACCGGATGGTCAAGGCCATTCTCGAAAGTTTCCAGAATTTGCAGACGGCGGTGAGTATTTGCGGCGGCCTGCGCCAAACTATTGGCAAATTCCTCCATACTGATACTGCCAGAGCAAGAACAGGTCATCAGAATGCCACCAGACTTTACCAGAGGAATACCCAGTGTATTCAGACGTTGATAACCCTGCAAGGCTTTGTCCTTCTCGCGATGGCTTTTGGCAAAGGCGGGCGGGTCAAGGATAACCGTATCAAACTGGGCGGTCTGGTTCTGGAGATAGGCAAAAGCATCCGCCGCCAGAAATTCGTGCTGGGAGGGGTCAAGGTTATTCAGGTTGAAATTGCGGCGGGCGATTTCGAGAGCCGGGGCGGACTGGTCAAGACTGGTGACTTTCAGATCCAGGTTATGCTTGGCGGCATACACCGAAAAACCCCCGCTATAGCTAAAACAATTCAGCAGACTTTCGCCTCTGGCGTAGCGGATAAGGGCTTGCCGTTTGTCACGTTGGTCAGCATAAAATCCGGTCTTTTGCCCTTTCCATAGGTCAACCGCAAATTTCAAGCCGTTCTCCTGCACCATAATTTCGGGGGCAATTTCACCCATAACCAGACGGGGTTCTTCTTTCTTCAGTCCCTCCCGACTACGTACCGCCACATCGTTCCGCACCAGTAAGCCTTTTGGTTTAATTACCTCAGTAATAGCCGCGCAGACCTGATTTAAACGGCGGTCTATCCCGGCGGTATGGGATTGTAGCACTACCGCTCCGTCGTAATAATCAGCAATCAGACCAGGCAGAAAATCCCCCTCGGCGTTAATAAGCCGGAAAACATTGGTTTCAGCCAGATTCAAGCCCATCCGGCGCAAGTTCCAGGCTTCGCTAATCCGTCGCACAAAAAACCCGGTATCAATAAGCTCATCAGGGTTCGTGGTAAGAACCCGCACCGCAATATCAGTGTTTGGGTTATAGTAGCCCCGCGCCACAAAATCGCCCTGCATATCCTCTAAATCTACAATCTCTCCCGGCTCAAAATTTGGCGGTGGGTTAATCAAAGCTCCTGAAAAAACCCAGGGATGCCCCCGCCGTGCCGTCCAATCGCGCCCTTGTTTTAACTTTATTCTGGTATAATTTGCTTTGTTCATGTAAGCTATTATAGCAGTTTAGGAGTCAGGAGTCAGGCAAACCTAACCCCCTAGCCCCCTTCCCGACACAGGAAGGGGGAAATTCGTAGGGGAGGTTCATGAATGCCCAGCAGGTTAAAGGCTTTTTAATATCCTGTTTATCCTGTCTATCCTTGTGAATATTTTCCGACAACTGGCAACCGACAACCAACGACCAATAGTAAAGAGAGAAAACCAGTGGATTTACAACGCGAGTTCCCAATCCTTGAGTTTGATAATAATCCTTATGGGATTCTTGAGCCCAGCCGCCTGATAAAACCGATAGACATACCAGAACATGCGGTAATCTGTTTTTTTCAGGATGTTATAACCCAACTGTCACAGGAACATGCGGCGCGGGTAATTTACCATCTAAAGAGCGAAATTGGGACGCACCCAATCTACGAAGTGGATTACAAGGGGCATCGGCTGGCGGTATTTCATCCGGGAGTAGGCGCACCCCTGGCGGCGGGGATGATGGAGGAAGCTATCGCGCTGGGTAGCCGCAAATTTATAGCCTGTGGCGGGGCGGGAGTGCTAGACCAAAGCATCGCGGTGGGCCATGTGATTGTGCCATCAGCGGCGGTGCGTGACGAGGGAACATCTTATCACTATCTTGCTCCTAGCCGCGAAGTGATGGTTGACCCCCGCGACGTAATGAAGATTGAGGAAGTTTTAAAGTCGCGCAGTGTAAATTATCTGGTCGCCAAAACCTGGACAACCGATGCAATTTATCGAGAAACCCCCGAAAAAGTTAAGCTGCGGCGGGCCGAAGGTTGTCTGACAGTGGAAATGGAAGCGGCGGCGTTTATGGCGGTGGCACAGTTCCGGGGGGTGCAGTTCGGGCAGTTGTTATACGCGGGGGACGATGTTAGTAGCGAGGAATGGGACTCACGCGGCTGGCAAACTCACTCGGTACGGGAGAAATTATTCTGGCTGGCAGCCGAATCCTGCCTCAATCTGTAAAAGGAGTTCTAAATGACTGTCGAAGTCACCCTGGATGAGTTGCAGCAACTTCTGGATAAAGCCGCTTTTACCAAACTTTATGGTTTTAAGATGCATTCGGTAGGTGATGGCGAATGTACTATTGAAGTGCCGTTCCAACCCGCCTTTGAAAGGCCGGGCGGGATGGTGGCTGGCCCGGTTTATATGGCGGCGGCAGATTTAACGATGTGGCTGGCAATCGCCACTAAAATAGGTCGGCCCGAAGTGGATATGACCCTGACGATTGAGATGAAAACCAACTTTTTAAGCGGAGCTAAACAGGAGGCTATTTTCTGCAAAGCTAAAGTGCTAAAACTTGGTCGCCGCACAGTTTATGGCGTGGCGGAATGTGTTACCGCCGATGGCAAACTCCTGACCCACCACACCCTCACCTATATGCGCCCCCCTAATGCCAAAGAATAAATAAAGATAACAGATATAGGATTTTTTTGAAGGTAGTAGTGACTTTAGTCGCTTCTTCACTCTAAAATAGGCCCGGTAATAAATCACTGGGGCTAAAAGAGTCTATTAGTGCATTATTGGGATTATCTTTAGTAAAATCTATATGCTGCAAAATATAGGCTCTCTTAGCGCGGTGGCTTTAGTCCCGCGTAATCTAATCAAAAAACAAAGAAGCGACTAAAGTCACTACTACCTTTAATACATTTCCTTTGTGTCATTTCTGCCTTTGGGGTAGACACAGAGGTCTACCCCTAAAAATTCTTACTTCTTTATTCTTGGTTCTTTATTCTGACTCCTGAATTCTGAATTCTGACTCCTTTTTCGGAAAAATTCTCCAGAATAGGGACTACCAAGCCTAAAACTAGGGTGTAGCCCCTATTTTGTTAGCAAAATGAGCTTGGTAAAATATAAACATGGCTAAGCATAACTGACTCACTGCGGGTATTTTTGTATCATTGGGCAACTGCTATTTTCTCCGCAATGTAATCATAATTAAAGAAGCAGTCTGAGGGCTGAACGTAATGGAAATAATTTCTGTGGGGCTAGATTGCAAAAAAGCTCCTGTCGAAATCCGCGAGAAACTTTCTTTCGTAGGACACTATCTTGTGGATGCGCTGTCAAGGTTAATTTCCCGCGCCAATTTCAATGAGGCAGTTATTTTGTCCACCTGTAACCGGGTTGAGATATATGTGTGCAGCGAACATACCCGCCGCGAGGAAATTCAGGCTTCCTTAATTACCTTTTTGTCTGAATTTCATCAAGTTGAGGTTGCGGAATTCGCCCACCTGTTGTATTTCAATTGCGGGCGGGCTGCGGCTAACCATCTTTTTGAGGTCGCCAGTGGAATTCAATCTATGGTGCTGGGAGAGGCCCAGATTCAAGGGCAAGTGCGCGCGGCGATTGAGGTGGCCCGCAAGCACGGGGCGGCTGGCAGGGTAATGGACGCGCTGTTCCGGGCGGCTCTTAGCACTGGCAAACGCGCCCGCACCGAAACCGCTATTGGTGAGAACGGCGTTTCGGTCAGCTTTACGGCGGTGGAACTACTAAAAGAAAAAATGGGCTCATTACAGGGCAAAACCGGGCTGGTAATCGGCAGTGGTATAACCGCCCGCCTCTCCGCCCAGATTTTGATGGCTGCCGGGGTTAGCGATATTTTGATTGTTAACCGCAGCCACGAAAACGCCCGTGAACTGGCCCATTTCCTCAACTTTAGCCCTAGCAATACCTATACCTTCCCCGATATGGTAGAGGCTTTAAGTCTGGCAGATGTGGTGATTAGCTGCACAGGCGCACCGCATACTATTCTTCACAAAAGTCAGGCCGAACGTGCCATGACCTATCGCCCCGAAAGACCACTTTATATGGTAGATATTGCCGTTCCCCGCGATATTGACCCCGATATTAACGAGCTTGAAGGGGCGCACGCCTGGGATATTGATGATATTAAGCGACTAGCCGACCAGAATATGGACAAACGGCGGGCCGAGGTGCAGCATGTCCGCACCATTGTCATCGAAGAACTGAACGATTTTATGGCCTGGATGGGAGCTTTGGCAGTAGTGCCAACTATTACCAATTTGCGCCGCCACGCCGACTTAATTCGTAGAAGCGAGTTAGACCGGGTTAAAAATTCTTTTGGGGAATTATCTGACCGACAGAATCACCTCTTGGAAGAACTAACGAGCCGGATTATTAACAAATTACTGCACGAACCGACTTTGCGGTTAAAAGAAGCGGCCAGCAACAGCGATGGCGGGCGGTATGCCGAGGTTGTGCAGCACCTGTTCTCTTTACAGGGGGTTGGTAATGAAGCAAATTGAGCTGAAAGAGATTGATATGACTATGTCGAATGTAAAAACGCTGGTGGTGGGGACACGCGGTAGCAAATTAGCCCTCTGGCAAACGGGTTGGTTGATTGATAAAATCCGAGCTAACCGCCCCAATCTGATTGTCGAAACCCGAATCTTCACCACAATGGGCGACAAAATTCAGGATGTGCCCTTGCAAAGTGTGGGCGATGACGGTTTTTTTGTGCGTGAACTGGAAACTGCCCTGTTAAAGGGTGAAATTGATCTAGCGATTCATAGCCTCAAGGATTTGCCTACCCGTCAACCAGAAGGTTTGACTGTGCCTGCTACCCCCGAACGCGAAGATGCCCGCGATGCCCTTTTGAGCAAACATAACCTCAAGTTGGCAGACTTGCCCCAGGGCGCGATTATCGGGACTAGCAGCGTGCGGCGCGCTTCCCAACTAAGGGCTTTCCGCTCCGATTTCCAGTTGCGCGATTTAAGGGGCAATGTGGATACCCGCATCCGCAAGCTGCATGAACAGGATTATGATGCGATTATTCTGGCTACTGCCGGGGTGTCACGCATCAGTCGCGGTGACGAAATTACTGAGCGTATTCCCTTCAAATATATGTTGCCCGCTCCCGGACAGGGCGCGTTAGCCCCCGAATGCCGCCACGACGACCGAGGGATTATGGGGATTCTAGCCCAACTTAACAACCGGGAAGCCCAGGCTGCGGTTGAAGCCGAGCGTCAGTTTATGCAAGCGTTAGGGGGCGGTTGCCAGACCCCGGTGGGAGCATTCTCTGAGGTTATTATGCGGAAGCTGACCCTCCGAGCCTATATTGGCGCACCTGACGGTAGCCGGGTGGTAAAGGTCGAAGCAGTGGAAGATTGGGAAGGGACGCTGGCGCAATCCCGTGAGATGGCCCAACGTCTGGCGGAAGAAGCCCTCAAGCAAGGAGCTCGCGAAATCCTGGACGATGCCCGCGCCAATGGCTACATCACGGATAGGAAGTAGTTGTCGGTTATTCGTTATTAGTAAAAATTACCCGGCAATAAATCACCGGGCTGAGAGAGCCTATAACCTGGACATTAGGATGTTTTATTGGGTCTAATTCTTTGGCTAGAAACCATAGGCTCTTTTAGCGCGGCGGATTTATTCCCGCGCAAACTTAGTCTGGCATTTTAACAACAGGTCAACAACTATGGCACTACCCGAAAACTCCGCCTTCAAACCCGCACTTGATGAAATTATCAAGCTCGACCCGGAACAAGCCCGTTTATGGAGGGCGGCCAAGATTTCTTTTTGCGAGAACAATGGTATTGATTGGCCTGGTAACGCTTTTTTATACACCCAGTATAATGGATTAGAAAATCTTGAAAGTCAGTTAAAACCTTTAGGTATCAACTGGCAAGACCATGCAACTTTGCATGACGGTTACTGGACAGAGTGTTTTGGTTTCGATGACCATAATGATTTTATTGGTGAATGTGCCGGAATTGACGACGAAACTTTAGAACTCTGTGCAGGCTTTTTGGAAGAACTTGGCATTGAATGGAATGGCTGGAATGAACCACCCTATTTCACACTTTTAGCCACTGAACAACAAATCCTAGCACTGACAGAGAAACTTGCACCTTTTATCGTCGAATGGAAACAAGAAGATGGCTATTCTTAGGGGTAGTCAAATGGCTAACTCAAAACTTCCCTCAAAAACCCCCCTTGAAGGTCGGACAGTCGTAATCACCCGCGCCAAAGAGCAAGCCGAGAAATTTGCCAATGGTCTAAGTGAGTTAGGGGCGGAAATAATAGAATTCCCGGTGATAAAGTTTGTGCCGCCCGAAAGTCTGGTAGAACTGGACAGGGCGGTTTTTAAGCTTGATAGCTATAACTGGGTTATTTTCACCAGTGCTAACGGGGTAGAATTTTTCTGGAAACGAGTGGAAGCCGCCGGGAAGGATGCCGGAGCGTTTAACGGGGTCAAAATCTGTGCGGTTGGCCCGGCAACGGCGGGGGCGTTGGAAGCGCGGGGCTTAACACCCAACCTTGTGCCGGAGAAACATGTGGCGGAAGGAATTCTGGAGAAGTTCGGGGAGAGGCTGGACGGGCAGCGTTTTTTACTACCCACCGCCGACATTGCCCGTGACACCTTAGCTGAGGGATTAACAACCAGGGGCGGATTGGTAGCAAAAGTTACAGCCTACCGTACCGTAGCTTGCGATAATGAAGAACCAGGTAGTATTAGTGCTGCTCAAATGATACAATTAGTGGGAACTGGCAAAATAGACCTGGTAAGTTTTACCTCATCCTCCACCGTCAAGAATTTTGCAGCAAGGTTAGCCACCAGTAGTAATAGGTCGGTTGGCGAACTTTTAAATAGAACGATAGTAGCCTGTATTGGACCAGTAACAGCGAAAACAGCCCGCGATTTGGGTTTGCGGGTAGGGTTGGAAGCCACTGAGTTCACGATTGATAATCTAGTGACCACTATCAAAAATCATTTCGTCAAAGAGGAGGTAGCCCTTTAATGGACGATAATAACGCCACCAAGAGCGGCAATGGGGCAATTGCCGAAGCCAGTTATCCTAATTCGGCGGTAATAATAACCCCCGAAGAAGTGGAAATGAAAGAAAAGATGGGGATTCGGGGTGGCCGGGTTATGCCCGAATCGCCCGATGTCAAGGTAGAGTTCAAGCACAACGTCACCAAACAGCAATACGTGCGCTTTAACTTCTTCAAGCTAGACCCTGCTTTCCGTCGCTTGCCCAAAGCCGAGCAACAAAAGGGCATTGACGAATTTCTGGCGATTATGGAAGATTTATACCCACGCGGCGAACTGCTGCGGCCTTATAGTCTGACTGGAGTGCGGGCTGATACCGATTTCCTGTTGTGGCACGTCGTCCCGGTCAACAAGGATGGCGAGTCACCAAGCGGCATCGAACGCTGCCAGGAAGTAGTCTCGACGGTACTTGCCACCGGGCTAGGGGCTTACCTGACCCTTAGTTACTGCTATACCGCCCTGACCAAACGCTCAACCTATACCGACAGCCATCATCACGAAGGCTCAGAAAGCGAACGGTTGCGGGTCGAACCCTGGGGCGCAAAGTATCTATACGTTTATCCCTTTGTGAAGAATCGCCCCTGGTACTTGCTGCCGAAGGAAGAACGCCAGGAAATTATGGACGAGCATATCTTTGTGGGCCACAAATATCCTACGGTTAAGCTCAACACCACCTATTGCTTTGGGCTGGACGACCATGATTTTGTGGTAGCCTTCGAGACCGATTTCCCGTCCGACTTCCTGGATTTGGTACAGGAGTTGCGCGAAACCAAGAGCAGTCTTTACACCGTGCGGGATGTACCACTGTTCTTCTGTGTCTCGACTACGGTGGAGCAAATTATCAAGAATATGGGATTGTAGGAATTCGACGGTAGGGGCGGTTCACGAACCGCCCTTACTTGATTCCCCCTTCCTTCACAGGGAAGGGGATTAGGGGGTTAGGTTTGAAATGAGTGATAAAAGAGCAAGGTCGGCAGAGCAATTTGAGGCTGCCAAGAAGGTTTTTCCGGGTGGGGTGAATAGCCCGGTGCGCGCCTTCAAAGGGGTTGGCGGCAACCCGATTTTTATAGATAAAGGCGAAGGGGCCTATCTCTACGATGTAGATGGCAACCGTTATATTGACTATGTACTTAGTTGGGGGCCGTTAATCCTGGGGCACGCTTATCCGGCAGTGGTGGAAGCGATTATTAAACAGGCGGTACGCGGCTCAAGCTTTGGCGCACCAACCCCACTTGAAACCGAATTAGCTGAACTGACCATGAAGGCCGTGCCCAGTATTGAAATGATTCGGTTCGTCAATAGCGGAACGGAAGCAACCATGAGTGCCTTGCGGGTGGCGCGAGCCTACACCGGGCGCAACAAAATCATAAAATTTGCCGGATGTTATCATGGACACGCCGACTTTTTGTTAGTACAGGCCGGAAGTGGGGTTGCTACACTGGGTCTGCCGGATAGCCCCGGTGTAACGGCTGCCGCTACCGCCGACACCCTGACTGCTCCCTACAACGACCTACAAGCCGTTGAGCAGTTGTTTGCCGAGAATAAGGGCACTATTGCGGCAATCATCGTTGAACCAGTAGCCGCAAATATGGGGCTAGTGCTGCCCCAACCTGGTTTTCTGGAAGGGCTTCGGCGGATAACCAAAGAAGAAGGAGCGGTGCTGATTTTTGATGAGGTAATGTCAGGCTTTCGGATTGGCGGGGTAGGTGGAGCCCAGGCCCGTTATGGGATTGACCCGGATATGACCACATTAGGCAAGGTCATCGGCGGTGGCCTACCAGTCGGAGCCTATGGTGGTAAATACGAGATTATGAAGAATGTTGCCCCACTTGGCGCGGTCTATCAGGCTGGCACACTCAGCGGCAACCCGTTGGCGATGGCGGCTGGTATCGCGACCCTGAAAGAGTTGCTAAAACCCGGCTATTATGAAAAGATAGAGGAGTTGGGCAAATTAATGGATGCGGGAATGAACGAGGCTCTCACGGCTAGTCCTGTCCCGGTTTATTTCAAACGCATAGACACAAAATTTGGCCTGTTCTTCACTCCCAAAGAAGTGACCGATTACGCCAGTGCCAAAACCGCCGATACCAAAGCCTATGCTAACTTTTTCTGGGGTCTGGTAGACCGGGGGGTTTATTTTGCACCGAGCCAGTTCGAGGCGGGCTTCCTGAGTAGTGCCCATACCCCGGAACTGATTGCCGAAACATGCGCCGCCGCCCGCGAAAGTTTTGCGTCTCTAGCGGTAGCGGTTTGAAAGTAACGAGTGCCGAGTAACGAATTGAAAGTGCTGGGGACTGAGTAGGGGCGTGATCTACGCGCCCTGAACAAGAATAAATGTAGGGGCAGGTCCCCGTGCCTGCCCTGAATTTGGGAGAATTGTTCCCCCTTCCCTGAGTCAGGGAAGGGGGCTAGGGGGTTAGGTCATCCTTGTTAATTTTCTTTAGGTTCTTTGTGGTGAAATAATAGGGGGTTAGCGATGATTAGTGAAAAAGATTTAGGGACAAAGCAGGGACGGACCGACCTCAAAATCAGGCCGCGCCGCACCCGCCGCACCGAGAATTTGCGCCGAATGGTACGCGAAAACCACGTTTCGGTAGACAATTTTATTTACCCATTGTTTGTTGCCGAAAGTATTACCAGCGCGGTAGAAATAGGCTCAATGCCGGGGCAATATCGCTGGCCGGTGGGTGCATTGGCAAAAGAGGCTGAGAATATTGCCAAATTGGGCATTCCGGCGGTCTTGTTATTTGGGATTCCTGATTTCAAGGACGAGCTTGGTCACGAAGCCTACAACCATAACGGGGTAGTGCAACAGGCGGTGCGCGAGATTAAACGGGCTGTGCCGGAATTGGTGGTGATAACCGATGTATGCCTGTGTGAATTCACCAGTCACGGGCATTGCGGCGTGGTTGACCAGAGCGGCTACGTCCAGAATGACCCGACCCTGGAGCTATTAACCCGCATGGCCTTGAGTCACGCCGAGGCAGGGGCCGATATTATTGCCCCCTCCGATATGATGGACGGACGGGTGGCGGCTATCCGCGACGGGCTGGATGGCGAAGGCTTTGAAAATATCCCGATTATGGCCTATAGTGCCAAGTTCGCCAGTGGCTTCTATGGGCCGTTCCGGGAAGCGGCGGGTAGCACCCCTCAGTTTGGCGACCGCCGCAGCTACCAGATGGATCCGCCGAATTCCCGTGAGGCTCTGCGCGAGGTGGAGTTGGACGTGGCGGAAGGGGCGGATATGATTATGGTCAAGCCCGCCTTACCCTACCTGGATATTATCGCCCGTGTGCGTGACCGCTTCGACCTGCCGTTAGCGGCCTATAACGTTAGTGGCGAATACGCGATGCTCAAGGCGGCGGCTAGAGCCGGGTGGCTGGACGAGGAGCGGGTTATCCGTGAAACGCTGGTTTCTATCAAGCGGGCGGGAGCCGATATGATAATAACTTATCATGCTAAAGAAGCGGCTCCCTGGTTCAAGAGCTAAATAGTTATTATGTCAAGTCAGCTTGTGGTAATTAGTTCTACCACAAGCCTTTTTTATTTTCATAGCTTCAATAACATTTTAAGGTTCTCTATTTCTCTGTGGTGAATAATTTCCCACATCTTGTAAATGAGCAGTGTGCCAGTGGGCTAAACTCTCCTGCCAGCCAGGGGCGAGGTCGGCGGGCAATAGGTTAGCGATATTTAGGCCAAGTTGTAAATCGTGGAGTTCCGGGCGGTGCGACCAGACAATCGGTGGGCCAAAGCGCACCTGCCAGCGTCCAGCTTCCCACCAGACCGCCCCTGGCACTATGGGCATAGTCATTCCCGCCAACCATCGCCCCGCCCCCTTCCGCACAGGTTTAAATTCCAGGCTGGACTTGCCCTCTGGAAATACCACCGAGGTTTGATACTGCCCGCGTTCCCGCCACTCCCGCAAAGTTTTGACCGAAGCTCGTTGGTTAGACCAGGGTATCCGTAACAGGTGTTGCTGCCAGCGTCCAAAAACCAAGCCCATTGCCCAACTTACCAACCGCGCCGGAATTGCAATCGGTTTGGTGGAGCTACGCACCCGCCGCCCGGTAATTAGCAACAAGTTCTGGTAAAGGTCGGGCCGAACCTGCGCCGCCACCGCCACCGTCACTGTGATTACGTCTAGAGTCGCCCGCGCCTGATAACGATTCAGGGCTAACCCAAAATTCCCCGTTCGTGGAAGATGTTCCAACCCTTCAACATCAGGCCAAAGTTGACCACGCAATCGTAGCCCGACCAGCCGATTTAGCCGCCGAAAAGTGAAAGTCTCAAATAGGAGGTTTAGCCAGAACCAGACCCGCCAAAAAAATTTGGGGGGCAGAGAGATAATAGGTTGGGTTGGATTTAGCAGTGGTCATATAATTATCTCGGCCCTGGAATATCCTGAAAATCCTGGGGCGGTATCTCCATCTGATTAGAAGGTCGGCGGTCTGAAGTTCTTTTACGGTTAGAACTGTCGGATGAGTTAGAGTTTGAGCCATCACTTGACTCGCTACTCGCGTCAGAGCTGGATTCTAAAAACGAGTCGGCATCCAACAAAAGGGTAAATAATAGGGCTTGCAGCCGCAAAAAGTTCTTTTTCAAAAATCTCTCCTTTAGGGTCGGGGAATATCGTTAAAATCCTCCAGCGGGCGTTGGGCTGGGAGCGGGGGAGCAGAGCGATTATTAGTAGATTGTCCACTATCTTCGCTAACTATGGATACCTCGGAACTTGCCTCAAATGATTCAGAAACAGCCAGCGAGTCGGCATCCAAAAACAAAGCTACGAATAAAGTGTGTAACCGCCACAGGTTCTTTCCCAAAAAATTTCCCTCCTGGTATAGAAACAAGTAGTCAAACCCTTGCTCAATCGTTGTAAGCTTTCACCTTTTTGTCATTCTGAATGGAGTGAAGAATTTATTTATTATTAGCAAGACTCTTCGCAAAATCAGAGTGACAAGGGTACAAACGGCTAAAGAATTGTACAACATTTAGCCAAAAATATTCCAAAACACCTCTTTTTCGCTATAAAAAATTTCAGGCCGGGGTAAATCCCAGCCCGATAGCAAATATTTGTTTTTACAGCGTAATCCTAGCAGGGCGGTTCACGAACCGCCCCTACGAATGGAATACAGGGCGACCCACCGGGTAGCCCCTACGAATTCCTGTTCCCCCTTCCCTAAAGTGGAAGGGGGCTAGGGGGTTAGGTTTTTACAGGCTGCGGCGGTAGGCTACGGTGGTGGAACGTTTGTAGAAACCTACTGATTCGTAGAGGCCGAGTGCGCCGGAGGGATTTTCGGCATCCACCCCCAGCATTGCCGTTTCCATCCCAACCTCTTTGAGCTTCCGCATGCCCACCAGCAACATCCCCTTACCCAGACCGAGTTTGCGATAACCCCGCCGCGAGCCAAGAACTCCAATCCAACCTTCCTTAACCCCTCTGGTTTCGTTGGTAACAGTATCAATTTTGCAGAAACAGAAGGCCGCAAAAGTGCCATCCTCGGCTTCGGTAACCAGGTCAAGGTCGGGCCGATAATCCTTCTCCGTTAAGTAGTGTTTATGCTCCTCAACGGTGGTTGGGTGATGATTCCAGTGGTCAATAAAAGATTGGTTAAAGGCTCCCACCCATTTCTCTAAATCTTCCTCACTGCTAACGGTGCGGACGGTGTAGCCAGCCGGGAATTCCATTTCCGGGATAGGTTGGCTCAGGTCGCGGGCCATTCGGAAGAAAAAGCGAATAGTTTTAAGGTCATGTCGCTCTAATAATGTGCGGGTAAAAATATCTTCCTCGCGGGCAAAGCTATGAAACTCGGCGGGCAGATTCTTGCTGGCGGCGACGGTTTTCAGGCGTTCATCACCCCAATTAATAATTTGGTCGGGAAGTTCGCTATTATGGAAATCGGGGTGAATTCGTGGGAAAAAGTAAGCCTCTTGCTTCTCGCCTGAACTATCCTCAAGATAAATATCAGCGTAACCAATCATCCGACCAGTGGTATCTTCCCAAATACGAACGTCCGAAAATTTATCGAATTTCGGCTGGTCAAATTCCACTTTAAGATTATCGACATCATAAATATCTTCGCTATTAGTATAGGCCCGTCCGCAAAAATTCAGAAAATCGCAAATGGGCTGCAAATCCGCCTCGCCGCTATAGCCGCGTGCCTTGTAAAGCGTACCACTGGTCATAAATACCTCCGTTACCTAATTATCAAACCTCTATTATGCTTAGCTGATTATATTATAATATAACCAACAAAGCAAGTCTTATATTTAACACGGATTTTACCTAGCCGTTACATAACCATAATCCAGGACGTATATACTACTACGGTGGGATTGTGTAAAACAGTCCCCGCCAACCATGATAAGTTTAGACTAACCAAAATAGATAAAACAGTTAACCAGTTGACTTTAGTGGGGTGAATAGAATGGGAAATCCCTTAGATAATCCGCAAATACGCGCCGCCCACCTATTGCGCCGAGCCGGGTTTGGTGGCACGCCCACCGAAATCGAAGCCTACGCCGCGATGGATTACACGGCGGCAGTCGAAAAGCTGCTGAACTTTAATTATGACGGCAACCTGACCTTTAACCTGGAACGCAAGTTGCAGGAAACCAATTACACCGCCTCTGTCGCGGAGATGGGCTACTGGTGGGTGCTGACGATGATTCGCAGCCACCAACCTTTGCAGGAAAAAATGACGCTTTTCTGGCACGGGCATTTTACCACCGCCTATAGCAAAGTTAACAAACCTGTGCCACTCCTGACCCAGAATCAGTTATATAGGGAGTACGCCCTGGGCAACTTTGGCGAGTTGGTCAAAAAAGTTTCGCGTGACCCGGCGATGATTGAGTACCTAGACGGACAATCCAACAAAAAGGGCAAACCAAACGAAAATTATGCCCGCGAACTGATGGAACTTTTTACGATTGGCATCGGGAACTACACCGAACAGGATGTGCGGGAAGCCGCCCGCGCCTTCACGGGTTGGAGCTATCGGGGACGGGCCTTCATGTTTGATAAAAACCAGCACGATAGCGGCTCGAAAACTTTTATGGGCCAAACCGGGAATTTTGATGGCGATAATATTATTGACATTATCCTGAGCAAAAAAGCCACCGCCCAACACATTGCCACCCAACTCTGGACTTTCTTCGCCTATCCCAATCCCGAACCCGCCCTGGTAAACCGTCTGAGCGATGTTTTCTTTAACAGCAAATACGATGTCAAAGAGCTAATGCGAAACATCTTCCTTGCGCCAGAGTTTTTGTCCGAAAAAGCTTACCGGGCGTTAGTGAAAAGCCCCGCCGAATATGTGGTGGGCATGCTTCGTCAGCTTGGGAATAGCGGCCTGGATGAGAACGTAGCGCGGGCTTTGTCACTTCAGGGGCAGACCTTGTTTAACCCCCCTACCGTTAAGGGCTGGGACGGTCAATTGGCCTGGATTAACACTTCGCTCTTTTTTGATCGGGTTAATACCGCCACCTCGTTGACGGCCTCACGCGGGAACCAGTATAAATTCGATGTGGTTGCCCCAATTCAGGATAAACAACTGGACTCTGGCGACAAGTATATAGACTATTATCTTAATACCCTGCTGGACGGACAGTATAACCCCGATATGAAGTCGGCCTTGCTGGACTATACCAACGCGGGCGGTACTTTGAATATAAATGACCTGAAACTAGGGCCAACTGACCGCAACAAGGTGCTGGCGACGGACTCAAAGTTACGGGGGGTGATCCACCTGATTATGTCCTCACCCGACTATTTTTTGAAATAGATTAGCTCAAGAGGTGTTTAAATATATGATTAGCCGCAGGAATTTTGTAAAAACGGGTGGGGTAATGACCCTGGCGGGAACGATGGCCCCCAACTTTATCGCCCAGACCCTGAGCGTGGTGAACGCTCAAAATAGCGTAGCCCTCGCCGATAAGCCTAGAGCCTTGATAGTAGTTCAGATGGGCGGCGGGAACGATGGCTTGAATACGGTTGTGCCTTTTGGCGACAGTACCTACTACAACGTCCGGCCTACTATCGCTATCAAGGCCGACGAAGTTTTGAAGCTGGACGACCAGCTTGGCCTCAACCCTTCCATGAAAGGTTTTAAGGAGCTGTACGATAACGGGCAACTGGCCTTGATTCGGGGAGTGGGCTACCCGAACCCCAACTATTCCCACTTTCGCTCGATGGAAATCTGGCAATCGGGCGAACCCGAAAATACCATCAAAAACGGCTGGCTTGGGCGCTATCTTGAAAGCTTATACGACCAGGGTAAGGGCGATTTAGCCAACAAAATCGGGATGGCAGTTGGCGATGGTGGGCAGGGCGGCGGTGGCCCGATGGCCTTCTGGACTTCTAAAACGATGGTATTGAGTTATAGCGGGGGCGACCAATTTCAGTTCAAGGGCGACCCGGCAGTTCCCACCGACAAAGAGGCCCAATTAGCCGCCGCCAAGCGAATTTATGGCCTGACCAATAGCAATAGCGTGGCGGATTATATTCGCACTGCCGCCCTGGATGCCTTGAACGCCAGCGATTCGCTGGATAAAATCGCCAAGACCTACAAAACTACTGCCCAATATCCTCAGCAGAATAAGTTTGCTGACCGTCTAAAAACGGTTGCAGGATTATTAGCCAGTGATTTCGGGGCGCGGGTCTTCTTTGTGCCTACTGACGGCGGTTTTGATACGCACTTTAACCAGCTTGCTAATCACGGGCGTTTGTTGGGTCAGGTGAGTGACGGGCTGGCGGCTTTCTACAAAGATTTGGCCGAACATGGGCTGGCGGATAGCGTGATGACCATGACTTTCAGCGAGTTTGGGCGGCGGGTCAGCGAAAACGGTAGCAAGGGAACTGACCATGGCAGTGCAGAGCCAATGTTTGTGATTAGTGGCAAAAACGCTATCAAGGGCGGGCTTTACGGTCAGCAACCCAGCCTTACCGACCTGGATAATGGCAATATGCGCTCCAGCACCGATTTCCGTTCGGTCTATGCAACCCTGATGAAAAATTGGATTGGCACCGACCCGGCTTCGATTGTTGGCGGCAATTTCCCTACTCTCGATTTTGTGAAGTAAAGGATGGAGCGCGTTATTATGAGAAACACTCGAAAATTTTTGAAAATATATGGGATAGCCGCTGCAATGTTATTGTTAACACTGGTTTTGGCGGCCTGTGGCGGGGAGACTCCAACCGCCACCCCTACCACAACGGGCGTAGCAACCATCACCAGTAGCGCAACAACCGCTGCCGCCACAACAGGCATAGCAAGTGTTGCCCCGGCTACCACAGCGGCGGTAACTCCAGCGGCAACCGTAACTGCCAGTGCTACCCCGGTAGCGGTGGTAGATGCTAACCTGAAAACTAACCTGACAGTCTGGTTTGCCCTACCCAAAGGGGCGGACAGCCTTTTCCGTGACCAGCTAAAACGCTTTGGGCAGATGTATCCAAACGCAAAAGTGAATTCAACCACCTATACGCCAGAGGAGCTAAGCTATCAGATGGAATTGGCAACAGCGTCGGGTAAAATCCCTGATTTAGTGGTGGCGCCTTCCGACTATGTTACCGAATTTGTGACCGAAAAGGCTTTGCAGTCTGCCGATAAAGTTTTCGATAAATCCTTCCTGGATGGCTTTAACGCCAACGCCATGGGTGTCAGTAACTTTGGCGGTACACAATGGGGCATTCCTTACAACTATGGTGGCACTGCCGTTATGCTCTACAACAAAAAGCTGATGGACACCCCGCCAGCCACCGTGAGCGAGATGGTCACAAAGGCCAAAGAATTCAATAATCGCCAGGAAAAAACTCAGGGCATATCAATTGATGTTAACGAACCATTCTGGTTTGCGGCCTGGGTCGGCGGTTTTGGCGGCTCGTTGATGGACAGCAACAATCAGCCAACTTTGAATAGCCCCCAGGTGATCAATACCTTGAAGTTTATCAACGACCTGGTGGTTAAGGATAAACTGGCTAACCCCGGCTATGAACCGTCTATGAATCAGACCGAGTATGCCTTCCGCGATGGGCGGTTGGCGATGATGGTGACGGGCGATTGGTCAGTTCCAACCTACTCAACTCCAGCCACTACCGGCAAAGCGGCTAAAGCAGGCGATGACAAGCTGGATTTAGGGGTTGCGCCCTTGCCAAAAATTGACAGCACTGGCAAATCACCTATTCCTTTTAACAATGGGCGGGCCTTCTTCTTTGGCACAAAATCTACGGGCGACCAACTAAAGGCCAGCAAATTGTTTGTGGAATATCTGGCAAAGCCGGAGCAACAGGCCGAAACCCTGAACAAAGCCTACTTGCTACCAGCTACCAAAGTCTTTTTAACCAGCGATGCAGTACAGAAAGATAGCATCTGGAGTGGCTTGTACGCGGCCTTAGAACTGTCTAAACCCCAGCCTAACGCCCCTGAGATGGCGGCAATCTGGGCGGCAATCCGGCCTAATCTGGAAGGGGTCGTAGCAAATACCATCAAGCCCGAAGACGCTGCCAACCAGATGCAGCAAATGGCTCTGGACAAAATCAAGCTTCTGAATAAGTAGCCCCAAAACTACTCTATTCAAAAAGCACCTCATTACTCTACAATCACTTTAAACTCCGCCTTGCATAGGGCGGAGTTTTATTTTTGAGTGATAATCAGTTGAAGTAGCCAACTTTTTGGACGGTCTAGCAATACTACTCAACAACCGTAAGCGCGTTAACGTACAGACGGTTTGGTTGTTATATGTTACCCTGTTTAATTAGAGCCCAATCTATTTTTCGGTAGTTTAGTTTAAACATATTGGAGGAACCTTTTTTGAATAATGAAAAACTTATCGCCAAAGTATCCACGACCACTTATGTGCCTGTTGCTAAAGTGTGGGACACCCTTATGAGTCCTGTCGCTATCAAAAAGTTTATGTTCGGTACCGACGCTATCTCAGAATGGAAGGAAGGCAGTTCAATCGTTTGGAAAGGTATGTGGGAAGGTAAACCATACGAGGATAAAGGTGTAATTCTCAAAATAGAACCACAACGAGTGCTACAATACACCCATTTCAGTCCACTTTCCGGTGACACAGATATTCCAGAAAATTATCATACACTCACTTATCAGCTATCAAAAAAGGGCGATAAGACTCTTATAGAGTTATCACAGGATAACAATTCGAGTGAAAAAGACCTTGAACACTCCGAAAAAATGTGGGAAAGCCTACTAGCAAGCTTGAAAAAGGTTTTAGAAGAAGAATAATGGGGTTGGTTATTGGTCAGGTATTCTCTACCTTTATTTCCCATAACTTTGTAAGTATAGGCAGGGGTTATCCAGTTTGAAAATTGAGCTCAAGATTTTCAAATTGCTTTGCCAACATTCCTTGAGGAATGTCGTGGATTCCTAATTTTGAAGTTGTTCGAGCAGCCATTTTATCCGGTCGCTGCGACCAACCTCATTGACGGAATAATGATCGGCTTGGTACCATTTCACTTGTTTGGGGTTGCTGGTTGCCTGAACATATTCCTCAAACTTCTCTCGACCAAAGCCCTTATCCTCAAGGTCAAATTGAAAAAAGAGGGTTGCTGGAGCTGCCTTATCAATATAATATATTGCTTCAATCGGTTGCAAGACTTGGCCGTACTGGGCTAATGCTTCGCCAGTTAGGGTAGGTATGTTCAAAGCGGCAACATCGGTGAAGCGTCCAACTGCTGACATAAGGACATAGGTGCTAACCCGCTTTTCCAATCCGGCTAATAATCCGCCGAATATACCGCCGAAACTATGCCCAACGTAACCTATCCGTCCATTATCTACTTCCGGCAACGAGTTGAGTAGGTCAAGGGCACGGCGCAAGTCTTTAGCTATCTTAATGAATTCCTGATAGTCGTGTTCGGGTTCTCCCATAGTTTTGCCCCAGGCTTCAGCCTGCGCCCAGGGTGCTTCCACCAACAGCGACACTATCTTTTCTTCAGCCAATTTCACCGCATCTTCCAAAAAGCTTGACCTATCCCCCGGCCCTGGATGCACAAAAAGGATACCTGGAAAAGAACCTTTTGCGTTAGGCATTACCAGATACGCCTTGTTTTTCCCACCAGCCAAACTGTCGTAATTAATATCCTGGATAATAATGCCATTTTTATTCTCAGAACCAACCACTTCCAAATTGAGCGGACGCGCTTGATCATATTCAAACAAGGCTTGTAACTCTTCAAAAGATTTAACCAAAAAAGGGGAGTTAGAATTCATTAATTACTCCTGTCTCTAATCCTCTTGCTGTTCAATTTAGTCCTCTAGCTATCATACGTTACTAACGGTGCTAGTTCTAAAATTAGCCTCAAAAATGGTTACACGAAGTATAGCGATGAATGGAATCAACTAACACTAATACTACTTACAATACCTTCAAGTGTTAGTAATTGTCATTCATCGCAAGCTTGTGCAACCTGTTTATATCACCAAAAAATTAGTGGAGGGGGGATTTTAGGCGGTAGCTTGCGCCTTAAAAGTATCGTCTTCGGTAACAATCGGTTCGGTTGCTTGTTCAGTGCCTACTGGCTCAAGCACCGTCTTGGGTTTTTTGGTGGTTGCTGGCGGAATTTTGCCATCTTCAGTAACAATTGTTTTAAGAGCCTGAGCCGTACCAACTGGCTCAATCGCGTGCGAGGCTACAGTTTCCGCCGTACTTACCGGGCTTTGTGCAATCTTATTTTCGTGCTTCTGTTCTTTCGGATTACGTCCTCTACCGTTTTTGTGGGGTTTCTTACCACCTTGCTTAACCATAGTTTTGTCCTTTCAATGCTTTGACTTTCGCTTGAAGCCAATTTTCAGCTATTTACCCTATTGGGCGAGTACCAAAGCGAAAGTCCTGAATATAAGCGATTATCACGTTACAAGCTAATGCAAGATTCGTGCCAGTAATGACCTAACCCCTTTCCTAAATCAGGTTTAAGGAGTGACACCATTGTGTCAAGCTAGACTACTCGGCCATAAATCACCGAGCTAGTTTAACAAAGCCAACTAAAGCTGGTTAGAATGCCTCTAAATAGCCTTAAAATACGGTTTTTTAGCCTCATTTATGGGGCTTCGTTAAAGTAGCTCGGCGGCTTCAGCCCCGTGCGAACCGTAACCGAGCAATTTTTCAAGGTTTTATCCCAAATTTAGTAGATAATTTTACCGACCACTGACCACTGACCACCGACAACTGATTTACTCGGCACTATCATGACACAGCCGGAATTAGGGTGTATAATCAAAATCAAATTAGCAGGGGTAGGCGTTTTGAAACTTTCTAGTTTCAGTGACGTAATTTTTAACACGAAAAGTCAAAATGTCCCGGCTGCTAAAACCCGGCAGGATTGTCCGGCCCACAGTGGCTACCAAGAGGGGGAGCGATAATTACACAGATGTCCCTTGACCAGGCACTAAACGAACTCAAATATGGTGGGCCAGAACTAAGGACAAGGGCGGCCCTGGCATTAGGCGAATTAAAAAACCCTTCGGTTATTCCCTATCTAATACAATCTCTTTCCGACCCGGAAGGAGAAGTGCGAGCGGCGGCGGCTCAAGCCCTTATCGAGTACCGCGACCCAAGCTCGGTAGCACCCTTGATAAAGTTACTTAATGACCGCTACTGGCCCGTGCGCAAGGCTGCTTCTATAACATTGGGCTTGATTGGCGACCAGAACGCCCTCAAACCCCTCTTGAAACTGGCCGAATATGGCTGGCGCAACTCCCCAAACAGTGATGCTCAACACAAAACTACTATTCAGACCACTATTGCGTTAGGCCGCCTAAAAGCCGAAAAAGCTACTGAGCAACTGACTAAAATTCTCAAAAAGGGCTACACTAACGCTCCCAGCGATTGGCAGTTACAACTACGACAAGCGGCAGCCCTCGCTCTCGGTTTTATGGATAACCTGACCGCCGCCGAAGCTCTGGTGGATGTGCTACGCGAACATGAGCCAGGGCCAGTACGCCGTAGTGCCACTACCGCGTTAGGCTTGATGCAAAACGAAAAAAGTTTTCGCTTTATGCTGGAGAATATGACCTTCCGTCCTTTTGAGAATACCGCCGATGTCTGGCGACGGCAAGAGGGAATTATCACGGCTCTGGGCGAACGGCGCGACCGTCGGGCTGTTCCCTATATATTGCCAATGGTATACAGTGAATATGCCGAGGTGCGGGTGGCGTTGGCCCGTACTCTGGTACAACTAGGCGAAGACCAACAAGCTGAGGCTCTGTTGCAACTTCTGCGTGACCGCATGCCAGAGGTACGGGCGGCGGCGGCGCAGGCTCTAGGCGAATTGAACGTCTTGGAAGCGGCAGATGCCCTAAACGTGGTTTTGCAAGACCCTAATCGACAGGTAGCGGGCGCGGCGGCAGTGGCCCTTGAAGCCATCAAACAACTGCCTTCCGGCGCAACTGATGGTCGGTTTTTACCTTCAGGCAACAACAATTCCGAAGAAGATTAGAAGCAGTTGTCGGTGGTCAGTTGTCGGAAGAAAGAATTCTTGTAGGAGGATGCTCTGTCATCCGATAACTCATCGCAAGACAAAGCCTGCTCCTACAAATTTTTGCTCCTTTTGACCAACTACCAATAACTACCAATCGAGGACAAAACATGAGCTACTTCATGGGTGTTGACCTGGGCACAACTGGTGCACGGGCTATTATTGTGGAGGGAGCCAGTGGTCGGGTAGTAGCCGGGGCGACCAGCGAATACCCCTTGTATACTCCGCAACCGCTCTGGGCCGAGCAAGACCCGGCGGATTGGTGGCGCGGTTCGGTAGAGGCTATTCGCGGGGCCTTAGTCGCAGCAACTAAAGAACTCGGCAATACCCCCGAAATCGCGGCAGTTGGCTTGAGCGGGCAAATGCACGGGGTAGTATTGCTGGATGAGGCTGATAATGTGCTTGGCCCCTCTCTAATCTGGTGTGACGGACGGGCTCAGGCTGAGTGTGACTTTATTACCGAAACGGTAGGGGCGGATTATCTGATAAAACTGACTGCCAACCCTGCCATTGTCGGCTTCAGTGCCCCCAAGCTTTTGTGGTTACGCCAACATCGCCCCCAGGAATTCCTGAAAGCCTGTCATTTCCTCCTACCCAAAGATTATATTCGCCTAAAATTGACCGGGGAATATGCCAGCGAAGTGAGCGATGCCAGTGGCACGCTACTTTTTGATGTGGCCCATCGGCGGTGGTCAAGTGAAATGTTACGTTTACTGGAAATTGACTCGGCGATTTTACCAGAGGTGTACGAGTCTCAAGAAGTTTCGGGCCAAATCTCCGCTATAGCCGCCGCCGATACCGGGCTAAAAATCGGAACACCAGTGGTTGGGGGCGGAGGAGACCAGGCCGCCGGAGCGGTTGGCAACGGAATTGTACGAGCTGGATTGGTTAGTAGTACCATCGGCTCAAGTGGAGTGGTGTTTGCCCATAGTGTTACCCCGGCCCGTGACCCCGGAGGGCGGGTACATACCTTCTGTCATGCTGTGCCAGGGGCGTGGCATGTGATGGGCGTGACGCAAGGGGCTGGGCTAAGTTTCCGTTGGTTCCGCGATGAGGTAGCGGGGCCGCTAGAAAAAGAAGTAGCCGCTAAAGCAGGCCGGGATATTTATGAAGTGTTGACCGCAAAGGCCGCCGAAGCCCCTGCTGGAAGCGATGGGTTGATTTTCCTGCCCTATTTGATGGGCGAGCGCACCCCCCACCTAGACCCCCAGGCACGCGGAGTCTGGTTTGGCCTGACGGGGGCCCATCACCGTAGCCAACTTGTGCGCTCGGTGCTGGAAGGAGTGGCCTATAGTCTCCAGGATTGCCTTAGCATTTTCGCCGAAATGGGCCTGCCGATAGAAGAAATTCGGGCTAGTGGTGGGGGTGGCAAAAGTCCACTCTGGCGACAAATTCAGGCGGATGTTTTCGGGCGGGAAGTTGTGACAATTAACGCCGCCGAAGGCCCTGCCTATGGGGCGGCTTTACTGGCGGGGGTGGGCGCGAATTTCTGGCCTAGTGTGGAGGAGGCTTGTGCCGCTACTATCCAAATTACCAGCCACACTAACCCAATAGCAGCAAATGTGGCTACCTATCAACACTATTACCCGATTTATCGGGATATTTACCAAAAATTAAAACCGTTGTATAAAACACTCTAATCGCCTGGGGCGAAATTCTGCGTCTAGCCAAAATTAGTTTAAAAAGAACAGGTGATGAATGGAAACTAAACGGGTTATCGAGGTTCTCAAGGACGTGCCGTTATTCGCCAAACTCGACAAGCAAAATCTGGAGGTGCTCTCCAAGATTATTGTGGAGCGTAAGTTTGATAAGGATAGCGTTATTGTTACTCAGGGCGAGAGTGGGATTGGCTTCTATATTGTGGAGTCGGGCAAGGTCGAAGTTTATCGCGAGAAGGACGGGGAAAAGATTAAGCTGAACGAGATAGGCGGCGGGGAGTTTTTTGGCGAAATGGCCCTGTTTGATGAATTACCCCGCACTGCAACCGTCGTGGCGATTGATCCCACTAACTGCTATATTATCACCAACTGGCACTTCCGGGGGGTGATTGATAGCAACCCAACTGTTGCCGCCCAAATGCTGGAAGTTATTGCCAAACGCTTTAGCCGTCTCAACGAACAAATATAAAATTCTAACCTAACTCCCTAGCCCCCTTCCCTAGTGCATTTCCACAGAACATGTTGTGCAAAGGGGGCGGAATTATCCCTTCTCCCTGGGGAGAAGGCTAGGATGAGGGGGTTTCTTAGCCTGACTCCACGCTCAAGAGTCA
>Ga0209724_1001074_pt1 | contig 25435 bp, 23 predicted proteins | sample grotaG_FD_184143 | JGI IMG/M metagenome (GOLD analysis project Ga0209724, IMG submission 184143) | Glacier valley bacterial and archeal communities from Borup Fiord, Nunavut, Canada, to study Microbial Dark Matter (Phase II) -... | ecosystem: Environmental > Aquatic > Freshwater > Ice > Glacier ...
AGGTCGCATCGCCGAGCCGACCACCGAGCGTACCGACCGCGGTTTCTCCGGCTTCGCGCGAGCGCGTATCAGCGGCGTCTCGACGATGACCGCGCTTGCCGAGCTCGATCATCTCGCCGATGCCGATCTCGTAGTTCGTGGTCTGCCCGAGGCCGAGCTTCGGGTTCGCGCTGCCGCCGCTGCCATCGCTCGAGTTGGTCGAGCCGAGCACGTAGCCGCCGGTCGTGAGCTGGAGTTGCGGGTTCGGGAGCACCCGTGCTTGTTCGCCCTGCGCTCGCGCCGCTTCGATCTTGGCATTGGACGCTTCGATCACCGGATCGCGGTCGCGTAACCAGGTCGCGAGTTGAGTCGGGTCGGCGAGCAGTAAACGCACGGGAGCGGAGTCATCCGCCCGCGCCGGCGCCACCGAGGCCACGAATGTCGCGAGTACTGCTGCGAGCTTCATGATGCGAACGGTCAAGACCGACAAGCTGAGTCAGTCCATGCCTGAGAGGTATGAAGAAACCGTGAATTCGCACGGCGATGGCCGATCGAGTGGGGCACGTTGCCATGGTAGGTCGGACGGCCCGTAGGTCCATGAAGATACCGTTATAATGGCCGGATGCCGGAGTGCCGCGAGTGCAAGGACGACGTCGCAAAGCTGGTCTCTGTGAAGGTCGAAGGCAAGGTCAAGAAGTTTTGCCCGGACTGCGCTGATCGGCTGCGAGAAGCGGGCGAAGTCGCGGAAGCGAGCGAGAGCGTGATTCAGGGAATGATGGGTTTCAAGGGTCGGCGGTAGCGGCTAACGAACTCGCGGGCTTGTCAGACTGCTTTGGCAGGCTGTGCCGGTGCAGACCGAGATCGCTCGTGGGGAAACGCCGACCGTCGCTACGCCGCCCATCGCGGAGGGCTCGCGCCCGACCGCGAACGTGCGCGGTCAGGCGCCGGACGTGTTCGGGAATATCTTCATCGGCATCGCCGGGATGATCGGTGCGGGCAAGTCGACCCTCGCCGAAGCGCTCGGCAAGCACCTCGGCATCGACACCTACTACGAGCCGGTCAAAGACAACGAGTACCTCGCTGACTTCTATCGCGACACCGCGCATTACTCGTTCGCGATGCAGGTCTATCTGTTAAACCGCCGGTTCCAGCAGCACCAGGAGATCATCTGGCGCGGTCGCTCCGCGGTGCAGGACCGCACGATCTACGAGGATTCGATCTTCGCGAAGATGCTCGCGAAGACCGGCCTGATGGACGAGCGCGACTACCGCACGTACGTCGATCTGTTCCGCAACATGAGCAACTTCATGTGCAAGCCGAGCGTGATCATCTACCTCGATGTCTCGCCCGAGGGCAGCGCGGAGCGCATTCGCGCACGCAGCCGCGATGTCGAAGCGCAGATTCCGCTGAGCTATCTCGAGGCGCTCAAGGAGGGCTACGATGAGTTCATCGCGAGCATCTCGAAGGTCATCCCCGTGATCCGCGTCGATTACGAGCGATTCGCGACGGCCGAGGAGATGGCCGAGGTGATCCGGCGCGAATACATGGACGCGTCGTTCCTTCGCCAGGTCACACGATTCGACCCGGCGCGCTAGACTCGCTCGGGTGAAGTGGCGCGACCTGAGGGCAGGCATGATCGCTGTCGCGATCGGGTTCGGGCTCATCGACGGATGTCCGCTGCCGACGCCCGGTCACGTCCCAGCGTGGGAGCTCGGCATCGTCGAGCCGGTCCGCCGCGTGCGCGATGTCGTCGAGACACCCGTCGCGTGGATGCGCGACGTGTTCTACGTCAGCCAGCAGTGGTCGCTCTACCAGGCGCCGATCGCCGAGCGCTATCGGATGTCGATCGAGGGCCTGAACGACAAGCGCGAATGGCAGGTGCTCTATCGCGCCGGTGACCGCGAGCATCGCGACGATGCAGCGCTGATCGAACATGCACGGGTGTGGGGGACGTGGGATCCCACCAGCGATGCCCCGGCGCTGGAATACCACGCGTTCTGCACGTTCATCACGCAGCGGATGGTCACGATGCATCCCGAGCTGATGGCCGTGCGGGTGCGCCAAGAGAAGATCGTGATCGGGCAGGGCGAGGTCACCCCGACCGGCGAGTTCCTGTGGCCGTGCTCGAAGCGGGTGCGGTTTTGATCCCGAAAGTTGGGCGTGCGTGGCGAGCGTGGGTGGACCTCCTGGATCGGCGCGAGCCGCCGACCGCGCTCGCGATCGTGCGGATCCTGCTCGCTGGCGTGCTGCTCATCGACTACTTGAACGTGTGGCGCATGGGCCTCGTCGAGGCGATCTACACCCGGCCCCCGGTGGGCATCGCGATCGGCGAGGCGTGGCTGTCGGCGCATGCAGGTTGGGCCCTCGCGACGGTCTCGCTCGCACTGATCGTGCTCGGCGCTGCGACCCGCGCTGCCTGCATCGGGTACGTCGTCGCATCGGCGGCGCTCGCGCACCTCACTCCGAACGGCGAGAGCGGGCTCGACATGATCTCGCGGGTCGTGTTCGTGATCCTCGCGCTGTCGCGATGCAACGCGCGGTGGGCGATCGATGCGTGGCTGTGGCGTCGGCTCGGTCGCGACGTGCCGGCCGAGATTCCGGCGTGGCCGCGCTACGTGCTGATGCTGCAGCTCGTGTGGATCTACTTCTCCGGCGGGATGAACAAATCTGCCGGCGCGTGGGGCCCGTTCGGAGGCTTCACCGCGCTCGCGAACGCGCTCTCGGATCCGCACGCGGCGCGGTTCGATCCGGGCTGGGTCGGCGCGATCTATCCGCTCACCCGGATCGCCACCGCCTTCACGATGGCGTTCGAGCTCGGCGCGCCGCTGTTCCTGCTCGCGTATGCGAAGCGCTGGCGGATCCGCTACGCGTGGATCGCGCTCGGCGTGTTCTTCGAGCTTGGCATCGCGTTCGGGCTGCGGCTCGGCAGCTTTCCATACGGGATGCTCGCGCTGTATCCGGTGCTGTTACACCCGGAGGTCTACGAGCGCTTGAACGCGCGCACGCCCCTGAAGCGCGCTTCGTTGCCGAGCTGATCGCTGATCCGGAGCAGCTGGTTGTACTTCGCGATCCGATCGCTGCGCGACGCCGAGCCGGTCTTGATCTGACCGGCGTTGGTCGCGACCGCGAGGTCGGCGATGAAGGAATCTTCGCTCTCGCCCGAGCGGTGCGAGATGATCGCGGAGTAGCCGGCGTGCTGCGCGGTCTTGACCGCATCGAGCGTCTCGCTGATGCTGCCGATCTGGTTGAGCTTGACGAGGATCGAGTTCGCGGTGCCGCTGTCGATGCCGCGCTCGAGCCGCGCGGTCTGGGTGACGAACAGGTCGTCACCGACGAGTTGACACTTCGAACCGAGCTTGTCGGTGAGTGCTTTCCAGCCGTCCCAGTCATCTTGATCCAGGCCGTCCTCGATCGAGACGAGCGGATATTTCTCGACCCACGCGGCATACGTCTCGTTCATCTCGGCCGACGTACGCGCCTTGCCCTCGAACTTGTAGGTCTTGGTGGCCTTGTCGTAGAACTCGCTCGCGGCGACGTCGAGCGCGAGGAAGATCTGCTTGCCCGGCTCGTATCCGGCCTTCGTGATCGCCTCGAGCACGATCTGCAGCGCTTCTTCGGCCGAGTCGAGCGACGGTGCGAAGCCGCCCTCGTCACCGACGTTCGTCGCCTTGCCGCGCGCGCTCAACAGCTTCTTCAAGTTGTGGAACGTCTCGACGCCCGCGCGCAGCGCATCTTCGAACTTGTCGAAGCCAGCCGGCACGATCATGAACTCCTGGATGTCGATGTTGTTGTCGGCGTGCGCGCCGCCGTTGATGATATTCATCAGCGGCACGGGAAGCGTCACCGCGTTGACGCCACCCAGGTAGCGAAACAGCGGGAGCTCGTGCGAGAGCGCCGCAGCGCGCGCCACGGCCATCGACACGGCGAGGATGGAGTTCGCGCCGAGGTTCGATTTCATCGGCGTGCCGTCGAGCTCGATCATGGCGGCATCGATGGCGGCCTGATCGCTCGCATCCATGCCGATCACCGACGGCGCGATCGAATCGCGGATGTGCTCGACGGCCTTGAGCACGCCCTTGCCGAGGAAGCGCTTCGGGTCGCCGTCCCGGAGCTCGAGGGCTTCGTGCTCGCCTGTCGATGCGCCCGAGGGCACGATCGCGCGCCCGAGCGCACCACTGTCGAGCCCGACTTCGGCCTCCACGGTCGGGTTGCCACGAGAATCAAGGACTTCACGCGCATGCAGCCAAACGATCTCGCTCATCCGCGGATACTACTTAGAACTGGCCTCGATGCCAGCCTTACGACAGGACAGTCAGCACGATCAAAGCGCTGATCATCACCGACGCGAACCCGCTCAGAAGCAGCGTTAACGCCGCCTGCTTCTGATCGTTGGGATACACGAAGTCAGGGTGGTGGTTGCCGAGGTTCAACATGACCGGATGCGAGTGCATCTCGCGGTCCAAGTCGTGATACGTCCCACCCATGCGGTACGCCCTTTTGTTGCTGGTCGTCGCCGCTAGCTGCGCACACCAGAAAACGCCCGACACCGTCGTCGAGACCAAGGTGGAGACCCCGAGGGAGGTCACGGTCGCGACCCGCGGCGCGATCGAGCAGTGGCGCCAGGCGTACGAGATTCGCAGCATCGACGCGCTCGAGAAGCTGTACTCGCATGACGCCAACATCGTGCTCGTCAACGACGGCGTCACGCTGATCGGTTGGAGCTCGGTCGACGGCATGTTGAAGGACCGCGTCGCGCGGGCGAAAGAAATTCACATCCGGCTCAAGGAGATCCAGGTGACCTCGGTTGCGCCGACCGCCGCGTTCGGTGTCGCGACGATGACCCGCGAGCTGAGCGACGGCGTGACCACGGTGACCGAGTACGGTTCGTTGACGCTCGTGTTTCGCAAGGATCCCAACGCCGGTTGGTTGATCGTCGGCGAGCATTACTCGTACAAACGTCCCGGGTGACTACTTCCAGAACCATCGGCGTCGCACTCCTCGGTCTCGGCAACGTGGGCGGCGGGGTGGTCAAGCTGCTCGCGGACAACGCGGCGGCGATCGAGGGGCGGCTCGGCGCGCGGCTCGAGGTGCGCGCGATCGGCGTGCGCGATCGCGACAAGAAGCAGCGCGTGGTCGAAGTCGATCACGATCTGTTCGTCACGGATCTCGATGCCGCGATCAAACGCGACGACATCGAGATCGTGTGCGAGCTGATCGGTGGCGTGACCGAAGCGCGCCATGCGGTGATGACCGCGATCGCAGCGGGAAAGCAAGTCGTCACCGCGAACAAGGCGCTGCTCGCGATCCATGGCACCGAGATCTTCGCGGCCGCCGAAGCCGCGGGCGTCGACGTCTATTACGAGGCCGCGGTGTGTGGCGGCGTGCCGATCATTCGCGTGCTTCGCGAAGGTCTGGCGAGCGATCGCGTCGAAGCCTTCTGGGGCATCGTCAACGGCACCTCGAACTACATCCTCTCGACGATGACCGAGACCCGGCGCGCGTTCGCCGACATTTTGAAGGATGCGCAAACGCAAGGCTACGCGGAAGCGGATCCGGCGCTCGATGTCGGCGGTGGCGATGCCGCGCACAAGCTCGCGCTGCTCGTGCGCCTGTGCTTCGGCACCGCGCTCGATGTCACAAAGATTCCGACCGATGGCATCGATCGCGTCGAGCCGATCGATCTCGACTACGCGGCGAAGTTCGGCTTCGTGGTCAAGCCGCTCGTGATCGCGCGCGCCCACACCGATGGTCAGATCGAAGCGCGCGTTCATCCCGCGCTCGTCCCCGCGAACTGGCTGCTCGCCGATGTCGCGGGAGCCAAGAACGCGGTCTATGTCCAGAGCTACGCTCTCGGCCCGTCGCTGTATTATGGCGCGGGCGCGGGCATGCTGCCGACCGCGATGAGCGTGGTCTCGGATTGCATCGATATCGGTCGCAACATCTTCGCGCGCGCTGCCGGTGCGAAGCGACCCGCCGGGCCCGTGCTCGAGCCGCGGCCGATGCTGCCGCTCGCCGAGGTCCGCTCGAAGTACTACCTGCGGTTCGGGGTCGTCGATGCACCTGGCGTGCTCGGGCGGCTGATGACGATCCTCGGCGCGCACAGCGTCTCGATCGCGCAGGTCGTGCAGGATGCCGAGGCCAAGCCGGTCTCGGTCGTCGTCGTGACCCACGAGGCGCGCGAAGGCGATGTCCGCGATGCGCTCACCGAGATCGATGCGCTGCCCGTCGTGCGCGAGGCCGCGCGCGTGATCCGGATCGTCGGATGATCTCATCATGATCTACGAAACGCGCGTGATCTTTGGCGACACCGATCAGATGGGCGTCGTGTACTACGCGAACTATCTGAGGTTCTTCGAAGGTGCACGCGCCGAATACTGGCGCGGCCTCGGCCGCAGCTACAAGGATCTCGAGAAGGCGCAGGTCGCGATGCCGGTGATCGAGGCGCACTGCAAGTACAAGCGCCCCGCGCACTACGAAGACCTCCTCCACATCCAGACCGAGGTGACCGAGATGCGCGGCGCGTCGCTGCGGTTCACGTACACCGTGCGCCGCGGCCCCTTCCCGGTGCAAGACGTACTCGCTCACGGCTTCACGCGCCACGCCGTGATCGGTCCCGATGGCCGGCCGATGCGGATTCCAGACTTCGTACGCGAGCTGGTCACCGTCGTTAGCGTCGTTAGCTGACCGCGCCGCCCGATCTGCGGTACACACGCCGCCATGCAGGATCGCAACCTCGCGCTTGAAGTCGTCCGCATCACCGAGGCTGCCGCCCTGGCCTCCGCGCGCCTCATGGGGCGCGGCGAGCGCAAGCAAGCCGACAACGTCGCCGTCGAGGCGATGCGCGTCGCGTTCGACGAGCTCGATATTCGCGGCACCGTCGTGATCGGCGAGGGCGAGCGCGATGAAGCGCCGATGCTCTACATCGGCGAGCGAGTCGGCGCCGGCTGGAAGCAGGACCACAGCACCTCTCCGAAGGTCGACATCGCGGTCGATCCGCTCGAGGGCACGAACCTCTGCGCGACCGGCGCGCCCGATGCGATCTGCGTGATCGCGATCGCCGACGACGGCCAGTTCCTCAACGCGCCCGATACGTACATGCAGAAGATCGCCGTCGGCCCCGAGGCGCGCGGTGTGATCGATCTGCGCGAGTCGCCGACCTGGAACCTCCAGCGCATCGCGAAGGCCAAGGGCAAGCGCGTCGAAGACTGCACGGCGGTGATCCTCGAGCGCGATCGTCACGTCGATCTCATCGCCGAGGTCCGTCAGGCCGGCGCGCGCATCCGCCTGATCGGCGACGGCGATGTCTCCGGCGCGGTCATGACCTGCAACCCCGATTCCGGCATCGACGTGCTGTTCGGTACCGGTGGCGCGCCCGAGGGCGTCATCTCGGCGGCGGCGCTCAAGTGCGTCGGCGGCGAGCTCCAGGCCCGCCTGCGCTTCCGCAGCCCCGAAGAAGCGGCGCGCGCCAAGAAGATGGGCGTCAAGGACGAGGACTTCATCTACTCGATCGAAGACCTCGCCGCGGGGCACGTCATGTTCGCCGCGACTGGCGTCACGAAGGGCTACCTGCTCGACGGCGTGCGGTTCTTTGGCGACGGTGCGAAGACCGAATCGATCGTGATGCGCTCCAAGTCGGGCACCGTCCGCGTGATCAACTCGACCCACCACTTCAACACGAAGCCGAAGTACTCGTGGGCGACCGGCCTCGAGAGCTAGTCGCCTAGCTTCTCGTTGACCTTCGCGACCTTGCCCGCGGTGATGACGACTCGCCTCGTCATCGCCGGGTGCAGAGGATTCCGGAACACGAGCACGTGGACGCCCAGCGTCATCTCGCGCTCGAAGGGCGTCTCGCCGATCTTTTTGCCATTCTCGAAGACCTCGCTGTAGGGCGTGGTCCGCGCGGTCAATCGACCCATCGGAGTGGTCGGGTGAGTGGTCGCGAGCTTGTGATCGAACGTGAGCTCGACCTTGACGTGCTCGCCGGGGGCGAACCTCACGGGGCGGGTCTCGGGCTGGTAACCGGCGAGCTCGCCGGTCACTTCGAACGTACCCGCCTCGACGACGAACTTAGCCGGCGCGGTATGGACTTGATCACCGAGCCTGACCTTGCCACCGGTCGGGAACGTCTCGATCTCGAGGTAGGCCTCGTGCGTGGCGGGCGCGGCATCGACCGTGGCTGCCAGTGCGGCCACCTCGAACGTGACCGGCTTCGGCGCGACCATCACGGCCGAACCGGCGCCGGCGTCGAGCTTTGCCATTATCACCGTGGCGACCGCATCTCTCGAGATCGGCGGTGCCGAGCTGACCCTGGTGCGGTGGCCGCCCGCCGCGAGCGCGATCACGAACGAGATCAGGGCGATGCCGACGAGCGCGGCGATCGCGATCGCGACGCGCATCTGCTTGGACCGAGCGTGGTGAGCCTGGTGCGCTTGCTGTTCCGGCGAGCTGCCGGCCATCGGAGACCGCGCGCGCCACGGTGTGAGGAACGCCGAGAGCGGACGCGGGCCGGGCAGGGGCGGCATCGCCCCCGATGGCGGCAGCGGTTCGCTGACTCGCACGCGCGGACCCGAGAGCGGTGACACGAACCCGGTCGGGATGACCGGTCCGAGCCGTGGTGCTGGCGGCATCGGGTTCGGGCGGTCGAGCAAGACGGTCTCGCTCGCGTCGCTGTGCTCGTCGTCATCGTCGAGCATACCCGGCATGCCCCGCATGCCGGGCATGCCGCGCATCTGTGTCGCGATCTGCGTCGGTGCATCGGCCCCGTGCACTGGCCGCGGCGTGATGCCCGAGTCGCTCAGTGGCGTGAACGGCTTGTCGATCGTGGTCGCGCCATCGACGAGATCGACGACCTCGTGCGTGGCGGCCATCGTGTTCGTGTTCGTGTTCGTCTTCGTGGCCGTGGACGCAGGCGCGGCGAACGGCTTCGACGTCTTTGCCTCGAACGCGCCGCGCGGTGGCTTGTTGAGCACGCGGGTCTCGAACGATTCTTCGAGCAGGACCTCGCGCGTACCGGCGCCGGAGTCGGTGGCCTCGGCCGCGAGCAGTGAGGCGCCGATCAGATCTTTCCTGCGAACGCGATCCGGATCCGGCGTGACGGCGTGGTTCGAGCTCGACGATGCATCGGTCTGCGGCGACGCGACCGTCCCGGGCGCGACCTGCGTGCCGCCACCGGGTGCGAGCGCGGGATGCTCGCTCGTGCGCTCGCGCGGGATGTGCGTGCGAACCCAGTTGCCGAGCTGCAGGGGCGTCGCGATTTCGGGCGATTGCTTGATGAACGCTTCGAGGGCTTGCGCGAGCTCCGATGCGGTCGCGCGATTCTCGCGCGTGGTCTCGAGTCCCCACGTGATCGCCTCGACGAGCGCGGGCGGCACGTGCGGCGCGACCGCGCCGAGCGGTTCGATCTTACCGTCGCGGATCATTCGCATCGCGGTGACGGCATCGCCGCGCGGCACGATGTACTTGCCGGCGAGCAGCTCCCACAGCACGATCGAGAGCGAAAATACGTCGCTGCGCCCATCGAGAGGCGCAGCGACCGTCTGCTCCGGCGACATGTACGCGTACTTGCCTTTGACCTGGCCCGGGCTCGTGAGCTGGTCGGTCGCGGCGGCGGCCTTCGCGATGCCGAAGTCGCACAGCTTCACGATGCCGTCGTACGAGATCATGATGTTCGCGGGCGAGACATCGCGATGGACGAGACCGAGCGATTTCCCATTCGGGCCGCGGAGCTCGTGCGCGCTGTGCAGCGCCGCGGCCGCATCCGCACCGATCCGCGCGACGAGCGTGGGCGAGAGCCGATCGGCTCCACTGCCTGCGTTGAAGAGCTCGCCCGCGTGGACGCCCTCGACGTACTCCATCGCGATGAAGAAATCTCCGGCGACTTTTCCGAACTCGTAGATATGGACGATGTTCGGGTGCGAGAGCTGCGCGGCGAGCTTGGCTTCGCCGAGGAACATCCGCACGAAATCTTGCGAATCGGCGAGATGTGGAAGGATCCGTTTCACCGCGACGCGGCGATCAAATCCTTCCAACCCGCGCTGCTGCGCGAGAAACACCTCGGCCATGCCACCGCGAGCGATTCTTCGCAGCAGGACAAACGAGCCGAACTTGATGCCAGCTTCGGCAGGCACGCTACGACTCCAGCATAGCCCAGACCGCGGCTAGGCGTCCGATTCTGCCCCGTGCATGATTCGCGCGTGATGAGAAGGGGTCGCCGCGTGGCTCACCGCCCCGTGGTTCGCGGGTCGGTACGCTGCCGACGAGATCCGTCGCAACTGACGCGCGGACGTTCCGTGACTTCGATCATCGTCGAGAAACCAGTTTTCTCGTCTACTTGCGAATACGACGTTTCGGTGTCGGCCCGGGGGCAGTTTGGTCTTGACCGTCGAGATCAACCTCCAGTAGGGTCCGGCATCTTTCGGAACGGTTGAGAGGATGAAGATGCAGAAACTAGCTTTGGGTGCGCTCGTCGGTTTCCTGGTCGCGTGCGGCGGAAACTCCGACACGAAGATTCACATTGTCGACGCGGCCGGTAGCGGCAGCGGCTCGGACGCCACCTGTAACCCGCTCACGCAGACCGGCTGCGATGCGGGCAACATGTGCACGTGGATCTACGACCTCGTCTCGGCCGATGGCACGAACATCCTCGGCCACGTCGGCTGCGCGCCGGATGGCGACAAGGCCGTCGCGGCTTCCTGCACGCGCAACGCGGCGGGCGCCCAGGGTTGGGACGATTGCGCGAAGGGCGGCTTCTGCCGCGTCAAGCGCGAGCTCGTCGGCCCCGGTGGCGTCGGCGTTTGCGAAGCGATCTGTGACAACAATGGCGGCGCCCCGACCTGCGGCAGCGACGCCGCCTGCGTCGCGTACCACGGCATCTTCGACGTCAGCGGCACGAACGTCGCCGGCGTCTGCGATGTGAAGTGCGATCCGTTCGCCGACAACGACGCTCTCCACGCTGGTTCAGGCGCTCCGAGCCGTCCGGGTACCAAGTGCCAACCGTACGAGGGTTGCTATGGCGGCCCTCGCGCCCTTCTCAACGTGCCGACCTCGTTCTCCTGCGCCCGCGAGTACAACACCGATCTCCACGACCGCGACGCGTGCACCACGACGTCGGGTAACTCGCTCACGGCGTCGAACCCGCTGACGCGCGTCGCGTGTTCGACGGCCAGCAACGGTTGTTCGGAAGGCTACATGCCGGTCCTGTACGAGGACACGTCGGGCTCGAAGATCGCTGCGTGCACCGCGATGTGCAAGCCTGCAGACTGTTCCGCAGGCACCTGTGGCGGTAGCGCGCAATCAACCACAAACCTGCTCGGTATGCCCAACTCGGGTCATCGTTGCGACACGAACAGCATCCTTGGCACGTTTAACCCGGCGATTCCAGGCACGGGCAGCAATGCAACGAACGGAACGGGTTGCACGTACAACTGGCGGTTCGAAATCGACTCCACCGGCGTGTACTTCCCCTCGCCGTTCTCGGACACCCTCGGCTGGTGCGAGGAGCACAACCAGTACAAGTACGACAGCAACCAGGACAACATGCTGACGGATGCGGACGAAGTGATCCCAAAGTGCGACTTGATTGCGACGCGGGGTTACGGCACCCACATGAAGGCCAGCGACGGTACCTGCACGGCCACAAACCTCTGCTATGGCGCCGCCGACTTCGGTTGCGTCTCGAAGGCGACGGCTGGCGATCCACCTGCGTTCCAGGCCTCGCACCCGATCTTGATGAGCCGTCCCCGTCTGGCTGACGGCGTTCGCGCAGCCCAGTAAGCGGACCACTCTCTATCTGATCGCGAGCGCCGGGAAACCGGCGTTTCGTCGTTTCGGAGTTAAGGTAAGTCTCGTGCGTATTCGTCTCATCCTCGCCGGCGCTCTCGTTCTGTTCGCATGCAAAGGCAAACCAGAGAGGCATGACCCTCCTGCGAACCTCCAAGGCAGTGGGCGCTCTGCGGTGCCTTTGTCAAACCAAGGATCCGACAAGGTGCTTCACTTGCCGCACGGCGATGGCACGCTGCCGAAGCTGACGAAGATCAGCCCGATCGATAAGGCCACGCTCGCGAAGCTCGGTGGTCTCGACTTCCAAGGATTCACCAAAGAAGTTCGGGACGCGGGTGAAGCGTTCGTCATGGTGCAACGCACCGTCGATCGTCCGAAGCTGAAGGTCACGACTCAGATCCGACCGTGTAAGGACGCGTGTGTTCCGCTCGAGCTCGGGAAGTGGCAGACGCGCACCGATCTCGAAGACCTGATGTCGAAGCAACTGAAGGCGTCCAAGGACACCAAGTTCCAGATCGGCGCGACCGACCTCAACTCGCAGCCCATGATCTTCACGTACCAGTACGGCGTCCTCAAGGTCGGGGAGTCCACGCACTTCACAGACACCTACGTGCTGTGGTTCAACGACGGAAAGAACGAGATTCGCGTGATCGCGACGTACGACGACAACGTGCCCGATTCGACCGCCGCGATGCTGGCGATGGCGTCGGTGTCGGATCTCGAAAAGGTCGCGAAGGCATTCATGGACGTCTACACGCAGGCCTGGGCGGGCTAGCAGCTCGGGATCTCAACGTATTGAACTAACGGAAAGCTGTCGACGGGCAGGGCCGAGTCACTTCAGGGTCAAAGTGTCCGTCGTCGCTACGACGCTGATGATTGCCTGGGTTCCAGTGACGTAGGTCCCGTCTCCGGTCCGGATGATCGCTCTTCCTACCGACCCACCGCCTGCTAAGTCACCAAAGTTGCCCGTCTGGATTCCAAACGTTCCGCTCCCACCGGACACGCTGTTCTTCGTGCCTCCCGAGCCCCCGTGAGGGCCAGTGCCAGGGGAGCGGTAGCACCCCCCCAACGCCGTCGCGGCGGACGGATGTCCATCTTCGCCCGGGTTGGGGCCACACCCACCCCCGCCTCCGTTTGCGGTGAGCCGACCCTCGATATCGACATGAGGTGCCTCGATGATGATGTTTCCGCCAGAGCCGCCACCACTCGAGAGCGGTCCTCCACCGCCTCCGACGTCGAGCACGCCGCCAGCATCTGTTCCCGCGGCTGGCTTGAAGGTGACCGAACCGCCCGCAACGAGTTGAACTGCACCGCCGCCTGCACCACCGTTGTTCGGTGCCGCGGTACCACCGGCACACCCACCCACCAGGGTGGTAAGCGCAATCTGAGCCGTTCCTCCCGGCCCATACGCGACCGGGTCGGTCGAAGTCGGTCGGCTGATTCCCGTCCCACCGGCTCCGGCGTTAGCACCGCCGCCGCCAACTTGCGCGTAAACGCCCTGACAACTTGAGAAGGTCGTTTGCCCACCCGGGCCCGGGATATTGCCATTTGCACTCGCGTCGACGAGACCGTCGATCGTGATGTCATCTTCAGCCACGAACGCGACAGCCTTCGAACCCGTGATCGTGACGCCCTTGAATGAGAAGCTCTTCGCAACGTAGACGCGAATGTCCCCGGTTGGATGCGTGACGATGAGGGATGCGACCGAAATCAATTTGTTGTCGGGACCCAGAAGAAGCCCGGTGTCCGTGTTGATGGATGTGCCATCGGGGATAATGACATCGGGTTGACTCAAGGCGCCGGCAAACGCAGTCTCAAGTCCGTTCGACGGCGTGAACGTAAGACAGTGGTCCTTTGTGTCGGCGCACCCCAACGAGCAACTCGTGGCGGTCGTCGCCGTACCACTCGGATCGCAGACGACCAGCCGATCTTGATCGCAGGTCGCCGCGCCGGGCTGGCAACCGCACCGCTCTACCGGGCAGTTCGCTGGCACGATCGTGCACACGTTCATCACACCGCCGGACGACGGGTACTCGCCGTTCACGTCACAAAACGGATACGCGACGTTTTTACAGTTGGAGTCGACCTCGCACTGGTTGACGGTCTTCGTACATGCGGCAGTCGAGACTGCTACGAGGCCAGCGACGACCCACTCACGCCAAGAATTGCTCATGCCCCCGAGTATCGGTTGCCGGTGTTCGCGGTTGCTTCAAATCGCGTGATTTTTCCAACTAACGTGAACCACGTGGTTTTAGCCCCGCCAGCGCGAGCTATCAGGCCCGGCGCCACGAGCCGACGCCTCAGGAGCTCGCTCGAGATGCCGCTGCGAAGCCGACTCGACAAGCCCGCGCCGGCGAGGATCGAGATCTCCGCTGTGCCCGCCCGGTCCTGATGTCGCTGGCGCGCTAGCCCTATCTGAACAGATCGGCGTCCCGGTCGTACGAAGGGTTGCGGCCCTGACGCTCCGTCTTCAGCCAGCGCTTGATCTCACTCGGGTCCTCGAACAACTTCAGGTCCCTCGCGAGTAACTCGATGTTCTTGCGAACGGCTTCCGCGTCCGTGTGGACCCTCGCGATCACGTTCGCAGGCGTGAGCTTCGACGACGGTGAGCGCCCGAGGCTCATCCGAAACGGCATCTCGAGCTGCTCGAGCTCGATCTGCAGTTGCTTCGCCTGCTCGTCGAGCACGCGCGTGTAGTGCCGGACTCGCTCCTCTGCCAGCATGTCGACCCTCGCGACGTCGACGCCCTCGAGCTGGAGCTGGAGCTCGAGCAAGCGCAGGAGGTCGTTGCTCTCGTACGCAACGTTGACCTCCTTCATCAGCTCGGCCTTGCGGTGCTGCTCGACCGGATCCTGCTCCCGATCCGGATGTAGCGACTTCGCGAGCGACCGATAGACGTCCTGAACCGCCTTGTGTGCGCTGCGTTCCTCGTCGGCTCGCTTCACCTCGTTCGCGAGCTGCTTCGCCGACTTCTTTCGCTTGGACCGGCGCTCGCGGGTGGCCTCTTCGTCTGCATCGAGCTGCGCTCCGGTCAATGCCCCGAGCTGCTCCAGCGATCCGATCGGAGCATCGCCGAAATCCATCCCCATCGCCTCCATCATCGACCTCAGCTCCGAGACCCTCGCGAGATCGAGCTCGGCGTTCTCGTCGTCGAAGTCACGGCGGCTGTGTCGCTTGTAGATCGCCTTCAGCTCGTCGTCGTCGGCCGCCTCGAGCAGGTCGCCCGCCATCGAACAGATCATCTCGGCGAGCATCTTTGTGTCGACCTTGTTGAAGCTCCCACTCTCGCACGACCGATCGAGCAGGACCACCAGCTCCCGAACCGACCGACACTGCTGCGCGAACGCCGCCTCGTACTTCGCTATCTCGCGATCGATATCCGGGCGTTGCTGCCGCCACGCATGCACCCGCGTGCGGAGGGCCTCGACCTTCTCGAGCAGCTTTTTGAACCGCTGTTGGAGCTTGCTGTCCAGCTGGGACGTCTTGGCGACCATCCGCACCAGCCCATCATTATTCCCCCCTGCAGGACGTGCGCCCCCGCGTGCGCGCGTCCGTGGCGGCCTGCCACGAACCGCCGGTTTGTACGATCGATCCTCATGCGCTGCTGCATGGACCTTGCCGTGCTCGGGATGCGAGGGATCGTCGACGGCCGCCTTCCACATCTTGTAGTGGCGACGCAGCGTTTCGCGGTACGCGGTATCCGTGACGATCATGTCTTCGAACACGTCGAGCAGCCAGTTCGCTAGATCGCTCGGCGGGTTCAAAGGGTCCAGGTAGAGCTGCGGCTCGGTTCGACGCTTTGGTCGCTCGAGCGCATAGTTGATCGTCGCGGCGACCTGGTTCTTCTCCACCCACTGAACCTGCAGGGCCACGCGCCGACAATCGCACCCCGGATCGGCGCAGTAGAGCTCGCGAAATAGGAACGTGCCCTTCACTGCGCCCGCGTCACCGAGGGTGTGGATCGCCCGACTCTCGTTCCTCGCGATCTCCAGGAACACGTGATCGAATGCCATCATTAGTGTGCTTCTCCGGCGTCTGATACAGCTCCCGAGAACCTCGCACACCCCACTGACACGCCGTACTCCAGCAGCCTCGCGTCCAGCGGGATCGGGCTCCGTGGTCGAGCGGTCATCGGTCGCGCTCCCTTGTATCGGCGCTCAGATCCTAATAGGCCGGGCAACTCTCGATCATTGAGTTTACCAGCGAAATCACGGTCACGCTGTACACGTAGCCCGGATCGTGTCCGGCTAGGGTCAGTTGTCCGTCCGGCAGGCGGCCGCCGGTGGCCGCACTCCGGACACTCTCAGCAAGCATTCATGAGAAGTCGCGTAGTTGCCGGACGGCACGAAGTCCGCAACTGCCCCACTTGCCGGCCGATAGCACCGGCGAAGGAGATTATTCATGGCTTTTGATGGGCGTGACACGCAAGCAATGACGCCGGACGGACGGCGCGGTGGAATCGTCGTCGGCTTACGCCGGATGACAACGGGCGAGGTCCTGAAGCTCGAGGGGCGACGGTGGGTCCTCGGTAAGAATCCCGCGTGTGACCTCGCGATCAGTGATGACCCGTTCATCTCGACGAACCATTGCGTGCTGGAACGTCAAGCGGACGTTCTCGTGGTGCGCGATAGCGGCTCGCGCAACGGGACCTTCATCGACGGCAATCGGATCGAATCCGCAGAGCTGCGGATCGGCTCGTACCTCGCGGTCGGGCACACCACGTTGATCGCGGTGTCGGCGGCGGACTCGGAGAACCGGGCAGCGGTCGAGCTGATCCGCGGCAAGCATCCGGTGCTCACGACGACGATCGAGCAGGCGCAGCGTGCGGCGGTCACCGATTGCAGCGTGTTGATCTTGGGCGAGACCGGGACCGGCAAGGATCTGTTTGCTCGGATGATCCACGAGAGCTCGAAGCGTGCGGCCGGGCCGTACGTGGCGGTCAATTGCGGAGCGATGCCGCGCGAGCTGATCGCGTCACACTTGTTCGGTCACGAGAGGGGCGCGTTCACGGGAGCGCAAGACAGCCGCGATGGCTATTTTGTCGAGGCGCACTGCGGCACGCTGTTCCTCGACGAGCTCGGCGAGCTACCGCTCGAGCTGCAGGCTCACCTCTTGCGAGTGCTCGAGACCCGCAAGGTCCGGAGGGTGAGTGGTTCGGTCGAGCGCGCGGTGGATGTCCGGATCGTCGCGGCGACGAACCAGTCGGTGCTCAACGGCGAGCGCGTGCGTACGGATCTGTATCATCGGCTCGCGACGGTCGTGCTCAACATGCCGCCGTTGCGCGAGCGGATGTCGGATCTCGGCGAGCTGGTGCTCGGCCTGCTCGAAGAGCACGCGACGCTGTACGGCACCAAGGAAGTGACGATGGAGGGCTGGGATGCCCTGAGCCGCCATTCGTGGCCCGGCAACATTCGCGAGCTCAAGTCGTCGGTTCATCGCGCCGTGGTGTTCGGTGGGACGAAGCTCGGACCGCGCGATTTCTTCCCCGAGCACGGTGGCGAACCGCGGCACCGCGTGATGCCGTCGATGTTCACGACCGCGGAGATGCCGGGCGGGCTGCTCGCGCCGTATCACACGGTGTTGAAGAGCTCGATGGAGCAAGCGCTGACCAAGTTCGGCACCATTCGCGCCGCGGCGAGCGCGATCGGCATGCCGAAGTCGACGTTCGCGGACAAGGCACGCGCGTGGAAGATCGAAGTGAAACGCACGACGCGCGCGCGCCGCCAAAATAAGTGACGTGTTTACTTCTCGAGCGCGAAGTGGCGGCGATGAGCGAGAGAGCGATCAGCTGTTTTTTGCGGCCGTGGCGCTACTTCGCCGCGGCGCGCTGCCGAAGGACGTAGTGGAGGATGCCGCCGTGGATGATGTACTCGGCCTCCTGCGGCGTATCGATGCGCGCGATGACCTTGAAGGTCCTGTCACCGGCTTTGACGGTGAGCTCCTTCTTGGGCGAGACACCACCGACGATGCCCTCGATCGAGAAGGTCTCGTCACCGGTCAGGCCGAGCGATGTGGCGTCTTCGCCGGGCTTGAACATCAGCGGCAGGACGCCCATGCCGATCAGGTTCGAGCGATGGATGCGCTCGAAGCTCTTCGCGATCACGGCGCGAACGCCGAGCAGCAAGGTGCCCTTCGCCGCCCAGTCGCGCGAGCTGCCGGTGCCGTACTGATCGCCCGCGAGCACGACGAGCGGGATGTGGTCCTTCTCGTACTGCATCGCGGCGTCGTAGATCGGCATCTGCGCGCCATCCGGGAAGTGCTTCGTGAAGCCACCCTCGACCCCAGCGAGCATCAGGTTCTTGAGCCGGATGTTCGCGAACGTGCCGCGCACCATGACTTCGTGGTTCCCGCGACGTGCGCCGTACTGGTTGTAATCGGCGGGTTTCACGCCGTGTTCGTCGAGGTACTTCGCGGCAGGCGAGCCCTTCGCGATGTTACCCGCGGGCGAGATGTGATCGGTCGTGACCGAATCGCCGAGGATCGCGAGCACGCGGGCGCCAGCGATGTTCGTGAGCGGCTTCGGCGTCGGGCCGAGGTCGTCGAAGAACGTGGGCTTACGGATGTACGTCGACTTGTCGTCCCAGGCGAACGTATCTCCAGCAGGCGCCGCGATCGCTTTCCAATCGGCATCGCCATCGAGCACGTGGGCGTAGCGCGATTGATATTGCTCCTTCTTGATCGAGGTGCGCATCGCCTCGGCGACTTCTGCCGGCGAAGGCCACACGTCTTTCAAGAACACGGGCTTGCCGTCCAAGTCGGTGCCCAGCGGATCGTTATCGAGATCGAAGTTCATCGTGCCGGCGAGCGCATACGCGACGACGAGCGGCGGCGAGGCGAGGTAATTCGCGCGGACGACCGGGTTCACGCGACCTTCGAAGTTGCGGTTACCGGAGAGCACCGAGGTGACGACGAGGTTACCGTCCTTGACCGCCGAGGCGATCGCGTCGTCGACCGGGCCGGAGTTGCCGATGCACGTCGTGCAGCCGTACCCTGCGAGGTAGAAGCCGAGCGCCTCGAGGTCCTTCATCACGCCTGCCTCGATGAGGTAGTCGGTGACGACCTGCGAACCGGGCGCGAGCGAGGTCTTGACCCACGGCTTGCTCGCGAGGCCCTTGGCGACTGCCTTCTGCGCGAGCAGGCCCGCGGCGAGCAGCACCGACGGGTTCGATGTGTTCGTGCAGCTCGTGATCGCGGCGATCACGACGGCGCCGTGGCCGAGCTCGAACTCGCCTTTGTGCGTCTTGACCGGGCGGGTCTGAGAGAGCGCGCCGGGCCCCGCGTTCTTGCCACCTTCGTTCGACCAGTTCTCGATCGAGGTGTTCGACTCGCTGCACTTGTCACCGAGGATCGCCGGCAGTGCGCGGCGCCACGCGCGACGCGAGTCGGCGAGGATCACGCGATCTTGCGGGCGGGCAGGGCCCGCGATCGACGGCACGACCGTCGAGAGATCGAGCGACAGCGTGTCGCTGAAGCGGAGCTTCGCCGTCGGGTCGTGCCACAGGAGGTTCTCCTTCGCGTAGCGCTCGACGAGCTGGACGTGATCGTCCGCGCGGCCGGTGAAGCGCAGGTACGAGAGCGTCTCGTCGTCGATGGGGAAGAAGCCCATCGTGGCGCCGTACTCCGGCGCCATGTTCGCGATCGTGGCGCGATCGGGAAGCGAGAGCGCGCCGATGCCCGCGCCGTAGAACTCGACGAACTTGTCGACGACGCCCTTCTTGCGGAGCATCTGGGTGACCGTGAGCACGAGGTCGGTCGCGGTCGTGCCCGGCGGTAGCTTGCCGGTCAGCTCGAAGCCGACGACCTCGGGGATGAGCATCGCCATCGGTTGGCCGAGCATCACGGCCTCGGCCTCGATCCCGCCGACTCCCCAGCCGAACACGCCGAGGCCGTTGACCATCGTGGTGTGCGAATCGGTGCCGACCAGCGAATCGGGGTACGCGACGCCGTCTTGGGTCCACACCACGCGCGCGAGGTATTCGAGGTTGACCTGGTGGCAGATGCCCGTGCCCGGTGGCACGACCTTGGTGTTCGCGAGCGCCTGCTGGCCCCACTTCAAGAACAGATAGCGCTCGTTATTGCGCTGATATTCGAGATCGACGTTGCGCTTGAACGCGGCGCTCGTGCCGTACTCGTCGATCTGGACCGAGTGATCGATCACGAGATCGACCGCGCGGAGAGGGTTGATCGAGTTGCCCGGCTTGCCGAGCTTCACGAACGCGTCGCGCATCGCGGCGAGATCACAGATCGCCGGCACGCCGGTGAAGTCCTGCATCAGCACGCGCGCGGGGCGGAGCTGCACTTCGTGCTCGACGCGCTTCTGCGGGTTCCAGCTCGCGACCGCCTGGATATCGGCGGGGTTGACGGTCTTGCCGTCCTCGTAGCGCACGAGGTTCTCGAGCAGGACGCGCATCGAATACGGCAGGGTCTCGACGTCGCCGACCTTGGCGTTGACAAGGGCATCGAGCCGGTACAGTCCGATGGTGGAGTTACCGACGGAGATCTGCGCTTTTGCGCCAAAACTATTGCTGGTCATGGGAGCCCCCGGAAGTTAGCAGGACATAAGATGTTGCGAATGGATCTGGTCACCGAAGAGGTGGAGATTGCGAGGGTTGCCGCGGCGCTCCCGAAGTCGCCGATCGTGGCCTTCGATCTCGAGTTTGCGTCGGCCGACCGATTGATCCCGGTGCTGTGCCTGCTCCAGGTGTCCTGGCTCGACGAAGACCAGCATCGGAGGTTCGATGCCGCGGATCCAAAATCGGTCGCAGAGATCGCGCCCACGGCGCGTCTCATCGACCCGATGAGCGCCGATATCGGGCCGATCGTGGCGGCCCTCGCGGCACATCCACTCGTCGTCGCTCACGCGCCCCGTCAGGATCTCGGCCTTCTGGCCGTGCGATACGGCCTCACCGAGATGCCGGGCCTGATCGACACCCAGCTAATGGCCGCGTTCGCCGGCCTGGGGGACCAGATCGGCCTCGCCACGCTCGCGAATGATCTGCTCGGCACGAACCTCGGAAAAGATCAGCAATGGACCGCGTGGGAGCGCCGCCCGCTGACCGCGGCGCAGCTCGCCTACGCGGTCGCCGACGTGAGGTACCTCCACGCACTGCATGCGCTGTTCGCGACCAAGCTCGGTGCCACGCGGCTCGGCTGGGTGCGCGCGGAGTCGCAACAGATCCTCGCGGATGCGCTTGCGGCCGCGGCCGTGACGCCCGAGACCGCGTGGCACCAGCTCGGTGGCCTGCGTGCGCTCGAACCGCTCGCGCAAGCTGGCGCGAGGGTGCTCGCGGAGTGGCGGCAACGCACCGCGATCGCGCTCGATCGTCCGCTCGGGCAGGTGCTCGCCGACAAGAACCTGTTCGAGCTCGCGCGCAATCGCCCGCGCGATGCCGGGAGCGTGCGCGCGCTCAAGGGCATCGCTCCGATCGCGAAGACCCATGCCGACGAGATCCTCGCGGTGCTCGCGACCGCGAATGCCGATGGCATCACGCCGCGAGGTGCCCCGCCGCGCGCCGCGAGTGCACGTGCGCAGCGCTGGGCGGAGATGCTGCTCGCGATCGCGCACGTGATCGCCGATGAAGCGCACATCTCACCGCGCTTGCTCTCGACCCGCGGCGATGCCGAGCACTTCGCACGCACCGCTGACGAGCAAGGGCTCGACGCGACCGCGTCGTTACCCGCGCGCGCGACCTGGCGCGGTGAGCTGCTCGGCAGCGCGTGGGCGGGCTGGCTTGCCGGTACGGTCGCGATCGTCGGCGATCCGAGCTCGCCGGGCGGCGTGCAACTTCGCTACGACCAGCCGGTCCAGTAGAACATCAGCGCATGGAGCCCGCGATCCTTGTGGGCTTGCTCGAGCAGCGTGGTGACGGGCTCGCGATCCTTGGCTTTGCCATCGACGCCCGGCCACGGATCGATCATCACGAGCTCGTCGCGACCTTTCGGATCGTGGGCATCGAGCTGTTCCATCGTGACGCCGACCGCGTGATAGACCTCGTCGCCGAGCGCATCGCGACCGCCGACACCTTCGGCCGGATGGAGACGCTTGAAGTTCGTGGGCAGCATCGCACCGCGATAGCCCTTGCCCTGACGGACCCACTCGAGCAGCGCGGCGGTCGGCACGGCGACACGGCGACACTGCAGGCGATAGCCGAGCTCGGCGAGTGCGTTGGTCCGCCCGGTAAACCAGCGCTGGACCTTCTCGATCATGCCGCCTTCGCGCGAGGTGTTGAGCTCGTGGAAGATGTGCTCCTGGATGCCAGGCGCGTAGGCGCCGGCGCGGTACGCGATCCGGCGCAGGATGTAGGCCGTCGATGCGCCGCAACAGGCGTTGACCGTGTGGAACACGGGTACCGAGAAGACCAGGTCTTCCGGCCGTTGAAGAACAACGTCGTCTCGACTCACCACTAGCTCCACGAGCGCTCGCGAGCGTACACGATCTTGTTCATAGTAGAGGAAGACCCGGCCGTTCTACGTCCGCAGGACTCTTGAGCTTCCTGACAGATTGGTTGACAGTCTGGCAGCGCGCTAGTACTGACAGAGTGTCAGGTTATGCCGCGCCGTCTCGATCTCGCACGCCGCCAGGAGCTCGCGGTCGCCGCGTTCGAAGTCCTGCGCACGCGCGGCGTCCAGACCAGCATGCGCGAGCTCGCCGACGCGCTCGGGGTGAAACGCCCGACGTTGTACTTCTACTTTCCGGACATCAACACGGTGTTCGAGACCGTGCTCGACCAGACCTACCGCGCGCTGACCGAGCTCGTGCTCGAACGGGTCAAGCACGTCGAACATCCGCTCGATCGGCTGCGCGCAGTGGTCGATGCGTCGATCTCGTTTCACCGCGAGCGTCCGAACTTGATCGGCGGGTTGTTCCAGTTGTGGGCGATGGGTGGCCGCGGGTTCCAGAGCGTCCTCGACCGCGAGCGCCTGGCGGTCATGGCCGCGCGCGATGCGCTGGTCGCCGATCTGCGCGGTGGCATCGCGCGCAAACAAGTCCGCGAGTGCGACCCGGAGCGCATCGTCGATCTCGTCCTCGCGGTGATCGATGGCGTCCTCGTCCATCACGTCGTCGGCATCGCGCGACCCGATGCCGTCATTGAAGAGCTCGCCGCTCGTATCATCGAACCGCTACGCGTTCGCAACGTGAAGAGGAAACGACCATGACAAAACCTTTCTGGATGGCCCGCCTCGCCGGTACGCAAGCGGAGATGGGCGCGCAACATGGCCGGCTCGTGGCGCGCGAAGCGGCGGCCCTGTTCGGCTTTTACAAGACGATGCCCGAGCGCACGCTCGCCGGTGACATGACCGGTGCTGCAGGTGCGGTCGGTAAGGTCATGGTCCGCGCGCTCGTCACCGCGTGGCAATACCGGCTCGTGCGCGATCGACCGGTCGAGCTTGCGGAGCGCACGCGCGCCTTCGCCGAAGCGGTCAAGAAGCTCGTGCCGGAGGCGAGCGTGCGCGATTCGCTACTCGCATTTGCGACGATGGATTCGCTCCAGAACTGCGTGTCGCTCGCGGCGCGCGGCAAGGTCGGGCCGTTCGCCGGCACGTTGCCTCGCGCGATCGTCGGCGCGGTGCCTGCCTGCACGAGCGCGATGGCGTGGGGCCACGCCAGCCACGACGGCGAGCTGATGTTCGGCCGAAACTTCGATTTCCCGGGTGTCGGCGTGTGGGACGCGGCGCCCGCGTTCATCGCGTGCGCGCCGTCGGGCGGCATGCATTACGGCTTCTTCGCGACACGCGGTGCCGACACGCCCGTCGTCACGGTCGTCAACGAAGCGGGGCTCGTGCTCGCCCCGCACACGCGATGGCATCGCGACACCACGTTTGGTGGCGCGATGATCGTCGATGTCGTCCACGAGATCGCGCGGCGCGCCGAGACCCTAGAGGATGCGATCCGGATCGCGAAGGAGCGCCCGATCTCGTCGAGCTGGGGCATTGCGATTGGCTCGGCGCGCGAACGCTCGGGCCTCGTGCTCGAGATCGCTGGCCGGCAGGTCGAGGTCGTGCGGCCGGTGCCGGGCGCGTCGTTCCTGACGTGCGCGAATAGCTATCGCACGCCCGCGTTGCAGGAGCGTGAGATCGCCGCGACCCAGGCGTGGTCGATTCATTCGGATCGCCGCGAGCGTCGGTTGCGCACGTTGATCGAACAACGCGGAGAGCCCCTCACGCCCGAAGCACTCGCGCGGTTCCTCGGCGATCGCCAGGATGGCGGTATCGCGCGCCACCTCGGCGCGGTACTCGCACAACCCACGAACGTGCACTGTGCCGTGGTCACGCCGGGGTTGCGCAAGGCGCTCGTCGGCATCGATCACGCACCGGTGTGCGAGGGCAGGTGGGCCGAGCTCCGGTGGGAGTGGAGCGGTGCGACTGGCGGCTGGGAGCTCGGTGTTTCCTGCCACGTTGCCTCGGGCTTCACCGCGCGCGTGCGTGACGATATCGCGGCACCGCACGACGCGGCGACGACCGCGATTTACGAGGCCGCGCAGGCGTACGACAACGCGCACGATGTCGTCTCCACACTTGTAGCGCTCGAGCGCGCGGTCACCGCCGCGCCGCACGATCCGTCGCTGCGCATGCCCGCCGCGTGGCTCGCGCTCGAGCACGACCAACCGGCGCGCGCGCTCGTCCACGTCGAAGCGGGGCTCGACTCGGAGACCGATCCGTATCGCCGCGGCCAGCTGTTGCTGTGGGGCTCGCGGATCGCAAAGCGCACCGGTAACGAGGTGCTCGCGACGCGGTGGGTCGACGAGCTTGCGCGCCTCGGGATTGCCGAGCTGGCCGCGGCGGCCAAGCGATCGTTTCGCGGCAAGCCGCACGTCAACTTGATGATGGCTGACGCGTATTAACGTACGCTACGCTCCACCCACATGCTGCTCCTCGACATCAACGCATTGGTCCTGATCCTCGGCGGAGTCTTGGCGCTCTCCGCGCTGATCGTCGCGAAGCATCCGGACGCTCAGAGCATCGTCGCGAAGCTCACTCCCTGGCAGACGATCATCGGCATCGGCCTGATCGTGCTCGGCGTGCTCAACTTCGTGAAGATAGTGCCGCTCATCAGCGGCGACGCATTCGTGAAGAACCTGATCGTCGTCGCCGCGGAGCTTGTCGTGTGCGGCGGCTCGGTCTTGCTCGGCGCGATGCTCGGCATGAACCAGATCCTCGAGTGGATCCCGAGCCAGCAGGGCAAGCAGAAGTTCTACAACCTGATCCAGCAGGTGTTCGTGTTCCAGCTCCTGGTCGGCATCGTGTGCCTCGCAGGTGCTGTCGCTCACTTTCTCTATCGCTTCGGCTTGCTCAAGTTCATCACCGCGTAAGCTCTTCGTTGCGATCCGTCGCTGGCGGGACCGGCGGCGTGAGCGCCGAGATTCGATCGCGCGTGGCGGGATCGAGATACACGGCCTGTGCGGCGAACGCCGGTGCGAGCTGCTCGACATCGCGACCGCCCGCGAGCACGGAGGTCACGGCCGGATGCGACGTCACCCACGCGAGGGCGAGCGTCACCGGATGCTGGCCGAGCTCGCCGGCGAGCGCTGTGAACTTCGCGGCGATGTCGAACATCGCCGGATCGCCGTAGCGTGCCTCGTACATCTTCCACTCGACGAGGCGACCGTGCTCGGGCTTGCCACCGGTGTACTTGCCGGTGAGGAGGCCGCCGCCCGTCGGGCTGTCTGGCACGACCGCG
>Ga0209724_1001076_pt1 | contig 25420 bp, 26 predicted proteins | sample grotaG_FD_184143 | JGI IMG/M metagenome (GOLD analysis project Ga0209724, IMG submission 184143) | Glacier valley bacterial and archeal communities from Borup Fiord, Nunavut, Canada, to study Microbial Dark Matter (Phase II) -... | ecosystem: Environmental > Aquatic > Freshwater > Ice > Glacier ...
GCTACACGCCGGCTCCGTAGCCCAGGCTCGTCCAACCAACATCATGGCAACAGCGACTGCACGAAGGTTCATGCGCACAGTGTACTTCTTGCGAGGACCCTCCACCACGGTTGGCGGGGGTGTTCGTCTACACGCCGGCACCCGCAGACCGTCTTCGCTGACCGATCTGTTTGGCGCGCTCCGAACAGAGTTTGGCGCGCCCCTCGAGGGCGCCCGCGCTACTAGACCTTCCAACTCAGGGAGGCATCATGTTCAAGACCGTTGGTTTCATGCTCGGTGTCCTGGTTCTTGCGGCTGCCTGTGGTGGCGCCGATTCATCGAACCTGCGTAGCGGTGTGACCGTGTGCGGCTCGGCGGCCGTGACCTGTCAGGCCGGGCAGTATTGCTCCGACGCGCGGTTCGCCGAATGCTCGGTGGGATGTCTCAGCAACGACAACTGTGCCAGCGATCAGACCTGCGTCGCCGCAGTGGGCTCGTCGGTGGGAAGCTGCACGCTGCCTTCGAATACACCCACCATGCCTGGTTCGATGCAGCCCCATCCTGGCAGCACACCCGCCCAGGGGTGCGGCGACAATATCTGCACCGATGCGGAACGCAATACCTGCCGACCCGACTGCGGCAACCTCCTCGACACCGCGTTGGGCATTTGCGACAGCTACGACTTTTTCGCGTGTTTCGGCCCGGGTGAGCTGCAGACTTGCTACGATCAAGTGACCCGGGCGACCGTCGCGCAGCGGCAGCAATTCGCGAACTGCGGCACAACCGCCACGGTCGACTGCAAGAATTGCCGTCAATACCTTCCGCAGTAGTCAGGAGATTTTGACGCGCGTCAAACCACCCTGGTGGAGGTCCGTCAGCTGCTCACGCTTGCGTGGCGCGAACCTGCTTGCCGCATTGTTCGACGTTCAGGCAGCGGCAGCGAATGGCTTTGCGTAGCAGGTTCTTCATCGCTTCGGCGCGGCGGATCATGAGCTCGATCTCGCCGAGCTTGGCCTCGGCCATTGCGCGCATACGGGCCGAGTAGGGTTTGCCGTCGAGGAATAGGCGTTTGATCTCGGCGAGCTTGAAGCCGGTTGCCCGGGCAAAGGCGATGACCGCCAGGTAGTCCAGGGCTTTGGCCGTGTAGCGACGGCGGCCACTGACGCGCTCGGGTGGTGGCAAGAGCCCCACGCGTTCGTAATACCGCAGGGTCGACGCAGGAATACCCGCGATCCGAGCGACTTGACCAATCTGCATGAGGCCCCCTTGACTTAAACCATACTTCAAGTTGCAGGCTAGCGGGATGGAGGCAACATGAAGACCTTGATTCTGTCAGCGCTGGTGACAGCGGTCGTACCTGCGCATGCAGCCGAGCAGTTTGCCTGCAACCTAAAGGGCCTCACCAATGCCCAGCACACCCGCCATGCCGAGCTCACACAAACGCTGCTCAAATCAGTGGTCGAAACATCCGAGCGACCAAACGGCTACGCCTTCCGCCTCGACCGAAGCCTACTCCCGCTCGTCGCTGAGCGGGTCACGCTCGAGAGCAAGTGTTGCCCCTTCTTCTCGTTCCAGATCGATATCGAAAAACGAGAAGGTCCGCTCTGGCTGAAGCTGACCGGCAGCGAGGGTATAAAGCCGTTCATCCGTTCCGAATTCCAGCTCTAGCAGTCAGCGACTCCGGGGACGAGGGAATGGCGCGTACACCGTCACCACCACCTGTCCACCCAGCCTGGCCACACGCGTCAGCGTCTCCGGCTCGACAGCGTATTCTTCGAAGTGTGGTAGCCGCCCTGCCTGGATCCCTATGTTGAAATCCCGCACCCGTGCCAGCTTCCAGGCATGACGCGCGGCCACCGGTAATGCCTCGATGACGTCCAACAGAGTGCGCAGCGTCAGCGCAGGCGTTCGGGACGACCTGGGGGAGAGGCTCTCGAAATGCGCTCTTACGCGCCCGCGCTCGACGAGCTCGTGCAAAGAAATCAGCCGCTCGTTCAGCGCCTTTACCAACACGCCGATCTGAGAAACGCGCCCAGCAATCTCCAGGTCCACGTTCAGAAAATGCGTCGGCTCGCTGCGACCTCGCGTCATCGCAGGACGAACGGATACACGACCGTCTGTGGCGACCCCTCGAAGGTGGGAAAGTGGGCCGCGAGCACGGCTTCGGCAATACACGACGCCGTCTCGCTACCGCGGAAATCGCCGACATCCTCGGCGCTCGTGACCACACCAGTTGGCGCCACGACAAGCTTCATGCGCACCTTGCCGCGCTTTCCATAGCGGTTGTAGCAGGCGCCGACCTTCGACGAGACCTGGCCCTTCATGACCGTCACGATGCTCCCATGGCCGAGTGGCCTTGGAAGCCCGTCCGGCATTGGGGATCCGAGAACAAACCGCTGCAAGTAAGTCTGGCCGCGCCCATCGAACGCCGGAAAACGCGCCGCCACAAAGGCGTCACCGACGCACGTCCCACTCGGCGTCCTAGCGAGCTCACCCGTGAACGTCTTCTTGTCGAGACGCTCCATCCCCACCAACGGTTGGTCGACCGTCTCGGCAACGACGGGCGTCGCCAGCGACAAGGTGATCGCCCCAAATACCCCGCGTAGATTGCGATGCATTCTATGAGCCATCGCTACCACTCTACTAGATCGCGGAAGCCGTTACCCGGGACAATATAGGTCGGTGCGCGGGAAGGCCTTCCGCAGCTTTTTGCCGCCGCGCTCGCTGATGTGCGTCGGGACGACGTTGAGGGACTCGAGGTGGGTGAGGCGCAGCAGCGTCGGCACACTGTCGTCGCTGACGAGGGGACAGTCGAGGTAAAGCTCGCGCAGAGACTGCAGCCGGCCCAGGCCGCGTAGGCCCGTGTTCGTCATGCTGCGGCCGTCGAGATGCAGGGTCTGTAACTGCGGCGCGATCTGGACGAGCCGATCGACCTTGGTGATCTGCGCGCGCACGAGCGTGAGGTGTCGTAGCTTCGGGTAGGCACCCAGCGACTGTAAATCGTCGTCGCCGAGCGCCACTCCCAGCGAGAGAACCTCGAGATTCGATAGCCGTGCAAGCTGCCTTACACCCACACCGCTGACGCCGCTGTAGCCGATGGAGAGCTCGGTGAGCAGCGATAGGGTCCCGAGCTTGGCCAGGCCCTCGTCGTGGAGGCGAGTGCCCCACAGGTCGAGGCGACGCAGCGCCTTCATCGTGACCAGCGTGTCGGCGGCCGTGTCGCTGAGCATCGAGAAGGCCAGGTCGAGCTGCTCGAGCGCATGGAGGCCACGCAGCGGAGCGAGATCGGTGATGTTGTCTGCGTTGCGAATGATCAGCGTGCGCAGCTCCGTCAGGCGTCCGATGGTGCGCAGGCCCTCATCGGTAATGCGGGACTTGCGCATCACCTCACGCGCCAGAGTCAGATGCCGCAAGCGCGGTAGTGCCGCGAGGTGAGCCAGATCGCCGTCGCCGATGTCGCTTCGGGAAATCGCCAGGCGAACCAGTGGGGAACCCCGAAGGCGACCGAGCTCCGGCCCACCGAAGTCGTCGTCTTCGATCTCCAGAGTCTCGAGGAGCGGCAGGCTGGCCACCTCGCTGAACAGCTCCACTGGCCAATGGCGGCGCACTTCGAGATGTTTGAGCGCGCGCAGCGACGACAGACCGCCACTCGGGCTCGGAGTCACCTGCGCCAGGTGAAGCTCCTCGATATGGACGAGCAGGGCCAACGTGGCTTCGCTGATGGCGGTGCCGTAGATGTCGAGGCGGCGCAGCCGAGGTAGCCGGGCGAGCTGGGCCAGGCCGGCTTGGGTCACATCGGTGCTGAACAGCGCGATCTGCTCGACGGGCAAGTCACGCAGCTCGCACAGCGCGCTGTCGGTGTGATCGGTACCCGTAAGCACGACGCGCGTGGGATGGGTCAACGCGGCCAGCCGACGCAGCCACGGACCAGTGGTGCCCTTGCCGCTGAGGGTGATCGTGTGCGCATGGCGGAGCTCTTCGACGCTACCAAGGGGTGTGTCATCGAATCGACCCGGCCAGATCAGGGTATGCTGTTCGCCGTCCTTCAGGCGATGTTGCACCGTGAGCGACGGCAGCACGCTGGGGTTCCCGGAAAACGGAGCCGGCTCAGGTGCAGACAGTGTCGCTGACGGCTGCGTGCCCTCGGCGCGCGCAACGGATTCTTCGCAGGCCATCCACGCGGCAAGCACGCCGAGACAGAGAGCGGACCGGACGAGGTGTGGCACGACGGCATCCTACCAGGCGCGTGCTCGCGCATGTAGTCCAGGTGATGTCGTCGTCGTACTTGCAGGTGAAGCCGGCCGGGCACGCTTTTTCGGGTCGCTTGGGTTTCTCGTGGGCGCCACGTCAGAGCCACCAGGTCATCACCCCGATCATCGCGGTCAATATCAATCCTGGGCCCCTGGGTGAGGAACCGCTTACATCACCGCGGGTGATGGAAAGGCTATTGTCGTCTGTAACCTTTGAGCTGCCCCATCGTATTCGTGAGTTCTCATCCCGAGATCTGACACAGGGGCTTCATGCGCTGCACCTCCATACTGGCATCGATATGTCTCGCGGCTTGTCACGTGCCACAGACACAATCTGGGTCGATCGACGGTGGCTTTACGTCTCACGGCGACGAGACCGGCCAGACGTTGATCGTCAGCAGGCACCAGATTTCCATGATCGAGGGCGACACTGCGGGCTTCGAGCTGTCACTCGGCGCGGATCCGAACGTGTCCCTCGCGGTTTTGATTCAATCGAGCGACCCGATTGCTTTTCCAGTTTCACCGCAGACAGTTGTCTTTACGTCTGCGGATTATTCAAAGCCCATACACATCACCGTCAGCTCCCTCGTCGATGTCGACGTCTTCGATCGGACAGGTGACATTCATCTCAGTGCTCTCTCGCACGAGGAGACCGTGGCGGTCGTCGCAACCGACCTGACGCGATACCAGGACTTCGGTGCGTCTTCGGCGTTTTCTGGTACCACTTCGATAGCGCGTGGGCGGCTGATCTGTTCGACGGTGCAGATCGACCACGCTGGCGAGCTGGCTTCATTCGGGCTTTTCGTGCCCGGCGGTTCCGGCTCGTTTCGGATGGCGCTCTACTCCGACAAGCCCGGCCGGCCCGACAAGTTGCTCGGCAGCATGCCCCTTTTGGCAAGCCTGACCGACGGCGTCAACCACGGCGTGGCACCACCGGGTGTGTCCGTGGACGTTGGGACCGCGTGGGTGTGCGTGGTGTTCGGCCCCGTCGCCAGCGGAAACTTCACGCCACTCGGTACTGCGGTGGGCAACGCGAATGGTCGTTTGTGTACCGATCCCTTTCCCATGGTGCCGGCCAACCTGTTTCCCGATGTCGGCAGTGATATCAGCGACTGCGCCGATAGTCCGAGCGTGAATCTGTGGATCTCCAGCTTTGCCCAAGGTCCACGACCATGAGAGGGTGGATGCTCCTGTGCGTGCTGGCCGGCTGCACGCCGCGGTCGCTCGCGATGGGCCCAGCACCAGACGCGGCTGACGGCGGTGCACCACAAGGTCTGGTGGTCGACGTGGCCAGCTTGAATATCGAGGAGGGCCAAGACGGCACCATCGGTGTTTGGCTTGCGGTACCGCCCGCGGGGCCACTGACGGTCTCGATCCAGAACAGCAATCCCAGCTCGTTACCGACGAGCGCCTCGAGTCTCGTCTTCACCCCCGATAACTACGCGATCGCCCAACGCATCACGGTCCATGCGATCGTCGACGACGATGTGTTTGCACACATCGCTGAAATCACCTTTGGAGCACCCGGCCTTTCGAGCCTGCACGTGGCCGTTACCAGCAGCAACGTCACCCAAATCGACACGATTGGCTGGTCGCAGCCATTCGCCACCTACTCTGGCGTTCGTGCCTCGGCGGTCACCTGTTACCAATTGCATGTCGAGCAATCGGCCACGCTGCAGTCATTTGGATTGTACGCACCCGTCGCGCCACATCCCGGCGAATATGCAATGGCGCTTTACACGAGCGACGCGGACAAGCCGGGTACGCTCGTCGGGGCGATGGCCGCTGCCTCGCTCATCGACGGGACCAATCTCGGCCCGGTCGCCGACACGGCTCTTCCGGCCGGCGACATGTGGCTTTGCTTGCATGTGGCGCAGGTGACGGTCCTCGGGCACGACTTGCTTGCCAAGACCAACGTGTTGTCGTGCGTGCGTGACAACGACATTGGGCCGTCCGAGACTCTCTGGCCGAGCCTGTTCGGTAGCGCCTCGTGCGGACCCAGTACGGGATTGTGGAACCTGTGGATCTCCGCGCGGCACCAATGACCGTCGGAATCGTGGGTCCTGGGTGGGGTTCCGGCTGGCATCACCAGTGAGCTGCGTACCAGTCGCGACGCGCTCCTCCAATCCCAGGAGACCGGGCGTCTCCGCGATGTCTTCCTCGGCGTGCTCGGTCACGATCTACGCAATCCGCTCACCGCGGTCTCTCTCGGCGTCGAGCTGCTTCGCGATGCGCCTGATCTGCCGCGGCGCCTGCTGACCAATGTCGACCGACTGACCCACTCGGTGGCACGCATGCGGCACCTCATCGACGATGTCCTCGACTTTGCGCGCGGCCAGCTCAGCGACGGCATCCCGGTCACGCTCCAGCCGATGTCATTCGAAGGACTGTGCAATCAGATGGTCGCGGAGCTTTCCGATGCCTATCCGGGGCGCAAGATCGCCGTGGTCGTGGAAGGCGACACCCAGGGTCTCTGGGATCCAGCTCGACTGGCGCAGGTCGTCTCCAACCTCGTCGGCAACGCGCTTCAACACTGCAAGCTCGACCCCATCGAGCTGCATCTGTATGGCGATCCTGCCAAGGTCACGCTGCAAGTGCGCAACGCCGGCACCATCGACGAACACATGCTGTCGCGACTCTTCGAGCCCTTCCAGCGAGGCGATTCCCACGCATCGGGTCTGGGACTCGGCTTGTACATCGTCCGGGAGATCGTGCGGGCGCACGGCGGTACGGTCATCGCCAAGGCTGACCAGAGCCTCGGCCAGACCGCCTTCATCGTCGAGCTACCGCGCCAACCCCCAGGGCCAACCGTGTAAACACCGCACCCGTCGGGAATCGGCTGGGGTCTGTAACTTTCCAGGAACGCTTGCGTACTCCACACATGCGCATGGCAAACGTGGCGACTCTGGTGCTTGGTTTGTTGGCCGGTTGTGATGGCGGCGATGTGTCGTCGGATGCTTGTATGTGCGCCGCCGGCAGTGGCTGTCTCGACGTCAGAGTCACGCGCTCCGACTCCGACGCGGCGCTGCCGTGGGTCAAGTTCGGGCAATTTCCGGCGCCGGGTAACACGTCTAACGGACAGGGATCACTGCGGGTTGCGGCCCAGCAAGGCCTCGCCCAGCCGATCATCCAAAGCGTGACAGCCGACTTTCGCGCAGCGAGTGCGAGCTACCTCGTGAATCTTGGTTGTGTGCCGATGGGCGCGACGAAGATTCATGCCTATCTGGACGACGATCTGAATGCCGATGCGTCCGATCCACAATCCAGCGACTATCAGGACGCCTGTCCCACCCCGAGATCCGTCGTGGAGAATGTCGAGGATAACGTCACGAGCCACGTCAGCCTCGTGCTCAGCCGAACCTGCGACTAAGCCGAGGACGTGGCTACTGGACGTGAACGTTGCAGACGCCGCTCATGCCCAACACGCTCCCCGTGATTCGCGCGTCGCCTTTCTTTCCCGTGGTCACGAGGCCCGAAGAGCTCACCGACGCAACCATCGCGTCATCCGTCACAAAGGATGCTGACGAAGTCAATGGGGCCGTCGAGCCGTCAGAGTAGTGGCCCGTGATGGTCAACTGCTCCGTCGAGCCGCTGTTCTTGGGAAAAGTCATGTCAGTAGGCGTGCAGTCGACGCTGGTGAGCTGCTTGGCCGCAGTGGGTGAGACCGTCACGGTCGTGGTGGCAGACACACCAGACGCCGTGGCGCCGACCTGGGTCGCACCTGCGCCATGCGCCGACAGCAGACCCCCTGGGGCCACGGTGGCCACTGTGCCTGGCGTGGAGGTCCAAACTGCAGTCGCGGTCACGTCTCGATTTCCCGTTTGATCGGTCAGGACGGCCTTCAACTGCAGGCTTCCACCGACGGTCACGGTCGGCGAGGACGGCGTGATCTGCAGCGTCGCGAGCGGCACGACCGGAGTGACAGTCACCGTCGTGGTCGCGCTGAAGCCGGACGCCGCCACGGTGATCTCGCTCTTGCCGGCACCGTGGGTCGTCAAAAGGCCGCCTGCAGCCACGGTCGCTACCGTCGGTGTACTAGACATCCAAAGGCCGGTCGGCGTGACGTCATGAGCTCCGGACGAGGGATCGGTCAAGATGGCGCCCAGCTGCAACGTGCCGCCGGCGGCTACCGTCGGCGTGGAGGGTGAGATGGCGAGGGTCGGCTCGCTGCCACCGTCGAAGCGAACGTCGGCGCGGGTCTCGAGGTGCAGTGAGGGTGTGACGTCGACACCATCGGCACCGACGGTCAACCCTCCGGACAGTGCGGTGGCCATGACATGCGCCGCTTTGCCACCGAGTGAATCATCGACCAGCACGAGAAGCTCTGCGCCGGAGCTGAGCGGCCCCGCGGGAACTTCTGGTCGGATGATCAGCGGATGGATGGCCAACCCGTCGCTGGTCAACTGAAAGGCCAGTTGGTCGACGGTGATGCCGCTCCAGGTCGCATGCAGCCTCAGCGATGTCGGCTCCGTGCAGGCGCTCAAGGCCACGAGGCAGGGCAATAGCGACTTCCAATTCAGACGAGCCGTTCGAGACCCAAACATGGCCATGTCATAGACACCAACAGAGGGAATGACAGGGCCCGCACCCAACTACGGGCAGTCGCGGCATGGGCAACAGGGCTCGTCGCAGTCCTCGGGGAAGTCGTCGCAGTCTGCGTTCACTCGGCCGTTGCACGACGACGGCAGGGGCGCGCAGATCACGGCGGCACACTTGGCGTTTCCCAGACACACCGCTTTGTCGCAGCAAGCCGGGTCTCCACAGTCGCTGGCAGTGCATGGGCAGCACTCGGTCATGCCCGGATTGGTCAATGTGGCACCGACGGTGATCCCGTGCATGTTGCCTGGGCAGGTCGCGGTATCGCCGCTGCCCATGGGGCACACACACATCGGATCGGGCGTGGTGCAGGTGCTCATGCAGGCCGGCGACAAGACGCAGGCGAACAGATCGAGGCAGCCCGGCAGGTGGTTGCAGTCGTGGTCCTTGGCGTCGGTGCAGTTCTCGGCGGTGGGCGTCACTTGCCCAGCACACGTGCTCGGCCACTGGCCGGCGACGCAGGTCTGCATGCCACCGTGGCACGTGCCGACGCCGTCGGTGCCGGAGGGGCCGGTGTAACAAGGACGCTGCTGACCGTTGGTGCAGCCGGTCTGACACACGGCCTGGGTGGCACAGCCTGGGTCATTGCAGTCGATGGTGCCGTTGCAGTCGTCGTCGATCCCGTTGGTGCAGCTCTCGACGCCGGGCAGGACCGCACCGGTGCACGGGCCGTAGGTGCTGAACTCACCGCCGTTGTTGCAGACCTGCATGCCGTCCTGACACATGCCAACCTTGCGCGCGCGTGCGTCGGCACTGGCCGGCCAACAGCTGCGTGTGGGACCGTCGGTGCATGCGCATCCCTGTTGGTCAGGCTCGCTGACGAGGCAACTCATGCCGCCGTCGGACGTCGGGATACTGGCGTCACCGGCCGCCACTCCGAGGTCCCCGCCGTGGCCGCGCCCGTTGTTGTCACACGCGGCGACGAGCCAAACGACCACGAGAATCATCCGCATGGCACATTTGTGTCCTCTCGACGAAAAAGGGGACACCTCTGAACCTGGTAGTCTCAGCGCATGCATGTCTTTATCGGCTTTATCACGGTGTGGGTAGCAAGCTCGGTGCCGCTGCCGGGTGGGGCACCCGTGGGCATGGACTACTTGGCGCACGACGCCGCCAACCACCGGGTCTGGATCCCGGCCGGCAACACTGGCAAGGTCGACGTGCTCGACACCACCACTCTCAAGCTCACCAGCCTCGGCGACTTTGCCACGATTGCATCCTCCCGACCGGGCGCGACCAAGATGGGCCCGAGCTCAGTGACCGTCGGTGATGGCGTAGTTTGGGTCGGAAACCGCGGCGACAATCGGCTGTGTGCGTTCGATGCACGTACGCTCGAAAAGCAGCGCTGCATCCAGCTTTCGCGCATGCCTGACGGAATACAGTACATCGCCGCAACGCACGAGCTGTGGGCCACGACACCGAGGGACAAGAGCATCGCCGTGGTCAGCACCGTGACCAGCGCTGCCGCCACCATCTCGGTGCCGGGCGAGCCAGAGGGTTACGCCGTCGACGCCGAGCACGGCCTCTTCTATACCAACCTCGAGGACAAGGACAAGACGCTCACCATCGACGTCGCCACGCACAAGATACTCGCGACCTGGTCCACCGGCTGCGGCGGAGAGGGCCCGCGGGGACTGGCGATCGACGTCCCACATCATCTCTTGTTCGTGGCGTGCGTCGACGGAGCGCTGGTCCTCGATCTGGCGCACGACGGCAAACAGCTAGCGCGCCTCAAGACCGGCAAGGGCGTCGACAATATCGACTTTCACGCCGGCAAGCGCCTCCTTTATATCGCGTCGCGGGATGACGCGACCCTGACCATCGCCCACATCGACGAGCAGGGCACCACACAGGTCGTGGCCACTGCACACACGGCCAAAGGGGCCCGCAATGCCGTTGTCGACCACGCAGGCAACGCCTATGTCGCCGACTCGGTTGGCGGCACGGTCATCGTGGTCCGCGCGCCGTAGGACCACGTAACGGAGTTGGCACGTTTGCAACGCCAGACGCAGAGACCAGTTCACATATCCGATGGTTCTTTGCCAACGCGGATTCGGCGGTGCAACTGCACGACGTTTTGCGGCGTCGCCATCAGTCGTCGAGACCTCCCATGCTCAGATTGGCGATCGTTCCCGTTAGCGCGCTCGCCTCATCTGACGCCAGGAAGACCGCGACGCTGGCCAGCTCCGCGAGCGTCACGAGCCGTCGTGGGTGATTCTTGGCAGCTACTGTCTCGCGGAACTGCTCCCCAAAAATTCCCCACGCCTTGGCGTGAATCCCGAAGACTTCTTTTATCGTGCCCGTCTCCGGCATCCCGTCTGACGAGCGGAAGCAAGAACTGCTCGAGGGCCAGCGCGAACAACGGGACCCTGGAGGCGCGTGTTGGGAATGCCGATCGCGTTGAACGAGATATCGACACGGCCGGCTTTGTCGATTTCATTACTTCCTCCTGGGGTGGACCGTCCGATGTGCTGTCTCGGGTTGATGACGGTCCACGCGAGCAGGAATCGACATCGTGCAGGCGGACGGACCCGACCCACACGGCTTCTGGTTGTGAACCTTCGGCACAGGGGTAAGATGCCTGCGTGAGCGACTGGGCTTCCGTTACGTTCCTGGAAGGATTGGCTGCGGCGGTCGAGGGCACGCACGTTGATTTTCAGTCGGTCCTTTCGCGAGCAGGTCTCGATCCCAACGCGCTCGATGGAAGCACGATGCGGGTTCCTCTCGACCGCGCACGCGCGGCCTGGCTTGCCGCGGCTGAGCTGAGCGGTGATTTGTCATTTGGGCTCCATGCCGCCGAGCGGGTCGGCGTGGGACCATTCGACTTGCTCGACTATCTGACCCGAACCAGTGCCACCTTTGGGCACGCCCTCGAACGTTACGTGCGCTACGCCGCGACCGTTACCACCGTCGGGAAAACCGCGCTCACCGTGGAGCGAGGAGTGGTCTCGGTTACGCACACTGCCGTCGGTGCCCTGTCTCATGTTTCGGAGCTCACATGGGCCACTATCGTACTGCGCGGACGGGAGCTCACACAGAGTGCGCTTGATCCACTCACGGTGGGGTTCATGCACCCTCCGCCGCACGATCACTCCGAACACGCGCGCATCTTTCGGGCGCCAGTGCACTTTGGTCAAGCGACGGACCTGTTGTGCTTTTCGGAATCGGTGCTGGACCTGCCGTTTCGTTCGGCAGAGCCGAGGCTAGGCCATCTTCTCGAGCGTCAGGCAAGGCTACTACTCGCAGACATGCCAGCCTCCGACTCGTTCGTGCCGCAAGTCGCCGCGCTCATTGCGGACGGCCTGCCCAGTGACCGATTCGATTTGCGCGATATTGCGCGACGCCTTCACATGAGCCGCCGCACCCTCCAGCGCCGCCTGGCCGAAGCGGGCACTTCGCACCAAAACGTGGTCGACTCCGTGCGGTGCCGCCTGGCCCACCACTATCTCGACGAGCGACGAATGTCGCCGCTGAAGGTGGCGCACGTCCTGGGTTTTTCCGACTCCAGCGCCCTCCGGCGCGCCCGCAAACGCTGGCAGACGTCCGGGGAAGCGCGGTCCCAAAGCCATTCCTGACAGGGGGAACCAGAACATGAGATCGGCGCGCCAGGACACGAAAATGGCGCGTTCGGTCGGCACACCTTCCGTATGACTCGGAATGAAAACCAAACCCAGCGTCGCCAGTGTCTATGTTGCACTCCTTCTAACAGCCAGCGTGAGCAGCGCCGGTTTTTTCGACGCACCAAAGTCGTTTTCACCCGAGGCAAAGGCGCAGGCCGCGGCCTTTGTCCAAGTCTACGAAAAAGCGCTCAAGGCCAAGGGAGCCAAGGCGCGAACGATCGAGGAAATGCAGGACGCCTGGAGCAACGCCGTCCTGTGTCAGAATGCAGGCAGCGACAACAAGACCGAGCTTCTCCTTTTCAAGGTCGAGAGCGAGGCCAACCCTCGTAACGTTTACCCCGCTCCGCGGCTCACCTTCACTACGTCAGAAGGCCAAAAGACGCGCCACGAAATGCAGGCTACGTGTAAGGAGATAGCAGCAGCGGTCCTCGCCCAGTCGATCGAAGGCTGCGGCACGAAGTACTTGGTGCTCGAGAGCCGCATCCAGGGGAACGGCCAATGGGCAGCACCGACTCTGTTTCAGGGCACAACGAAGCGCTGGAGCGCGGTGCCGTGCGAGCGTGTCAAGCCCCGCTCTGCCGCCGACACCAACCCGGACCTGGCTGCAAAGGCAGTCGAAGACTGGATCCGCCACGAGTGCGGACCGGATACGGCCTTCATTACGCACACTGCCTGGAAAGGCAGAAGGGTCAACGCTCTCGGTGCGATTGTTACCCGCACAGCGCAGGCGAGTTGCTATTCGAAGCGCAAGCTGCGTAGCGACTGGCTGTTTGAGCTTCCGACCCGGAGCCGCCTGACTTCTGGCGAGAAAAAGTAAGGCAGCGCGCAGGAATCGACATCGTGCTCAGCGCTCGGCCAGCTTTCGTTTGAGGAAACGGCGCTCTTCCTCGTTTTCTGCCAGCTCGAGGGCGCGCTGGTTCTCCCAGACGAGGATCATGAAATCAGGCATGTTGCTCCTTTTCCACTGTTGACGATCGAGCAGCGTTGAAATCGACACGCCCGGTGCTCCTTGTGCTGAACCGTACCAGCGACACTTGGTCCGGTGCTTGCAAGAATAGCAGGCGTGGCCAAAGTCCGACGCGCGCTGTGGTTGTGGTGTTTGGTGTCGGGCTGCGCGCACGTTCCCACTGACCGACCCTATGTGGCCAGTCTCCAGTTGCGCGGAGTGCACGCGGTGCCGGCAAAAGACTTGAAGCAGGGTCTGGCGAGCCAACCCAGCCACAACACGGACGTAGGGATCTTCGAAGACATCGAGCTCGAGCGCGATCGGGTGCGGGTGCAGCGCTTTTACGAGACACAGGGCTACTTTGCCGCAAAGGTGGTCCGGGCGGAAGCCAAGCCACGGCCGCGATCCCGGGCCGTGGACGTGTACATCGCCGTCGAAGAAGGACCGCCTACGCTCATTGGCCTGGTGCAAGTGTTCGGCATCGATGGCCTGGATGACGACACGCGAAATCGGGTTCAGCAACACCAGCTGGGTCTACGTCGCGGCCAGGTGTTTCGGCATGCGGACTACCTTCATTTCAAGACCAGCCTGACCCGCGAGGTCCAGAAGAACTATCCCGACGCCACCGTAGAGAGCGTGGTCGACATCTCCGCCGAGAAGAACTTGGCTAGCATCGTCCTCACCTTTCATGCGCCTCGTGCCGGCGAGCCGACCGAGACCAGCGATGAGAACTAGGCTTGCACTCCGAGTCGCGGCTTATCTGTTCCTGGCCTTGGTCGTCGTCACGGTAAATCTCGTCGCTGGCGTCTTTCTTTACCTCGGCACCAGTCACGCCCGAAAGTGGGCTCTAGAGATGGCGGTTCGCAAGCTCAACGGCGTCGTACCAGGTGGCGTGGACGTCGGAGGCTCCGAAGGAGATCTGACCCGCCGCGTGGTGTTGCACGACATCGTGCTCCGCGATTTGGACCGGCGGGAAGCGGTCCGCATCGAGCGGCTGGAAGTGCGTTACACCTGGTGGGCGCTCGTCGGCCGACGTGTGCAGATCGACTTCTTCGAGATTGGCGGCGCCACGGTCGTGTCTCGACCTCTCCGTGATGGCCGCGACAACCTCACCACCATGCTGGCGCGTAGCTCGGGCTCCCATCCATCGAAAACGTTGCCGGTCTCCGTCGCGATAGACACCTTTGTCTTGCAGGCGCGGGTCGTGCGTCAGGACGCCGATATCCAGGCGGTGGTACAAGCCTCGGCCCAACTGAGCCGCGGCTTGGTTGCGCGCGTCGACCGCTTGATCGTGGACACGCTCACACCGATGCCGGCACGGCTGCAAGCACAGGGCTCGGCCCAGCTCGGCGACAAGATGGCGCTTCACCACATCGAGGTGCGTGTTACGGGAGACACCACTCCGCTTCGCCGCCGCGTCGAGAAAATCGCGCTCACCGGCCTCGCGAGGGCCACGGTCTCGGCAGATGGGCCCATCGATGACTTGGGCATCAGCCTGTTCGCCCACACCACACAACCGCCCATGCGACTCCATGCTTCGGGCGCGGTGCATCGTGACCGGATCACGTTGGCCAGCCTGATCTTGGCGGCGCAGTTCGCCGACATTCACGTCGCTGGCGAATACCATTTTGACAAGACCGGGCATGCCAAGGTCAGCGTTCACGCAACCGACCTCGGCCCCCTGGCGCTCTTCGGCGCTCCCCCACTCGGTGGCGCCTTGGATCTCGAGGCCGATGTCGCCGCGGAGAAGCGGCTGACCACACGCGTGACCGGTACCGCGCGCAACCTCAAGATCGCGGGCGAGCACATCGGGCACATGACCATCCGCGCTGCCACCGACGATCTGACGGGGCATGTTCGTCTCCTCGCACAGGATCTCACTGTCGAGGGTGTGCGCTTCTCGACTCTCGATCTTGCAGCCAAGAGCGACGCCAAAGAGGTCCACCTCGGGGTTGCTGGGCGCGGACCCGAAGGGGTCGAGCTCGGGCTAACGCTCGATGGCATCGCCCGCCGGCTCGGCTCACACGTGTCCGGTCTCGAGGCCAGTATCGACCAGTTGCGCTTGCGTGCCGGCGGTACGGCCTGGCGACAGGTCTCGCCGGCGCACCTGAGCCTCGATTTTGACACGAGGACCTTTGCGCTCGAAAAGCTCGCGCTCGAAAACCATCGCCAGCGTTTGACGCTGCTCGGGCGGATGATGGGCTCTCTCGTCGAGACGGTGGAGCTTCATATGCAGCATTTCGATCTGCGCCAACTGCCGGCCGTGCTGTCGCCTGGCCGGGTGCCCCCTGAGACGGATCTTGCGGTGGATGTGGTCGGGTTCGGCGGACTCGATCATCCGACGGGCGCGGTACGCTTGAGCTGCGAAGGCCCCTCACGGACGCGAACCGGCGTGATCCATGTTTCGGTCGGCGGCGACGCCCGTCTTCGCGATGGCCGGCTCGACGGTCGTGTCGCCGTCAATATCGCCGAGCAAAAACTGAACGCAGATCTCAGCATGCCCTTCCCGCTCAGGCCCGGGCAGCCGATCACAGGCACGGTCCATGGTTCTCTCTTGATGAACCCGCTTCTCAACAACGCGTTGGAGCCGGTCCCAGTCGCTCAACAGGTCATCCTTCTCTACAGTCTCGGTGCCAAGTTGACGGTGGAAGGGCGACTGCAAGGGACCACGTCCGATCCGCGTGTCGAGGCCAGCGTACAGATGGCGCGTGCAGGCGCGGGGCTATCGCACGGAGAGCTGTCAGCGACGGCAACCTACGCAGAGGGCAAGGCCGTCGGGAGCGCCAAGCTGACCTTGTCGAGCTTGCCCGAAGGGGGTGGAAGTGGGGCCGGCGTGGTGGAGGTGCGGGCCGAGCTGCCGGTGGATCTGGCCTCTCGATTGAGCGGGCAGTCGCGTCGATTCGTCTTCGATAGAGACGCGCCATGGAGCGGCACGGCCAGCGTCCAGCATGTCGACGTGTACCGGCTACCGTTTCTGGCGTCGGGAATCGTGCCCATGGTGAAGCGGGGTGTCGTCGACGGCCATGGCCGGCTGGGCGGAACATTCGAGCGGCCCCGGGTTGTTTTTGACCTCGACGGCCGGGACCTCGAGGTGGGTGGCGTCACCGGAGTCGGGCTGCATGCGAAGGGTGAGCTCGACGGCGCAGCGACTGGGTCTTTGACTCTGGCCGTGCGGGGAAACCAGATGTTGCGTGCTGGCGTACGGGTCGCAGAAGGCGGTGCGCTGGCTGGCAGCGTCGATGTCGACGGTTTCAATCTCGGCCATTTGCAGCTCTGCAAAGGACTGGGCGGGCTAGCGCATGGGCACATGAAGCTTGCCGGCTCACTGACCCATCCAGAGGCGACGGCGCGCCTCGACGTGGATGGGCTCCGCGCCGGCAAGACCGCATATGGACATTTCCAGCTTGACGCCACCGTCGGTGGGCGCGTTTTCGTCGGTACCCTGTCGGTCGGTGACGCGCTGCACGTGCACCTTCGCATGCCGCTCGACGTGGGGCGCGTCGAGGGAGGCCTCGAGGCCTCCCGATTCCAGCTCGATGTAGACAGCGACCTTTTGCCCGCGGTGCGATCTCTTTCTGGTGAGCTCGACGGCAAAATGCAAATCGCGGGCACGACGGAAAAGCCCGTGCTGTCGGGAGCCGTGTCCGTGCGGCATGGCATGCTGCTTTTGGCATCGTCGGCCACGACCTATCACGACCTGTCGGCACAGCTCGCTTTCCGCGACAATACGCTGTCCATTGGACAGCTCCAGGCTGGAGCCGGCTTGGGGGGACAGCTGACAGGGGAGGGCAGCATCGCAATCCGCGGCTGGGGCGTAGATCTTGCCAGTGGCAAGATCCGGCTTCGTCACTATCCGCTGCAGTGGGCCAGCGTCGCTGCTGTGGTCGACGCTGAGCTCGAAGCGCATGGTGAGCGGAAGCGCGGCGGCTTCGTAACCCGCGTCGCGCTGGCTGGGGTCGATTTGGATCTGAAGGACGACGTGGTCGGCCTCATCCCGACGGCGCACCTCGAAGACGTCACCGCGGCCCGCGCCCGGCCGGAGCCCGTGGCCAATCCATTCGACGGCAAACCTGCCACGCACGCGAACGGGGATCTCTTGTACATCGAGGGACCCATCCATGTGCGCTCGGCAGAGCTCGACGCCAAGCTGGATGCCGACGTCCAGATTCGTCTGGGTGGCGACAATCCACCCGCGAAGGGCACTCTGACCGTCGAGCATGGCACCGCGCAGCTCTTTGGCCAGTCGTATGATCTCGCGGGTCAGCTAGCGTTCGGAAATCTCGCCCAGCCGGATGTCTCGTTACGCCTTACGCGTAGCGACGGAGGGCGTCGTATCGGTGTCGACCTCGGTGGCTCGGTTCGCCAGCCCAGCGTCGCCTGTTGGTCCGATCCAGTCGCGTCCAAGACGTCGGTTGCCGCCGCTATCACCGGTGGCGTTTCTCTCGATACCAAGGGTCTTTGGGAAAAGACTCGCGGCCCGATTTCGCGCGCGATAGGCCGGTCTTTATTGAGGTGCTTTACGGAAACGGCGCGTCCACGAACGCGCTGACCGGGGTCAGCTTGAGCTCGACGGTCATGGGGACGCCGTTGCGCTGAATGACCTTGTGCGTGGACTGGCTGAGCAGGGCAGAGGCGCTCCAGAGCGCGACCTGAGACAACATTTGTGCGGGAACGACGACTGTGCCCGCTGCGGCCGGAACGTCGCATTTGACGGTGGCGAAGCCATTGCCGGTGTTGTTGAAGCCCTGGACGGTGGCTTCGATGTCGCCGGTTCCGCCGGTCCATTCGAAGGTGATATCGCCACTGGGATCCAGGCTGAGATCTTCGGTGCCTGCGGGCGGCGTGACCATGGTGACGGCTTTGGGACCGTGGAGATGGACCGAGAACCCTGGGACCTCGTCGCCGTCGGCGGTCACGGTCACCGGATCATGGCCGGTCGCTGCGTTCCAGAACGCGCCCCCCACGCTGCTGATGGGATATCCGTTCGGTGGGGTCGGAAGGAGATCGAAGCTGGTGTCGCCGGTCACGTGAATCGTTCCGGCAGAGAAGTTTTCTGGGGTGCGCGCGCCAGCCGTCCCGGTGCAAAGCTCGAGGGAGCATGATCCGGCAGTCTGCGTGACGCAGTCGAGGTTGTTGGTGAGCGTTTTGTAAAAGCTGGCCAATACCACCGAGCCGTCAGCGTCCTGGCTGACACTCACGGCGCCGCTGGTGGGCTTGTCGCCATGGGCGCAGAGCGCGGATTGCTGGTCGGCCACTTCGACCTTGGGGGCGCAGCCGGCGAATACACCGACGCTGACCAGCATTCCCATGGCTACGTTCTTCGTCAATTGGCGCTTTATCAAGATGATTTCTCCTGGTCAAGAGTGCAGCCAGGACATAGCACCCACGACTTGACACCAAGCGCCATCGCTTGCGTCTCCGCGCCAATCTGCGGCTATTTTCGCAGCGCGCTCGGCGATACCCCCGTCATGCGGCGGACCAATCGGGTCAGCTGTGACGGCGACGAACAGCCCACCTGGGCGGCGATGTCCGCGAGCTTCAGCGCGCTATTTCGAATCAGTTGCTCGGCTTTCTCGGCCTGTGCTTTGTCGCGCTCGACGCGATAGCTGGTCCCTTCGGCGTCGAGCTCTCGTTGTAGCGTGCGGACCGAGCGCCCCATGGCCCTGGCTGACGACATCAAGGTGGCTTCGCGCAAATGACTCCGGATATAGCCGGCCAGCTCACGAGACACAGGCTTGTCGGTGATCGCGTCGGCCAGGATGCGATCGAGCTCGGCGAGCAGTGCGGGTCCGTCGGGGTGGGACAGCGAGGCATATGCGGAGAGACGATCGTTGTACACGGGACGCTCATGGGTGGCCGGGACCTGAGCAAAGAATCCGGCCACCAATGCCGCAGCCTCGACGGGCGGACAGATAATCGCATGTCGGCCCACTTTGCGGCCGCCCTGCCTTCTTCTGCCGCCGGTCAATATGTCGAATGCCGACCGCGGCAGTGCCTCGAGTCGGGACAAGTCGGTGATGGCTTCGTATCGAGAATCGAGAAGGTCATCGATGGACCAGGTGGACACCAGAAAGGCGACGTCGGCTTCGTCGGGCCGGCCCCACACCGTCGATCCCATGAGATTGCCGCGATGACAAAAGGCGAGACAAGACCCGCCCATGAAGTAGTGACCGACGGGGTCGTGCAGGTAAGCCTGTGCTGAGCTCGACAGTCGCAGGCGAACTTCTGGCTGGTCGCGACCCATTCGGCGAACCTGGTACCAATCCGCAAAAAAGGCAATCGCTGAATTGCGGCGTCAGAAACACCCTTAGCGCCAATGCCAGTCACTTAGGACTCGTGCCGAAATAACCTGATCAATCACGGCACTTTCCTCGACGGGAGTACGCCTCTGATTGCGCGAGTTGTTTCCAGACGAGCCCTTAGCGAACACTTGTGGCTGCGGTTTCCCGCGATGAGCTTCCATTTTCACAGGAGGTAGGAGTTTGGGGAGCCCACATCGCGGCTAGTCAGATCGGATCAAATCAGCCAATTCCCGTCGGAGATTCCTAGCTTAGAAACATTTCTTTCCGACTCCTTCCTCCCTCCTCCTGTGAAAAACGGAAGCGATTGTTTACCCACCGACGCATGCATCGGGCACTAAGGACTCGTGCCGAAATAACCTGATCAATCACGGCACTTTCCTCGACGGGAGTACGCCTCTGATTGCGCGAGTTGTTTCCAGACGAGCCCTAAGTGACTGGCATTGCCCTTAGCGCGGTCCGTTCGAATTTAACGTGGTCATTATATAATAAGTCGGTTATGTTCGAGCCATGTCGGTCTCTCGCCTCGGCAACACCTTTTCGGCACTGTCCGATCCCACTCGGCGGGCCATTCTTGCGAGCTTGGCCACCGGCGAGAAAACGGTGCTGGAGCTCTGCAAGCCGTTCGCTGTCAGTCAGCCGGCCATTTCGCGGCATCTGCGGGTGCTCGAAGAGTCGGGCCTCATCACGCGCCGGATCGACGGAACGAAACGGCCTTGCCGACTCGTGCCGAATGCCATGAAGGACGTGCAGCAGTGGCTCGATATGTTTCGCCGTGTGCTCGAGACCAACTATGCCCGCCTCGATCTGCTTCTCGCCGAAGATGCGTCGAAACCCAAACCCAGGAGGAGAAAGACATGAGCAAGCTCGAGCTGAAAACAGAGGCTGATCGCCATGTCATCGTCACGCGGCGCTTTGCGGCGCCACCCGAGGCCGTCTACAAGGCGCATATCGAGCCAGCGCTGATTCAAAAATGGCTGCTCGGTCCCGACGGCTGGACGATGCCCGTCTGCATCAGCGAAGCAAAGCCGGGTGGGAAGATTCGCTACGAGTGGAGCGACGGCAAAGGCCGCGGCCTTTTTCTTACCGGGGAATTCGTGACCCTCGAACCCTACGAGCGCTTGGTGCATGTGGAGCGGATGCACATGCCCGACGCGACGCCCGACAATCACGTCGAGACCCGCTTCGAGCCCGATGGCAACGGCACCTTGATGGTCATGAGAATGACTCTTCCCGACGAAAAGACGCGCGCGGCCATGCTGGCCACCGGCATGGAGCACGGCATGGAAGCCAGCTACGTGCGCCTCGATGGAATGTGAAGGCCACGCCGTCGACGGCAATTTTGACCGGGAGCTCCGCGGGCTAGGGTTGTAGCGTACGTTGCAGGCGAGCGGTCTCGTAGCCGTTGGCTTGCAAGCGGGCCACGATGTCTCGATAGCGCGATTCGTCGAGCCGTGGTGTGCGGCTCAAGATCCAAAGATAGTCACGGCTGGGATGCCCGACGACGGCGTACGAATAGTCGTCGGCCAGGTCGACAATCCAGTACGGCGCCCAGAACGGCCGAAAGAAGCTGACTTCGAGCTTGGCGTGCGTCGTGCGATCCACCACCCGTGCCCGGCCGCGCGAGCTCTTCGGCTTGCCGTCGAGGGTGTTCTTGCGGCACTGGTTCCACACCTCGATCTCGCCATCGGGCCGCGCGGTGTAGGTGGCTGTGGTGGCCACGCACCCGCGCTGAAACCATTGCGGAAAGCTCGCAATCTCGAACCAGGTGCCTACGTAGTGCGACAGCTCTACCTGAACCACCGTCGGCAACGGCGGCAGCTTCAGCTTCGAGGTGGTGGTAGCGCAACCAGTCAATGCAATCACGAGCAATGCGCCACGATAAATCATCCACTCCACATCGGCAGGCCGTGGCCCCCCGCAAGCCGTGGTCATGAGGGAAATCACGGATCCGTTTTTCATGCGCCTCTTCTCATCGAGCGCCGTCCCTTCTTCAGGGAGTGTGAGATGAGACGAGCATGCTGGGTAGTCGCGATGGTGTTGGCAGGGTGTCAGGGCACGCCGCCAGGGTTGGAAGCCGACCGGGAGGCGCTGATTGGTGGCACACCGGCCCTCTCGGCACGACCAGAGGTGGTGCATTTCGTAGGCAGCGGCTGGTGCACGGCGTCGATGCTGTCGCCGACCACCTTCTTGACCGCAGCCCATTGCATCGACAAAAAATGGCTCTGGAGGGGCAATGGCGCCGTCGTCAGCACGGCCAACGTGTACTCGGAGATCGACAAAGTCTTTTCGCAAGGCCTACGCGGCTCCGAAAGCTCGAACCCCGACGACATCGCCGTCGGCAGCCTGACCACGCCAGTGACCGGTATCGTGCCCGCCACCATCGCCACGACCATGCCCTTCGAGGGCAATACGCTCACCGAATTCGGCTATGGTTGCCTCACTTCACCGTCGGAGAACTGTACGCCCGAGGTGCGCTCGTACGTGCAGTACACCTTCACCGGCGGCCACACCGGCTTCGGAGTCCACGGCGACTCGGGCGGTCCCACCTTCATCGGCCGCGTCGGTGACAATGGACCGATCATGAAGATCTTGAGCGGCTATCGAACCGATATCTTCGGGAACAACTACTACAACGTGCACAGTGACGCCATCGCCTACCGCGATCACATCCTCGGGATGAGCGCCGCCCTCACCAACGATGGCATCTCCTATCGCGCCCACGTCGAGAACAAAGGCTGGATGCCGGCGGTACAAAACGGCTGGGCCGCAGGCTCCGGCCAATCGCTGCGCATCGAGGGCCTGCAAATCTGGTCGCCACGAGCCGGCGTCAAGGTCTGCTACAAAGGCTACGTTCAGAACCAGGGCTGGGAAGCGAACGAAGTCTGCGACGGTGACGTCACCGGCACGACCGGGCAATCCAAGCGCCTCGAAGCCATCAAGATCCGCCTGGCCTCGATGCCGCCTGGCACCCACGGCGTCGAATACAACGCGGCTGTCGAAGGAATCGGCTGGCAAGGCGTGGTGCGCGACGGCGCCCAGGCCGGCACCACCGGCCAAAGCCGCCGCATCGAGGCGATTGCCATCTCGCTTTACTGACGTACCATTCGCGTGGCTGCGCTCTTGCAGCTACCCGGCCAGCGGGAGGCGAATGGTGAAGGTCGTGCCGCGGCCCATTTCGCTGTCGAAAGTCAGGCTGCCTCGGTGTTGGTCGACGACGATGGCGCGTGACACGGCCAACCCTTGGCCCGTGCCTTGGCCCACGACCTTGGTCGTGAAGAACGGATCGAAAACCTGATTGCGAATGGCTTCGGGAATGCCGCCACCGGTGTCCGAAATCGAAATGACGGCATCAGGTCCTTCGCGCCGGCTCTCGATCTTGATGAGGCCTCGGCTGCCCGACGCTTTGACCACGTCAGCAATGGCGTGCGCTGCGTTGGTCACCACATTGAGAAACACTTGATTGATTTGCCCCACATCGCAGACCACCGACGGTATTTCGGCGAGCTGGGTCTCGATTTCGGCATAATCCGCATATTCACTGCGTGCAATCGTCAAGGTGGCCGCGATGGCCATATTGAGATCGGCGGGCCCTTTGGTCATCGTTTCGGGGCCGGCGAATTCTTTCATCGAGCGCACGATGGCGGATACGCGGGCCAGACCATCGATGGCGCGGGCGGCGGCCTTGGGAACATTTTCAGTCAGATAATCGACGTCGGCACGCTCTTCGGCTTGGCTGAGCTCTTCGGACATCGTATGCAACGAGCGGATCTCCGTCGCTGCGATGCGCAGCTCGCGATAGCGGCCCAGCAGCCCGATGAGATCGGCCTGTGAGTCTTGCAAGAACGAAACGCTATCGCTGATGAATTGCATGGGCGTATTGATTTCGTGGGCTATGCCGGCGGCCATCCGTCCCACGGATTTGAGGCGCTGTGCCTGCTGCACCTCACGCTCCAGCTCGCGACGCTCGGTGATATCGAGCAAGATCCCCCGCACCTCGTGCGGGCCGGCCGAGCTGGCGCTGGCGATACTGCGCAGCCAGATCCAGGTGCCGTCGTCCCGTCGCATGCGGAATTCCAGATCACAGCTGATTTGCAGGTCGCTGGCGCGCAACAACCCGTCGAGCAACGCCTCTTTGTCACTCGGGTGCAGCCGATCCATCAGGAACCCGGGCGCCAACCAATCGACCGCGCCAAGCAGCGTCCGCGCCTGCGGACCGACATACACGACGCGCGGCACCGTGAGGTCGAGCTCCCAGGGGATGGTGCGGGTGCTCTCGACCAGCGCACGATATTGATCGCGTGCATGCTCGACCTCGGCACTCGCGGTGCGCAGCTCTTCGAGGGTGCGGTCTTTGTTGTCCTCGTAAAGCCATGCCAGGAGCGCGATGAGACCGGTCAGACCCGCGCCGACCATCAGGCGCAGCGCTGGCACCCAGGAGAGGGGCGCCTCGGACTCGGGCGTGAGATGCAAAAGATCGACGACGAAATACACGACGACCGAGCCAATCGAAACGACGGTCCACAAGAGACCCGCCCGACGCCCGCCGAGCATGAGCGCAGTCACGGGGATGAGCGCCAGCCAGGACACCGCAGGCGCCCTCAGGCCACCGGTCGGCATCGTAACCATCGCCAAAACGACGAAGCAGGTGCCAGTGACCCAGTGCGCACCGAAGGCGATGCGGTCATACCGCCTGAACAGCCACGGGGTGAGACCCAGCGAAACGGCACACAACAGCGCGCCTGCCGCCGAAACATACATTCCAAGCGCGAAATAGAACGCGCCATACACGGGGCCACACAGGAAAATCACCAGTGAAAACTGGACGATGAGCCGCGCACGTCGACGGGTATCGTCGTCGGACTTCGCGAACGACGGCGGTGCCAGGCGGGCCACCAGAGCGTGAAAGCGTTGGTGTAGCGACGGAGTCTTCATGGCTTCGACACAGGTCGACCAACGAGGCTTTTTCTTGAGCCTATCGTTCAGCCTGTCATCCGGACCGCGTCGCCCTCGGTCTGAACAGCGCTCGTCGACGTCGGCAGGCGCAGCGTAAACGTCGTGCCCACGTCGACGGTGGAGACAAAGCTCAGCTCACCGGCATGCTTCTCCATCACGCTGCGCGCCAAAGCCAGTCCTTGACCGGTGCCTTTGCCGACGCCCTTGGTGGTGAAGAACGGATCGAAGACGCGTTCCTGGATCTCGGCGGGGATGCCCTTGCCGGTGTCGGCGATCTCGATGACCACCCAATCGCCGTCGGCACGCGTGCGGATGGTGATCGTGCCGCGTTGCTGCGTGACCGCCACGCGGTCGCCGATGGCGTGGGCGGCATTGACGATGAGGTTGAGCAGCACCTGATTGATCTCGCCGGCGTGACAGCGCAACGGCGGCAGGTCGCCGAGCTCGGTCTCCACGTCGGCGACGAGCTTGTACTCATGGGCGGCGATGGTCAGCGTGCTGCGGATGGCCTGCGCCAGATGCAGGTCGCTCATGGTCTTCTGATCGGGATGGGCGAACTCTTTGAGCGAACGCACGATGTTGGCGATGCGCCCGAGCCCGTCGAGCGCGCGCGACAGGGCCTTCGGCATCTCGGTAAGCAGATAGTCGAAATCGAGCTCGTCCTCGAGCGCGCCGGTGTCTGTTGCCTCGGCCACGAGGGCCGGCACCTCCAGCGCCGCCTGGCGTAGCTCGCGCAGCTTGGCGAGGAGCGGCAAGCTGTCGTTCACCGCCTCC
>Ga0209724_1001077_pt1 | contig 25407 bp, 23 predicted proteins | sample grotaG_FD_184143 | JGI IMG/M metagenome (GOLD analysis project Ga0209724, IMG submission 184143) | Glacier valley bacterial and archeal communities from Borup Fiord, Nunavut, Canada, to study Microbial Dark Matter (Phase II) -... | ecosystem: Environmental > Aquatic > Freshwater > Ice > Glacier ...
CGATGGCCGGCCTCTTCAACACCGCGCACTGGTCGCCCGACTTCACGAATGCGGCGAACGTCAAGTTCGTCGCCGAGTTCGAGAAGGAATACAAGCGCGTGCCGACGCTCTACGCGTCGCAGGGCTACGACACCGCGCTCCTCATCGGTGCGGCGGTGCGCGACGTCAAGGGCAAGCTCGACGACCAGCCGGCGGTGCTGAAGGCGCTCAAGGCCGCGAAGTTCGACTCGGTGCGCGGCGCGTTCAAGTTCAACACCAACAACTACCCGATCCAGAACTACTACGTGCGCACGATCGGCAACGACGGCAAGGGCGGCCTGATCAACAAATCCTTCAACGAGCCGATCCTGAAGAACCACGGCGACGCGTACGTGCAAGCCTGCGCGATGAAGTGAAGGGCCAAGACCCTCACCCCGACCCTCTCCCGCGAGCGGGAGAGGGAGAGACGCAATGCCGGGCGTTCTGATCCTCGAGCAGGCCCTGAACGGCCTGCAGTTCGGGTTGATGCTGTTCCTGCTCGCGGCCGGGCTGACGCTGGTCTTCGGCGTCATGGACATGATCAACCTGGCGCACGGCTCGCTCTACATGGTCGGCGCCTTCGTCGCCGCCTGGCTGGGCGCGCTCACCGGCTCGTTCGTGCTCGGCGTGCTCGGCGCAGTCGCGCTCACGGCCGTCTTCGGCATGGTGCTCGAAGCCGGCCTCTTGCGTACGCTCTACGCCCGCGACCATCTCTCGCAGGTGCTGGCGACCTTCGCGCTGATCCTGATCCTCAACGACGGCACGAAGATGGTCTTCGGCAACGATCTGCCGCTTTCGGCGCCGGCGGCGCTCGCCGGCCCGGTCGAGCTGCTGCCGGGCCTGATCTATCCCGCGTACCGGCTGCTCATCATCGGCGTCGGCCTCGCGCTCGCCGTGCTGCTGTGGCTGCTCGTGCAGAAGACGCGGATGGGCGCGCTCGTCCGCGCCGGCGCGTCGAACCGCGAGATGGCGACGGCGATGGGCACGAACATCCCGCGCCTCTTCACCGCGGTGTTCGGCATCGGCGCGGCCCTGTGCGCCGTCGCCGGGGCGCTGCTCGGGCCGCTGCTCGCAGTGCAGGTCGGCATGGGCGAGAACATCCTGATCCTGGCCTTCGTCGTGATCGTGATCGGCGGCATCGGCTCGATCCGCGGCGCGCTGGTCGGCGCGATCCTCGTCGGCTGCATCGACACGCTCGGCCGCACGTTCCTGCAGCACGCGCTGCGCGAGCTGCTGCCGCCGCAGTGGGCGAGTGCCGCCGGGCCGGCGATCGCGTCGATCGCGGTCTACGTCTTCATGGCCGTGGTCCTGGCGATCAAGCCGCAGGGCCTGTTCCCGGCACGCGGCTGATGCGCCCCGCCGTTCGCGCGCTGCCGATCGCCGTTGCCGCGCTCGTCGCGCTCGCCCTGCCCTTCGTTCTGCGCGCGCTCGGCCTCGACTTCTATCTGAGCCTCGCGAGCCGCATCGTCGTCTTCGGGGTCGCCGCGACGAGCCTCAACCTCGTCCTCGGCTACGGCGGCATGGTGTCGTTCGGCCATGCCGCGTTCGTCGGCGTCGGCGCGTACGTCACCGGCGTGATGATCAGCGAGGGCGTGCAGAGCGGCGTCGCGCATCTCGCCGCGACGGTCGCGATCACGGCACTGGTCGCACTCGTCATCGGCGCGATCTCGCTGCGCACGCGCGGCGTCTACTTCATCATGATCACGCTGGCGTTCGCGCAGATGCTGTACTACCTCGCCAACTCGGTGAAAGGCTATGGCGGGGACGAAGGTCTCAACATCCGCGCCCGCTCGCTGTTCTCGCTCGGCGACCGCGTGCTCGATCTCAAGGATCCGCTCGCGTTCTACTATGTCGCGCTCGCGGTCCTCGTGCTGACACTGGTCGCGCTCGCCCGCTTCGTGCCCTCTCGCTTCGGCCGCGCCGCGCTCGCGCTGCGCGACGACGACGTCCGCGCCGAAGCGCTCGGCTTTCCGGTCTACCGCAGCAAGCTCGTCGTCTTCGTCGTCGCCGGCGCGCTCGGCGGCGTCGCCGGAGCGCTGAGCGTCAACCTGCAGGGCTACGTCAGCCCGAACGTGCTGCACTGGACGCAGTCAGGCACGCTGATGGTGATGGTGATTCTCGGCGGCGTCGCCACCGTCTGGGGCGGCCTCGTCGGCGCGGCCGTGCTCATGCTGATGCAGGAAGTGCTCGGCGCGTACACCGAGCACTGGGAGTTCTGGACCGGCTGGGTGCTGCTCGCGGTCGTCCTCTACGCGCGGCAGGGGCTCGTCGGCGTCGTGAAGACGCTGCGCGATCGCAAGGCAGGCCCGCGATGACGCCGCCGCTGCTCGACGTCAGCGGCCTCGAGAAGCGCTTCGGCGCGCTCGTCGCGACCGACCGAGTCGACCTGCAGGTGCGGCGAGGCGAGGTCCACGCGCTGATCGGCCCGAACGGCGCCGGCAAGACGACCTTCGTCGCGCAGCTCGGCGGCCAGCTCGCGCCCGATCGCGGCAGGATCGTCTTCGATGGCGTCGACGTCACCTCGCTCGCGCCGCACCAGCGCGCGCGCCGCGGGCTCGTGCGCTCGTTCCAGATCACGCGGCTCTTCAAGAGCGCGAGCGTGCTCGACAACGTCGCACTCGCGGTCCAGGCCGTCTCGGGCAGCAGCTTTCGCGCATGGCGGCCGATGCGGGCCGATGCGACCGAGTTCGAGCGTGCCCGCGAGGTCCTCGCCGACATCGGCCTGGCTGAAAAGGCGACGCACGCGATCGACCAGCTCTCGCACGGCGAGCGGCGTGCGCTCGAAGTCGGCATGGCGCTCGCGAGCCGGCCACTGCTGATGCTGCTCGACGAGCCGATGGCCGGCATGGGCGCCGACGAATCGACGCGCATGGAGCGGCTGATCGACGTCGTTCGAGCGACCAGCACGGTGCTGCTCATCGAGCACGACGTCGACGCCGTCTTCCGGCTCGCCGACCGCGTCTCGGTGCTCGTCGGCGGACGCCTGATCGCGACCGGCGCGCCCGACGCGGTGCGCGCCGACCCGGCCGTGATCGCCGCCTATCTCGGCGACGAAAGCGCGTGATGGCGGCGCCGCTGCTCGAGGTGCGCGCCGTCCACGCCGGCTATGGCCGGTCCGAGGTGCTGTTCGGCATCGACCTCGCCGTCGCGCCGGGCGAGATCGTCGGCGTGCTCGGCCGCAACGGCATGGGCAAGACGACGCTGGTGCGCACGGTGATGGGCCTGCTCGCGCCGAGCGCGGGCAGCGTCCGCTTCGCCGGCCGCGAGATCACGGGCTGGCCGGCGAACCGCGTCGCCCGCGCCGGCATCGCGCTCGTGCCGGAAGGACGACAGATCTTCCCCAACCTGAGCGTCGACGAGCACCTCACCGCCTTCCACCGCGCCTCGCCCGACGGCGTCGCAACCTGGACGCCGCGCCGCGTGCTCGAGCTCTTTCCTGCACTCGCCGGACGGCGCGGGCATCTTGGCAACCAGCTCTCGGGTGGCGAGCAGCAGATGCTCGCCATCGGCCGCGCGATCGTCACGAACCCGACGCTGCTGATCCTCGACGAAGCGACAGAAGGGCTCGCTCCGCTGGTGCGCGAAGAGATCTGGCGCGCGCTCGCGCAGCTGCGCGAGGCGGCCCTGGCGATGATCGTGATCGACAAGTACGCGCGCCGTCTCGTCGCCATCGGCGACCACCACGTGATCGTCGAGAAGGGCCGCGTCGCCTGGCGCGGCAGCTCGGCCGAGATGGCCGCCGACCCTGGGCTCTGGCACCGCTATCTCGGTGCGTAGGGTGGACGCGGGCACGAGCCCCGATGTCGTCAATGCAGGGGATTCGGTCGCGGGACGCGCTGCCAAGGATGCGTCCGGCCGGCCTTCGACGCGATTCGTCCGGGGCTTCTTCACCACCCGAAGAAACCTCATGGCCATCGATCTTTCAAAGCCGCCCGCGTGGCTGGCGTCCTCGCACGAAGAACAGCAGATGCTGCGCGAGGTGCAGGGCAACATCCCGAAGGGACTCGGCCGGCCGGAGACGACGAACATCTTCTTCAAGCTCGATCCGACCAGGGCGCAGGCCTCGCGTCGCGCCTTGCGCAAGATCGTGAAGGAAGCGAAGGATGCCGGCATCGCGCGCTGGGATCCGCAGTTCGGCCTCGGCGCCGCGCTCGTCGCAGAGCCGCCCGCGACGCCCGACGCGGTCATTTTCGGCAGTGACTTCATCTTGCGCAAGCTCGAGCAGGACGTGCGCGGCTTCAAGCGCCGCGAGCAGCTGCTCTCGACCGAGCTGTTGCTCACTGGCGAAGAGAAACGCGAGATCCCGCGAGACAACGGCCCGATCGGGGCCGCCCACCGCTGGCACATCATGCCCAGGCGCGGCATCCCGTTCGGAGGACATCGCGCGGCCGGTGCATCCGTCGGATTTGCCCGGCAGCGAGAGCGTCGCCGCATCGGCCACGGGCCGCGGGCGGCGATGCCGCGCGTGGCCCGTTCTTCGTACGCTCAGCTGATGCGCCAGGCGTAAGCCCAGGGCTGCGCGAACTGGGTGATGTGGAAGGCAGTGACGGTGATCGTCACCGCGCCCGCCGGAATGCTCTCCCACACCACCTGCTCGACGTTGTTGACGCGGTCGAAGCCCTTGCCCGTGCCCATGTTGCCGTGGCGCTCGACGCCGTTCGATGCCTTGACGATCAGGTCGAGGTCGTTCTGCAGCTTGGCGCCGGGCGGGTCGGACCAGACGAGCGTCACCTTCAGCGTGTAGCCGGCGGCAGCGGTGTGTGCGCCGGTCGAGCGCTTCTTCGTCGGGATGGTGATCGTCACCGTGCTGCTCTGCCCCTGCTTCAGCGGGCCGCCCTCGCCGAAGCCGCCGTTCGGATTGGCGCCGGGCAGGATGATCGAGCCGGCGAGGTTGACGCGGCCCCAGCCCGACGACGTGTTGGGCGACGCGCCGGCCTCGCTCGGGCTGTACTGGCCGGGTAAGGTGACGGCGCCGTTGATGAGGATCGCCTTGACGACCGCGGCGCTCGGCGTCGGCATGCCGTTCTTGACCAGCGTCTCGCGCACGACCGCGACGCAGCCGGCGACCAGCGGCGTCGCCATGCTCGTACCGCCGTCGAAGAAGAACGCCGGATCGCTCGATGTGCCGTAGTCGGTCGACGCGGTGACGAGCGCACGCGAGCGCGTCGACAGGATGCACGTCCCCGGCGCGACGACGTCGGGCTTGATGCGCCCTTCCTTGGTCGGCCCGCGGCTGCTGAACGCGACCATGCCGTCCGCGTTGCTGGCGATGCGGTCGTCGTGCAGTGGACTGGCCGGATAGTCGGACGGCCAGTACGCGCCGTAGGTCGCGCTGAAGCGAGGACGCAAGCTCTCCGACGCGCCCACCGTGATGCAGTTCTTCGCCGACGCCTCGCCCGCCACCGAGCCGGGATCGACGACACCGTTGCTGTTTCCGTCGGTGCCGTCGTTGCCGGCGGCGAAGCAGATGACGCAGTCGGGATGGTTCCAGACGAAGTCGTCGATCTCGTTCGAGCTCGGCGAGTACGGTCCTGGCCCCGAGCCCCACGAGTTGGTCTGGATGCGCGCCTTGTTGTTGTCGTACGGCGGCCGGAAGAGATCGTGCAGGTCGTTCGGGATGCCGCCGAGGCCGCCGCCCGAGTCGAGCAACGACTGCGTGATCAGCTTGGCCTTGGGCGCCGTGCCCTGGATCTTGCCGCCCATCGACGGCGAGTTGCCGTCGCCGAGCACCGAGCCGGCGACGTGCGTGCCGTGGCCGTCGGGATCGTCGGAGGTCGGCCGGCCGAGCGCAACCAGCTTCGTGACGCGGCCCGTGAACGCCGGATGGACGTTGGTCGTCGAGCCCTTGTCGAAGCCGGTGTCGTTGACGACGACGATCTGGCCCGCGCCCTGGTAGGCCGTGCCGTTGATCAGGACATCGGCGTTGAGGATCGGCCGCGCGACGTTGTTGTAGAGCCGGAACACCGGCGCCGGCGCGAGATAGCGCACCTCGTCGATGGCGACGATGTCGTCGAGGTAGCGGTCCTGGATGCGCATGCGGACCTTGTTCCTGCTCATCTCGAGATCGTCGGGACTGACGCGCGCCGCCGCCGCGATCTTCCTGCGCATCGCCGGCTTGCTCGGATCGACGCCCTTGTGGAAGACGACGTCGACCTTGTGGAAGGCGCGCGAGGTCGAGGGCGACGGCGCGACGCCGCCGATCGTCGCCGAGCGCGCCGTCGCCGCCGGTGCGCGTACCGTCGGCGGGATCTTGAAGGCATCGTCGTAGACGCCGGCCCAGGCCACGAACGGCAGCGCCCGCACCTTCGCGAGCCCGGTTTCCTTGAAGCCGCACAGGTAAGTGTTGTCGGAGACGTACTCCTGGACGACCGCACCCGCCTTCTTGAGCTGCGCCAGCTGCTCGGCCGTCATCGGCTCGGTCGACTGAACCAGGATGTAGTCGGACTTCGCGGCGCTCGCCGTGCCGATCGCTGCCGCGCGCGGCGCTGGCGAGGCCGGGTCGAGCGAGACGCCGTTGATGGTGATTCTCAGCATGTCTGTGTCTCCTGCGTGACGGATGAAACGTCCGCGAAGGATTCCGGCGATCGCGCGGACGACGATGCGAACGAGATCGCAACTCTAGGCGCGCGGCCAGCGCCGCACATCCCCAAGAGTGTGGCCGGGGCCGGACCCGGGACGATGCCGAATCGAGCGGCCCGGCGCTATCCGGCCGCGTCGTCGGCGGCGACGATGCCGTCGTGGCGCGCTCGCACCGCGGCGATCGCGGTGTCGTAGGCCGCGCCGGCGTCGTCGAGCCGGGTCACGGTCATGTTGAGGTCCTGCAGCAGGCCGTTCTGCAGGCCATAGACCCAGCCGTGCACGACCAGCTCCTGGCCGCGCTGCCATGCTTCCTGCACGACGGTCGTCTGGCAGACGTTGAGCGCCTGCTCCACGACGTTGAGCTCGCACAGCGCGTCGACGCGACGCGCGGCCGGCAACGTCTCGAGCCATGCCGCGTGCCGGTTGCGGACGTCCTGGACGTGGCGGATCCAGTTGTCGGCAAGGCCGATGCGCCGGTTCTCGAGCGCCGCGACGACACCGCTGCAGCCGGAGTGGCCGACGACGATGATGTGCTTGACTTTCAGCACGTCGGTCGCGAACTGGATCACCGACAGGCAGTTCAGGTCGGAGTGGACGACGACGTTGGCGACGTTGCGGTGGACGAAAAGCTCGCCCGGCGCGAGGTCGACGAGATCGTTCGCCGGCACGCGGCTGTCGGCGCAGCCGATCCACAGGTATTGCGGCGCCTGCTGCTGCAGCAGGCCGGTGAAGAAGCCCGGCCGCGCGACCTCCATCTTCTTCGCCCAGCGGCGGTTGCTGTCGAGCAGCTCCTGGAGATCGGTCATGGACATGGACGAGCCCAGTGCAAGGATCGCGCCGGCTGGCGCGATCAGTTCCGGTCGAGTTTACGGGCGTACACGAGGAGCCGTCCCTTGTACGCCGGCGCCGAGCCGGTCGCAGCCGCGTCGAGGCGCTCCTCGCCCAGCAGGAAACCTGCATCCGCCATGCGCCGGTTGAAGGCCGGCCGATTGCCACGGTCCGGATCGACGATCCACACGTCGCATTCAGGCTTCGCATGACGGTCGACGAACCGGGCCAGGTCGCCCGCCACATCTCTCTCGTAGAGCAGATCGCTGCCGATGATCAGGTCGTAGCGATCCGATGCGACCACGTCGGCGGCATCGGGCTCGGCCGCGCTCTCGACGGCCCAGTCGCCGTGCAGGTACTTCATCGGCCCGAGCCCGTTCAGGACCAGGTTCTCGCGCAGGAAGAGCGCGGTCAGCGGATGGCGATCGCTCGCCGTGACGTCGGCGCCGGCGCGATGACCGACGAGGCTCGCGACCGCCAGGCCGCAGCCGACCTCGAGGATGCGCTCGTCCGCCCGCACCGGGCGCTGCGCGAGGCGCGCGGCGAGGCGCAGCTCCGACGGCCAGATCAGGCCGAACAGCGACCAGCCGGCCGACGAGATGCCCATCTTCTCGGCAACACCGTGGTCGTCGGAGAACTGCTGCCGGTCGAGCAGCGAGCGGACAACGAGATCGTCGACACCGGCGATGGAGATTCGTTCGTCCTTGGTGGCGTAGCCGGGCATCGTGGGACGAGTATGTGCGAGGGCGCTGGCGCCGGCGCAGAGCCGCGATGAAGCGCGACGGCCCCGGCCACGACATCGCGACCGGCTTCGTGCGGGTGCGTGGTGCGCGCGAGCACAACCTCAAGGACGTCGACGTCGACGTCCCTCGCGATGCGCTCGTCGTCTTCACCGGTGTCTCCGGCTCGGGTAAGTCGTCGCTCGCCTTCGGCACGATCTACGCCGAGGCGCAGCGGCGTTACTTCGAATCGGTCGCGCCGTACGCGCGACGCTTGATCAACCAGGTCGGTGTGCCCGACGTCGACTCGATCGATGGCCTGCCGCCCGCCGTCGCGCTGCAGCAGTCGCGCGGCACGCCGGGCGCGCGCTCGTCGGTCGGCAGCGTGACGACGCTGTCGAGCCTGGTGCGCATGCTCTATTCGCGCGCCGGCACCTATCCGCCGCGCCAGCCGATGCTCTACGCCGAGGACTTCTCGCCCAACACGGCCCAGGGCGCGTGCCCGAACTGCCACGGGCTGGGCCGCGTCTACGAAGTGACGGAGCGCTCGCTGGTGCCCGACGACACGCTGACGATCCGCGAGCGCGCGATCGCCGCGTGGCCGCCCGCGTGGCACGGCCAGAACCTGCGCGACACCCTGGTCACGCTCGGCCACGACGTCGACACGCCGTGGCGCGACCTGCCGAAAAGGACTCGCGACTGGATCCTCTACACCGACGAGCAGCCGACGGTGCCGGTCTATGCCGGCTTCACGCCCGCCGAGACGCGCGCCGCGCTGCGCCGGAAGATGGAGCCGAGCTACATGGGCACCTTCACCGGCGCGCGCAAGTACGTCCTGCACACCTTCGCGAAGACGCAGAGCCCGCTGATGAAGAAGCGCGTGTCGGGCTACATGACCGGCGCGGTCTGCCCGGTGTGTCACGGCAAGCGCCTGAAGCGGGAAGCGCTGTCGGTGACGTTCGCTGGACACGACATCGGCACCCTCACCCACCTGACGCTCTCCGAGATGGCCCACGTGTTGCGGCCCGCTGCCGAAGGGCGCTTCGCCCATGCCGACGTCACACGCAAGGCGGCCACACGTGCAGCGGCCCGCACCGAGGGCGCACGCCACGCCGCCGACATCGCGCGTCGCGTCGCTGCCGGCGGCTCGGCCCATGCCGGCGCGCCCGACGTGCGACGCACGCCCGACCTCTCGGAGGAGAAGCGGATCGCCGCGCAACGCATCGCCGCCGACCTGGTCGCACGCATCGGCACGCTCGAGTCCCTCGGCCTCGGCTATCTCTCCCTCGACCGCTCGACGCCGACGCTCTCGCCAGGCGAGCTGCAGCGGCTGCGTTTGGCGACGCAGATCCGCTCCAACCTCTTCGGCGTCGTCTACGTGCTCGACGAGCCGACCGCCGGTCTGCATCCCAAGGACGGCGCCGCACTGCTGACGGCGCTCGATGCGCTCAAGCGTTCCGGCAACTCGATCTTCGTCGTCGAGCACGACCTGGCGACGATGCGTCGCGCCGACTGGCTCGTCGATGTCGGACCCGATGCGGGCGAGCTCGGCGGACGCGTGCTGTACAGCGGTCCACCGCCCGGCCTGGCCGATATCGCCGAGTCGCACACGGCGCGCTATCTGTTCGCTGCGACCGAGCCGACACGACGCGAGCCGCGAACACCGCAAGGCTGGCTCGTCCTAGCCGGCATCACGCGCAACAACCTCGTCGATCTCGACGCGCGCTTCCCGCTCGGCGTGCTCACCGCCGTCACCGGCGTCTCGGGCTCGGGCAAGTCGAGCCTCGTCAGCCAGGCGCTGGTCGAACTCGTCTGCCGCCATCTCGGTCACGAGCCGGCGAGCGACGACGACGCGAGCGACGCCGACGGCGTGCCGACCGTCGCGGAGGAAACGCGCGGCCGCATCGCCGGCGGCATGGAGCGCGTGCAGCGGCTGGTGCGCGTCGACCAGAAGCCGATCGGGCGCACGCCGCGCTCCAACCTCGCGACCTACACGGGCCTCTTCGACGGCGTGCGAAAGCTCTTCGCGGCGACGCAGGCCGCACGCGCGCGCCGCTACGACGCCGGCCGCTTCTCGTTCAACGTCGCCAAGGGACGCTGCGCGACTTGCGAGGGCGAAGGCTTCGTGAGCGTCGAGCTGCTCTTCATGCCGAGCGTCTACGCGCCCTGCCCGACCTGCCACGGCGCGCGCTACGACGCGAAGACGCTCGAGGTGACGTGGCAAGGCAAGACCATCGCCGACATCCTCGGCCTGACCGTCGACGCCGCCTGCGCCGTCTTCGCCGACGAGGCCGCCGTGCTGAGGCCGCTCGCGCTGTTGCGCGACATCGGCCTCGGCTACCTGCGCCTCGGCCAGCCGGCGACCGAGCTCTCGGGCGGCGAGGCGCAGCGCATCAAGCTCGCGACCGAGCTGCAGAAGCAGCAGCGCGGCCGCTCGCTCTACGTCCTCGACGAGCCGACCACCGGCCTGCATCCGGCCGACGTGGACAAGCTCATGCGCCAGCTGCAGGGCCTGGTCGAGGCGGGCAACGCGGTGCTCGTGGTCGAGCACGACGAGCGCGTGATCGCCGAGGCCGACTGGGTCGTCGAGATCGGCCCCGGCGCCGGCAACGACGGCGGACGCGTCGTCAACGAGGGTCCGCCGCGAGCTCCGGCTCGCGACTGAGGTCGGCCGGGGTGCGGCCAAGCCCGTCGGGTCGCAGGCTGTTGCGCAGCGCGGTCTTGCGCAGGATCACGGCGAACGCCTGTACTTCGGCGGCCTGGGTCACGTCGAGGCGCCAGAGCAGACCCGGCGAGCGGATCGGCGTCGGGCTTTCGAGCGGGATCCGCTTCAGACCGGTCATGCCGGGCGGGATAGCGTGGGTGGCGACGATGCAGCCGAGGGGCATGCGCTGGACCAGCCCGAGCATCGGCCCGATCGCCGACATCTCGGCCGCGACCACCGGCTCGGCGCCGGCCGCCTTGAAGCATTGCTCGAGCAGCGCGCGCGTCGCGAAGCGCGGCGGCAGGAGCACGAGCCGCTGCTGGTGCAGCTCGACCATGCGGATGCGCTTGCGCGCGGCCATCGGATGGTTGTGCGCGACGACCAGCACCATCTCCTCGTTGTAGAGCGGCTCGAACCAGAGATCGGTCTGCGCGCTCGGCCGATAGGCGATGCCGATGTCGAGCTCGCTGGCGTGCAGCGCCGCGACGATCTCGTCGGCGGCGAGCTCGTCGACCCGCACCTGCACGGTCGGATGGCGGCCGAGGAAGACCGCGACACAGTCCGGGATCAGGCCGACGTTGAAGGTATGCGTCGCACCGATGCGCACCCGCCCCGTGAGCCCGCCACCGCCCGGGCGCAGCGTCGCGATGCCCTGGTCGACCTCGCGCAATGCGCGCGTCGCGTAGGCGAGGAACAGCTCGCCCGCCTCGGTCGTCACCACCTTGCGGCCGATGCGCTCGAAGAGCGCCTGGCCGATCTCCTCCTCGAGCTGGCGGATCTGGTGCGAGAGAGTCGACTGCGTGACGTGGACGTGCTCGGCCGCACGCGTGAAGCTCAGGCAGTCGGCCAGAGCCACGAAGTAGCGCAGGTGTCTTAGCTCCATGGAAACCCGGTCATCGAATCGATGCCATCGATCATATCGATGGCAAAGGATCATTTGTCATCGCCGCCATGCGCCGTCTATCGTCGTCGACGAATGAAGCAGGCGGCCCGACCCGCCGCCACGGAGACACGATGGATCACCTCGGACAACGCCTGACTTGCCGCGCGGCGTGCGGATGCGACGACAACACGGAAAACGGCGCAGGCATCGACTCCCGGCGCGGCTTCCTGCGCGCGCTCGTGGCCGTCGGCGCGGGAACGGCGCTGGCAGGCTGCGCGATGCCGACGGCCCCGGCCGCCGGCGCGCCCCGGGTGATCGACACCCATCACCACTACTACCCGCCCGAGTACCAGAAGGCCTGGCTCGACTACGAGGACAAGCGCAGCATCCCGCACTTCACTTCGCAGGTGAACTGGTCCGTGCAAGGCGCGCTCGCCGACATGGACGCTGCGGGCGTGCGCACGGCGGTGTTGTCGATCGCCTCGACTCCCGGCGTCTGGTTCGACTGGAGCGTGCCCGAGGTGGCGCGCGTCGTGCGCCAGTGCAACGACCACGCCGCCGGCATGGTGCGCGACTTCCCGGGCCGCTTCGGCCAGTTCGCGACGCTGCCGATGATCGACGTCGACAGCACGCTCAAGGAGATCGCCTATGTCTTCGACGTGCTCAAGGTCGACGGCGTCGGCCTGCAGACAAACTACGGTGACAAGTGGCCCGGCGACGCCGCCTACCGGCCGATCTTCGAGGAGCTCAACCGCAGGAAGGCGGTCGTCTACTTCCACCCGCTCGTCGCGACCTGCTGCGCGCGCCTGAGCGTCGGCACCTTCCCGGCCGTGATCGAGGCGCCCCACGACACGACGCGCGCCGTCGTGAGCCTGCTGCTCTCGGGCACTTTCGCGCGCAACCGCGACACCCGCTTTCTCTTCTCGCACGGCGGCGGCACGATCCCGATGCTCGCCGGCCGCATCAACTTCTTCCACGGCCAGGCGAAGAACCTCGACCAGTTCGCGCCCGACGGCATCGAGGCCGAGCTGCGGCGCCTCTACTACGACACGGCCAATGCGACGCATCCGGCGTCGATGGCCGCGCTGCTCAGGCTCGTGCCGTCGTCGCAGGTCGTCTACGGCAGCGACTATCCGTACGTGACGATGAACGCCCAGGTCGCCGCGCTGCGCGCGCTCGGCCTCGGCGACGCCGACCTCGCCGCCATCGAGAGAGGCAACGCGCTGCGGCTGCTGCCGCGCGTGCGCGCCTGAGTTCCACGAAGACATGAAGGGGATTCGCTCCAGCGACGCCAAAGACCGGCTCGACCTCGCCTTGACGCCATCCATCGCCGCACGCGGCGTCACGACAAGCGGGCCGTTCACGGACCCGTCGAGGAGGCACGCCATGAAGTTCTTTGCCTCGTCATCAGGCGGTCGGGTGCTCGCGCGCCTGCTCGTCGCCGCGCTCGCCTTCGGCGCGCACGTCGCCTACGCCGACAACGGAGAGCACGACCGCGACCGGGACCGGGACCGGGACCGCGAACGCGAACGCGAACGCGAACGCGAGTGGCTGGCACACGCCGCTCGAGAACGCGACCTCGTTCGCCGACATCGCCGCGACGTACCGGGCGCGCATCAACAAGGCGCCGATCGGCGCGTTCATCACGTCGATCGGCGGCTTCAATCCCGTCGAGTTCGCCGAGAAGCGCCTGCCGACGCTCACCGAGCTCGACGCGATCGCGCCGTCCACGTCGGCGCGGGCTCCGACTCGGCGCAAATCTCGGCGCTCAACCCGTGGCTGATGCTGTACTACGTGACGACCGGCAAGAACAGCTCGGGCCAGCTCATCAACGCCGGACAAACGCTCACGCGGCATGAGGCGATGCGTCTCTACACTGCCGAGAATGGCTGGTTCAGCAAGGAAGAAGACAAGCTCGGCTCGATCGAGATCGGCAAACTCGCCGATCTCGTCGTCCTCAACGGCGATTGCTTCACCGTGCCAGACGAGTCGCTGAAGCAGTTGCGTTCCGTGCTCACGGTGGTCGGCGGGCGCATCACGTACAACAGCGGCGCCGTCCAGATCCACGACCACTGAGTCCGTCACCCGGGCCGGACGCCGCGGGCCCGGGCCCTTTCGAGAAAGACTTCGCACCATGTCCACGTACAACCAAGACAAGCTCACCGAGGAAGTCATCGGCTCGTTCAAGAACGCGCCGCCGCGTCTCAAGGAGATCATGACCTCGCTCGTGACGCACCTGCACGCGTTCGCGCGCGAAGTCGACCTGACGACGGAGGAGTGGCTCGCGGGTCTCGCCTTCATCAAGGAGGCCGGCCGCATCTCGACCGGCAAGCGCGAGGAGTTCATCGTCCTGTCGGACACGCTGGGCCTCTCGATGATGGTCGTCTCGCTCGCCCAGGCGCGCGCCAGCGGCGACACCAAGGGCGCGCTGCCCGCGACCGAGGCGACGGTCGAGGGCCCGTTCTACTGGCACGGCGCACCCGACCTGCCGCTCGGCGGCGACATCGGCGAAGGCGTTCCCGGCACACCGGCGCTCTACACCGGCCGCATCACCGACGTGAACGGCAAGCCCCTCCAGGGCGCGCTGCTCGACGTCTGGTCGGGCGACGGCGACGGCAAGTACGACGTGCAGCTCTCGGATGAGCCGACGATGAAGGCGCGCGGGCGATTCCGCACCGATGCCGAGGGCCGCTACTGGTTCTGGTCGATCATGCCGTCGTACTACCCGGTGCCCGACGACGGTCCGGTCGGCACGATGCTGCGCGCCACCGGCCGCAGCATCAACCGTCCGGGCCACATGCACACGATGGTCTCGGCGCCGGGCCACGTGCCGATCACGACGCACCTGTTTGTCTCCACCAGCCCGTATCTGCACGAGGACGCGGTCTTCGGCAAGCGCGACAGCCTGGTCGTGCAGTTCGACGAGCATCCGCCCGGCAAGGCACCCGACGGCCGCACGATGAAGACGCCGTACCACTCGGCGAACTACGACTTCCGCCTCACCCCTGCCGCAGCATGAAGATCGGCAAGGCGACGATCGCGCGCACCGCGATCTGCACGAGCGACGAGCACACCATCGTCGTCCGCGGCAAGGACCTCTCGAAGGAGCTGATCGGCAAGATCTCCTTCGTCGACCACTTCTTTCTGCTCGTCAACGGCCGGATGCCGAGCGCCGGCGAGACCGCGGTGCTCGATGCGACGCTCGTCGCGATCGCCGAGCACGGCCTGGTGCCGAGCGTGCAGGCGGCGCGCATGACCTTCGCTGCTGCGCCCGACGCGATGCAGGGCGCGGTCGCCGCCGGCGTGCTGGGCTGCGGCACGGTGGTGCTCGGCTCGTCGGAGACGGCCGGGCGCATGTACACGGAAATCGACGCGCGGATGAACACCGGCCTGGCGATGAAAGACGCCGCGCTCGCGGTGCTGAAGGAGTGGCGTGCCGCCGGCAAGTCGATCCCCGGCTACGGCCATCCGCTTCACAAGGAGCGCGACGAGCGCGTCGGCGCGCTCTTCGACACAGCGCGCGCGGCCGGCACGAGCCTGCACTTCGTCGACATCGCAGAAGCCGCCGAATCGATGCTGCCCGAGGTGCTCAAGAAGGACCTGAAGCTCAACGTCTCGGGCGCGATCCCGGCGGTGCTGCTCGGCGCTGGCTTTCCGGTGCAGGGGCTCAAAGGCGTACCGATCCTGGCTCGCACCGCGGGCCTGATCGCGCACATGGTCGAGGAGATGAGCGATCCGATCGGCTTCGCGCTCTCGTACCAGGCGACGCGCGAGGTCGAGTACCTCGGCGAGGTGCCGGCGAGCTTCGGCGCACACGCGAAGGCCTGAGCGCCATGATCAAGACACTCGCGGGCATCAAGGTCGTCGACCAGGGGACGTTCATCACCGGGCCGGCTTGCGGCATGCTGCTCGGCGACCTCGGCGCCGACGTCATCAAGGTCGAGCAGCCGAAGACGGGCGATCCGTTCCGATCGTTCAAGGGCGGCCTCTACAGCCCGCACTACCAGGCCTGCAACCGCAACAAGCGCTCGATCGAGCTCGACACCAAGACCGCCGCCGACCGTGAGGTCTTCGATGCGCTGATCGCCGACGCCGACGTCTACATCCAGAACTTCCGCCCCGGCGTTGCCGACAAGCTCGGCGCCGGCGAGAAGCGCCTGCGCGCGCTCAACCCGAAGCTCGTCTACTGCTCGATCAGCGGCTTCGGCGCGACCGGCCCGTCGGCGATGCGGCCGGCCTACGACACCGTCGCGCAGGCCGCGGGCGGCTTCCTCGGCCTGCTCGTCAATCCGGAGAACCCACGCGTCGTCGGCCCGGCGATTGCCGATTCGCTGACCGGCTTCTACGCCGCCTACGGCGTCCTCGGCGCGCTCGTCGAGCGCGGCCGCACCGGCACCGGCCGCACCGTCGAGGTCTCGATGCTCGAGGCGATGGCGCACTTCAACATCGACGCCTTCACCCACTTCTTCCAGGAAGGCGAGGTGATGGGTCCGTACAGCCGGCCGCGCGTCTCGCAGTCGTACGTGATGAAGTGCGCCGACGGCAAATGGATCGCGCTGCACATGTCGTCGCCGCCGAAGTTCTGGGAAGGCCTGGCGCGCGCGATCGAGCGGCCCGGACTCCTCGACGACGTCCGCTTCGCCAGCCGCGAGGCGCGCATCGACAACCAGGAGGCGATGATCGAAGTGCTCGCAGATCGCTTCAAGACCCGGCCGCGCGACGAGTGGTGCACCTGCCTCCACGCCGAGGACGTGCCGAATTCACCTATGTACGACACGAGCGAAGCGCTCGACGATCCGCAGGCCGTGCACCTGCAGCTGACCACCTCCGCGCACCATCCCGTCATGGGCCTGTTCCGCACGGTGCGATCGCCGGTCTCGTACGACGGCGAGCGGGCGCTCGACGTGAAGCCGCCGCCGACGCTCGGCGAGCACAACGACGAGATCCGCGCCGCGTTGCGCGCGCGCAAGACGGGGGCGGCCGCTTGAGCCGCCGCGCCGTCCGCCGCCTCCTCGTCACACTGTCTCTGGCGACGATCGGCTGCGTTGCCGCGATCCCGGCGCTCGCGCAGGACGCAGGCACGATCCGCATGGTCGTGCCGTTCGGTCCGGGCACGACCACCGACAGCGTCGGCCGCGTGGTGGCCGATGGCTTGAGCAAGGCGCTGAAACAGAACGTGGTGGTCGACAACCGGGCCGGCGCCGGCGGCGTCACCGGCAGCGACCAGGTCGCCAAGTCGCCGCCCGACGGCAGGACGCTCGTCATGGGCACCGTCGGTACGCATGCGATCAACGCCACGCTGTTCAAGAAGCTGCCCTACGACGCGATGCGCGACTTTGCGCCGGTCGCGTTCGTCGGCTACACACCGACGCTGCTCCTGCGCGAGCAGGGCATCGAGCAACGGCCGAGGCGCGCCGACGAGATGACGCCGTTCAACGTCGCCGAGCTGGCGCAGCGGGCAAAGCTCGTCAAGAGTTCGGGCGCGCAGGTCGATTGACCCAAGACAACAGAGTCCGACGATCCTTCATCAAGAACAGCAGGAGACCTTTCGATGACGACGAACATCACCCTGAACGGCGCCGTGACGCGCCGCACCGCCGTCGGCGCCGCCGTTGCCACCCTCTCGGGGCTTGCCTTCGGGCAGGCCGCCGGCCAGCCGATCCGCATCGGCAGCACGCTGGCCCTCACCGGCCCGCTCGCCGCGACGGCGCAGATCCACAAGCTGGTCGGCGAGATCTACGTCGAGCAGACGAACAAGCGCGGCGGCTGGCTCGGCCGGCCGCTCGAGTGGATCGTCAAGGACGACCAGAGCAAGCCCGACCTCGCCCGCACGCTCTACGAGCAGCTCGTCACCGCCGACAAGGTCGACCTGCTGATGGGCCCGTACGCGACCGGCGCGATCCTCTCGGCGATGGGCGTGGCGCAGCGCTACAACAAGGTGCTCGTGCACCACACGCTCGGCGTGCCCTCGCTCGCCAAGTACGACAACCAGTTCCCCGCCTGGCAGCTCGGTTCCGACCCGGGCACCACGGTGCCGAACTCGGTGTTCGACGCGCTCGCCGCCGGTCCGAAGCCGCCGAAGACGATCGCAGTCGTGACGAGCAAGTTCCCGTCGATCTTCTTCATGTCGCAGGGTGCGCGCGAGGTGATGAAGAAGCGCGGCCTGACCGAAGTGCTCTACCTCGAGTGGGACTTCGGCAACCGCGACTTCGGCCCGATCGCCAACCGCGTCAAGGACGCCAAGCCCGACTTCGTCTGGGTCGGCGCGATCGGCCTCGACGGCAACCTGCTGCTCGACGCGATGAAGAAGATCGACTACGAGCCGCCGCAGCACTTCTACCTCTATCCGGCGCCCGGCCCGCTGGTGACGCTGCCGGAAGCGAAGAACGCGCTCTCGCTCACCATCTTCGAAGACCAGCCGCCGTTCACCAACAACGCGGTCGCCGCGGAGTTCGTCAAGATCTACCGCGAGCGTGCCACCAAGGCCGGCCTCGCAGATCCGTCGGTGGAGACGCAGTCGGCGGCGTCATACACCGCCTGGCAGATTCTCGAGGCCGGCGTCACCGCGACCAAGAGCCTCGACGACAAGGCGATCGGCGCCTGGATCAAGAGCCATCGCATCCAGACGATCCAGGGCAACCTGCGCTTCGACGGCCCGAACAACTTCGGCGACGACCTGATGCGTGTGAAGCAGGTGCAGAACAGCCACTGGGTCGTCGTCTGGCCGAAGGAGTTCAGCAACGGCGCCAAGCTCACCGCCAACTGACGCAGAGAAGAGGACGACGCACGCATGCCGGGTTTCACGCTGCCGAGCGCATCGCTGCTCGCGCAAAGCATCCTCTCCGGCATCTTCGTCGGCGCGCTCTACGGCCTCCTCGGGCTGGGCCTCAGCCTGAGCTGGGGCCTGCTCAAGCTCATCAACCTGGCGCACTTCGCGTTCGCTTTCCTGGCGGCGTATCTCTGCTACCAGATGGCGTCGATGGGCGTCGATCCGCTGCTGACGCTGGTCGTCATCGTGCCGGCGTTCTTCGTCGCCGGCGCGGCGCTGCACTGGGTGATGGCGCGCTTCTCGGTCACGCCCTTCAATTCGCTGCTCCTCACCTTCGGGCTGATGGGCATCGTCGAAGCGGTGATCCAGGCGGTCTGGACCGCCGACTTCAAGAAGCTCGAGTCGGCCTACTCGTCGGCGAAGTTCAAGGTCGGCTTCCTCTACGTGCCGATCCCCGAGTTGATCACCCTGCTGCTCTCGGTCGGACTCTCGATCGCGATCTGGGCCGTGCTGCGCTACACCGACCTCGGACGCGCGCTTCGCGCCGCCGCGGAAGATCCCGCGATCGCATCGGCCTTCGGCATCAACGAGAAGAAGAACGCGCTCGTGCTCGCCGGCACGTGCTCGGCGCTGGCCAGCGTCGCCGGCGTGTGCCTCGCGCTCAGCTTCTCGCTCGCGCCGTCGCAGATGTACGCGTGGATCGGCGTCGTCTTCGCAGCGGTGATGCTCGGCGGCCTCGGCCGCGCGCTCGCACCGCTCCTTGCCGGCACGCTGATCGGCGTGAGCGAGGCGGTGACGATGGCCGTGACCGCGCCGTCGTGGGCGCCGATCGTCTCGTTCACGCTGCTGATCCTCGTGCTCGTCCTTCGGCCGGGGCGAGCGACATGATCAAGCGCACGCCGCTCGTCATCCTCGGCGCGGGCGTCCTGCTCGCGTTCGTGCCACGGCTCGGCCTGCCCGCGTTCTACGACTCGCTGCTCTACCTGATGCTGCACTGGATCGTGCTCGCGACCTCGTGGAACATCCTCTCCGGCTACACCGGCTACTTCTCGTTCGGCCACGGCGCCTTCTTCGGTGCCGGCATCTACACGACGACGACGCTGCTCGCGCGCTACGAGTGGCCGTTTCTCTGGACGCTGCCGGTCGCCGCGCTCGTCGCGGCGCTGCTCGGCGCGGCGCTCGGCGCGGTCGTGTTCCGCGTCAAGGGCGTGCGTGGCGAGCTGTTCGCGCTGCTGACGCTCGCGGTCACGTTCGTGATCGGCACCATCGTCGTCAACACGCCGCTCGACGGTGGCCAGGGCGTCTCGCTCAGCGCGGTGCCAGTGCCAGCGGTCGGGCCGACGCAGTCGTCCACGTTCTACCTGCTCGCGCTCGCCGCGGCGACCCTGACGATGCTGATCGCCCACGCGATCGTCGTCTCGAAGTTCGGCGCCGGCCTGTTCGCAATCCACGATGACGAGGACGCCGCCGAGGTGATGGGCGTGCCGACCTACCGCTACAAGCTGACGGCGCTCGCGATCTCGTGCGCGCTCGCCGGCGTCGCGGGCGGCATCCACGCCCTGTTCCTCTCGTACGTCACCGTCGGCGACGTCTTCACGATCACCGTGCCGCTGACGGTCGTGCTCATGAGCGTGCTCGGCGGCACGCGGCACTGGGCCGGCCCGGCGGTCGGCGCGATCGCGATCACCGGCCTGCTCTACAGCTTCACGGCCGCGGACCACGCCGTCGCCGGCAAGGCGATGACCGGCGTGATCCTGATCGCGGCGATCCTCTTCATGCCCGACGGCATCCTGCTGCGCGTGCAGCGCCTCTTCCGGCGCGGCGCGGTGCCGGCCGATGCCGCGATCGCGCGCACGCCGCTCGCACCACCGATTGCCGGCATCGCCGCGCCGGCGCGTGGGCTGTCGGGCGCGGCCCACGGCGCCGAGCTGCTGCGCGTGCGCGGCCTGCACAAGGCGTTTCGCGGCGTGCGCGCGCTCGCCGGCGTCGACGTCGACGTGCGCCGCGGCGAAATCCTCGGCCTGCTCGGGCCCAACGGCTCGGGCAAATCGACCTTCATCAACGTCGTCAGCGGCCATTACCTGCCGACCGCTGGCGAGATCGTGTTCGAGGGCAAGGACCTCGCCGGTCACGCCGCGCACCGGATCGCCGGCGCCGGCATCTCGCGCACCTACCAGATCCCGCGCCCGTTCGGACACATGACGGTGCTCGACAACGTGGCGCTGGCAACGCTCTTCGGCGGCGCCGTCCGCGATCCGGACGCGGCGCGACGCGAAGCCATGTCGTGGCTCGAGTTCACCGGCCTCGAAGCCAAGGCGAACGCCCGTCCCGAGGACCTGAACCTGCACCAGCGCAAGTTCCTCGAGCTGGCGCGCGCGCTCGCGTCGCGTCCTCGCCTGGTGCTCCTCGACGAGGTGCTCTGCGGCCTGACGCCGAGCGAGATCGACGACGCCGTCGCGCTGATCCGGCGCATCCGCGACCAGGGTTCGACGATCGTCTTCGTCGAGCACGTGATGCGCGCCGTGATGGCGCTCACCGACCGCGTCGTCGTCTTCAACCACGGTGAGCTGCTCGCAGAAGGCACCGCGACCGACGTCATGCAGCGCCCCGAAGTGATGACCGCCTACTTGGGCAAGGCCCATGCTTGAGGTCCGCGACCTGCAGGTCGCCTACGGCGCGGCGCAGGCGCTCTGGGGTGTCTCGCTCGACGTGCGCGCTGGCGAGCTGCTCTGCGTCGTCGGCCCGAACGGCGCCGGCAAGACGACGCTGATCCAGACGATCGCCGGCATCCTGCGTGCGCGCTCGGGAACGATGACCTTCGACGGCCGCGACATCACGCAGCTCGCCGCGCATCGCTTCTGCGCCGCCGGCATCGCCATCGTCCCCGAAGGCCGTCGCCTCTTCACCGGCATGACGGTGCTCGAGAACCTCGACATCGGCAGCTACCTGCCCGAGGCGCGCTCGCACCGCGCGCAGTCGCTCGATGCGGCGCTCGCCCTGTTCCCCGTGCTCAAGGCCAAGCTCGCGAGCCTGGCCGGCGAGCTCTCGGGCGGCCAGCAGCAGATGGTCGCGATCGCGCGCGCGCTGATGGCGCGGCCCAGGCTGCTGCTGCTCGACGAGCCCTCGCTCGGCCTCGCGCCGGCGATCGTCCACGACGTGTTCGCCGCCATCGGCCGCATCAACGACGAAGGGATGGCGGTGCTGCTCGTCGAGCAGAACGTCGCGCTCGCGATGGAGATCTCGGATCGCGCCTACGTGCTGGAAGAAGGCCGCATGGTCGCCGAGGGCGTGCCGGCCGAGCTGCTCGCCCGGCCCGAGATTCAGCGTGCCTATCTCGGCGTCTGAGCGACGCCGCCGGATTCATCGACAGGAGACATGACCATGCTGTTCCCCACGACCATTGTCGGCAGCTTCCCGCAGCCCGAGTGGCTGATCGACCGTGCCAAGCTCGCCGGGCGCTTCCCGCCGCGCGTGCGCGCGAAGGAACTCTGGCGCATCCCGCCCCAGTATCTCGCCGAGGCGCAGGACGACGCGACGCTGATCGCGATCCGCGCGCAGGAAGACGCCGGCCTCGACATCGTCAGCGACGGCGAGATCCGGCGCGAGAGCTACTCGAACCGCTTCGCGACCGCGCTCGAAGGCGTCGACCTCGACAACCCCGGCTCGGGCTTCGATCGCTCGGGCCATCCGAACCCGGTGCCGCGCATCGTCGGCAAGATCCGGCGCATGCATGCCGTCGAGGTCGACGACCTGAAGTTCCTGCGCGCCAACACGACGCGCATGACCAAGATCACCGTGCCCGGCCCGTTCACGATGGTCCAGCAGGCGCAGAACGACTTCTACAAGACCGAGGAAGAAGCGGCGATGGACTACGCGGCCGCGGTCAACGAGGAAATCCGCGACCTTTTCGCGGCCGGCGCCGACGTCGTCCAGATCGACGAGCCGTACATGCAGGCGCGACCGGAGAAGGCGCGTCAGTACGGCCTGAAGGCGCTCAACCGCGCGCTCGAAGGCATCACCGGCACGACGGCGGTGCACATCTGCTTCGGCTACGCGGCGATCATCCACGAGCGGCCGAGCGGCTACTCGTTCCTGCCCGAGCTCGCCGGCTGCAGCTGCCGCCAGGTCTCGCTCGAGACGGCGCAGTCGCACCTCGATTGCTCGGCGTTGAAAGGTCTCGACGGCAAGACGCTGATGGTCGGCTGCATCGACCTCTCCGATCCCGAGGTCGAGACGGCGGCGACCGTCGTCGAGCGGATTGAACGCGCGCTGCCGTTCGTGAAGAAGGAAAACGTCATCCTCGCGCCCGACTGCGGCATGAAGTACCTGCCGCGCGAGACGGCCATCGGCAAGCTGAAAGCGATGTCGGAGGCGGCGAAGATCCTGCGCGCGCGCTACTCTGCGTAGCACCTGAGCTTCGAGAGCGGCCGTGCCGATGCGCGACTTCATCTTCGACACCCGCCTGCCGCGCACCGTCTTCGGCGCCGGATCGCTGCGCCATCTCGGCCGCGAGATGGAACTGCTCGGCCTCTCGCGCGCGCTCGTGCTGACGACACCGGGACAGCGCGCGATGGGCGAGCGCGTCGCGGCGATGATCGGCACGCGCTCGGCCGGCATTTTCCCCGAGGCCGCGATGCACGTGCCGGTCGAGACCGCGCGTGCGGCGAGCGCCGCGGCGCGCGCGCTCGGCGCCGACTGCGCCATCGCCATCGGCGGCGGCTCGACCACCGGCCTCGGCAAGGCGGTCGCGCTCGACTCGGGCCTGCCGGTCATCGCCGTGCCGACGACCTACGCCGGCAGCGAGATGACGACGATGTACGGCCTCACAGAGGCCGGCGCGAAGAAGACCGGCAAGGACCCGCGCGTCCTGCCGCGCACCGTCATCTACGACCCCGAGCTCTCGCTCGGGCTGCCGTTCGCGATCACCGTCGCGAGCTCGATCAACGCCATCGCCCACGCCGCCGAAGGGCTGTACGCACCCGACGGCAATCCAGTCGTCGACGTGCTGGCAGAGGAAGGCATCCGCACTGCCGCGGGCGCGCTGCCACGGCTGCAGCGTGATCCGCGCGACGTCGAGGCGCGCGGCGACGCCCTCATCGGCGCGTGGCTGTGCGGCACGGTGATGGGCAGCATCACGGTCGGCCTGCACCACAAGCTCTGCCACACGCTCGGCGGCAGCTTCAACCTGCCGCACGCCGAGGTGCACACGGTGATCCTGCCGCATGCGATGGCCTACAACGCGCAGGCCGCCGCACCGGCGATGGCGCGCATTGCCCGCGCCCTCGGCGTCGCGAGCGCGCCCGCCGGGCTCTTCGACCTCGCCCGCGATCACGGTGCCGTGACGGCGCTGCGCGACATCGGCATGCGTGCGGACGACCTCGATCGCGCCGCCGACATCGCCGTGCAGAACGAGTACCCGAACCCGCGCAAGCTCGAGCGCCCGCTGATCCGCGAATTGCTGCAACGCGCATTCGACGGGACGCGGCCGGACTAGCGCATGTTCCCTACTCGGGCGCCGACGACGCCGACGGCTGCGCCGATGCGGCTTCCTTCGGCGCCTCGGGCGCGAGGCGCAGGCGGAAGTAGCGCGCATTGCTCTCCTGCACCTTCATCTCCGTCACGCCGAACGTGCTCGCGGTCAGCAACCCCACGGGCTGGAACGGGCCCATCTGGCTGCGCGCAGCCTCGACGATGTAGCGGCCAGGCCAGAGCGAGCGCGTCCTGACGACGATCGTGTTGCCGACGCGCCGAACGCGGATCCCGCCGAACGGCCGGGCCAGTGGATCGCCGACGAACACGCCCTGCCCGGGCATGTGCACGCTCTTCCAGTACGCCTCGACCAACGTCTCGCCGGTCAGGTAGTGGGCCATGACGACGCCGACCTCCGGGAACTTCTGGCGGAAGTTGCACGGTTCGGTGACGGTGCCGTAGCTGCCGGTGGCGCCGGCGTTGAGCCATTCGAGCGCGATGGTCTGCTGCGAACCGATGAGCGCGCCGCCCCAGGACGTCAGGTTGTCGGCGATGGCGCCGTCGACGAACCGGTTGGTGGCCATGTTGGGGACCACGGCCCAGCCGGTGAAATGGAACATCACGTCGCTCTTGCCTTCGAGCGAGTCCGCGTCGATCACCTCGACCGGATAGGCGTTGCCGATCGCGCTGCGCACCCGCGCGAAGCTCTCGGCCCGGACGTTGCGTCCACGGTCGGTCGTGTTGAGAAGATAGGCCTTGCCGTCGGGCCAGCTCTCGTCGGAGCGCACGCCGCGATCGATCAGCTGCTTGACGCTCTCGACGTCCTTGCCGGCCAGCAGCATCGCCGGACGCAGCTTGTGCTCGGTGAACGGTGCGCTGCCGCGGGTGTTGAAGTAGCTCGACATCTTCGTCGTCTGGCAGCCCTCGGCGCAGTACGACGCCGGGTCGAAGCCGAGCGCGAAGGCGGCCGTCACCGACATGCACTCGACGCGGTACGGAATCGTCCACGCGATCGCGTAGGCCTGGACGTCGGGCCCGACCTTGTCGTCGAGCACGGCCTTGACCCGCTGCCACTCGCCGAACCCCATTACTCCCGTATGGTTGTAGGCGATGCGGACATGGACGATGCGGTCGGCCGCGATGCCGCGCTTGGCCGCGTAGTAGCGGCCGATCTCGACGCTCGACGGATCGCTGTCGTTGACGACGACGGCGATGTCGCGGGCGCGCAGTCCGACCACCGGAAACGCGAAGCGCTCGATGTCTTCCGCGACGGGGGCCGGCGCCGGGCCCTGGGCACGCGCCGGGGCGGTGGCCGCGAGGCCGCACAGGAGCGAGAGCGCCAGCGCCGCGATGCGCGCGGTGACGCGACCTGCTCCGGTCACGCGTCGATCCCCGCGCAGGCCGCGGAGAAAGGCTCGTCGTCGAGGAAAGATCCGTT
>Ga0209724_1001079_pt1 | contig 25380 bp, 20 predicted proteins | sample grotaG_FD_184143 | JGI IMG/M metagenome (GOLD analysis project Ga0209724, IMG submission 184143) | Glacier valley bacterial and archeal communities from Borup Fiord, Nunavut, Canada, to study Microbial Dark Matter (Phase II) -... | ecosystem: Environmental > Aquatic > Freshwater > Ice > Glacier ...
GCCACCGCTAGCGACTTGCAGAGCAGCAACGACGAGCTAGCCGCCGCAGCTGCTGCCACCCTCCCCTTGCGCCAGCAGCTAGCCACCGCTCAAGAGGAAGCTGTCGCTGCCAGCGATGCAATCTCGCGCCAGCAGCACGCCCTGCTGGCTGCCGAGCAGTCGCTTGGTCGTGCTAGCCTCGCCTGCGACCGGGCAACCCACGAACTGGAAGACATCCACACGCGGGCGGTAGCCGAACTGGGCGACGACTCCAGCCCCCAGCCTCCAGCCGTAGCCAAGCTGGACAGGCTGGAGGACGAGATTGCCAGCCTGCGAAACCGTCTGGCCCGCCTTGGGCTAGTCAACCCGCTGGCTGTTGCAGAGTATACCGAGGCTGCCGCGCGGCACGAGTTCATGGCTAGCCAGACCGAGGACTTGCAGGCCGCTGCCGCCAGCCTACAGGTGGTAATTGCCGAGTTGGAGACGACCATGCAGCAACGCTTCAGCATAACCTTTGCCGCCGTCGCGCTCCAGTTTAGTCTGTACTTCACCCGCCTGTTCGGCGGCGGCGCGGCGCGGCTGGAGATGAGCAGCGCAGCGGGCGGGGTGGAGATCGCCGCCCAGCCACCGGGTAAACGCTGGCAGAACCTGCCCTCACTCTCTGGTGGCGAACGCGCCCTCACCGCTGTCGCCCTCCTCTTTAGCCTGCTGAGCGTCAACCCCTCGCCCTTCTGCCTGCTGGATGAGGTGGACGCAGCTTTGGACGAGGCGAACATTGGCCGCATCACCACAGCCCTGACAGAACTGAGCGCGAAGACCCAGTTTATCGTGATCACCCACAACCGCAGCACCATCGCCGCAGCCGGGGCCGTCTACGGCATTGCCCTCGGTGATGACCATACCAGCCGCGCGTTCTCTGCCAGTCTCGCTGAGGTGGCATGAGAATTGCTAGCATGGCGGTGGAACAAAAGCAGACAGCAGTGCCAGTTTTTAGCGCATTTATCTTGATCATAAGCGGCTGCTTCATGATCTCCCTGTTGCCAACTTCAAGGAGGAACCACCAGTGAGCCAAGAGTTTAGAGGTGACCAGTATGGCGAGTACCCCCGCCGTGCCTGGCAGGGCTATGGCGATGATGAGGCCCCCAATGCAGATATGGAAGCCCTGGCTGTCGTTGCCCTGGCGAGTGGGATCGCTGCTGGGGTAGGCCTGCTGGTCACTGGCCTCGGTAGGCTCGGCGAACCGAAGCGCGAGAAGGAACTGCGTAGCCTGATCGAGTCAGCGGGCGGCAAGCGGCTGGATCAGGTACTCGGCAAGGGTACCAGCCGTCGGGTCGCGCATGGTCTCTACAGTGGCAGCCAGACCGCTAGCCACTTGGGCCGACAGCTTGGCAAGCGCGCGGGCGACCTCGGCACGCAGGTAGGCGACACCCTCTCTGGCCTCGAACTGCCTAGTGGCAAGGAGCTTGATGGCTTCCTCGACGACCTGAAGAAGAATGCTGCCGAAGCCATTGCTAGCATCGGCAAGGCCGGTCAGCGCGTGGCTGGTGCGGTGGACGATTTCAACCTTGAAGGCCAGATGAAGAAAGGTCAGCGGGCGATCCGCGACGCTCGCAGCAATATCAGTGATCTCCTTGATCAGCTAGATAGTAGTGACCTATCGAAGGACGCGCAGAAGCGGGCCAAGACGATCCGCAAGCGGGCGGAGGGGTTGCTCAGTGACCTGGGCGCAGATGACCGCCGCAAGGATGCTGCCAAGAAGCTAGCCCAACTGCGGAAGGATTTGGCCCAGGGGGTCGACCACCTCGAACTCGACAGCAAGGCGAAGGGACTGGCTGACAGCCTCGGCAACCTCGACCTCAATCTCGACCTCGGTGCGGCGCGCAAGAACGCGGGCAAGCTGCTCAAGCAGAGTGGTAAGGAGCTTGAGCAGGCTAGCAAGGCGGCAGGCAGGGCGATCAAGAAGGGGACAGCCGACCTCGACCTCGCGGATGCGCGCAAGAACGCAGGCAAGCTGCTGAAGAAGGGCGGCGAACAGCTAGCCGACGCGGGCGATACGGCGGGTGGTTTCTTCGCCAACGTTGGTGATGCGCTAGGCAATATCATGGATAATTTGCGCGAAGACACCCTGCCCGAAGTGGTCAAGGCTGCTGGGCGGGCTGGCGAGATGATCCAGGGTCGGGTAATCCTGCCCGCTGGCGACCTCTACGACGAGAACGCGCCAAAGGCCCGCAAGCTGCTCAGCGAAGCGGCCAGCAACGTCGGCGACCTCTACGACGAAAACGCGCCAAAGGCTCGCAAGGCGATCAGCGAGCTGGCGAGCAACGTCGGCGACCTCTACGACGAGAATGCCCCCAAAGCGCGCAAGGCAGTAAGCGAAGCGGCTAGCAATATCGGCGACTTCTTCCAAGAGACGTTCGCTCCCACCGTTGGTGACGCACTCAATACCGTTGGCGGTAAGGTCGGCGACCTGTTCGACAACCGCGACAGTGCGCTAGAGACAGTTGGCAAGTCGGTTGGTGGGGCGGCAGGCAATGTGGGCGAGATCATCGGCAGCGCAGCAGGCAATGTCGGCGGCGCAGTCGGTGGAGCAGCCTCGGCCACTGGCAAGGCAGTGAAGAAAGGGACGACCACCACAGCATCCACCATCTTCTGGACGGTGCTGATGGCTCTCGGCCTGGTCTACCTGTTCGCTCCAGAGGAGCAGCAGCGCAAGGAACTCTACCGCAACATCGGCAAGATGTTCGGCCAGGGCAAGGATATGGTACAAGAGTTTCGCGGCTACGACTCGGAGGTAGAACGCTAGGTCGCAAACTACCTTGCCAGTGAACAAGTAGGGGCGTACCAGTCGGTACGCCCCTACTTCTTTGCGGCAGCGAAGGCGGCAGAAAGCGAAGTGTACGCTATGCGACTCCCTCCATCGAGATCGTGCTGTATCCAGGCAAGTACGTCACCGTCCACAGCGAGGTTGGTCTGGCCTCCTGCTGCGCTAGTTAGCTGCACGGCTTCGCCCCCACTCAGCTCGTAACCCCAAATATTTGGCTTCTTGTAGTCGCCTCTAAGCCACACAAGTACATTGCCACGAGCCTGTACCTGCCGACCATCCAGCTTTACCTCTACCTTGAGATGTTTTCCAGTGTCCAGGTCTAGGTAGCCTGCTAGCTCACCATCAGGGATCAGATAGCCCCGCTGCAAGTTAGGGCCAGTGTCCAAACCCTTCATGAGCAGAGTAGTAACGCCAGTTCGCCTATCGTAAACTTTCAGTTTGAAGTCTGCGCCCGAACTGGCGTATGCTTTAACCTCTACCCATGCAACGTAAAACGCACCTACTACAGGTGGCTGATCAAAGAAGTATTCGCTTTCCATTTGCGTCTCGACAGTTTCCTGTTCAACCCCACCGCTATCTATGTTTCTGCTTGTGACTATAATCTTTTTGCGCACTGTATCGCACCAGATTATGCTTCTACCGACTAGGACAGGAGGTAGATAGCGATTGTGCATATACATCTGCCCCTCAGATGGAACCTCAAAAACCTTGCTTGTACTTAGGTCGTTCACCATCAGCTTTGCCGGTGAGCAATATCGGCATGGGTTGCTAACTATGTCTTCCCACATCACAAGAGGGTAGTTCATACTTACATACTCACGTCCAGTTGTACTTAGGGTCACAAGCTGCCTTGTGCTTACTTTGTAGAGGAATATGCTATTCAGGTTGCTGTACTTGTCATTAGGCTCTACCCAGGCCAGGTAGCCACCAGAAGCGACCAGGCTGCCCTGACTGTTGCCAGTCTGGTTGGGGACGAAATATTGGGTAGCATCCACCCCCGCAGCCGGGAGGCTGGCCGAGCCAGCTCCCAGCTTGACCACGAAAAGGTCAGACTTGCCGCCCTCAGCCTGACCTTCTACGATCTGGGTATAGACCAGGCTATCACCAGCGAACCCACGGTTGAAGATATCGCCCGCGCCAGTGTCCAGGTCTACTGTGCCGCTGGCAGCGGTGAACGCCGTGCCACTACTAAACTCTAGCAGCCGCAGGTTCCAGCTGCTGTCGGTCGGGTAGCTAGTCCAGGCGAGTAGGTTGCGGTAGAGGTAGGGAGAGTAGCACTCGCCACTCGCCAACTTGCTCGTCTGCTTGCTAACCAGATCGTAGAGGTAGACCCCCCCCTTGCTGTCCTTCTCCCCGCTAGACCAGACCGCTCGCTTGCCGTCGAGGGCAACGCCGCTAACCTGCCCGTAGAGTTGCCCGATCACGCTCTCCTGTCCATCGGTGGTGTTGATCAGGCGTAGAGTGCTGGTTATGATGTCTTCGGTGCCGTCGCTACTAACCATCAGCACAGCCCCCTCACCCAGGGCGATCTGTTCAGCGTTCTGGCTGCTCAGTTTCTTGCTGCTACCATCACGGAAGGTGAAGCTGAACAGACCGCCCGCCCCCAACTGATCTACGTCGAACTTTGTGTAGTAAAGTACGCCGTCACGCATTATAGCCTGGTCGAAGTCGTTTGGCGCACCTGGTAGTTGCTTGACCTTGCGGCTGGGGATGTCGTAGCCCACCAGCTTCGGCTCGTCGCCAACATCCATCCAGAGCAGGGTAGTGCCGTCGCTGGCGACCAAGTAGCGGTCGGTTGAGTCACTAGTAACCGTAAAGACTTCGCGGCTAGTAATGTCGTAGCCGATCACCTCTGGTGCCGGCCCAACATCGCTGGGGTTCTGCCAAAAGAGGTAGTGACCGCCGACGATCACCACGTCGGCGGTGTTGGCTTCTACCTTGACTGGGGCCGCGACGCTCAGGCCGCCAGCGGGTGGGGTAATGCCCGGGGGTGGCAATTCTGGCGTGGTCTCTGGGCCGGGAATAGCCGGGGTGCTGGTGGGGCTGCTGCTCGGCCCACCCGTCGGCCCACCCGTCGGGCTGCCAATTGGCCCACTCTTGTACTTCGCGTCGTAGCGGAAGCGTCCCAACTGACTAAGCAGCACATCGTAGGGAGCCTTGTTCTCCTTGTGAAGCTCAAAAGTCGCCCGCTCAAAATATTGCACGCTGTAGGTCTTGCCGTCCAGCGGGCTAACCTCCTCAAACTCGTTGGAGATCGGGAAGCCCTGCTGGGCGAGGCCGCCGTGCTGCTCCCAGTAGTTGCGGAAGCGACCACCAATCTGCTTGCCAGTCTCGGCAAAAAGGCGGGCGTTGGCAGGGTTGACCCGCTGGCCCGGTGCGCCTGCCGCCCCATAGCGGTCGCGGTACCTGAAGGTGCCAAGCTGACTGAGCAGCACATCGTAGGGAGCCTTGTTCTCTGGGTGCAACTCGAAGCTGGCCCGCTCAAAGTATTGTACGGTGTAGGTCTGGCCGTTGAGGTCGCTTTTCTCCTCTATCTCACCGCTGATCGGGTAGCCTTGCTGGGCGAGGCCACCATGCTGTTGCCAGTAAGCGAGGAACTTGCCGCGCACTGTCTGCCCTGTCTCCTTAAAGGCCACGCCGCTTGTCTGCGCCGCCACCTGTTGGCCGCTGCCCACCACCATCCCCAGGAGTATGAGCAGCGTCAATCCTGCTTTCAACCTGTTCAACATTCTACCCTCTTTCTTCTTTCAGCCTTGCTATGCGAGGAATCCGCTGCTGCTATTGTACACCAGCCGCCTCAATCAGGCATAGGGTACCTTTGTGGGGGCTGCCTGTGTAAGGTAGACAGCAGCCAGCACATCCGCAAAAGCAGACTGGCGCGGTGCGCAAGTAGAAGATGGGTGGCACAAACAGATTTGCTGTCAGCCATACTTGCAGCCGCAGGCCTGGCAGTTACTAACCGCTACTTTGGCAGGCCCAGCCTTTTCGGGTATAATTGACCTGCTAACATCCATCATCGCAACCAAGAAAAGAGTACCATGCTAAGAAGATTGTTTGGCCGCAAGGAGCAACCGAAGCCGGAGGAAGTCCAGCAGCAGCTTGCCCAACAGCAGCAGGAGGAGCAGGAGCGGATCGAGGAGAGCTTGCAGCGCACCCGACGTGGGGCTTTCGGCGACATCTTCAACCTGTTCAAGGGCAAGGAAGCCGCCGCCGAACCGATCACCGAGGAACTCTTTGAGGAGCTTGAGATGCTGCTCTACTCTGCCGATCTTGGCCCACAGACGGTGGAAGAGGTGCAGTACGTCCTCCGCAAACGCTACCAGGATGCCAAGCTGACGACGCGCCCGCAACTCTACGATACGCTCAAGGAAGTGCTGACCGAGGTGCTGCAAGAGGGTTACGAGCCGATCAAGGCCCGCTGGGAGGCGTGGATGCAGCCAGGCTACCAGCCGCCGGACCCGGTAGATGAGAGCCTGCCAATGAGCGAGGAACAGTTCAAGGAGGCGGCGAAGAAGCTGCACGTGATCCTGGTGATCGGGGTCAATGGCGTAGGCAAGACCACGACTATCGCCAAGCTAGCCAATTATTTGCAAAACCGGGGCGAGAAGGTGGTACTGGCGGCAGGTGACACCTTCCGTGCCGCCGCCATCGAACAGCTACAGGTCTGGGGTGAACGCCTTGGTGTGGAGGTCGTCGCCCAGAAGCAGGGCAGCGACCCTGGCGCGGTCGTCCACGATGCCTGCAACCGGGCGGTTAACCTACGCGCCGACACGCTGATCATTGACACCGCAGGCCGCCTGCACAACAAGGCGAACCTGATGGAGGAGCTACGCAAAATCTACAAGGTGGCGGGCCGCATCGTCCCGGACGCGCCGCACGAGACGCTGCTGATCATTGACGCGACCACGGGGCAGAACGGCCTGACCCAGGCCAAAGCCTTCGCCGAGATCGCCAAGCTGACCGGCGTGGTCGTCGCCAAGCTGGACGGCACCGCGAAGGGTGGGATCGCCTTCGCGATCAGCCGCAACGTCGGCGTGCCGATCCGCTACATCGGCACCGGTGAGAAGATGACCGACCTGGCCGAGTTCAACCCGCGCCAGTTCGTCAACGCGCTGTTTGGCTAAGTAGCCAACAAGCGTGTCCCTCCCCAAAAGGGAGCAAGAGAGGGTAATAGATGGCAATGTTCGACTCGCTCAGTGAACGCCTGCAAGGGGTATTCGAGCAACTGAGCAGCAAAGGGCGGCTGACCGAGGAAGACGTGGACGCGGGGCTGAAGGAAGTACGCCTTGCGCTGCTCGCCGCCGACGTTAACTTCAAAATCGCTAAAGAGTTTGTCGCCAGCATCCGCGAGAAGGCCGTGGGTGGGGCGGTGCTGCAAGCCCTCAACCCCGGCCAGCAGGTGATCAAGATCGTCTACGACGAATTGGTGACTCTGTTGGGCGAGGGCGCAGTCAAGCTCAATATCGCGCAGCGGCCACCGACTATCGTGATGATGGTTGGCCTGCAAGGTTCGGGCAAGACAACGACGACGGCTAAGCTAGCCCTCTACCTGCGAAAGAGCAGTGGGCAGCGACCGTTGCTGGTTGCCGCCGACATCTACCGCCCCGCCGCCGTTGCGCAGTTGGAGTCGCTGGGCAAACAGCTTGGCGTGCCAGTCTATAGCGAACCAGCGGGCAGCAAGCCGCTGGAGATCGTCCACAATGCCCTGGCGCGGGCGCAGGAACTTGGCCTCAATATGTTGATCATCGACACCGCTGGTCGGCTCAACATTGACGAGATGATGATGAACGAACTGGTGCAGATTCGGGATCAGATGCAGCCTCACGAAACCCTGTTGGTGGTAGATGCGATGACCGGTCAGGAGGCCGTGCGCGTGGCGAAGGACTTCGCCGAGCAGGTGGGTATCAGCGGCATCGTGATGACCAAGATGGACGGTGATGCACGAGGTGGCGCGGCCCTTAGTGTCCGTAGTGTAACCGGAGTGCCGATCAAGTTCATTGGTACTGGTGAGAAAGCCGACGCGCTAGAGCAGTTCTACCCCGACCGGGTTGCCAGCCGCATCCTCGGCATGGGCGACGTGCTGACCCTGATCGAGAAGGCGCAGTCGGAATTTGACGAGAAGCAGGCGTTGGAGCTACAGGCGAAGATGCGGAAAGGCACCTACGACCTGGAGAACTTTCTGGAACAGATGCGCCAGATTAAGAGGATGGGTTCGATCACCGACCTGCTCGGCATGATCCCTGGTCTCGGTGGAGCCTTGAAGAACAGCGACCTCAACATTGACAACGACGACCTCAAGCACATTGAGGCGATCATCCTTTCGATGACTACGCAGGAGCGGCGCGACCCCGACGTTATCACTGCCAGCCGCCGCAAGCGGATCGCCAAAGGTTCTGGCAGCAACGTGCATGATGTCAACGTCTTGCTCGACCAATTCAAAGAGATGCGGAAGATGATGAAGCAGTTGACGGGCAACAACACGCAGCGCGGCCTCGGTAATATCATGCGGATGATGAAGCAGAAGCAGGGTGGTGACACCCGCTTGCCCTTCGGTGCGATGCGCGACGAGGAGGGCCACGCCCTGCTAGCCGCTCCAACCAACGGCAGCAGCAACCGACCAGCCGCCCCCAGCAACGGTGTGAATCGTGGGGGCAGCAACCGCAACAAAAAGAACAAGAAGAAGCGGTAGGTAGCGACAGCAGGCAGCAAGAGGGGCGCATCCAATCAATGGGTGCGTCCTCTTTTTCGCTTGACTAAACAGATGAAGTGGGAGCTTTCCTCCTGCCATGTTGACAGCCCATGCTTGTTTGCGCTACTATAGCGGTGGCGGTTGTAGTACGCTCAAGCACAAGGAGGATAACGATGGGTCTAGCTGAGCGCCGCGAGATCAAGCGGCTGCAAGAAGAAGTAGTGCCACCAAAAGAGCAGGAGTTGCAGGCAATTACTGGCAGCGACATCAAGTACGACATAGACTGGCCGAGCTTCAGTGAGAGCCTCAACGCGATGAAGCGGTTTGAGGATAACGCTTTTGACAATATCAACGAGGCTTTCCGCTCCCTTTGCCGCGATCCGATGGGCAAGGAAGCGGTCGCGGAGAGCATCAAGACGATCCGCATCAGCAACAAGGCGGCTAACTCCTCCTTTGGCGAGGTACGGTTGACGAACAACACACTCGACATCCCCTGGGACTGGCACGGCTGGGCTGGCTCCTTCTATCCCTCGTCTTTGACCGAGAGCCTGGAGAAGGTACTCTGAGGATGCTGCGATGAAGGCGATCTACAAGGGTCTGGGCGGTGGGCTTGCTGCCTTCCAGACCAATGGTACGCTGCTATACGAGGGCTTCATCGGCCTGGTGCCACTGGCGACGATCCGTGGCAACGAGGTGTACGCTGGCCCCGGCTTCGGCCTGCCGCTAGCTACGGTGCGTGGCAACTTCGTCTACGAGGGCATCGCAGGCCCGGCTCGCTACCAGGTGATTGGCAATCAGGTCTTCGCCATACATGGCGGGCCACCGCTGCTGACTGGACCTGGCTGCACGCCGGTCGAGCTTGCTGCCGCCGCCGTGATGCTACGGTAGACACTAGCGTGCTGTGGTAGAATAGAGGTGCAGCCGCCTGGCTGTAGCCCCTTTTTGCTCGCTGGAGGGTGGGATTGACAGCTAAAGCACTAGTTGGCCTGATCATGGGGTCAAAATCGGACTGGGAGACGATGCAGCACGCCGCCAGCACGCTTGACGCGCTCAGCGTGCCGTTTGAGGTGCGCATCGTCTCTGCCCACCGCACGCCAGACCTGCTGTTTGAGTACGCTGGTACGGCAGAGCAGCGCGGACTAGAAGCGATCATCGCTGGGGCTGGCGGTGCCGCCCACCTACCAGGGATGTGCGCGGCCAAGACCAGCCTACCTGTCCTCGGCGTGCCAGTCGAGTCGCACGCGCTCAAGGGGTTGGACTCGTTGCTCGCTATCGTGCAGATGCCCGCTGGCATACCGGTCGCCACCCTCGCTATTGGCCGTGCTGGGGCGATCAACGCCGCGTTGTTGGCAACTGCCATTCTCGCCAACAAGTACCCGCAATTCAAAGCTGCCCTACAAGCCTACCGCCAGCAGCAGACCCAGGCTGTCCTTGACAACCCCGACCCGCGTGTGGTGCAATCGTGATCGTCGGTATCCTTGGTGCTGGGCAACTGGGGCGGATGCTTGCTCTGGCGGGCTACCCGCTCGGCCTACGCTTCCGCTGCTTCGACCCTATGCCTGACTCGCCCGCTGCTCAGGTGTGTGAGCAAATTGTGGGTAGCTATGACGACGAGGCAGCACTGGCTAAGTTCGCCACTGGGCTGGACGTGGTCACCTACGAGTTCGAGAACGTGCCGGTCGCTGCCGTCCGCCACCTGGCGCAGTTCGCCCCTGTCTACCCGCCGCCCGCCGCCCTGGAGGTGGCCCAGGATCGCTTGGCAGAGAAGTCGCTGTTCCGCAAACTAGGTATCCCTACCCCCAACTTCGCAGCGGTGAACGACCGTGCTGGGCTTGACGCTGCGCTCCATGAGGTCGGCTTGCCCGCCGTCCTCAAGACGCGGCGCGGCGGCTACGATGGTAAGGGGCAGGCGGTGCTACGTACCCCCGCCGACGTTGACATGGCCTGGCAACAACTTGGCGGTGAGCCGCTGATTTTGGAGCAGTTTGTCGCCTTCGAGCGCGAGCTGTCGGTCATTGCTGTGCGCGACCTTGTAGGCAACTTCCACAGCTACGGCCTGATTGAGAACAGCCATAAAGGCGGCATACTACGCCTCTCTGTCCCAGATGCTGCCTTGACTACGGCAGCAATGGACCAGATAGCCTTGCACTTCATCAGGTTGCTTATGCTACAGCTTAACTATGTCGGCGTGCTTGCTTTGGAGATGTTCGAGGTGGGTGGCGAACTATGGGCCAACGAGATCGCTCCCCGCGTCCACAACAGCGGCCATTGGACGATAGAGGGAGCAGAGACCAGCCAGTTCGAGAACCACCTGCGGGCAATCTGTGGCCTGCCGCTTGGCTATACCTACGCACGCGGCCACAGCGCGATGCTCAACCTGATCGGCGGCGTGCCAGACGTAGCGGCTGTACTAGCGGTAGAAGGCGCGCACCTCCACCTCTACGGCAAAGAGGCCCGACGCGGGCGCAAGCTGGGCCACATCACCTTGCGGGCGGACGATGAGGAGGAGCTAGGTGAAGGGCTGTGGCAGTTGCAGACGCTGGTTGATGCGGCGGCAGTCGGCTGATCGCAGTCCTTCCCGATCAGCCGCTGTTCACTTTAGTTCAGACTGGCCCAACCACCAATAATGCCACGTATTGTTCGCTGGATGTTCACTCCTCCGCCCTCACTCAATGTGGTACAATGCTGGCACAATGCAACCGAGAGCCGGTAGAGGAGAGCGCATGAAGATTGTACTGGACGCGATGGGTGGCGACAACGCCCCCAGCGAGATCGTGGCGGGCGCGGTGCAAGCAGCACGGCAACTCAACCTGACGGTGATCCTCGTCGGCAAAGAGGCTGTGATCAAGGCAGAGTTGGCGAAGCACAACACGGCAGGCCTCGATCTGCCCGTCGTCAACGCCGCCGACGCGATCCCGATGGATGAACACGACCCCGCCGCCACCGCCCGCGCCATGCAGAAGACCTCCTCGATGGGGGTGGGCATGAAGCTGGTCAAGGACGGTGAGGCCGATGCTTTTATCACCATGGGCAGCACCGGCGGCGCACTGGCAACCGCGCAGTTCGTTCTCGGTCGGGTGCCAGGCATCAAGCGTTCGCCACTTGGTGCGGTCTTTCCTACCAAAGTGGCGGCCAGCAAGGGCGTGTTCGTCACCGACATTGGCGCGAATGTAGAGGTGCAACCCTTCTGGCTGGTGCAGTTCGCCACCATGGGTGCTATCTACATGGAGCGCGTCTTTGGTGTGCAGAACCCCCGTGTTGGCATCCTCAGCAACGGTGAGGAGGAGGGTAAGGGCAGCGAACTGGTACGCCAAACCTACCCCCTGCTCAAAGCTAGTGGCCTCAACTTCATCGGCAATGTGGAGGGTAAAGACATCACGGCGGGCGTGTGCGACGTAGCCGTAACCGACGGCTTCACTGGCAACGTGCTGCTTAAGACGGCGGAGGGGGTGCAGGACTTGATCCAGACCACCCTGCGCGAAGCCCTGACTAGCAGCTTCATCGCCAAGATCGGCGCGCTACTGGTCAAGGACACCCTGCGGAAGTCGCTAGCCCGCCTCGACTACTCCGAGTCGGGGGCCGCCCCACTGCTGGGCATCAACGGTCTGGCCTTCGTTGGGCATGGGCGCAGCAAGGCGAAGGCTGTGGTCAGCGCAATTCGCACCGCCGCTGAAGCCGTACGTCAGGATGTACTGGGGGCAGTACGCGAGGCAGGCCAGCGGTTGACCAAGGACGACGACGCAGCATAGTAGTGGCTGCGGGCTAGCTCACCACTAACCCGCGCTGTGTCCGCCATTCCTCAACTGTCAGCCCATAGCGCAGTTCGTCGTGGTACTCACTGTTGGTCAGGGCTACGCGGCGGATGCGCCCCTCTTGCACGAAGCCAAGCGCAGCGAACAGGGCGATGGCGGGCTGGTTGAAGCTGTACACGCCAACCGTCACCTTCTGGTAGTGCAACTCCTCGAAGAAGTAGCGCAGCAGTATCTTGAGCGCATCGCGGGCGTAGCCCTTGCGCCGATGTGGTTCGTGGATGCTCAGGCCAAGCTCGAAGCAGCCCACCCGCCGATTGCAGAGGTGGCTATCAATCGAACCAACCTGCTGCCCACGCAGATCGGTGATCATCAGGAAGTATTCGTCGTTCTTTGGCTCTTTGACCGCCTGCTTCTCAACCCACTTGCGGATGGCCGCCTTTGAGCGGGGAAAGGGTATTTGAGACAGTGTCCGTGCTGCTTCGTTGTCTTGCTCACGCTCAAACAACCACCCCAAGTCCTCCGGCTCGACCGCCCGCAGGCGCACCATTTCACCCTGCCAGTACTTGCCCATTGCTTGTCCCTCCTTTGGCTTGATTGTACCATACAATTGCGGGTAGCGGTTCACCTCTTTGGCTGTAGAAACGCCAGGCAGAGAACAACCGCAGCCCGCGATGGTAGCGCAGGCTGCGGTTGTTTGAGGAAGGATGTCTTTGTTACTCCCCCTCCTTGGGGGGAGGGGTTAGGGGAGGGTGATCAAGCGAGTGCCTGCACCTGCTCAATCGGCTTCGCATGGCGGATTTCGTGGTTGGTCACAGCGACGATGGCAGCGAGGAACAAGCACGCGCTGAGGATGGCGACTGTCACCTCTACCCCAGCCTGCTCAAGCATTACCCCGCCGATGGCCGCGCCGAACGGCTGGCTGCCCCAGGCGATCAGCCGGATTGAACTGTTGACCCGCCCCTGCAACCGATCCGGGATCAGGGCCATGCGGTAGCTGAACTGGGTGATATTGTAGATTGGTGAGACCATGAACATCAGTGCGGCCACCACCCCAATCAGGATTGGGTGCGGTGCAAGCAGCAGCAACGGGAACATGATCGCCTGGACCCAGATGGTGCCGCCGATCACTTGCCCAAAGCGGAACCGTTTTTGGATGAATCCGCCGAGGACAGCTCCTACGATGCCACCGACCGAAGCCACACTGAAGATTAGGCCAATGCCACCCTCGTTTGCTCCCAGTCGCTTCGCAAGGAGGATGATGATCAGCCCGTTGCTAGCATTGACAAAGTTGCTGCCGCCAGTCAGGAACGCTATCGTACGGATTAGTGCGTGTGACCAAAGCCACGCCAGCCCCTCCTTAATCTCTGTGCTGAGGTTGCGCTGCTCCCCCGCCTTGCGCTCCTCCTGAAAGCGGGTGCGGATCAGCGACAGGCCGATGACCGAGGCCGAGTAACTGATAGCGTCGAAGATGAAGGGGAAGACGCGGCTGACCGATTGGTAGAAGAAGCCGCCAACTGCGGGGCTGATCAACCCTACTATGCCGAACGCCGCCTCGTTCTGGGCCGTGGCTGCCGGGAGTTGCCGCTTGTCCACCACACGCGGGAGGGCGGCAGTTTCAGCGATGTTGAAGAAGACGAAGCACGAGCCTTCGATGAAGCTATTGACATATAGCTGCCAGACGGTCAGCCCATTGAAGTACAGCGCAAGCGGGATCGTGGCGATGTTAATGGCCCGCACCGTGTCGCAGATGATCATCACCCGCTTGCGATCCCAGCGATCCATTAGCGCACCAACAGGGAGGCTGAAGATCACGTAAGGGACAAAGAACAGTGCGCCTGCAAAGCCTGCTGCCGCTGGTGAGTTGGTGATCGCCAGGATCAGCAGCGGCAGGACGAAGCCGCTCATGCCGCTGCCCAACGTCGAGATCACCTGGCCCGACCAGAGCAGCATATAGTCGCGGTTGAAGAACAGCGAGCGCAGCGGCGGCCCACTCTCCTCCTTCGCCAGTTCGATTGCATCGCCCAGCCTGGCCGCGTTGCCGACCTCGACTGGGCTTGGCAAGGGGCCAGCCTGTAGCTCGTCCTCCAAATCCGCGACCCCGATGCTGCTTGGTCGCTTCTTCAACTCAGCCACAGCAAGCCTCCTCTGCTTAGAGCAATGTCTAACACATTATATACCGCCAGCCGCTTGTCCGCCTCATCCTCCAGACCGATCTTTACTCCACTTGCTCCCCCTCTGCCAGCCCTGGCTCAAGCAGGCTGGGGCGGTTGGTGCGGTAGATGCCCGCGACGAAACCGTACTCCCTGTGACCCTGGCCCGGCTTGTTGCGTTGCTCGAACTCTTGCATCAGTGCCTGAAGTCGTGCGACGAACTCCACCGCTTCCTCCAGCGGGATGCGAGCGTGGTGGATGCCCATCGTACCGTCCTGCTTGCTGGGGTTGCCCTCATCAGGGTCAATCTCATTGAGAGCCTGTTGCAAGATGATCGCATTGCCAGTCTTGGGCTGCACTTCTGACGAATCTAGCTCAAACATCCGGGCGGTTGCACCATAATACTTCTCGGTGATTGCCCTCACCTGTCGCGTCCAGACGACCTTGATCAGCCCTGCTGCTAGCAACACCTTGAGATGGTGGTTGATCGTCCCCTTTGGCTGGCCGAGAACTTCGGCGATCTGGCTGGTTGTCGCCGCTTGCTCCCTGACCAGGCCAATAATCCGCTGGCGGGTTGCATCACCAATGGCTTTGAACTGCTCTGGGCTGCGGAGCGGAAGCAGCTCATCCCGTTCGTAGTCCGTTAGTGTGGAACGTTCGGGGTTGTTGATATGGTCTGTCATATATATATTATATGGCATTTCCAGACCATAGTCAAGTGGCTGCTGTTCCTCAACCAAGATTGGTCAGGCGTGGCGACTTCTGGTGGTAGGCAGCAAGCTGCTGGTCAATGCGCTGCTCGTGGGCAACGCGGGCAAGATGACTGGCCCGCTTCTCTGCTACGGTCGGTTGCGGGTCGTCGCCTGCGTGCCAAAGGCGCAAGCCCAACTGGAACTCAAGCCGCAAGCGGCGGCTGAAGGGGATGCTGATCTGCTTGACCATCTTGTTGTCTCCTTTCACTAACCTCACCTTGTTCGCCCCGCTAGTGGGGAGGGGAGCCGGGAGTTTCCCAGCCCACCTGCCCCACTCTGCGTGGCTAGGGGTCAACGCTCCAACTGGCTGAGCAGGCGCAGGGCTTCGTCTACGCTGATCTGCTTGTTCTCGACCGCCTGGAGGATGCTGGCCCTACTCTGTTCGCGGCTCTGACTGCCTGGCTCACTACTGCGCTGCTGCTCACGGTGACGGCGTTCCTGCTCACGGCTAGCCCGCTCCTGCTCACGGCTGGCGCGCTCCTGCTCGTGGGTCTGGCGGCGCAACTCATGTTCCTGCTGGCGAGCCTCACGTTCTTGCTGGCGGGCCTGCCGCTCGTCAGCACGTACCACAGTGTCTGCCTCGTCCGCACGCAGCGGGCGGGTGAAGTCCTGTTCGCTGATCTGCTGGCCGCTGGTGGTGGGGGTAGGCTGTGGCTTGCTGTCGCCCCGCTCGATGTTGAGGTCGCCACTGATCGTGCGGACGCGCAGGCGGGTTGCGCCCTGGCTGGCAGTGGTCGGGTCGCCGATCAGGAACTCCCAGCGGTTGCGACGGCGACGCTTGCCACCCTCTGTGCCTGGCCCACGTCGCCCGCCTGGGTACTCCCAGCGGAACCCAGGGACATCTACTTTGAGAGTGAAGTCATCGCTAGCCTCGTCATCATCGTCATCCTCCTTGCGCCCGCGTGGGTCAACCTGCTGGTAGGGCAGGTCGCACTCGAAGTCACCGCTGATCGTGCGACCAGACATGGCGGCTGCAAACTCGCGCTGCACCTTCAGTTCAATGTCACCGCTCACGCTACGCATCTCGTACTTGCCAGGGTGGAGGAAGGCTTCGATCTCTGCATCACCGCTGGTAGTGCCGATGTAGAGGCCAGTCAGATTGCCGCGCCGCAGTTGCAGGTCGCCGCTGGTACTCTTGAGGCCAAGCTGTCCACTGATCCCCTCGATCTCGACATCACCAGTGATCGTCTGCACCACGACGTTGCCGCTGATCCGTTCGGCTTCGATCTCGCCGCTAGCAGTGCCGAGATAGATTGCACCCTCGACCCCCTCTACCGAAATCTCGCCGCTCTGGGTGCTGAGATAGAGATCGCAGTTGCGCGGCACCGTCGCCTCAAAGTCGGCATGAAACCAGTTGCCCCCTATCTGCGTCACCGACTCGACGAGGTTGGCGATGTTGTCAAAGAAGTTCCCCCGCGTCATCTCGAAGGCTTCGCGGGCGCGGCGCACCTGCTTCTTCATGCGCTGGAGCGGCTCGACCTTGACCGTGAAATCACCGTCGGGGTTGTAACTAACCTCGGCCACATCGGTCAGGTCTGCGTTGCGGTCGTCATCTACTGCTCGCACGCTGATGAAGTCCTGGTCGGCCCCGCGCACCTTGATGTTGCCACTGAAGTTGCTGATGCTCAGGCGCGGGGTGCGCGTGAGGCTGCCAGTTTGGAACTGGCGGCTACCGCGTGGGCCAGGTTCGCCGACCTGCTCCTGGTGCCTGTCCTTCAGCGACTCGCTCATCGGTGGCAGCGGTGGCACGGGCCTGATTGGTGAGACCGGTGGGATGGGCGACACTGGTGGGATGGGCGGCATCGGCGGTATCGCGCCCATTGGGGGCATTGGCGGCAGCGGGGGCATTGGCGGCATTGGCTGGGTCATGTTGGACGGGTCGAACTTGGCCTTCTCCTGGGGTTGCTCGTCCTGATTCTGCTCGTTGTTCTGGTTTTCCACTGGGCTGTTCCTTTCTGTGGTTGGCTTGTAGGTTCGGTTGTGGGTTATTTGCCGCTATTCGCTCGTCACTCATTGCCCTCCAAGAGGCGGAGAGCATCCTTTGCGCTCAGTTCGCCCTTGTTGAGCCGCGTCAGTACTTCCCGTCGCCGCTCGTCGTTGCTGACAGGGCTGCGGCTGCTGTCATCGCTACCAGGGTCGCCACCGAGAGCCGCCACCACCTCGTTGAGGCGGGCCACGACGGTGGGGTAGGAGATATCCAGGGCCACTTCCACATCCTTAATCTTGCCCTTGCAGCGGACAAAGGTCTCGATGAAGCTCCACTGCTGGGGATTGAGGTTGGTGAAGCTACCCCGTGTGAAGTGGCTCTCAATCGTGGTCTCACAGTCGTTGCAGTTGATGCGTGCAATCTCGTAGTCGCCACCGCAGACTGGGCAGCTTGCTGGTAGCGGGTTCTGCTTGCTTTTCGCCAATGCCTTAACTCCTCTCAGGTGTCATTTGATTATCTCGATGTGCCTATCATAGCACACCACCTTAACTTTGTCAATACCTAGCTTAAGAAAATCAATGGCAATTTTGAAGATTGGACCGAATGTGGTCAGCAAGGGAGGTTTTAGGAGAGAAGGTGCTTGGTGGGGTTTAGGCACAGACGACAAAAAGCACTGGCCGGTTAAACCGATCAGTGCCTGGTACTACTATGGGGTGGGTTGTACTGGACTCGAACCAGTGACCTCCACGATGTCAACGTGGCGCTCTAACCAGCTGAGCTAACAGCCCATGTCTGTGGCGATATTATAACCATAAACCGCCCTGCTTGTCAAGCAGTTGGCTGCTTACCCTCGGCTTTCTGCTCTGCCTCAGTCTTCTGCTCGGCTAGCCACTGCTTGCTGGTGTTGGTGATCAGGCTGCGCGACCTGCCGATCATGGCTCGAATGCTCATGATGTAGCGGTTGCGCTCGTAGGGATCGCCGCTGGCATTGGCAGCCAGGCGCAGGAGGGCGGCCTCGGCAGTATCGGCATAGCTGAGGATGCTGAGGGCAGTGAAGCCGTTCGCCAGCCGCCCGCGCACCCCTTGCTCCACTGGCGCAAGGAAGATGTCTGGATCGTTCTGGCGCAGGCTCTCGGCCAGGCCGCCCAGGTAGTGGATCGTGCGTTCGCGGATCGCCGCTACCTCGTCGCCGTCGTACAGCCCCCCAATGCTGGCGTGGGCCTCCACCGCGATATCCTGGGCCAACCCCTCTAGCGCATCGCTGATCAATTCAGCCAGCTTCTGTTCGGCAAGCATGATGTTACTTCCTAATGCTATGCTAGCTACCAGTCAGCCCACTTTCAGCGACTGGCTTACCGCTCTTTGTTCCAGTGGGGATAGTTGTGTTATTATAAGCCAACTATTCAGGGAAAGCAAGGGGGGTAGGCTGATGGCAAAGAAGGGGTCAGTGCATTTCGATCTGCTAGAGTTGTTCAAGGGGGAGACCTGCCCAGTCTGTCGCCTAGCCAGCCGCCACGTTGCCCGCTATCTAGACACGATCTCCTACGAGGCGGTCAATGACATTCAGACCCGCGACAAGCTGCGCGCTGCTCTGGGCTTCTGCCCCACCCACGCCTGGCACTGGCTTAACCTGCACAACGCTCTCGGCACTGCGATCATCTACAAGGACGTGTTGACCGAACTGATCCGCCGCTTGGACAGCCTCAGCCCGCCAAAGGTCGGCGGCTTCTTCGCCGCACGGGGCCGCAAGAACGAGCCGGACATTGGTCTCTCGCCCAGTGGCCCTTGCCCCGCCTGTGAGGTGCGCGACGAGTCTTTTGAGCGTAGCCTGGACACCTTCACTAGCCTGCTGGGTGACAGCGAGTTCGTCGAGGGGTACCAGAAAAGTCGGGCTGGTCTCTGCCTCAGCCACCTGCGCGCCGTCCTCAGCCACAGCCACGAGCCGCAGTTCAGCCGCCTGGTAGCGATTGAGAAGGCGCGCTTGGAGTTCACCGTCGGCCAATTGGACGAACTAATCCGCAAGTACGACTACCGCTTCCGCGAGGAGGCGGTGGGCGACGAGGCTGGCGCACCAACCCGCGCCGTCAAGCGGCTGGCGGGCATGGAGAAGCTGTTAGCTCCTGCCACTCCGCTGGCAAAAGCAGATTGGGCGCAACGAATCAGCCGCGGCTGCGTATTATAAAGGGAGTTATGCTATAATAGGCCCGCAGGCGGCATGGCCTGCCCCCAGCTTTAGCCGCTCGTTTGGAGGAGAACAACCGATGCCCCTGCGCCTGCGCCCCATCCTTAGCCACCTCGCCCTCCTGCTGGTCGTTGCTGCCTACCTTCTCAGCTTCGCTAGCTCTAGCTATGCCCAGACCAACACCGAGGTCAACGCCGACGTAGTGCGTGGCTTGACCAACGGCAACGCCTACGTCTCGCCCGGTAGTGCCGCCCTGATCAAGGATAGCAGCAACCCTCTGGGCGATCTGCAAAAGATCAGCAGCGACCTCAAGGGCAAGGGTTACACCGTCAAGATCGCCATCCTGGACAGTGCCAGTAACATCAGTGGCGGTAAATACAAAGACGCTACTACCTACGCTGACTATTTGCAGAGCTACATGGGGCTGGGCAAAGAGCCAGTGATCGTCCTCGACACGCGGGTGAGCCGCGTAGCCGTGCGCTCCAACAAGCTTAGTATCGATGAAGCCCAGCAGATCACTGATGCAGCCCGCGCCACGATCAGCGCACAGGGCTACATGGCTGGAGTGCGGAAGATCGCCAATGACACGGTGCAGAAGCTCAACGACAAGGACAGCAGCAGCCGCAACACCACGGTTGTGATCATCATCGTGGTGATCGCCGCGATCTTGCTCGCTGCCTTCCTGACCATTGGCAACCTCAACCGCAAGTGGGCTGACCGCCAAGCAAAGGCGCGTAGCCTCAGCCAGCAGCTAACCACCCAGGTGCTGGACATCAGCGACAAGATCAGTTTCCTGCGGGTACAGAGTGCCAGCCTTGGTGAACAGGCCCAACAGTCGCTCAACGCGGGCAACCAGTCGCTCTCTACCGCCAACCAGCAACTCAGTACCCTCAAGTCGCCTGGCTTCCTGCCCCTTGCCTTCCAGTACGGCAACCTTGATCACCAACTTAGTGACGTGGAGAACCTGTTGGAGGACGCGAACAGCAACATCGGCAATGCCCAGCGCATCCTGGACGCGAACTGGTCGAGCGACACTAGCAAAGGGGAGACGGCGCGTGCGCGTAACCTCTAGCCAGTCAGCCACCCTGCGCCTGCTAGCCCTGCTGCTGCTAGCTGTGATGCTGCTCGCTGGGCAACCGGCGGCGGCAACCAGCGACGTGCAGGTGATCAACAAGGGCAACCCCTTGAGCAGCGACGAGGTGAGCCGCATCACCGCCGCCGCCCAGCGATTGCCAATCCCGGTGATCGTCTATGTCAGCAACGACTTCAGCGGGGCGAAGGTAGACTTCAGTCGCATCATCGCCAAGTATGTGACCCAGAACAACGTGGTGGTCGGCATCAACCTGCTCAAGCGCAGCGACAGCGAGAACTACCGCTATCGGCTAGTAGGGGCTGGGCCAAAGAGCGGCCTCAGTACGACCGAGATTAACGCAGCCCAGGACGCAGGGGATCGCTACCTGCGGGCTAGCGGTGGCCCCCAGGCAAGCGACGCGGTGCTAGCCATCCTCACCTCTGTTGGCGGTTCACTCAGCGGCGGCGGTGGCGTGACCAACCCCGATACGGTAGACAACACTACAGCACCCGCGCCCAGTGGTGGCGGCCTCAACTGGGGCTTGATTATAACAGTACTGCTGGTGGCGGCTCTCTTGTTCTTCCTTGTTCGCTGGCTAATCGCTCGGCGGCAGACCAGGGTACAGGCAGAGCAGGGTGCGGGCTATTCTGCTCAGGGCAAGGATGTAGACGAGGAGCAGCGGCGGCGCAGAGGCGACGGCTACGATCCCTCCTACGGCGGCGGTGGGGTCGGCCCCTTCATCTGGCTAGGCGGTCCCAGCTATGGTGGCGGCAGCTATGGTGGCGATGGTGGCGGCAACTACAGCGGTGGCACGACCATAACTCCGCCTGCCAACGTTGGTGGCAGCAGCTTCGATGCACCCGGCGGCAATGGCGGCGATGTGATGGCTGGAGTTCTCCAGGGGGGGCGCAGCGATGGTGGTAGCGACAGCAGGGGCGGCAGCAGCTTCGACGCACCCTCTGGCAGTGGCGGCAATGCGCTATCGGGCAACATCAGCAGCGCAGGTACCTTCGCTGGCATCGCTGGGGCCAGTGCAGCCAGCGGCGGCAGCAGCTTTGACGCGGCCAGCGTCGCTGGGGGTGCAGCCAGTAGCGTAGGTGGCGCAGCCGCAGGTCAGGCAGCGGGCGCAATCGCCGAGGTTGCGATCAACATCCTGGGCGGCATCGTCGGTGCGATCTTCTCTAGCGGCAGCAGCGGCAGCGGCCCGGACTTCTAGACGCACGGAGGTAGCAAATGCAGTCTCACCTTCCCCGCTCCCGAACCTTGCCACCTCAGCCCGCAGTGGGTTGGACTTCGGCCAGTTCTTCATCTACAGTGCGTTGGGCGCAATGGTGATCATACTCGCCATCCTGGTCTTCCTTAGCTTGGGCCGCAACAGCAGGCGGCGGAGAACCCAGCCACCGACCGCGACAGTGATAGCCGCAATTAGCGCGCAAAGAGGAGAGCAACAATGCAGAAGTTTAGACGAATGCGCTTGGCCGCCAGCCTGCTCAGTGTGGTCTTGTTCCTTGCCGTGCTGGTCGCCCCTGCCCTCGCCAGCAACGCCAACTTGCAGGATACTGGCAAGCTGTTCGAGAGCGCGCAGAGCAGCAGCCTGCAACGCTTTGCCAATGCGATGAGTGTGCCGGTCACGATCTACACCCAAACCGACTGGCAGGGGTCGAAGCAGGCGTTCACCGACTTCGCCAACAACCTGCTCCAGAACCGCACTGGAGTGGCGATTGCAATCACTACCAGCCCCGGCCCGCGCTATCGGGTTGTTGTGCAGCGCAGCAGCAACTTGAGCAGCAACGATCTCTCCAATGCGACCTCGGCAGGCGACGACTTCCTGCGCGTCAACCAGTACGCTGGGGCGGTCTACAAGATGCTCTACTCGCTCGACGAGTCGCTCGGTGGGCAGGCGGCTCGCAGCCTCAACGCTGGCCCTGGCCCCAGCATCCCTGGTGGAGTCTACGAGAACCCCGGTGGTAGCACCAGCACTGGCAGCGGTAGCGGCGGCAGCATCGGCAGCACTGGCAGCAGCGGTAGCAGTAGCGGCCCCGTGACTACTACCTCAGGCGGCGGCGGCTTCGACTTCACCTTCTGCCTCTGTGGTATCCTGATCCTGATCGTTGGCATCGCTATCTTCAGCAGTGTGTTCCGCAACAACCGGCGTGTACAGCAGCGGTCGAGCAACTGGGGCGGTTATGGCGGCGGTGGCGGTGGCTTCTTCGGCGGTGGCGGCGGTGGCGGCTTCTTCGGCGGCGGCCCCCCAATTATTATCAACAACAGCGGCAACAACTACGGTGGTAACAACCAGGGCGGTAGCAACCAGGGCGGTCAGTCCAACCAGCGTGGCCCCGACGACATCACCGGCGACATCTTTGGCAACCGAGGTGGCGGCAACCGCGGTGGTGGCGGCGTTGACCTTGGTAGTATCTTCGGCGGCAGCGGTGACAGCGGCAGCGGCGGCTTTAGCGGTGGCAGCAGCTTCGACGCACCTTCTGGCGGTGGTAGCAGCAGCGGTGGCAGCAGCAGCGGTGGCAGCAGCAGCGGTAGTAGCGGTGGTGGCAACGACTTCTAACCGTAACCAGTAGCTCCCTCGCTCGTCTCATTAGTAGAGCAGACGCTTCGGAGCGATAGCTGTGGGGCGGGCAGCTTGCGCCCCCTGGTGTGGCAAGATGGAGAGCGTATGGCCGCTGTGACCCCAACCAACGCTGTATCCCGGCTCACGCGCAGGCGCAAGTGGCTGCGGCGGTTGTTGGTTGCTGGGGGTGGTTCGCTGCTGCTGCTGCTAGTTGGTGGCCTCGCTGCTTACTGGTACGTCGCCCGCGACCTTCCTTCGGTGGAGACGCTCGACCAGCCGCCCGCGCAAAGTACACGCATCTACGACCGTGATGGCCGCCTGCTCTACCAGATCGGGGCCGAGGGCCGCCAGCGCGTGGTCATCCCCTTCGCCCAGATGCCCGCCAACCTGCGCCACGCCACTATTGCTGCCGAGGATGCCGACTTCTACAACAACCCCGGCTACGATGCAGGCGCACTAGTCCGCGCCCTCTGGCAGAACCTCAGCAGTGGCGAAGTGGTCTCTGGCGGCTCGACTATTACCCAGCAGCTAGCTCGCACCGCTCTGCTGACCGACCAGGAGCGGGTTGAGCGCAGCTATTATCGCAAAGCCCGCGAAGTGGTACTCGCTGCCCGCATCACCAGCCGCTACAGCAAAGACGAAATCCTCGCCCTCTATCTAAACCACGTCTACTATGGCAATCTTGCCTACGGAGTGGAGGCGGCAGCACGGGCCTACTTTGGCAAGAGTGTGGGCGATCTCGACCTTGCTGAAGCCGCCCTGCTGGCCGGTCTACCGCAGTCGCCCACTACCTACAACCCGCTGACCAACCCCTCGGCGGCACGGGCGCGCCAGAAGATCGTCCTCAATCTGATGGTCAAGCGCGGCTACCTCAACCAGGTGCAGGCTGACGCTGCCGCCACCGAGGGTATTGGCTACGTCAGCAACCGCTATCCAATCCAGGCTCCGCACTTCGTCATGTACGTGCGCGACCTGTTGGTAGCCCAGTATGGCCGGGAGATGGTAGAGCAGGGTGGCCTCAAGGTCTATACTACCCTCAGCCTGCCGCTACAAGAGCAGACCCAGGCAATAGTGCAGGCCCACCTTGCTACTCTGCGCGATAAGCACGTGACCAACGCGGCGGTGGTGGTGACCGAGCCAGCCAGCGGCCAGATACTGGCTATGCTTGGCAGTGCCGACTACTTCGACAAGGCGATTGACGGCGAGGTGAACGTCGCCCTTGCCCCACGCCAGCCAGGGAGTAGTATCAAGCCGCTGATCTACGCCGCCGCCCTGATTAACGGCCTCACCCCCGCTACCTTGCTGCCCGATATCAAGACGACTTACGCCGACAAGGATGGTTCGCTCTATATGCCGCGCAACTACGATGGTCAGTGGCATGGGCCGGTGATCCTGCGCAAGGCTCTGGCGAACTCCTACAACGTTGCTTCGGTCGCCTTGCTCGACAAGGTGGGGGTGAAGGAGGCCGCCAGTGTCGCCCGCGACCTCGGCTTGACCACTCTCGACGCGGACAAGCTGGGCCTCAGCCTCACCCTCGGCGGCGGCGAAGTGCGGCTGCTCGACATGGTGGCCGCCTACGCTGTTCTGCGTAACGGCGGCAACTACTTGGCCCCGGTCGCCATCCTGCGAGTGGAGGGGGCGGACGGCAAGCTGCTGGCCGAGTTCAAGGGGGCGACCCCCCGCCCTGTGCTAGGGCCGAACGGCCCACAGGCTAGCTACCAGCTAACCAGCATCCTCAGCGACGACGCGGCTCGCATCCCAGCCTTTGGCCGCGACAGCATCCTCAGCCTCGGTCGCCGCCCGGCTGCCGTCAAAACTGGTACTACTACCGACTATCACGACAATTGGACGCTGGGCTACACCACTGATTACGTGGTCGGGGTATGGGCGGGCAACAGTGATAACAGCGCGATGCGTGACAGCAGCGGCGTGACTGGGGCTGCCCCGATCTGGCACGAGGTAATCGTGGCCGCCAGCAAGAACCAGCCGATCAGCCAGTTTGTGCCGCCACCCGGCCTGCGCCGCATCGAACTCTGCACCCTCTCTGGCCTGCTGCCCACCCGCTACTGCACCGAGCGGGTCAGCGAGTGGTTCATCGCGGGTAGTGAACCGCACCTGACCGACAACTTCTACCAGGGGTTGAAGATCGATCGGCGCAACGGCTTGCGGGCCACCAGCCAGACCCCACCCACCGAAGTGGTGGAGAAAATATTCATCCGGTTGCCGCCAGAGTACAACGATTGGGCGCAGGAGCAGGGTTGGGCGCGACCGCCAACCGCCTCCTCACCGCTCGGCACTGTTGCTGGCGCAGGCAATGCCGACAGCACGGCAGTGATCACCAACCCGCAGGAGGGTCAGTACGTTGGTGGGCTGGTGGTGGTCAAGGGGCTACTACCAGCGGGGGCGACCGACGCTGGCCTCTACGTTGGGCGAGCAGGGGCGGAGGAAGTCAGCGACCCCCTCCCCCTAGCCAGCACTGCCGAGCAG
>Ga0209724_1001082_pt1 | contig 25337 bp, 20 predicted proteins | sample grotaG_FD_184143 | JGI IMG/M metagenome (GOLD analysis project Ga0209724, IMG submission 184143) | Glacier valley bacterial and archeal communities from Borup Fiord, Nunavut, Canada, to study Microbial Dark Matter (Phase II) -... | ecosystem: Environmental > Aquatic > Freshwater > Ice > Glacier ...
CCGGAGCCGTGGCCGCGATCGCAGAGCACGGCCTCGTCGAAGCCGGTCTCGCCGGCCTCGAAGTCGCCGACACGCGCGGGGCGCTGGGCGAGCTCGCGACCGCATGGCGTCGCAGCTTCGATGATCTGCCGCTCGTGGCCGTGACCGGCAGCAACGGCAAGACCACGGTCACGCAGATGATCGCGGCCATCTTTCGCGCCTGGCAGGGCGAGGCGGCGTTCTCGACCGAAGGCAACTTCAACAACGACATCGGCGTGCCGCTCACGCTGCTGCGGCTGCGCCGCGGTGCGCATCGTGTTGCCGTGGTCGAGCTCGGCATGAACCACCCCGGCGAGATCGCGCGGCTGGCTGCGATGGCGTCGCCGACCGTGGCACTGGTCAACAACGCGCAGCGCGAACACCTCGAGTTCATGGCGAGCGTGGAAGCGGTCGCGCGCGAGAACGGCGCCGCGATCGAAGCGCTCGGTACCGCCGGTACGGCCGTGTTCCCGGCCGACGACGCCCATGCCGCGGTATGGCGCACGCTCGCCGGCGCCCGCCGCACCATCACGTTCGCGCTCGACGCACACGCCGATGTCACCACCTCGGCCGAATGGCACGGCCATCACTGGACCCTTGCGCTTCACACGCCGGCAGGCAGCGCCGAAGCCACGCTGCGCATGCCCGGGCTGCACAACGTTCACAACGCATTGGCCGCCACCGCCTCGGCGCTGGCGGCAGGCGCGCCGCTCGACGCCGTCGTGCACGGCCTGTCGTCGTTCGCCGCCGTGCGCGGTCGCTCGCAGTCCAGGCAGATCGAGCGCGACGGCGCGGCCCGCACGCTGGTCGACGACAGCTACAACGCCAACCCCGATTCCGTGCGCGCCGCCATCGACGTGCTCGCCTCCTTGCCGGCTCCGCGCTGGCTCGTGCTCGGCGACATGGGCGAAGTCGGCGACCAGGGCCCGGCTTTCCATCGCGAGGTCGGCGCGTATGCCAAGCAGCGCGGCATCGACGTGCTGTGGGCGGCCGGTGCCGAGTCGAACAACACCGCTGCACCGTTCGCCGGCGCACGTGCTTTCGCCGACACGCCTGCGCTGATCGCCGCATTGAATGAGGCGCCGCCGTTCGCCTCCGTGCTCGTCAAGGGCTCGCGCTTCATGGGCATGGAACGCGTCGTCGCCGCGCTGAGCGGCCACGCCGCGGGAGATGCGCATGCTGCTTGACCGCGCCAAGGATCGGAGGCGACATGCTGCTTAGCCTGGCGCAATGGCTGCAGACGCAATCGCCGGAATTCGGCTTCATGCGCGTCTTCCAGTACATCACCTTTCGCGCGGTGATGGCTGCCATGACGTCGCTGCTGATCGGCCTGGCGTTCGGGCCGATGGTGATCCGCCGCCTCACGGCACTCAAGATCGGCCAGCCGATCCGCTCCTACGGCATCGAGGCGCACCATGCCAAGAGCGGCACGCCCACGATGGGCGGCGTGCTGATCCTGCTCGGCATCGGCATCTCGACGCTGCTGTGGTTCGACTGGTCGAACCGCTTCGTCTGGATCGTGATGGTGGTGACGATCGGCTTCGGCGCCATCGGCTGGGCCGACGATTGGCGCAAGGTCGTGCACAAGAACCCCGAGGGCATGAAGTCGGGCGAGAAGTATTTTTGGCAGTCGGTGATCGGCATCGTCGCCGCGCTCTATCTCGCCTTCTCGGTGAGCGAGACCTCGAACCTGCGCGTGCTCGAGCTGTTTCTGCGCTGGGTGCAGAGCGGCTTCTCGAACGACCTGCCGCCGAAGGCCGACCTGATCGTGCCGTTCTTCAAGTCGGTGAGCTACCCGCTCGGCGTCTTCGGCTTCATCGCGCTCACCTACTTCGTGATCGTGGGCGCGAGCAACGCCGTCAACCTCACCGACGGGCTCGACGGCCTGGCCATCATGCCGGTGGTGATGGTGGGATCGGCTCTCGGTGTCTTCGCCTACATCATCGGCCGACCCGACTACGCACGCTACCTGCTGTTTCCGTACATCCCCGGCACCGGCGAGCTGCTCATCTTCTGCGCTGCACTGGCCGGCGCAGGCCTGGCCTTTCTCTGGTTCAACACCCACCCGGCCCAGGTGTTCATGGGCGACGTGGGCGCGCTCGCGCTGGGCGGCGCGCTCGGCACCATCGCGGTGATCGTGCGGCAGGAAATCGTGCTCGGCATCATGGGCGGCGTGTTCGTCGCCGAGGCGCTCTCGGTGATGGCGCAGGTGGCCTGGTTCAAGTACACGAAGAGGAAATACGGCGAAGGGCGGCGCTTCTTTCGCATGGCGCCGCTGCACCATCACTTCGAGAAGATCGGCTGGAAAGAGACGCAGGTGGTCGTGCGTTTCTGGATCGTGACGATGCTGCTGTGCCTCATCGGGCTGGCGAGCCTGAAGCTGCGGTAGGCATGACAGCCCCTCGTCCAACGAGTACGTCGGCCGGTCCCCCGGGGGGACCCGGGCCGGCTTGGGAGCGGCCCGGCGCTCGGACCGGCGCAGAGGCCGCACTCGTCCTCGGTCTCGGCGATTCCGGCCTCGCGATGGCGCGCTGGCTCGCGCGCTCGGGCGAGGCCGTGCGTGTGTGGGACTCCCGCGTGGAGCCGCCACAGGCCGCCGCGCTGGCCGAGCATGTGCCCACGGCGCTCGTGCTCTCCGCGCCGCTCGACGAAGCCGCTCTGGCCGGCATCACGCGCGTGCTGAAGAGCCCCGGGCTCTCGCCGGCCGACGATCGCATCGCCGCGTTGCTCGCCGCTGCGCATGCCGCGAACATCCCGGTGCAAGGCGAGCTCGACCTCTTCGTCGAAGCGCTCGACACGTTGCGCCGCGAGCACGACTACGCGCCGAAGATCGTCGCCATCACCGGCACCAACGGCAAGACCACGACGACGGCGATGACCGCGCTGCTGATCGAGGCCAGCGGCAAGCGTGTGGCGGCGGCCGGCAACATCGGCCCGACGATGCTGCAGACGCTGGCCGATGCCATCGACGACGGCTCGACCATCGCCTTGCGCGAACGCCTGCCCGACGTCTGGGTGCTCGAACTCTCGAGCTTCCAGCTCGCAGGCTGCACCTCTTTCGAGCCCGATGCGGCGACGGTGCTCAACCTCACCGAAGACCACCTCGACTGGCACGGCTCGCTTGCGGCCTACGGCGAGGCCAAGGCGCACGTGTTCGGCAGTTGCGCCGTGATCGTCTTCAACCGCGACGACGCCGCTTCCGCCGCGCTCGTGCCCGCGCCGCAGAGCGTTCCGGTCAAGAAGGGCCGCGCGCCGAAGTGGATCGCGCGGCAGACCGTGTCGTTCGGTGCCCATGCGCCGCAGCGCCCGGGCGACTTCGGCATCGCGACCGTCAACGGCATGGCCTGGCTGGCCCGCGCCCGAGACGACGGCGAAGACCGCGACCCCGATGCAGCACCGGCCCTGCAACTGCTGATGCCGGCCGACGCTTTGCGCGTGCGCGGCCGCCACAACGCCTTGAACGCTCTCGCCGCGCTCGGCCTCGCCGGCGCCATCGGCTGCCCGCTCGCCGCCATGCTGCACGCGCTGCGTGAATACCGCGGCGAGCCGCATCGCGTGGAACACGTCGCCAGCGTGAACGGCGTCGACGCGTTCGACGACAGCAAGGGCACGAACGTGGGCGCCACTGTCGCCGCCCTCGATGGACTTGGCGCTGAGCGCGCCCCCGCGAAGCTCGTCGTCATCCTTGGTGGCGACGGCAAGGGGCAGGACTTCGCACCATTGGCCGAGCCGCTGCGCCGACATGCGCGCGCCGTGATCACGATCGGCCGCGACGCCGAGAAGATCGAAGTCGCCATCGAATCGGCCGGCATCTCATTCGAGCGCGCCGCATCGCTCGAAGCGGCCGTCGAGCTTGCCTTCGAGCGTGCGCAAGGCGGCGACGCCGTGCTGCTCAGCCCGGCCTGCGCGAGCCTCGACATGTTTCGCAACTACAGGCACCGCGCAGAGGTCTTCGTGGCCGCGGTTCAGGCCCATGCCGATGCGCAAACCAGCGGAGCCATTGCATGAGCCCGACGTTCGTCGGCGTGTTCCAGGCCTGGCGCGAGCGCTTCGCACCGGCCGAGCGCCCGCCGCTGCGCGTGCCTGCGGCGAAGACGCCGGCCGCACGCGGCAAGCGCGCCGTGGCCGAGGCCATTCCCGTGCGCGAGTGGATCAGCGTCGACCACGGCCAGCCGGCGCGGCTGCTCGGTTTCGACCGCACCCTGGTGTGCGTGATCGTCGCGCTGCTCGCGCTCGGGCTGGTGATGGTCTACAGCGCGTCGGTAGCGATGCCCGACAACCCCAAGTTCGCGCGCTACACGCCCACGTACTTCCTCGGCCGCCACGTGATGTTCGTCGGCATCTCGGTGCTGGCCGCGCTCATCACCGTGCAGGTGCCGGTCTCGGTGTGGGAGAAGCTTTCGCCCTGGATCTTCGTGGCTTCGCTGCTGCTGCTCGTGCTGGTGCTGTTGCCCTTCGTGGGCAAAGGCGTGAACGGCGCACGGCGCTGGATCCCGCTGGGCCTGATGAGCTTCCAGCCTTCCGAGCTCACCAAGCTGGCGATCGCGATGTATGCGGCCGGCTACATGGTGCGGCGCATGGATGTGAAGGAGAACTTCTTCCGCGCCGTGATGCCGATGGCCGTCGCCATCGCCGTGGTGGGCCTGCTGCTGCTGGCCGAGCCCGACATGGGTGCCTTCCTCGTGATCGCCACGATCGCGATGGGCATCCTCTTTCTCGGCGGCGTGAACGGTCGCATGTTCCTGATCATCAGCGGCGTGCTGATCGGCGCGTTCGTGCTGATGATCACGCTCAGCGACTGGCGGCGCGAACGCATCTTCGCGTACCTGAGTCCGTGGGACGACAAGTACACGCTCGGCAAGGCCTACCAGCTCTCGCATTCGCTCATCGCCTTCGGCCGCGGCGAGATCTTCGGCCAGGGCCTCGGCTCCAGCGTCGAGAAGCTCCACTACCTGCCCGAAGCGCACACCGACTTCCTGCTCGCGGTGATCGGCGAGGAGCTCGGTTTCGTGGGCGTGGCGTGCGTGATCTTCGCGTTCTTCTGGATCGCGCGGCGGCTGTTCCACATCGGCCGCCAGGCGATCGCGCTCGACCGCGTGTTCGCCGGTCTGTTCGCGCAGGGCATCGGCATCTGGATGGGCGGGCAGGCCTTCATCAACATGGGCGTGAACCTCGGCGTGCTGCCGACCAAGGGCCTGACCTTGCCCCTGATGAGCTATGGCGGCTCGGCGATCGTGATGAACCTGGTGGCGCTCGCCATCGTGATCCGGATCGACATCGAGAATCGGCAGCTCATGCGCGGGGGTCGTGCATGAAGCACCTGTTGGTGATGGCGGCCGGCACGGGCGGCCATGTCATTCCCGGTCTCGCGGTCGCCGCCGAAATGAAGCGGCGCGGCTGGAGCGTGAGCTGGCTCGGCACGCCGAACGGGTTCGAGAACAAGCTCGTGCCCAAGGCCGGCATCGCGCTCGATCGCATCGCGTTTTCGGGCCTGCGAGGCAAGGGCTTCGTGCGCAACACGATCGGTGCATTCCACCTGCTCGCGGCATTCGGTGCGTGCAAGAAGATCCTGCGCAAGCGCGGCGTCGATGCGGTGCTCGGCATGGGCGGCTACGTGTGTTTCCCAGGTGGCTGGACGGCGCGCTGGCTGGGCAAGCCGCTGCTGCTCGTGAACGCCGATGCGTCCCTGCTGCTCAGCAACAAGGCGCTGCTGCCGGCTGCGAACCGCATCGCGTTCGGCTTCGCCGGCGCTTCGGCCGACAAGGCCGGCCCGAAAGCTGTCGTCACCGGCAACCCGGTGCGCCAGGAGATCGAAGACATGCCGGACCCGCGCATGCGCTTCGCCGGGCGCGCCGGTGCGTTGCGCGTGCTCGTGGTCGGCGGCAGCCTGGGAGCGCGGGTGCTCAACGAATGCGTGCCGCTCGCCATCGGCCGCCTGAAGGGCCGCACGCGCCCGCACGTCACGCACCAGACCGGCGAGGCGATGCAGGCAGCGGTCGTGGCGGCCTATCGCCGCATCGATGCCGAGGCCGAGGTGCTGCCCTTCATCGACGACATCGCGGTGCGGCTCGCCGAGTGCGACGTGATCGTGTGCCGCGCCGGCGCCATCACCGTCAGCGAGCTGTGCGCGGCCGGCGTGCCAGCGGTGCTGGTGCCGCTGGTGGTGAGCACGACTTCGCATCAGCGCGACAACGCCGCCTGGATGGCGTCGCACGGCGCAGCCATCCACCTGCCGCAGGGCGAGCTCACGCCCGACCGGCTGGCGGAGCTGCTCGAAGACATGACGCGCGAGACTCTGCTCGCGATGGCGACCAAGGCCCGCGCGCTGGCGCGGCCGCATGCCGCAGCGCGCGTGGCAGACGAGATCGAAGCGATGGTGGCTGCATGAGGTTCCGGAGCGTGGGATCGGACGGGCGCCGGGCCGCCCCAAGCCCGGCCGCGCCCCCTCGGGCGGCAGCGAACGTATTCGCTCGGCGTCATCGGGCCCCATGAAACACGCGGTGAAGAACATCCACTTCGTCGGCATCGGTGGTGCCGGCATGAGCGGCATCGCCGAGATCCTGCACAACCTCGGCTACGTGGTCTCGGGCTCCGACCAGCACGCCAGCGCCGTCACGCGCGCGCTCGCCGCGCTCGGCATCCGCGTCGACATCGGCCACGACGCCGCGCACATCGCGGGCGCCGAGGCGGTGGTGACCTCGAGCGCGGTGAAGGGCGACAACCCCGAAGTGATCGCAGCGCGCAGCAAGCACGTGCCCGTGGTGCCGCGGGCCGTGATGCTGGCCGAGCTGATGCGGCTCAAGCAGGGCATCGCCATCGCCGGCACGCACGGCAAGACGACGACCACCTCGCTCGTGACGAGCGTGCTGGCCGAGGCCGGCCTCGACCCGACCTTCGTGATCGGTGGCCGCCTCAATGCGGCCGGTGCCAACTCGCGCCTCGGCGCGGGCGACTACATCGTGGTCGAGGCCGACGAGTCCGACGCCTCGTTCCTCAACCTGCTGCCGGTGATGGCGGTGGTGACGAACATCGACGCCGACCACATGGAGACCTACGGTCACGATGTCTCGAAGCTGCGCCAGGCGTTCGTGGAGTTCATCCACAAGATGCCGTTCTACGGCGCTGCCGTCCTGTGCGCAGACGACCCGGGCGTGCGCTCGATCATGCCGATGATCTCGCGTCCGATGGTCACCTACGGCTTCGGGGCCGACTGCATGGTGCGCGCGGTGGATGTCGAAGCGCACGGCGGCACCATGGCCTTCACCGTGCAGCGCAGGAACGGCGTGCGCATGGCTGACCTGAAGGTCACGCTCAACCTGCCGGGTGACCACAACGTGCTCAACGCGCTGGCCGCCATCGCCGTGGCCACCGAGCTCGAGCTGCCCGATGCGCCCGTGGTCAAGGGCCTGGCCGAGTTCACCGGCGTCGGCCGGCGCTTCCAGAGCTACGGCGATCTGCCCACCGCTGGCGGCCGCTTCACGCTGATCGACGACTACGGCCACCACCCGGTCGAGATGGCGGCCACGCTCGCGGCCGCGCGTGGCGCGTTTCCCGGCCGGCGCCTCGTGCTCGCCTTCCAGCCGCACCGCTACACCCGCACACGCGACTGTTTCGAAGACTTCGTGAAAGTGATCGGCAGCGCCGACGCGGTGCTGCTCGCCGAGGTCTACGCGGCCGGTGAAGCGCCGATCGTCGCGGCCGACGGGCGCGCATTGGCGCGCGCGCTGCGGGTCGCCGGCAAGGTCGATCCGGTGTTCGTCGACGAGATCGGCGCGATGGCTTCGACGATCGTCTCGCAGGCGCAGGCCGGCGACGTGGTGATCGCGATGGGTGCCGGCTCGATCGGCACCGTGCCCGCCCAGGTGGCGGAGATGTTGCACGGAGGCACGGCATGACGACCGCACCGGACGGAAGCCGACCCGCCCCCGAGGCCGGCCGCGCCCCCTCGGGGGGCAGCGCCGCCGCGCAAGCGGCAAGGCGCCATCGGGCTCCATTCGGCAAGGTGGCGGTTCTCATGGGCGGCACTTCCGCCGAGCGCGAAATCTCGCTCATGTCGGGCAACGGCGTGCTGGCCGCGCTGCGCTCGCAGGGCGTCGACGCGCATGCCTTCGATCCGGCCGAGCGCGACCTGGTCGAGCTCAAGCGCGAGAGCTACGCGCGCTGCTTCGTCGCGCTGCACGGTCGCCACGGCGAAGACGGCAGCGTGCAGGGCGCGCTCGAACTGCTCGGCATTCCCTACACCGGCTCCGGCGTGATGGCCTCGGCGATCGCCATGGACAAGGTGATGACCAAGCGCGTGTGGCTCGCCGAGGGCCTGCCGACGCCGCGCTTCGTGCGACTCGCGGCCGACCACCAGAGCCGCGAGCAGACGCGCGCCGTGCCCGACGTGCTGGGCCTGCCGCTGATCGTGAAGCCGCCGCGCGAAGGCTCCTCGATCGGCATCACCAAGGTCGCGGGCTACTCCGGCATGCAGGCTGCGGTGGAGCTGGCCGCGCGCTACGACGCCGACGTGCTGTGCGAGGAGTTCATCGAGGGCGACGAGCTCACCTGTCCCGTGATCGGCGAAGGCACGGGCGCCGAGGCGCTGCCGGTGGTGCGCATCGTCGCGCCCGACGGGGCCTACGACTACCAGAACAAGTACTTCACCGACGTGGTCCGCTACGAGTGCCCGAGCGGCTTGCCCGAAGCCGAGGAGAAGGAGATCCGGCGCATCGTGCTCGCGGCCTATCGCGTGCTCGGTTGCCGCGGCTGGGGCCGTGCCGATCTGATGCTGCGGCACGTCGACCGCCAGCCTTTCCTGCTCGAGATGAACACCTCGCCCGGCATGACCTCGCACTCGCTGGTGCCGATCTCGGCGCGTGCGGCCGGCATGAGCTACGAAGCGCTGTGCGTGCGCCTGCTCGCGAGCGCGACGCTCGATGCGCACGCGGGTCGCGCGCCCCCTTCCACGCCCGCAACGGCTGCGAAGAGCTGACCCGACATGGCCGCCGCCAACATGTCTCGTGCCCGCGCCGCTGCCCCGCTGCCGGCCGACGTGCGGCTGCTCGACGCGACTGCCGCCGTGCTGGCGTTCGCGGCCGCAGTCTTGATGCTCGCGGTGGCCGTGATCTGGCTTTCGCGCCAGCCGCTGTTCGCGATCCGCTCGATCGCGATCGAAGGCGACGTGGGCCACAACAGCGCTGCGACGATTCGCGCCAACGCCACGCCGCGGCTCGCCGGCAACTTCCTCACGATGGACCTCGGCACCGTGCGGCGCGCCTTCGAGTCGGTGCCGTGGGTGCGCCACGCGGTCGTCAAGCGCATCTGGCCGAACCGGCTGCGCGTGCAGCTCGAAGAGCACCGGCCGGTCGCGCTGTGGGGCGAAGAGGCGGGCAGCGAGAAGCTCGTCAACAGCTACGGCGAAGTCTTCGAGGCCAACCTCGGTGACGTGGAAGACGACTCGCTGCCCACGCTCGCCGGCCCCGAAGGCAGCTCGCAGCACGTGCTCGCGATGCTGGCGAAGCTCGAAGGCGTGGTCGGCCCGCTGGGCGCGCGCATCGACACGCTCACGCTTTCGGGTCGCGGCTCGTGGCAGGCCACGCTCGACAGCGGCGCGGTGGTCGAGATGGGCCGCGGCAGCGACGAGGAAGTGCTCGCCCGTTCGGCCCGCTTCGTCGCCACGCTCGGTCAGGTCACGTCGCGCTTCCAGCGGCCGCTCGCCTATGCCGACCTGCGCCACAACGACGGCTACGCGGTGCGGCTGAGGGGCGTCTCGACGACGAGCGATGCGGCGCCGTCCAAGCCCGCGTCAAAAAAGAAATAGGAGCCACCAGGCATGGCCAAGGAATTGAAGGATCTCGTCGTCGGGCTCGACATCGGCACCGCCAAGGTAATGGCGGTGGTGGCCGAGGTCATGCCCGACGGCGAGCTGCGCATCGCCGGCCTCGGCAGCGCGCCGGCGCATGGGCTCAAGCGCGGCGTCGTGGTCAACATCGACGCGACGGTGCAGTCGATCCAGCAGGCGCTCAAAGAGGCCGAGATGATGGCCGACTGCAAGATCACGCGCGTCTACACCGGCATCACGGGCTCGCACATCCGCGGCCAGAACTCGACCGGCATGGTGATCGTGCGCGACAAGGAAGTGACGCCGGTCGACGTGACGCGCGTGGTCGAGACCGCCAAGGCGATCAACATTCCGAACGACCAGCGCCTCTTGCTCGTGGAGCCGCAGGAGTTCGTGATCGACGGCCACGAGGTGAAGGAGCCGATCGGCATGAGCGGCGGCCGGCTCGAGGTGAAGGTGCACATCGTGACGGGCGCTCAAAGTGCGGCCGAGAACATCGTCAAGTGCGTGCGGCGCTGCGGCCTCGAGGTGGACCAGCTGGTGCTGAACCCGAGCGCCTCGAGCCACGCCTGCCTGACCGAAGACGAGAAGGATCTCGGCGTGGCGCTGGTCGACATCGGCGCCGGCACCACCGACGTGGCCATCTTCACGGCCGGCTCGATCCGCCACACCGCCGTGATCCCGATCGCCGGCGACCTGATCACGAGCGACATCGCCATGGCGCTGCGCACGCCGACCAAGGACGCGGAGGAAATCAAGATCGAGTACGGCGTCGCCAAGCAGTTGCTGGCCGACCCGAACGAGCAGCTCGAGGTGCCGGGCCTCGGCGACCGGCCGCCGCGCATGTTGTCGAGACAGGCGCTCGCCGGGGTGATCGAGCCGCGCATCGAGGAGATCTATTCGCTCGTGCACCAGGTGATCCGCGAGAGCGGCTACGAAGAGCTGCTCTCGAGCGGCATCGTCATCACCGGCGGCGCGGCGGTGATGCCCGGAATGATCGAGCTGGGCGAAGACATCTTCCTCAAGCCGGTGCGCAAGGGCACGCCGACGTACCGAGGTGCGCTGCACGACATGGTCGCGAACCCGCGCTCCTCGACGGTGATGGGGTTGCTGGAAGAGGCGCGCATGGCGCGTACGCGGGGCCAGAGAGCTGCGCAGCAGGCGGGGTCGGTGAAGACGCTGTTCGGGCGGGCGAAGGACTGGTTCCTTGGGAACTTCTGAGATGAAGCGCTCTGGTTTGCCTGTGGGTGATGCATGGCGCATCAGGCCGCCGGCGTCGCCCGTGTTCTCTGTCGATGGCGCCTCGCGGGCGACCACCGGGATTCGCGAAGGCGCACCTCGTCAACGCCATGGTGCCGTGCCATTGATGGTGCGACCGCGAATGTTGGAGAGGCGGCGTATCAGTTGGCTCGGTGGTCGCGCGCGAGCGTGGCCCGGAGAACGCATGCCTGGACCCCCGGCCCTCGTTCTGCTTCACGCCAGACAAGTCGCGCACGCCCGTCCGCCGCTAGCGACGCACGATCCACCCGCCAGCGGATAGCGGCAGAACGGGCGGATCGAGCAAACAACAACGTATCGCGCAAGACCCGAGTTCGAAATTCAAAGGCAACTGCAACAGGATTGGAGCAAGACATGGCTATCGAAATGATCGAAGAGTTCAGCATGGGCACGCAGATCAAGGTGATCGGCGTGGGGGGTGGCGGCGGCAACGCGGTCGAGCACATGATCTCGGAGGGCGTGCAGGGGGTGGACTTCGTCTGCGCCAACACCGACGCGCAGGCGCTCAATCGCTCGGCCGCGAACCACCTGATCCAGCTCGGAACCACCGGCCTCGGCGCCGGCGCCAAGCCCGAAGCCGGCAAGGCCGCGGCGGAAGAGGCGGTCGACCGCATCCGGCAGTCGATCGAGGGCGCGCACATGCTCTTCATCACCGCCGGCATGGGTGGCGGCACGGGCACGGGCGCCGCGCCGGTGATCGCGCGCATCGCCCGGGAGATGGGCATCCTCACCGTCGGCGTCGTCACCAAGCCGTTCGACTTCGAAGGCAACCGGCGCATGAAGGCGGCCGACAACGGCGTGGCCGAGCTCGAGGCCAACGTCGACTCGCTGATCGTCATCCTCAACGACAAGCTGCTCGACGTGCTGGGCGACGACGTGACGCAGGACCAGGCCTTCGCGCACGCCAACGACGTGCTGAAGAACGCCGTCGGCGGCATCAGCGACATCATCCACATGCCGGGCCTCGTCAACGTCGACTTCGAAGACGTGAAGACGGTGATGAGCGAGCCGGGCAAGGCGATGATGGGCACGGCGACGGCGAGCGGCCCCGACCGCGCGACCAAGGCGGCCGAAGCCGCAGTGGCCTGCCCGCTGCTCGAGGGCATCGACCTCTCCGGCGCACGCGGCGTGCTGGTGCTGATCGCGGCGAACCGCAACACGTTCAAGCTCTCCGAGAGCCGCAACGCGATGAACACGATCCGCCGCTACGCCGCCGACGAAGCGCACGTGATCTACGGCACCGCCTACGACGAATCGCTCGGCGACCAGCTGCGCGTGACGGTGATCGCGACCGGCCTCAGCCCGGCCCGGCGCCAGCAGCAGACGCCGATGTCGGTGGTGCACAGCGCGCCGGTCCAGTTGCAGCGCACGGGCACCGACAACCTGCCGATCCTCAACCAGGCGGTCGCGATGCCCACGCCGCCGCACCACGACTACACCGGCCTGACGACGCCGAGCGTCTGGCGCAACGGCCGCACCGCTGCGGCGAAGGTCGACGCGCTGGCGAGCAACGGCATGGACGAGATCGAGATCCCGGCCTTCCTGCGCAAACAGGCCGATTGACGACAATCGACCGATGCTTGCCCAACGCACCCTGAAGTCGATGACGAAAGCCGTCGGCGTCGGGGTGCACGGCGGGCAGAAGGTCGAGCTCACGCTGCGGCCGGCGCCGGTGGATCACGGCATCGTGTTCCGCCGTGTCGACCTGCCGCGCTCGGTGGAGATTCCGGCCGACGCGTTCGCGGTCTGCGACACGCGCATGGCCACAACGCTCTCGGCCCGGGGCGACCCCGACGGGCCGAAGGTGAAGACCGTCGAGCATCTGCTCTCGGCGTGCGCCGGCCTCGGCCTCGACAACCTCGTGGTCGACATCACCGCCGAAGAGGTGCCGATCCTCGACGGTTCTGCCGCCTCGTTCGTCTTCCTGCTGCAGAGTGCCGGCATCGTGTCGCAGGCCGCACCCAAGCGCTTCATCCGGGTCAAGCGCGTGGTCGAGGTGAGAGAAGGCGACGGCAGGTCGTTGAAGTGGGCGCGGCTCGATCCGCTCGAGGGCTACACGCTCGCCTTCGAGATCGAGTTCGATCACCCGGTAGTGAGCGAGACCGGCCAGCGCTTCGTGTTCGACATGGGCTCGGGCCAGTACACGCGCCAGATCGCACGCGCACGCACCTTCGGCTTCACGAAGGAGGTGGAGATGATGCGGTCGCGCGGGCTGGCACTCGGCGGCAGCCTCGACAACGCGGTCGTGGTCGACGAGTTCAAGGTCCTCAACACCGGCGGGCTTCGCTACGACGACGAGTTCGTCAAGCACAAGATCCTCGATGCGATCGGCGACATGATGCTGGCCGGCCACCCGCTGCTGGCCGCCTACAGCGCCTTCAAGTCGGGGCACGCGCTGAACAACCAGCTGGTGCGTACGCTGCTTGCCGACCGATCGGCATGGGAGATCGCGATCTTCGACGACGAGCGCCTCGCCCCGGCGGGCCTGGCCGAGTTCGCGCCTGCATGGTGAGCGCATCGAGCCGCGGCGCCGCCGGCCGGACCCGTCGAGCTGACGCATGAACATCTTCCGCTGGATCGTCGGTGTGATCGCCGCGGCGATGGCGGTTGGCGCGCTGGCCAGCTTCGGCCTCTACATCGCCTCGAACAGCGACGTGTGGTTGCGGCGAGCACGCCGCTTCCGGCACTGGGTGTGGCTGGCGGCGCTGCTGTGGTTCAACGTCGAGGTGTGGGGCCGCGTGCTCATCACGATCGTCCACTGGAAGTCTTGAGATTCACGCCAGGCCGAGAAAGGCCATGGTCTCCGGCAGGTAGCGCTCGAACTCGCCGATCGCGTGATCGCTGCCTTCGAGCAGGCGGATGCGACAACCTGCATAACGCGCGCTCATCTCGCGCCAGGAAAGCACTTCGTCGCCCTTGGCAATGACGGCGAAGTAGCGCTCGGGTCGCGTCAGCTTCGCCGGCGGCGCGAGGTCTCGCAGCTCGTCGATGTACTCGGGGCGAAAGAGAAAGGGCTCGTCGCTGTGCCAGGCCCTGCTCTCGCCGACTGCGGCCGCGAGGTCGCGCGCGGGCTCGACGGCCGGGTTGAGCAGCACCGCGCGGCTGCTGGCGAGGCGCTCGGCGATCACCGTCGCATACCAGCCGCCGAGAGAGCTGCCGATGACCGCCATGCGTTCGTGCGGCCAGCCCGCGATGCCGTTTGCGACCTCGGCGATCGCCTGCCGGGGTGATGCCGGCAGCTGCGGGCACCACCAGCGCACGTCGGGCCGATGCGCGGCAAGCCAGTCGCCGACGAGGCGTGCCTTGGTCGATTTCGGCGACGAGCGAAAGCCGTGCAGGTAGAGCACATGGCTCACCGCGGCGTTACCGCCGGGCGCGCTCACGCAGCGCGCTCGCCGGCGGCGCGTTCCTTGACGGCCAGCGCGTCGAGCAGCTTCTGATGCACGCCGCCGAAGCCGCCGTTGCTCATGCACAGCACGTGGTCGCCGGGCCGCGCCGCCGTGACGATGCGCGCCACGAGCTCGTCGACCGTGGGCGAGACGATGGCGCGGGCACCGAGCGGAAGCAGTGCCTGCGCCGCGTCCCAACCCAGGCCACCGCCGTGGCAGAAGGACAGGTCGGCGTCTTCGAGCGCCCACGGCAACTGTGCCTTCATCGCACCGAGCTTCATGGTGTTCGAGCGCGGCTCGAAGGCGGCGAGGATGCGCTCGGGGCCGACCTTGCGGCGCAGCCCGTCGATGGTCGTGCGCATGGCGGTCGGGTGGTGTGCGAAGTCGTCGTACACGGTCACGCCGTTGGCGCTGCCTTTGAGTTCGAGGCGCCGGCGCACGTTGCGAAAGCCGGTCAGCGCCTTGGCCGAAGCCTCTGCGGCCACGCCGGCGTGCTCGGCCGCGGCGATGGCGGCGAGCGCATTGAGCTGGTTGTGTTCGCCGAGCAGCGACCACTCGACGCGCGCGATCTTCATCGAACCGCGCAGCACGTCGAACGCATGCGGCTCGCCGCGCGCGCGCAGCATGCCGGGTGCTTCCTTGCGGCCGCCGAAGCGCTGCACTTCGCTCCAGCAGCCCATTCCGAGCACGCGCTGCAAGGCGTCGTCGCGCGCGTTGACGACGATGCGGCCGCGCGCCGGCACGGTGCGCACGAGGTGGTGGAACTGGCGTTCGATGGCGGCCAGGTCGTCGAAGATGTCGGCGTGGTCGAACTCGAGGTTGTTGAGGATCGCGGTGCGCGGCCGGTAGTGGATGAACTTGCTGCGCTTGTCGAAGAATGCGCTGTCGTATTCGTCGGCCTCGATCACGAACGGCGCGCCGGCGTTGCCGAGCCGTGCCGAGACGCCGAAGTTGAGCGGCACGCCGCCGACCAGGAAGCCCGGTACGAGGCCGGCCTTGTCGAGCAGCCAGGCGAGCATCGAGGTGGTGGTCGTCTTGCCGTGCGTGCCGGCCACGGCCATCACGTGACGGCCGCGCAGCACGTTCTCCGCCAGCCACTGCGGGCCGCTGGTGTAGGAAAGCTCGGCGTCGAGCACCGCCTCGAGCAGCGGGTTGCCGCGAGTGATCGCGTTGCCGATCACGAAGAGGTCGGGCGCGAGCGCCAGCTGGGCAGCGTCGTAGCCCTGGATGAGCTCGATGCCGAGCGCGGCGAGCTGCTCGCTCATGGGCGGATAGACGTTGGCGTCGCAGCCCGTGACGCGATGGCCGGCCTCGCGCGCGAGTGCGGCGATGCCTCCCATGAAGGTGCCGCAGATGCCGAGGACGTGCAGATGCATCGGCCGATTCTAGGGAAGCACATCGGTGCTCCGGCCGCAGCAACGGCATCTTTTCTCGGCCGGTGCCGGTTCACGGTGCGCCTGCCGCGCACCGAGGTGCGGGCCACCGGAGAATGCGCGCTCCCCGACGAAAGAAGGCCCTTCGCATGAGCCAGCCCGTGAATTTCTTGCCGCGTGCCGGCGTTCGCTTCACTGCGCTGGCGCTTTTCGCCGCTGCGTTCGCGCCACAAGCCGTGGCCGGCCCGGTCACCGACGAGATCAGGAGCCGTGGCCGCATCGTCATCGCGCATCGCGAGTCGTCGGTGCCGTTCTCGTACGTCGACGATTCCGGCAAGCCGGTCGGCTATGCGGTCGATCTGTGCAAGCGCATCGCCGAGGCGGTGCGGCGCCGGCTCGAGATGAAGGCCATCTCGGTCGAGTACCTGAAGGTCACGCCTTCCGATCGCATCGCTGCGATCACCGACCGCCGCGCAGACCTCGAATGCGGCTCCACCACCAACAACGCCGAGCGTCGCCTGAAGGTCGCTTTCACGGTGCCCCATTACGTGACCGGCGCGCGCTATCTCGTGCGCGCCGATTCGCCGATCGGCGAGCTGGCCGGCTTCGCGGGCAAGAAGCTGGTCTCGACCGCGGGCACGACGCCGCTGAAGGCGATTACGGCGGCGAACAAGGAGCGCTTGCTCGGCATCACCATCGTCGATGCACCCGACCATGCGCGCGCCGTGCAGATGGTGGAAAAGGGAGAGGCCGACGGCTTCGCGATGGACGACTCCTTGTTGTTCGGCCTGCGCTCTGGCAGTGCCGATCCCTCGAAGTTCAAGGTCGTGGGCAAGTTCCTCACCATCGAGCCGCTGGCGATCATGATGTCGAAGGACGACCCGTTGCTCAAGCAGATCGTCAACGACGAGATGAAGCGGCTGATCGTGAGCCGCGAGATCTACGTCATCTACGAGCGCTGGTTCCAGGCGCCGATCCCGCCGCGCAACCGCGCGCTCGACCTGCCGATGAACTACCTGCTGAAGGACCTGTGGAAGTACCCGACGGACTGGGTGCCGACCTGAGCGGCCGCGAGCGGCCGGCTCGCTCCTGGCGGTGAGTCAGGCGCGCAGGGCCGCCGCTGCAGCGCCGATGGTCTCGGCGATGTCTTCGATCGAGTGCGCCGAGCTCACGAAGCCGGCTTCGTAAAGAGCGGGCGCGAGGTACACGCCGCGGTCCAGCATGGCGTGGAAGAAGCGGTTGAAGCGCTCCTTGTCGGTGGCCATCACCTGACCGTAGTCGGCAGGCAGTTCACTCGCGAAGAAGAAGCCGAACATGCCGCCTTCGGAGTCGGCCACCAGCGGCACATCGGCGGCTTTGGCTGCGTCGACGAGGCCGCCGGTGAGCTGACGCGTGCGTGCGGCGAGCGCCTCGAAGAAGCCGGGCTTCTCGATCTCGTGCAGCGTGGCCAGCCCGCACGCCGTGGCGACCGGGTTGCCGGAGAGCGTGCCCGCCTGGTACACGGGCCCGAGCGGCGCGAGCTGTTCCATCACCGCACGCTTGCCGCCGAAGGCAGCGAGCGGCATGCCGCCGCCGATCACCTTGCCGAACACGGAAACATCGGGCGCGAAGCCGGGGATCGCGGCTGCGTAGATCGATTGCGCGCCGCCGAGCGCAACGCGAAAGCCGGTCATCACCTCGTCGAACACGAGCAGCACGCCGTGCGCGGTCGTGAGCTCTCGCAGACGCTGCATGAAGGGCACGCTGGCGCGCACGAAATTCATGTTGCCGCAGATCGGCTCGATCATCGCGCAAGCGATGCGCTGTCCATGCAGCGAGAACGCTTCCTCGAGCTGCGCGACGTTGTTGTATTCGAGGACGAGCGTGTCCTTCACCACCGCCTGCGGCACGCCAGCACTGGTCGGGTAACCGAAGGTCGCGAGGCCGGAGCCGGCCTTGACCAGCAACGCGTCGGCATGGCCGTGATAGCAGCCCTCGAACTTCACGATCGCGTCCCGGCCGGTCGCGCCGCGCGCCAGCCGCAGCGCGCTCATCGCAGCTTCGGTGCCCGAGCTCACGAACCGCAGCATCTCCATGCTCGGCACGTGGCGCAGCACGGCCTCAGCAAGCAAGGTTTCGCGCTCGGTGGGTGCTCCGAAAGACAGGCCTTCGTCGACGGCGGCATGCACCGCTGCCTGCACGGCCGGGTGGCGGTGGCCGAGGATCATCGGGCCCCACGAGCCGATGTAGTCGATGTAGCTGCGGCCCTCGGCATCGACGATGCGCGAGCCGTCGCCGCGTGCGATGAACCGCGGCACGCCGCCGACGGCGCGAAACGCACGCACCGGCGAATTGACGCCGCCGGGGATGACGCGCTGGGCGTCGGCGAAGAGGCGCGCGTTGCTTGTCGCGGCCGGCTCAGTGGACATGGCGCGGCATCTTGGGTGCGCTGGCGGCCTCGGCTTCCGCTTCCGATTCGGGCACCACGGCAGCGCCCTCGAGCTCGCCCTCGCCGCCCTCGCCGCCGTCGTCTTCGTCGTCGGTGGGCAGGGCCCAGAAGAAGCGGTCGGGGACCACGTTGCCCATGCCCGGGCGAAAGCCGGCATCGAGCGCCTGATCGAGGAAGGCCAGGGCTTCTGCCACCGCCGCGTGCAGTTCCACGCCGGTGGCGAGGAGGGCCGCCAGCGAAGCCGAGAGCGTCTCGCCCGCGCCGACGAAAGTGGTCTCGAAGCGCTCGAATTTCTCGCCGGTGATCGCGCCTTGCGCATTGGCGAGCACGTTGTCGAGGAATTGGTCGGGCAACGGCACGCTCGTGACCAGCACGTAGCGCGCGCCGTGCTTGCTCGCAGCTATCGCGAGCTCACGCGACGAAGCCGGGCGCTCGCCCTCCCATTCGGGCAGCAGGAAATCGGTGAGCGTCTGGTGGCTGCCGACAAGCACTTCGGTCTGCGGTAGCACCAGGTCGCGGAAGGCCTCGAGGTAGGCCTGCTGGTCGTCTTCTTCCACCCACGAGAGGTTGGGCAGGTAGGCGACGAGCGGCACGTCGGGATAGTCGGAGAGGATCTCGGCGACGGCGCTCACGCCCTCGGTCGAGCCGAGGAAGCCCACCTTCCAGGCGGCGATGGTCACGTCTTCCAGAACGCTGCGTGCCTGCTCGACGATCACGTCCGCATCGATGGCATGGTGGTCGAAGATCTCGGCCGTATCGCGCATCACGATGCTGGTGACGATGGGCAACGCATGCGCGCCCATCGCGGCAATGGTCGAGACGTCACCGGCGAGGCCGCCGGCACCGCTCGGATCGTTGGCGTTGAAGCTCATAACGCAGGCTGGGGCCGGCTGCTCTTCGAGCTCCGGTGCGGCCGCGTCGGCGGCGGGGGGAAGGGCAGTCATGAAGTGTTCGGCAACCGCGTGGAGAGCCGTTCTGAAAGGGCCTCAGAGACCTCTAGCCGAACGTGAAGAATGTTGCGTATGTCCCTACACAGCCTTGCATTTCTGCGAAGGGCCATGTCTACAATCTGGTTGCATTGTAGTGAAGCCATCCCCGGCCGAATGAGACGTGAGCGAACACCAGACCTGGATGTGCTTGATCTGCGGATGGATCTACGACGAAGCGACCGGTGACCCGGAACACGGGCTCGCCGCCGGCACTCGCTGGGCCGAAGTGCCGATGAACTGGACGTGCCCGGAATGCGGCGCGCGCAAGGAAGACTTCGAGATGGTGCAGATCTGATCTCGCACCGCGAACCCATCGGCAACCAGGGAGAACAGCAGGTGACGGACGCAGCCGGGGTCAGCAGCGCAGCAGCATTGAAGGTGCTCGTCATCGACGACAGCAACACCATCCGGCGCAGCGCAGAAATCTTTCTGAAGCAGGGCGGCTACGAAGTGTTGCTGGCCGAAGACGGGTTCGACGCGCTTTCGAAAGTCAACGACCACGACCCCGACCTCATCTTCTGCGACATCCTCATGCCGCGCCTCGACGGTTACCAGACCTGCGCGATCATCAAGCGCAACGCCAAGTTTTCGGCCGTGCCGATCATCATGCTGTCGTCGAAAGACGGCCTGTTCGACAAGGCACGTGGCCGGATGGTCGGCTCGGAAGACTATCTGACCAAGCCGTTCACCAAAGATCAGCTGTTGCAGGCCGTGCAACAGCACCGCCGCGCCGCCTGAGGCTGCGGGCGTCTGCTGCCGCGGCGACTGGCCGAATCAAGGAATCGCCCCCATGCCGATCCAGAAGATCCTCGTCGTCGACGACTCGAAGACCGAGTTGCATCACCTCTCCGAGTTGTTGGGAAAAGGCGGCTTCGCGGTGCGCACGGCCGAGAACGGCGAAGAAGCCATGAAGCGCCTCGGCGAAGACAAGCCCGACCTCATCCTGATGGACGTGGTGATGCCCGGCCAGAACGGTTTCCAGCTCACGCGAGCCATCACTCGCGACCCGCGCTTCTCGACCGTGCCGGTGATCATGTGCACGAGCAAGAACCAGGAGACCGACAAGGTCTGGGGCATGCGCCAGGGTGCACGCGACTACATCGTCAAGCCGGTCGACGCGACCGAGCTGATGGCCAAGATCCACGCGTTCGACTGATCCCCGAGTCGAATGGCGAACAAGCAGGCACTGCGCGACCTCCAGGCCCGGCTCGCCGAGCGGTTGCAGGCGGCGCGTACCGAGCCCCTGGCCAAGTCGTGGCTGGCGGTCGAGTGCAGCGCGCGCGGCTTTCTCTTTCCGCTCGGCGACGCGGGCGAAATCTTCGCCATGGTGCCGCTGCAGCCTGTGCCGCACAGCCATCGCTGGTTCCTCGGCGTGGCCAACCTGCGAGGCCATCTGCATGGCGTCGTCGACCTCGCGGGCTTTCTGGGCGTGAAGGCCACCGAGTCCGGCCGGGATCAAGCCCGGCTGGTGGGCTTCAACCAGGCTTTCGACATCAACTGCGTTTTGATGGTGGATCGGCTGTCGGGCTTGCGCAGCACTGAAGAACTGACGCAGGAAGCCGATGACCAAGCGGTGCGCCCGGCTTTTGCCGGCGCCAGATTCCGCGACGCCGCCGGGCGCGTCTGGCAGGAACTTCGGCTTGCCGAACTCGCCGAAGACGAATCGTTTTTGAGGATCGTCGGCTAGACCGCCGTGACTCCGGTGCGCCAAGAGCAGCACAACCGCAAGAGGGCTATATGAGCTTCGTGAACCGAATCAAGGGATGGGGCCAGAAGGGCGCGGCGCCCGAGCACGACGTGCTCGAGCACGATGCTGCGTTTGCGGATGCTTACGCGCAGGCGGGCGGTACCGGGAGTGCGGAAAACGCGAGCGGCAGCGCCGCCGTGATGGATCTGCCGTTGGGGGACATTGCCGAGGTCGGCCCGACGCCGGCCGCGCAGGATTCGCTTCACGGATCCATCATTTCCGAGGCCATGCCATCCGAGACGGCCGATTTCCTGGAAACGCGTGTTCAGGAAGGCGAGTTCCAAAACGTGCAACGGCGCACGACCCTGCCGCTCATCGGCCAGCGTGCGGTTGCGGAGCAGCAGCGGATTCTGCTGGCTGTCCTGGGCATCGGACTGTTGGGACTCATCGTGTTGACGGTGCTGTCGTCCATCCTCGCGAGCCGCGGCTCCTCCCAGATTTCAGCAAGCGGTCAGGCGCTGATGCAATCGCAGAGATTGGCGAAGGCGGTCTCGCAGGCGCTATCGGGCAGCCCGAGTGCATTTTTCGAGGTGAAAGAAAGCTCGGAAGTTCTGGCTGGGAACGTCCGCAACCTGAAAAACGGAACCGGAGGACTGGCCGCTGCGCCGGCCGGTGTGCAGGACTCGCTGGACGCTGCCTTGCCGCTGGTCGACCGTGCCGAGAAGAATTCCGCAGTCATTTTGACCCAGCAGAAAACTTTGACCGAAGTGAGCCAGGCACTGCGGGCCATCAACAAGCAGTCCTTCGAATTGCTCGAATCCGCCGACGCCATCCTGGCGCTCAAGCTCCAACGCGATGCGAGTTCCTCGGAAGTCGCTTCACTCGGGCAGCTCGTCATGCTGACCCAGCGCATCGGCAAGTCGGCCAATGAGTTCCTGACTGCAGAAGGCGTCAATCCCGAAGCCGTTTTTCTGCTCGGAACAGACCTCACGCAGTTCGAAGATCTGAACAAGGGCCTGCTGGACGGCAATCCGCAGCTGGGTTTGCCCGGAACGCGTGACGCTCAACTGCGCGAACGCTTCCTCGCCCTGGCCAAGCTCTACCAGGAGACCAAGGCTCGCGGGGTCGTCATCCTGAATGGCATGCCCGGCCTCAACTCTGCGCGCGAAGCCCAGGGCGCGATCATTGCCGACAGCGAGCCGCTGAGAAAGAACCTCGAGTCCGTGCAGGATCGTCTGGGCTCGGAAACCGGCCTGAGCGGCTGGACGATCCTGATGCTCGTGTTGTCGGCGATTTTGGTTTTCGTCGGCGGCGCCGGCTTCTTGCGGCTCTACGTTTCCGAGCAAGGTCAGCGCGCCTCCCTGGCTCAGACGCGGCGCGTGGAAGCCGAAGGGCAGGAAAAGGAGGCCAAGCGCGTCAACGACGCGAACCAGGCGGCGATCTTGCGTTTGATGAACGAACTGCAAGGCGTGGCGGAAGGCGACCTCACGCAGCAGGCCACGGTGACGGAAGACATCACGGGCGCGATCGCCGACTCGGTGAACTACACCGTGGAAGAGCTGAGGTCGCTGGTGGCTCAGGTGCAGGGCACGGCCTCGCGAGTGACGTCGACCACCGAGCAGGTCGAGGCCAACTCCACCGAGCTGTTGGCGACGTCGTCGGAGCAGCTGCGCGAGATTCGGGACACCGGCGAGTCGGTGCTGCAGATGGCCGGCCGCATCAACAACGTGTCGACGCAGGCGCAGGAAACGGCGCAGGTGGCACGCCAGTCCCTGGCTGCGGCCGAGTCGGGGCGGCAGGCGGTGCAGAACACGATCGACGGCATGAACTCCATCCGCGACCAGATCCAGGAAACCTCGAAGCGCATCAAGCGCCTCGGCGAATCGTCGCAGGAGATCGGCGAGATCACCGAGCTCATCTCCGACATCACCGAGCAGACGAACGTGCTGGCGCTCAACGCCGCCATCCAGGCTGCATCCGCAGGAGAGGCAGGTCGCGGATTCTCGGTCGTTGCGGAAGAAGTGCAGCGGCTGGCCGAGCGCTCGGCCGACGCCACGCGCCAGATCGCCGCGCTGGTCAAGACGATTCAGACCGACACGCAGGACGCCGTCGGCGCGATGGAGCGATCGACGCAGGGCGTGGTCGAGGGAACGCGACTGTCCGACGCGGCCGGTACCGCGCTGACGGAGATCGACAAGATCACCCGCCAGCTGACCGACCTCGTGGCTTCGATCTCGCAGCAGTCGCTCGCCGAGGCGCAGTCGGCCAACGTGGTCGCGGCCAACATCCAGCACATCTTCGCGGTGACCGAGCAAACCGGTGAAGGCACGCGTTCCACGGCGACGATGGTGCGCGAGCTCTCGCGCACGGCCGAGGAACTGCGCCAGTCGGTCTCGCGATTCAAGATCGCCTGATCGGGCGAAGAGCAACCAGCCGAGGCGCCCGATGGATTCGATCGACGACAGCCAAGTCGCCACCGCCGCCGCACCCGCGGCCCTGCCCGCCGGCGACGACCTGAGCGCGATCGCGTGGGTGCAGGAAGAACTGCGCCGCTCCCTCGATGCGGCCCACAAGTCGCTGCGGCGCTTTCTGAAAGACTCGGAGGCGGTCACCGGTTCCGACATCGACAGCGTCGATCCCGGCGTGCTGCGCACCGCGCGCTCGCAGATTCACCAGGGTGTCGGCGCGCTCGAGCTGGTCGGTTTGCCGGCGGCAGCGATCGTGCTGCGCGCGAGCGAGACGGCGGTGCAGCGCAGCATCTCGCGCCCGCAGTCGCTCACGCCCGAGCTGGTGGCCGATATCGAGCACGCTTCCTTCGGCCTGCTTGATTTTCTCGGCCGCGTTCTGGCCGGCAAGCAGGTCTCGCCGCTCTCGCTGTTTCCGCAATACCGCGCGGTGCAGGAGCAGGTGGAAGCCGAGCGCATGCACCCGGCCGATCTTTGGTCGATGGACTGGCGCTGGCGCGAGATCGCAGGCGATCCCAAAGTGATGCCGCGCCGCGCCGACGACACCGCACGCTCCGAGATCGAAGGCAGCCTGCTCTCGCTGATGCGCGGCACGCAGACGCTCACCGCCGCATCGCGCATGAGCGACATCGCTGCCGGTTTGGCGGCAGGCTCCGAGCACCCGCAGGTGCGCACCTTCTGGAACCTCGCCGCAGCGATGTTCGAAGCGCAGCACCACGGTTTGGTGGGCTTCGACGTGTTCACCAAGCGCGTCGCCTCGCGCTTGCTGGCGCAGTTCCGCATCCTGCAGCGCGGCGACTCCGACGTCTCCGAGCGGCTCGCGCGCGACGTGCTCTTCTTCTGCTCGCAAGCCGGTGTCGCCGGCCGCCTGAAGGTGCCGCGCCTGGCCGCCGTGCGCGAGGCCTACGGGCTCGTCGAGCAGCCGCCGGTCGACTATTCGCTCAGCGTGCTCGGCCGCTTCGATCCGGCCATCGTCACCCACGCCAAGAAACGCGTCGTGGCGGCCAAGGAAGCCTGGTCGGCCAGCGCCGGTGGCGAGATGCATCGCCTGGCCGGGCTCTCCGAGCAGTTCGCGCTTGTCGGCGACTCGCTGAGAAAACTCTTTCCGTTCGGTGAGACCTTCGCCGCCGAGTTGCAGGCAGCCGCCGTGCAGACGCAGCAAGCGCAAGCCGCTCCGCCGGCACCGCTGGCGATGGAGGTCGCGACCAGCCTGCTCTATCTCGAAGCTGCGCTCGACGATGGCGACTTCGATCAGCCCGAGCACGCCGATCGCGTGCGCCGCCTGGGCGAACGCCTGGCCAAGGTTCGCGCCGGCCAGCCGCCGGAGCCGCTCGAGCCCTGGATGGAGGAGCTCTACCGCCGCGTTTCCGAACGCCAGACGATGGGCAGCGTGGTCCAGGAGTTGCGCGCCTCGCTGAGCGAAGTCGAGAAGGCGATCGACCAGTTCTTCCGCGACCCGAAGGACCAGGCCGGCCTCGTCGACGTGCCGACCAAGCTGGCTTCGATGCGCGGCGTGCTGTCGGTGCTCGGCATGGACCCGGCGTCGCAGGCGCTGCTGCGCATGAAGAGCGAGATCGAGGGCATGGTGTCGACCGGCATCGACGTCGAACAGGTGCGCGCCACGGGCCTGTTCGACCGCCTTGCAGGCAACCTCTCGGCGCTCGGCTTTCTCATCGACATGCTCAGCGTGCAGCCGCAGATGGCGAAGTCGCTGTTCGTGTTCGATGCCGATGCCGGCACGCTCGCGCCCGTCATGGGGCGCAGCGCGTCGCCGGCGCCGCCCGGTGGGTCGCCGGTCGAGCCGCGGCTGATCGAGCAGGCGCAGATGCTGGCCTTCAGATCGGTGCGCGACGACGTGCCGTTGCTCGAGGTCTCGCGCGATCTGGA
>Ga0209724_1001085_pt1 | contig 25332 bp, 21 predicted proteins | sample grotaG_FD_184143 | JGI IMG/M metagenome (GOLD analysis project Ga0209724, IMG submission 184143) | Glacier valley bacterial and archeal communities from Borup Fiord, Nunavut, Canada, to study Microbial Dark Matter (Phase II) -... | ecosystem: Environmental > Aquatic > Freshwater > Ice > Glacier ...
TTCCTCAACCGTTACGTGGGGCTGCTTTCGCTGGCTCAGGCGACGATCGCTGGCATCTCGGCCTATGGCGTTGGCTACGCGATGGTCACGATGGGGCTTGGATTTTTCGTGGCGGTAGCCACCGGCATCGTGGCCGGAACTGTCGCCGGATTTCTGGTGGCCCTGATCGCTGCCCGCACCAAGGCGATCTACTTTCTGATGATCACGCTAGCGCTGGGACAGGTGTTCTACTCCTACGCTTCACAAGCGATTGAGGTGACGAACGCCCGTCGCGGCCTGGCTCCGATAAAAAAACCCGACCTCGGCTTCGTCAACCTCAACGACATCACCACCTTCTATTTCTTCGTGCTGGCCCTTGCCGTGCTCTGTTACCTGCTCTGCCGCTACGTGGCCGCCACCTCCTTCGGGTTAGCACTGCAAGGCATCCGGGACAGTCCTGAGCGCATGGCGGCTCTCGGCTACCGGGTGAACCGCTACCGGATCGGCGCCATCACTTTCGCGGCCTTCATCGCCTCAATTGGTGGAGTCGTGTTGGTTTTAGACAGGGCGCAGGTCGACCCGGATGTTGTCAGTCTCGGCTCAACCCTCGACATTCTGGTGGTCGCAGTAATTGGCGGCATCGGATCTCTCGGGGGTGTGTTCTTGGGCGCGCTCGTGCTCACATTTCTCGACAATTTCGCACAGGACTTCACCGACAGGTACCAGAGCCTCACCGGTGTCGTCTTCATCATCGTCCTGCTCTTCGCGCCGGCGGGCATCGCCGGCATCGGGAAGCAGGTGAAACGGGTAATCGATCGCAGACGAAAGGAATTGTCTTTCTTCTCCGTGGGTGACCCGCAGCAGGAACCGCCAGCGGCCCAGTCGGCGGAAGAGGCAATCACGAAAGGAAAGCAGCAATGAAGCTAAGAAACAAAAAGGGGTGGGTGCCGGCGGTTGCCGTCGGGACGACCCTCATCCTTGCTCTGTCCGGCTGTAGCGCCGGCACCTCAGGCGGCACCTCAGGCGGCGGCAAGGACACTATCAAGATCGGAGTGCTTGCCACGAGCGAGGGTAACTTGGCTTTCGGTATGGACGAGGCGAAGGCTGCGATCGGCGTTGCCATGCAGGCGATCGGCGGAACGATCGATGGTGGTGAAATCAACGGAAAGAAAATTGAGTTGGTGTACGCCGGAACCGATGGAACCAGTGGGACCGCGCAGACCCAGGTGAAGAAGCTCGTCGAGAATGACGGCGTTGACATCGTCTTCGGCCCCGTCTCCGGTGACGAAGGCGAAGCCGTCGTGCAGTATGCGCTGACGGTGCCGGAGGTCACTTTCGTGAACGGATCGGCTAGCCCGGTCGCGATGACGCTCCAGGGCGCGACGAACTTCTTCCGCTTCCACGGTGACTCAGCCATGTGGATGGGTGGCCTGGGCGAATACGCGTACAAGACCAAGGGGTACAAGAAGATCTACTCCATTGCCGAGGACTACTCGTTCCCCTACGACAACGCGGGCGGGTTCTTCTCCGGCTACTGCGCGGCGGGTGGCCAAGTCACGGGCAACTCGTGGGTGCCGGTCGGAACCACCGACTACGGCACGATCATCTCCCAGATCCCCGCTGGCACGGACGCTGTGTACGTGGGCCTTGGTGGAGCTGACGCCGCGAGCTTCCTCTCGCAAGCCGTTACCGCCGGCATAAAGCTCCCGCTCGTCGGTGGCTCCATCGCCGTCGACACGACAGCCCTATCGGGTGACGCCAACATCAAGGCCGTTGCCGTCGGAACGATCACCGGTGGGCCTGTCCCCGGCGTCGGTTACAAAAACCCCATGTGGCAGCCGTTCGTTGACGCCTACGTGAAGCAGCCCAAGGCGTTTCCGAGCCCAAGCATCTTCTCGATCCTGTACTACAACTCTTTTGAGTCGCTGATCCTGGGTCTTCAGCAGGCTAAGGGGGACCTGAGCAACAAGCAGTCCGCCCTGCGTGACGCGCTGGGTGGCCTTTCGTGGGACAGCCCGACGGGTCGGATTTCGATGGACAGTAACCGCCAAGCTATCGTCGACAACTTCCTCATCGAAGTCCAGGCGGCCGCTGACGGCTCTCTGGAGCAGAAAACGGTGAGCGAGGCCACCGCAGTCAAGCAAGGTACGACGGTCTACGACCGATTCGAAGGCTGCCCGAAGTCCTAGGCAATTGAACCCCGGGCCGGTGTGCGTATCACGCGCGTGCATCGGCCCGGCGTATCGAATCTCTCCGAGAGGAATCACCATGGTTGACACGGGAGGAGCGCTACGCGTCATCAACGTGTCGAAGAGCTTCGGGGGGGTCAAGGCCATCCGAGAGGTGAGCCTTGAGATCGCGCCCGGCGAACGCATCAGCGTGATCGGCACTAACGGTGCCGGGAAGTCGACGTTGTTCAATGCCATCGCGGGCGTGTTTCCCGTTTCATCCGGGCGTATCGAGCTCTTCGGCGAAGACGTTACAAAACTGCGTACGGCGACTCGCGCCAAAAAGGGTCTCGCGCGCACCTTTCAGACCTCCCGCTTGTTCGAGCAGTTGACTGCCGCTGAGAACGTCTTCATAGCGCTAGGCGGTAACGAGTTCACCGGCGGACTACTGCGCCTAGCCCGCTCGAGCAGGGCACGCTGGGAGAGGGTCGAGCGCCTGCTTGATCGCGTCGGCCTCGGCGGGCGAGGCCAGCAGGTCGTCGCCGACCTTTCGCACGGTGAGCAGCGCCAGCTCGAACTCGCGATGGCACTTGCCCTACAGCCGAAGCTCCTCATGCTCGATGAGCCCGCCGCCGGCTTTTCACCCGCAGAGCGCTCGCACCTGATCACCCTTCTGCGTGAACTGCCCCAAGAGATAACGCTCCTCCTCATCGAGCACGATATGGACATCGCCCTCGCCGTCGCGAGCCGGGTCATCGTCATGCACGACGGTGAGACGATCCTCGGGGGCACGCCCGACGAGGTCCGGAACAGCGAGCTCGTCCGCGAGATCTACCTCGGAGGTTCAATTGAGCACGTCGCCTGAGTTCGCCAGCGGCCACGAGTTCCGTGTCACCGATCTCAACGTCTACTACGGGCGCGTCCACGTGCTGCAAGACGTCTCGTTCTCGATGGGGCGTCAACCCCTCGGTATGGTCGGCCGCAACGGCATGGGCAAGTCCACCCTCGTGAAGGCGATTGCTGGGTTCCTGCCGATCCGCAGCGGGAAGATCGAGTTCGAGGGCAAAGATGTCGTTGGTCGCCCACCGTACAAGATCAACCGCGCGGGCATCGGCTACGTACCGCAGGGCCGACGTATCTTCCCCTCGCTCACGGTGCATGAGCACTTGACCATGGTTGGCGCGAAGAAGAGTGATCGCTGGAACGTACCGGCGATTTACGACATGTTCCCCCGCCTCGCCGAGCGCAAAAAGAATGGCGGAGGCCAGCTCTCCGGCGGCGAACAGCAAATGCTCGCAATTGGGCGGGCGCTGCTTTCTAATCCGCGGCTTTTGGTGATGGACGAGCCGTCAGAGGGGCTCGCTCCCGCTGTGGTCGATCACCTCGCCGACGTGCTGCGCTCGGTGGTCGAGGAGGGGCAGTCGGTGCTCCTCATCGAGCAGAACCTCCGGTTCGCGACTGAGCTGTGCGATCGCATTCTGGTCATGGTGAACGGCCGCATCGCCGCCGACCTACCGGCGGCCGAGATCGCCAGTCGCCCCGACATCCAGAACAAGTATCTGGGCGTCGTCTAACCTGTGCTCATGTCCGGCGATCCCTTTGACCTGACCGGCCGTGTAGCGCTCGTCACGGGAGCAAACAAGGGAATCGGCGCCGGCATTGCCTTGGCTCTCGCGGCGGCTGGCGCTGACGTGATGGGTGTTTCCCGATCGATCGCAGATGACGGCGGCTCCAGCGGCGCGGCGGTGCGCGCCCTCGGCCGCTCGTTCTTTGCGCTTCGTACCGACATCTCCGAGCCAGACGGCGTGGCTGCACTTGTCGAACGCGTGGAGGCGTTGTCTCGCCCCGTTGATATTTTGATCAACAACGCGGGCCTGGCCCAGCGCGCCCCCGCCGAACACCATACAGACGCCCAGTGGGCCGAGGTCATTGCGGTGAACCTGACGGCGCCATTCATCCTGGCGAGGGAGTTTGGCTCCCGGATGCTGCGGCGAGGAGCCGGCAAAATCGTGTTCCTGGCCTCGATGACGACGTATCAGGGCGGGCGCGACGTTGTCGGGTACACGGCATCAAAATCGGGAGTCGCCGGCATCGTGCACGCGCTCGCTAACGAGTGGGCAGGCCGCGGCGTTAATGTGAACGCGATCGCGCCTGGCTACATTGAAACGGATCTCACCGCGGGCAGCCACCAAGACCCAGTGCTGCGCCGGGCCTTCCAGGACCGGATACCAGCGGGCCGCTGGGGCAGCCCCGCCGACCTCGGTGGGGCTGCCGTCTTCCTTTCGTCGGCGGCATCGGACTACGTGAACGGTGTGGTGCTGCCGGTCGACGGTGGGTGGCTGGTCCGGTGAGCTGCTGTCGGCCAGCTGCACCGAACCACCAGGCCTTGCGAACGGCTGATACCGTCGCCGTGGTGAGGAGGCACTATGTCAAACGGTAAGCACGTGATCGACCTGAGCCATCCAATTCGGGTCGGCCTCATCACCTACCCCGGCTTACCCGCGCCCGTGATCACGCCCCATCTGACGTATGCGGACTCGCGGTCGCGGTACGAACCCGGTACCGAATTCGCGATGGATGTCATCACCATGATCGGCAACACCGGCACGTACCTCGACAGCCCGTACCATCGCTACGAGGGTGGGGCGGACCTGGCGGGCCTCGACCTCGCAACACTCGTCGACCTGCCCGCCGAGGTGTTCCACATTCCGGATGCCTCGCCGCGCGCCATCGACGAAGCCGCGCTTTGGGATCGCGATGTACGCGGGGCGGCAGTCCTCGTGCACACTGGGTGGGATCGACTTTTCGGCACCGCCGAGTACGCCGTCGACGCCCCGTTCTTGACCGCGAAGGCGGGCGACTATCTACGGGATGCCGGGGCCGTGCTCGTGGGCATCGACTCGCTCAACATCGACGACACCCAGAGCGGCGGGGAGCGCCCGGTGCACTCAGCGCTGCTTGCAGCGGGCATCCATGTGGTTGAGCACCTCACGCATCTCCAGCACCTTCCCGACAGTGGCGGTCGCTTCACGGCCGCGCCGCCGGCCGTCGAGGGTTTCGGCACTTTCCCGGTTCGCGCATTCGCCATTATCGGCTAAACGCGTAGCGGATGCCGCGGAGGCGTCGTGTCCATCGGCAGCTCTGGGGCTAAGCCCGCCCCGACGCCGCCCGAGACCGGCGCGAGAGCGAGTCGATGACCACGGCGAGAAGTAGCACGGCGCCGGTGGTGACGTAACGCACCGACGAGTCCAGGTTGAGGATGTTGAGCCCCGACGTGATCGACATGATCACGAGGATGCCCAGCACTGCCGAGAAGGCTGAGCCACGGCCGCCGAACAGGCTCGTGCCGCCGATGACCGCGGCCGCGATGGCGTTCAGGTTCGTGTCGCCGCCTCCACTGCCCTGGTTGGCAGCGGCAAGACGAGCGGCGGCCATCACGCCTCCCAACGCCGCGAACACAGAGCACAGCACGAACACGGAGATGTACACGCGGTTCACCCGGATGCCGGCTCGCCGGGCGGCCTCGACGTTGCCCCCGACCGCGTAAACGGAGCGGCCCCACCGAGTGCGGGTCAGCATGAAGTGCATCACCACCACGAGGCCGAGGAAGACGGCGAACATCACGCCGACGCCACGGCTGAGATTCAGGTACCAGGTCGCGACCCCGAGAGCGACGACGAGCCCGGCACTGCGGGCGACGATGACGCGGGTCGAGGTGGCGGTCAGACCGGCCTCCCGCCGACGCACCGCATGTGCCAACTCGTTCCAGGCGAACAAGCCCACCCCGACGAGCAGCAGTACGTACGAGGCCCAAGCCGGCAGAAACCACTGCTGACCGAATTGCACGATCCACGAATCGAAGGGGATGTTGATCGACCCGGTTTGGCCGAGAACCCCGAGTTGCAGCCCGAGAAAGCCGAGCAGCCCCGCCAGGGTGATGATGAAACTGGGCACACCGAACGCGGTGCGGAGCAATCCGTACATCAACCCGGCCAGGGCCCCGGATGCGAGTGCGGCTGCGATCACCAGCGGCAGTGGCAGCGCCAATTGCACGAACCCGACGGCCAGAATCGCGGCGGCGAGTCCACTCACCGATCCGACGGAGAGGTCGAGTTCGCCGAGCAGCAGCACGAGAACCACCCCGATAGAAATGGTGCCGACCGCCGCGCTCTGCATCGTCAGGTTGACGAGGTTGGTGCTGGAGAGGAAGTTCGGGTTCAGGCACTGGAAGACGATCCAGATCAGGATCAGCCCGACGATCACCGGTAGCGAGCCGAGGTCCCCGCCGCGCACCCTCGAGATCACGTCGCTGACAAGCCCGGTGAGGCCAGGGCGCGCCACCGCGCGATCATCCGGAGGGTCGATGAACGCCGCGCGGGGGGCATCCGTCGTCATGATCGGAGCCCGCTCATCCGCGCGCCGTCGCGGTGATGGGAGGCCGCAGCACGGGTCCCGTGCTGGCTCCGGTGATCGCGGAGATGATCATCTCGCTCGTCGCATCCGCAACACGGAAATCACCGTTGTTGCGACCGAGCCGTAACACCACGATGCGGTCGGCGACGGCCTGCACGTCAGCGATGTTGTGACTCACGAGGATGACGCCGAGCCCCCGCTCACGGAGGCGTTCGATCAAGTTGAGCACCTCGGCGGTTTGAGCGATGCCGAGGGCTGCGGTCGGTTCATCGAGAATCACCACGCTCGGTTCACCGATGAGCGAACGGGCGATCGCCACGGTTTGACGCTGGCCGCCGGAGAGGGCCGCAACCGGGATGCGAACCGAGGGGACGCGCGCACTGAGTTCGCGCAACAGGCTCCAGGAACGCTGCTCCATCTCCACCTCGTCGAGCGCGCCGTTCTTGCGCAATTCGCGACCGAGCCAGAGGTTGCCCACCACGTCGAGGTTGTCGCATAGCGAGAGGTCCTGGTAGACGGTCGCGATGCCCAAGTCCCGTGAGTGGGTCGGGGTCGGGATGGTGGTCACGGCGCCGCCGAAGGTGATCGCGCCGGAATCGGGGGGATGCACGCCCGCGAGGATCTTCACGAGGGTGGATTTGCCCGCGCCATTGTCGCCGACGATCGCCACCACTTCGCCGGCGTAGACATCCAGGTCGACCCCGGTGAGAGCGCGCACCGCGCCGAACTTCTTGCTGATGTCCCGCAGGGCCAAGAGGTGCTCAGCGGCGCGCATCTTGGTGGGTGCGGGATAACTCATCGGATGCCCGCCGCCGCACAGTCCGCGGCGTATTGCGGAGTGCAGATCTGCGCCACCGTGTAGATGCCGTCGGCCACCACCGTGCCCATGATGGAATCGATGGTCACGACGCTTGCCTTCAACAAGGTGGTGGGAGTGCCATTAACGACCGAATCGGCCCGCACCGGCTGACCCTGGAGCAAGGCCACGACGGCCTCTGCGGCGAGGGATGCCTGCTTGCGGATCGCCTTGTAGATGGTCATGTACTGGTCGCCCGAGACGATGCGCTGGATCGCTGCGAGTTCGGCATCCTGGCCCGTCACGGGGGGAAGGGGGGATACGTTGGCGGCCTTGAGCGCCGCAATGGCGCCACCGGCTGTCCCATCGTTGGCCGCGTACACCCCGCTGATCCGTCCGTTGTACTGGGTCAATTGGCCGGCGACCCAGTCCTGCGCTTTGTCCGGACTCCAGTCGGGGGTATCGAATTTCGCGAGCACCTTGATTCCGCTGGCATCGAACTCCTTGAGGGCACCGCGCTTGAAGAGGGCCGCGTTGTTGTCCGTCGGCGCGCCGTTGACCATGAGAATGCCGTCCGTCACCCCCGTGGTGGCGAGCGTGTCGAGCAGAGCCGAAGCCTGCAGCCTGCCGATCTGCTCTCCGTCGAAGGAGACGTAGAAAGCCAGCGACCCACCGGCGACGAGTCGGTCGTACGCGATCACCGGCACGCCTTGCGCGTTGGCTGCCGAAACAATGCTCACCGACGCCGCAGAATCCACGGGGTCCAGAACCATCACCGAGATTCCGGATGCCAGGGCTGCCTCGGCCTGCGACTGCTGCTGTGCCGCATCCTGGTTCGCGTTCGAGTACAGCACGGAATAGTCGCCGAGTTCGGCCAATCTCTGCTCGAAGAAAGGTCCGTCCAGCGCGTCGTAGCGGGCGGTCTTGGAATCGGGCAGCAGAAACGCGATCTTGACGCGACCGTCTCCGCCCTGTGCGCAGCCGGACAGCGAAGCCGCCACGAGCAGAGTGCCGAGGGTCGCCGTGGCGATTCGTCTCCAGGTGCCGCTCACCGGGTGAACTCCCGCAATTCGGCTTCTAGTCTCACGTTCTCGATGGCGAGGGCCAAGCATCCGAGAATCTCGGCCCGGTCGCCCAGCTCGCCCTGCACCAGTTCGGGAACCCCATTCGAGCCGGTGAGGGCGGAGCGAGCCAGTGCGTGCCGCATCGGCGCGAGCAGGGTCTCTCCCGCTTCGGCCAGCTCACCCCCCACCACCAGCAGTTCGGGGTCGAGCAGATTGCAGAGACTCGCGGCCGCGATGCCGATGTGGCGTCCCGCATCAGCGATGACCCGCCGCGCGCTCGCATCGCCGGATTCGGCGCGCACGAGAAGGTCGCGAATGCGCTGCATACCCGGATCGTCGCGGAACAGCTCGAGCAGCGCCGGGCCTCCGGCGAGAGTGTCGAGACAGCCCCGGCTTCCGCACCGGCAGATCGACCCGTTCTCGTCGATCGTCACGTGGCCGATCTGGCCCGCCTTGCCGGTGACTCCACGATAGATCGAGCCATCGATGATGAGTCCGGCGCTGATTCCGTGCCCCACCCGCAAGTAGGCGGCACCGCGCGCGCCCTTCGCAGCGCCGGCCCTCACTTCGGCTAGGCCGCCCATGTTCGCCTCGCTATCGACGAAAACGGGGACGTTGATGCGGCTCGACATCGCGTCGGCGATGACCACGTTCTCCCAGCCGCGCAGGAGCCCAGCGGTGGCGACCATGCCGGTACGCGCGTCGATCGGGGCCGGGAGGGCGATCCCGACAGCAAGGAGATCGGAGAAGGAGGCATTCACCGAATCGAGCATGTCGCCCAACAGAACCGTGGCCCGGTCCAGTTCCCGGTCGTGCCGGTGGTCGAGCGCGAGGGGCACGTGGTTCTCGGCGATCACGACTCGACCGATGTCGGAGACCGCGATGCGAAGGCGCCGACTCGAGAAGTGGAAGCCCGCCACGAGGCCCAGGCGCCGAGCGAGGGTGACCTCGGTGGCCCGCCGACCGCTTCGCGAGGTCACGGTCGTCTGCAACACCCCGGACGCCGACAGTTCTTTCACGATGTTGGAGACGGTGGCGGGCGACAGTCCGGTCGAGCCCGCGAGTTCGACCTGCGTCAGGTGCCCGTGGTGCTTGAGCGAGTCGACGATCCGCCCCCGGTTTGCCTCGCGGAGCGCTGTCTGAGACCCCGGCGTCGGGCTCTGGTTCGTCACATGCACACGATACACGCGCGTATTTTTTGGGCTCGGCAGGGTTTCGACACGGGCTTAGATCGTTCAACCAATGGAGTGAGGACGAGAGAACGTGCCGGGTGTGCGCTCAGCCCCGTCAGGGTCGGGATGTCTCGATTGCACCGGGTTCCCGCGAAGTTACGAACTTGTTACCTCGATTGTGCAGAAATTTCTTTCTTCAACCAATGAACTCAGGCAGAATCATGGGGCCGCCTTCAAAGCCGTTGGCGGCAAATGAGGATTTTCACCTCACACCGATAAGAAAGGGAGTGACGTGAAGAAGTCTTCATTGATCTCAGTTGCCGTGATGGCAACAGCCTCGGTCGTGTTGCTCGCGGGTTGTGCCGCGGCCACCACCACCCCGACAGCGACCAAGGGTCGCGCGTGCGTCATCCTCCCGGATGCCGCATCCTCGCCTCGCTGGGAGACCCTCGACCGCCCCGCCCTCGAGAAGGCGTTCACAGACGGCGGCTTCGAGACCGACATCCAGAACGCTCAGGGTGACACCGCCAAGTACGCGACCATCGCCGACCAGCAGCTCACCAAGGGCTGCGGCGTTCTGCTTCTCGTCGACTTCAAGGGCGCCGGCGTTGCCGTAGCCGCCAAGGCGAAGGGTCAGGGCATCCCGGTCATCGCCTACGATCGCCCGATCGCGGGCGTCGACTACTACGTGTCGTTCGACAACTTCAAGGTCGGCGCGCTCGAGGGGCAGTCGATCCTCGATGGCCTCAAGACGGTCGGCAAGGACCCGAAGACCTCTACCGTCGTCTACATGGGCGGCGACCCGTCTGACGGAAACGCCAAGATGTTCAAGGACGGCGCAGTAAGCGTCATGGAGGCTGCCGGTATCAAGGCCGCGCAGGAGCCGCCAGGGGTGTGGGACGGCGACAAGTCGGCCACCAACTTCGAGCAGGCCCTCACCGCTCTCGGTGGCAAGGTCGACGCAGTCTGGGTCGCCAACGACACCAACGCCGCTGGGGTCATCACGATCCTCGACAAAAACGGCCTGACCGTTCCGGTTTCGGGACAGGATGCCTCGATCGCCGGCCTGCAGAACACTCTGCTGGGCAAGCAGACCGCAACGGTCTACAAGCAGGTCTCGCTCGTCGCCGCTGCGGCGTCGAAGCTCGCGATCTCGCTGCTGAACGGTGAGAAGCCGACCGCTGACAAGAAGCTCGCTGACGGCACGCCGTTCATCGCAGTGACTCCGGTGCTCGTCGGTCCGGGTGAGGTCAAGACCGTCGTCGCCAACGGCGACGCGAAGGCCTCTGAAATCTGCACCGCAGCCGTCAAGGCCGCGTGCGATAAGAACGGCGTAAAGTAACTATCACCACGTAGATGGGGGCTCCGCATTTTCATGCGGGGCCCCCTTCTTCTGCCATCAAAGGAGCCGGCATGGATGAACCGATCATCGAACTGTCGGGAGTAGTCAAGAGCTTCGGCCCCGTCAGTGTTCTCAAGGGCGTCAACCTCAAGGCGTACCCCGGAAAGGTCACCGCACTCGTCGGTGACAACGGAGCGGGTAAGTCGACGCTCATCAAAGGGCTCGCCGGCGTGCAGCCCTATGACGCGGGCGAGGTGCGATTCAACGGTGAAATCGTGCACCTCAGTTCGCCGCGCGAGGCATCCCGGTTCGGCATCGAGGTCGTTTACCAAGACCTGGCCCTCGCCGATAATCTTGACATCGTTCAAAACATGTTCCTCGGCCGCGAAGAGCTGTCGACGGGCACCTTCGATGAGGGCCTCATGGAGCGCGAAGCCGCCGAGACCCTCCGGGGCTTGTCCGTGCGCACTGTCAAATCGGTGCGGCAGAAGGTCTCATCGCTGTCCGGAGGCCAGCGTCAGACCGTGGCGATCGCTCGGTCGGTGCTCAAGAAAGCCAAGGTCGTCATCCTCGACGAGCCCACCGCCGCCCTCGGCGTGGCGCAGACCGAGCAGGTTCTCAATCTGGTGAGCCGCCTCGCCGAGCAAGGCGTCGCGGTCATCATCATCAGCCATAACCTCGCCGACGTGTTCGCCGTCGCCGATTTCATCAGCGTGCTGTATCTCGGCCAGATGGTCGCCTCGGTCAGGGCGTCGGAGACGTCTCGTGACGACGTCGTCGGCTATATCACCGGCAGCAAGACCTATTCGGGAGTCTTCGCATGAGTGCGGGAACAGACACGAACACCACCCCGACCGCGGCACTGCAGGCGCAGTCGACGGCCGAACTCATCGGCAGCGGTCAGGAGGGATCGGCGCTCGATCAGGTCAGGGCGTGGTGGCAGAAGGTGCGCGGCGGAGAGATGGGGGCGTTGCCAGCGATCGGCGGATTCGTCGTGCTCAGCATCCTGTTCGGGGTCCTGAGCCCGTTCTTCTTCACGGAGCGCAACTTCGCCAACCTGGTGACGCAGGCGGCGACGCTCGTGATGTTGGGTATGGCGCTCGTGTTCGTGATCCTGCTGGGAGAGATCGACCTCTCGGCCGGCGTCACGTCCGGCGTGACCATGGCCCTGTTCATCGTGCTCGTCAACGTGAACGGGGTGCCCTGGATTCTGGCGCTCATCATCGCGTTCGCCGCAGGGCTCTTGATCGGAACCCTCATCGGGTTCTTCGTGGCGAAAGTCGGCATCCCGTCGTTTGTCGTGACGCTGGGACTGTTCCTCGGCCTGCAGGGGGTGCAGCTGGTACTCATCGGCAGCGGTGGCCTCTATCGCGTCGAGGTTCCCGAGGTGCTCGCGATCATGAACAGCAACATGCCCGTCTGGGCGGGCTGGACCATGCTCGTCGTCATCCTCGCCATCGCCGCTGGCACAGCGTTCTGGGACCGCGGCCGCCGCACCCGCGCAGGCGTGCCGAACCGGACTATCACCATGGTGTGGATCCAGCTCGCTGCGATCGCCGTTCTCGGCAGCGTCGTCATCGGCCTGCTCAGTCAGAACCGAGGAGGTGTTCTCAGGCCGGTGGATGGTGTGCCGATCGTGGTTCCGTTCACCCTCGCCATCCTGTGGGCGGGCACCTTCGTACTCGACCGCACCCGATTCGGTCGATACATCTACGCGGTGGGAGGTAACGCCGAAGCGGCGCGCCGTGCCGGCGTGAAGGTGACGACGATCCGCTGGGCGGCGTTCATGGTCTGCTCGTCGCTCGCTGTCGTCTCGGGCCTGTTCAGCATCAGCAAGGTTGGATCGGTGGATGCGGCGGCCGGTCGCGACATCGTGCTGAGCGGTGTCGCAGCGGCCGTCGTCGGCGGGGTGAGCCTCTTCGGCGGGCGCGGTCGTTTGCTGCACGCGGCGATCGGTGCCCTCGTTATCGCCGTGATCACGAACGGCCTCGGCCTACTCAACCTGCCAGCCGGTGTCAACTACGCCGTCACCGGAGCGGTGCTCATCCTCGCGGCAACGGTTGACGCCCTCTCGCGCAAGCGGGCTGGCGGCACCGTCATTCGGTGACCAGAGCACGGTAGGAACGAAAGCGGAGCCGGGCATCAGCCCGGCTCCGCTTTCGTTTGCTCGATCGGATCAGCGAGCGCCGAGCAGGTGCTCGAGGGCGAGCTGGTTGAGCTTGACGAATCCGAACCCCTTGCCGCCGAAGTAGGCGCCGGTGTCGAAGCCCTCGAACGAACCGTTGTCGGCCAGCAGGTCGTCGTAGCTCTCACCCGCGCTGAGGGTGGGGGTGTTGATCTCGTTGACGCGTGATGCAAGGAGTGCTTCCTGAACCTCCGGGTCGGCGCGGAACGCTGCCGCCCGCTCCTTCAACAGCAGATACATGCGCATATTGGCGGCCGCCGATTCCCAGACGCCCGCGGCATCCTCGGTGCGACTGGGCTTGTAATCGAAGTGGCGCGGCCCGTCGTAGACCGGCCCGCCGTTCGGCCCCCCGTTCTCCAGAAGGTCTACCAGCGCGAACGCACTCGCGAGGTCGCCGTGCCCGAAGACGAGGTCCTGGTCGTACTTGATGCCCTTCTGGCCGTTCAAGTCGATGTGGAAGAGCTTGCCCTGGTAGAGCGCTTGCGCGACACCCGAGGTGAAATTGAGCCCGGCCATCTGCTCGTGCCCGACCTCCGGATTGATCCCGAACATCTCGGGTCGCTCGAGGGTTTCGATGAAGGCGATGGCGTGGCCGAGGGTCGGGAGCAGGATGTCCCCGCGTGGCTCGTTGGGCTTGGGCTCGATCGCGAAGCGGATGTCGTAGCCCTTGTCGACGACATATTGCGCGAACATGTTCACGGCCTCGCGGTAGCGCTCGAGGGCACCCCGGATGTCTTTGGCCGAGTCGTACTCGGCGCCCTCCCGGCCACCCCACATGACGAAGGTCTCTGCTCCGAGTTCGACTCCGAGTTCCAGCTGCCGCATGGCCTTGCGCATCGCAAAACGTCGCACCCCGCGGTCGTTGGAGGTGAAACCCCCGTCTTTGAACACGGGGGCGCTGAACAGGTTCGTCGTCACCATCGGGATGATCATGCCGGTGCTCGCGAGCGCTCCCTTCAGCCGGTCGATCTGCTTCTGACGCTCGGCGTCGGAGGAGCCGAAGGCGAAGAGATCGTCGTCGTGGAACGTCAGGCCGTATGCCCCGAGGCCGGACAGTTTCTCCACCGCCTCGACGACGTCGAGCTGGGGGCGAGTCGGTCCACCGAACGGGTCGGCCCCGTTGTATCCGATGGTCCATAGACCGAAAGAGAATTTGTCGGCCGGAGTGGGGAGAGAGGTCATGGGAGGATTCTGGCATGAAAGCCAGCTTCTGATGGCGGCAGTACTCGTGACCGGCTCGAGCGGCACGGTTGGGCAGGGCGTGGTCGACCGGCTTCGCGCTGCGGGGCAGGATGTGATCACTGCGGTGAGCAATCGCTCACCTACACGCGGGTCGCCCGCATCATGACCGAGGTGCTCGGGCGGCCGATCACCTACCCCCGACTCTCATCCGACGAGTATCTCGAACGGCTGAGAGCCAAGGGCATGCCCGAGGACTACATCGACGTTCAGAAGATGATCTACCGCATCGTGCGACTCAACGTCGCAGCCCTGCCGAACCGCGCCATCCGCCGACTGACCGGGCATCCTCCAACCGCGTTCGCCGAGTTCGTCGATCGAGAACGCGCGGTATGGATGCCCTGGGCCCCGAGCCAGCCTCAGCTCGGCGCGCCCATCACCCGATGCCGTTGGCCGATGCCCGGTCCTCCATACGGGTAGTCCTCCACCCGGGGCGCGCTCGCCGCATCGAGGGCGGCCACCTGCTCGGCACCGAGCACGAGATCCGTAGCTTCGAGGATGTCGGTGAGTTGCTCGACAGAGCGGGCGCCGAGAATGACGCTCGTCACGGCCGGCCGCTGCAACAGCCACGAGAGAGCGACCTGTGAGGCCGTCGCGCCGTGTGCCGATGCGATGGCTGTGACGGCGTCGATCGTTGCCCAGGTGCGGGGGTCGGCGTTGCGCGCCGTGAAGGCCTCCATGCCGCGGCCGGGGTTCTCCCCGAGGCGGGTGGAACCCGTGGGAATCACGTCTCGCTGGTACTTGCCGCTGAGCCAGCCTCCGGCCAGCGGCGACCACGGCAGTAGGCCGATGCGGGCATCCAATGCCGCCGGCACGATCTCGTGCTCGATGTCGCGTACGAGCAGGTTGTACTGCGGCTGAAGCGTCACCGGGGGCGCGAAACCGAGGGCCGCGGCCCTGTGCACCGCCTTGGTCAGCTGCCACCCGAGAAAGTTGGAGAAGCCGTAATACCCGATCTTGCCTTCTGTGATCGCGTCGTCGAGAAAGCGCAAGGTCTCATCCAGCGGCGTCAGGGCATCCCACGCATGAAGTTGGTACAGGTCGATGTGCTCGACGCCGAGCCGGGTGAGGGATGCCTCCAGCGCCCGCCTCAGGTGAGAACGCGAGTTGCCGTGGTCGTTCGGCTCCTGCCCCATGGGGAAGCGTGCCTTTGTTGCAATGACCACATCGTCAGCCCCGGTCGACCGGGCCGCGATCCACCGGCCGATGATCTCCTCGGAAACACCGCGGCTGTAGACATCGGCCGTGTCGAGAAGGTTCCCGCCGGCCTCGCGATAGGCATCGAGCAGTGCGTGAGAGGATGCCTCGTCAGCCTCCGCGCCGAATGTCATCGTTCCGAGAGCGAGGTCGGAGACCGCGACCCCGCTGTTGCCGAGAGACCGGTAGTGCATGGAGAGACCCTTCGTTTTCGTGAATGAGCGTTGCTTTCGACCTTACGCCGGACGCGCGTCTTGATAGCGTGACCCCCATGAGAATCCTCTTGGTCGGCGCCGGCGGCGTCGGCGATGCCATTGCGAAAATCGCCGCTCGGCGCACCTTCTTCGAGCAGATGATCGTGAGCGATTACGACCTCTCACGGGCCGAACGCACGATCGCGTGGATCGTCGCCCAGCACGGGCCGCAGGGCGACCGGTTCGTCGCGGCGTCCATCGATGCCGGCGACCCGGAGAGTGTTGCATCCGTCGCGCGCGAACACGGGGCAACCCACGTGATGAACGCGGTCGAACCCAAATTCGTGCCGACGGTCTTCGCTGGGGCGCTGGCAGCGGACGCGGACTACCTCGACATGGCCGTCAGCCTCTCCGTGCCGCATTCCACCGATCCGTACACCCTCACCGGCGTCAAACTCGGTGACGAGCAATTCGGGCAGGAGGCCGATTGGCAGCGTGCAGGTCGCCTCGCGCTGGTGGGCATGGGCGTCGAGCCCGGGCTGAGCGACGTGTTCGCGCGCTATGCATCCGACCACCTGTTCAGCGACATCGACGAACTCGGCACGCGCGACGGGGCGAACCTGGTGGTTCGGGATGACGCGGGCAACGAGATCTTCGCCCCGAGCTTCAGTATCTGGACCACGATCGAGGAATGCCTGAACCCCCCGGTGATCTGGGAGAAAGACCGCGGCTGGTTCACGACCGCGCCGTTCAGCGAGCCGGAGGTGTTCGAGTTCCCCGAGGGCATCGGCGCCGTGGAGTGCGTCAACGTGGAGCACGAGGAAGTGCTGCTCATGCCGCGGTGGCTCGACGCGAAACGAGTGACGTTCAAGTACGGGCTGGGGGATGAGTTCATCGGCATCCTCAAGACTCTGCACCAGTTGGGGCTGGATTCGACGGTGCCGGTTCGCGTACGGTCGGCTGACGGGCCCGTGATGGTCGCGCCGCGCGATGTCGTTGCGGCGGGCCTGCCCGACCCCGCCACCCTCGGCCCCCGGATGACCGGCAAGACCTGCGCGGGCCTCTGGGTGACCGGCACCGGCGTCGACGGCGCACCCCGCGAGGTCTACCTCTACCACGTGAGCGACAACGAATGGACGATGGCGGAGTACGAGAGCCAGTGCGTGGTGTGGCAGACCGCGCTCAACCCGGTCATCGCGCTGGAGCTTCTCGCGACGGGCGTATGGGCTGGGACCGGCGTGCTCGGCCCCGAGGCGCTCGACGCAGAACCCTTCCTGGACCTGATGGCCCGGTCGGTCGCCGACGGCGGATACGGGCAGGCTTGGGGGCTCGAGGAGCGAACCCCGGCGGCGCGCTAGAGCCCTCGGGCCTGATCAGCCCCGACTACGGGCGGGGTTTGGTCGGGGCAAACGTGCCCACGTTGAGCGACCGATTCACCACACTGCTGGCAACAGCGCCCAGCGTGAGATTGTGATCGCGAGCGTAGGTGCGAAGCGCGGAGAACGACTCGTGCATCGACAGGCCAGCGTTCTCCGACACGACGCCCTTGGCCTGCTCGATGATGATGCGCGAGTTCAGAGCTCGCTGTAACTGGCCCGTGAAGACCCCGGATTCTCGAATCGCCCGTTCCTGCAGGAGCCCGATCGTTGCGACATCCGCTAACGCCTGGGCGACGGCTTTGTCTTCGTCCCCCAGGATCGTGGCTTTCTTACCGAACAGGTTCATCGTGCCGAGAATCTGCCCGCGCAAGCGCATTGGCGTTGCGTGCACCGAGTTGAATCCTTGTCTGAGCGCCTCTGCGCTGAAGGCGGGCCACTGCTGAGCCGACTTGGCAATGTCGGCGACCGTTACGGAATGGCCGGTTGCGAAGCAATCCAGGCACGGCCCCTCGCCCGCCGCGAGCTGCATGATCTCGACGAGGCTCGTCTCCTCGCTCGTGGATGCGACGAGCTGCAACTGGCCCGCTTCATCCACGATCATGATGCCGCCGGCATCCACTTCGAGTATTTCGGAGCAGTTCTCGACGAGGGTGTGAAGTAGGTCCACAACGTCGAAGTCGGCGATGAGGGTATCGGCAACCGCGACGAATGCGGCGCTCAGACGCGCTTCTCGGGTCGGCTTACTCATGCGCCCATTCTGCTCTTCTTGGGGGACAAAGGTGCATCCTCATTCCCCCAAGTGACGAAAGTTGAGTCTGCGCGAGACGACGTCGCGGGCGACATCGTGCACGCTACGGCCGGTCGAGAAGGCGTGGGCCTGCATGCGCGAGTACGCCGCCTCCGGCGTGGTCTGCAGCTGGGCCAGGATCATGCCAGTGGCCTGATGAACCTCGCGCTGCAGGGCGGGAGAGGCATCGGTGTCAGTGGGACCATCCTGCGCGAGGGATGCGACGGCGCGACTGACAGCTGCGCCGGCCACCGCGGCGGCCATCGTGCCCGCGGTGGAGAGATCGCGGCTGCCCAGCACGCCCGCGGTTCGCCGGTAGAGCCCCACCGCACCGACACACTGCCGACTGAGAATCATGGGGAACGCGAAGAGAGCGCCGATGCCCAATGCGGGCAGCGCAGCGCCGAAGACGGGCCATCCGGCGTGAGAGTTTCGGGCAACGTCCGGAAGGAGAACCCGCTTTCCGGTACGTACAGCCTCCCACTGGGGCCCTTCTCCCAGCTCGAACTGAAGTTCGTCGATGCGGGCGGCCGTCTCGTCGCTCGAACTGACGCTCACCTGATGACCGGCCGTGTCGAACACCGAGATGCAGACTCCCGTGATGGGCAGTCTCGCGATGAACGGCGCGCAGAGATCGGTGGCAGGGCCACCCGTCAACCCTGAGAATGTCACGATTGAGCCGAGATCGGGAGAGGGGTGCTCACTTACGCGAGACCCTGTAGCGAAACCATGTGCCCCCTCCGAATGTTCTGCCAAGCCTGAGACACTCCTTTCACGCTAGCGCACGGCGCACGCCCAACCGTGCGCTGCGGTTTCGCCGCGCTAGAGCCACTCGCCCTGTGCCCGTGCCCGTGCCCATGCCCGTGCCCATGCCCATCCTGTCCCGCCAAAAGTGACTCACGACCGGCGGGCGGGGTCATCGTCGCGGCAATGACGGAGCGGAGAGCGGGGCGGGCGGCCGAGGCGCCCCGGCCGGGCAACGGGTTCCTATGGCTGAGCCACTCGGCTGACAGCGCGCGCATTCGACGCTTGAGATTGGCGGAGAATGGGGGATTCGAACCCCCGAGGGCTTTCACCCAACACGCTTTCCAAGCGTGCGCCATAGGCCACTAGGCGAATTCTCCTGGGCGGCGCAACCGGGCTGCTGCATGCTCGGCCGCCTCCCGAATCATAGCTGGCGGGCGGCATCCGGCTACAATCGAGACGGCTCCTCGTGTGGCGCCATCCAGGCCAACTCCCCCAGGGCGGAGACGCAGCAAGGGTAACCGGGCTCTGGCGGGTGCGCGAGGAGCCGCTGCCGTTTCACGGCCTACGATATGCAGCATGACGGATGCCGCAGCGCAGGTCGAAGCCGCACGACAAGCTCTCGCGGCAGCCGAGGCCGCGCTCGCCGAGGCCGAGCGGACGGCGGAGCAGAGTGCTGCTGCGGCGCCCGCGACCGCCTCATCGCAGACCGCAGCGCCGGCCGCCGAACCCGTGAGCGCAGAGGCCGGTGCGCCGAGTCCGGCTCCCCGGCCCGCCCCCGGCCCCCTCACCTCCGAGCAGGTCGCCGTCATCCGCGCCGGGTACACCTTCGACGCGCCCGCGCTCGAGATGGGCGCCCTCGTCAACGGTGACCCGCTGGCGGACGTTCCCGTCCGCATCCCGATCGCGATGGTGAACCGGCACGGCCTCGTCGCGGGCGCAACCGGAACGGGTAAGACGAAGACCCTGCAGGTGCTGGCCGAGCAGTTGAGCGCAGCGGGAGTGCCGGTGTTCGCGGCCGACATCAAGGGCGATCTCTCCGGAATCGCGAGCGCCGGGGCATCCAGCGACAAGCTTCTCGCCCGAACGGCGAGCATCGGTCAGAAGTGGGTCGGGACCGCAACACCCACCGAGTACTTCACTCTCGGAGGGGTGGGGACCGGCATCCCGATTCGCGCAACGGTGTCGAGTTTCGGGCCGCTACTGCTCTCGAAGGTGCTCGGCCTGAACGCGACTCAGGAATCGAGCCTGGGCCTGGTGTTCCACTACGCGGATGCTGCCGGCCTGCCGCTCGTCGCGCTCGATGACCTGCGCGCGGTGTTGCAGTGGCTCACGAGCGATGAGGGTAAGCCCGAGCTGAAGAACATGGGCGGATTGTCGGGGGCTACGGCAGGGGTCATCCTGCGCGAACTGATGTCGTTCAGCGACCAGGGCGCCGACGTGTTCTTCGGCGAGCCGGAGATCGATACCTCGCTGTTTCTGCGCACGAACGCGGCGGGCCTCGGCATCGTCAGCCTGCTCGAGATCCCGGGGGTGCAGGATCGGCCCGCCGTGTTCTCGACCTTCCTGATGTGGCTGCTCGCAGACCTCTTCAACGATCTGCCCGAGGTGGGCGACATCGACAAGCCCAAGCTCGTGTTCTTCTTCGACGAGGCGCACCTGTTGTTCTCCGGGGCATCCAAGGACTTCATCGCATCCATCACTCAGACCGTGCGACTCATCCGCTCCAAGGGCGTCGGCATCTTCTTCGTCACGCAGACCCCGAAGGATGTTCCGAGCGAGGTGCTCGCCCAGATCGGGTCCCGCGTCCAGCACCAGTTGCGGGCGCACACCCCGGATGACGCAAAGGCCCTGCGGGCCACGGTGTCGACCTACCCGACATCCGGCTACGACCTCTCGGAAGTGCTCATGAACCTGCCGACGGGCGAGGCGATCGTCACCGTCATGAACGATAAGGGGGCGCCATCGCCGGTGGCGTGGACCCGCTTGCGTGCACCCCAGGGCTCGATGTCGCCCACTCCGGCCGAGACGGTGCTCGCGACCGTGAACGCCAGCCCGTTGCTGGCGCAGTACGGCGCTGCGGTTGACCGGGATTCGGCGTACGAGATGCTGTCGGTGAAGATGAACGCCGCAGCCGATGCGTACGCCCAACAGGAGGCGGCGAAACAGGATGCTCGGGCGCAGGCCGAGTACGACCGGGCGCACACGCCGACCCGCACCCCGCGGGCGACGCGCGCTACCAAGAACCCGATCGAGGAGGCCTTGGGTTCGCGCACGGGCCAGACGGTGGTTCGCGAAGTGCTCCGCGGCATCTTCGCCTCACTCAAGCGCTCCTGAAGCGTTCGCGTCATCCTCGCCCGCTTTCGTCGATCCCTGTCACGCCGCGGTGCCTCCGCATAGGCTGGCATCGTGGCCCGCAGCGTGTACATCACCTCCGCCGAGGGCCACTCGGGCAAGTCATCCATCGCGCTCGGGATGCTCGACACGATGTTGCGGAGCATCGAACGGGTGGGGGTTTTCCGCCCGGTGACCCGATCCACCCTCGAGCCTGATTTCGTGCTCGAGTTGCTGCTCGCTCGCGACGGCGTGCATCTCAGCTATGACGAGTGCGTCGGCGTCAGTTACGAAGACGTGCATGACGACCCGGACGCTGCGCTGTCGCGAATCGTCGAGCGGTTCAAGTCGATCGAGAGCAAGTGCGATGCCGTGGTGATCGTCGGATCGGATTACACCGATGTCGCTACCCCAACCGAACTCGCGTTCAACGCGCGGATCGCGGTCAACCTCGGTGCCCCGGTCGTACTCGTGCTCACCGGGCGCGAGCCGGACGAGTCGCGCGGCCGCACCGCCGACGAATTGCGGCAAGTGGCCGAGTTGAGCCTGCCCGAGCTCGAAGTGGCCCACGCGAGCCTGCTCGCGGTAATCGTGAACCGGGCCGACCCGGAGCTCCTGGTCGACATCCGTGCCGCGATCGGCGACGCCGCCGGGGTGTCGGCCTGGGCCATCCCCGAGGACCCGTACCTCGTGGCCCCGACTGTGGAAGCGATCATGCACGCCGTCGAGGGCACCCTGCTCAAGGGCGACCCCAAGCTCCTAGCCCGCGAGTCCCTGGGCGTCGTGATCGCCGCGATGTCGATGGAGAATGTGCTCCCGCGCCTCATCGAGGGTGGCATCGTGGTCATCCCGGGCGATCGCAGTGAGATGCTGCTCGCGGCACTGACGGCCCACGTATCCGACACGTTCCCGTCGCTGGCCGGGATCGTGCTCAACGGCGGCTTCGCCCTCACGCCGGTGATCGACCGGCTCGTCGCCGGGTTGGATGCCGCTCTGCCCATCATCGGCACGCAGCTGGACACCTACCCGACCGCCCGGCGAATCACCCAGACGCGTGGGCGCCTCACCGCGACATCCCAGCGAAAGATTGACACGGCGCTCGCGCTCTTCGAGACCCATATCGACGTTGGCGTACTACTTGCCGCGCTCGGGGCGGGCCGCACGAGCGTGGTGACGCCACTCATGTTCGAATACGCGCTGCTCGAGCGAGCGCGGTCGCGCCGCATGCGGATCGTTCTGCCAGAGGGCAGCGATGATCGCGTATTGCAGGCGGCGGGGACGTTGTTGAGCCGCGGCGCGGTCGACCTGACGATCCTCGGTGAAGAAGGCGAGGTGCGGGCCCGGGCAGCGGGGCTTGGGGTTGACATCGGCGCAGCCGCAGTGGTGAGTCCGTTCGATACGGACCTGCGCGAACGGTTTGCGCAGGAGTACACCCGGCTTCGTTCTCACAAGGGGGTGAGCCTCGAGGACGCCCGTGATCGTGTCACCGACGTCTCCTACTTCGGCACGATGATGGTGCACCTCGGGCTTGCGGACGGGATGGTATCGGGTGCCGCCCACACCACGGCGCACACCATCACGCCGGCGCTGCAGTTCATCCGCACGTCGCCCGGTATCGACACCGTTTCCAGTGTGTTCTTCATGGCGCTGGAAGACCGAGTGCTCGTCTACGGCGACTGCGCCATCGTGCCGGACCCGACGGCATCCCAGCTCGCGGACATCGCCATCTCCTCGGCCTCGACCGCAGCTCAGTTCGGCGTGGAGCCTCGAATCGCAATGCTGTCGTACTCGACGGGGGAGTCGGGGTCGGGTGCCGACGTCATCAAGGTGCGGGATGCCACGGCTCTCGTCCGTTCACGACGTCCCGACCTGGCCGTCGAGGGGCCGATCCAATACGACGCGGCGGCTGATGCGGCGGTCGCCGCAGCCAAGCTTCCCGAGTCGGATGTCGCGGGCCGGGCAACCGTCTTCATATTCCCCGACCTGAATACGGGTAACAACACCTACAAGGCGGTGCAGCGCAGTTCGGGCGCCGTTGCCATCGGCCCGGTGCTGCAGGGGCTGCGCAAGCCCGTGAACGACCTCTCCCGCGGCGCGCTGGTGCGCGACATCGTGAACACGGTCGCCATCACGGCGATCCAGGCACAGGCCGTCTCCGCCTCGGAGTCGTCGTGACCACGGCGTTCGTCGTCAATTCCGGGTCATCCTCGATCAAGTGGCAATGGGTCGATGTCGCGACCGGGGAGGCGCTGCAATCGGGTCAGGTGACACGAATCGGGGAGCCCGGGTCGGGCGCCGCCGATCATGAGTCGGGGATGCGGGGCATCCTCGAGCAGCTGGACGGTTCTCTGCCCACGGTGATCGGGCATCGAGTGGTGCACGGCGGGAGCGAGTTCTCCGAAGCTACGCTCGTCACCTCCGTGGTCGAAGCGCGAATCGAGGCCCTCTCCTCGCTCGCCCCGCTGCATAACCCGGCCAACCTGGCCGGCATCCGTGCTGCCCGAGCCGCCTTCCCGGGCGTGCCCAATGTGGCCGTGTTCGACACGGCGTTCCACCACACGCTCTCGCCCGCGGCCTACACGTACGCTATCGATCCCCGGATCGCTGCCCGGCATGGGGTGCGACGGTACGGATTTCACGGAACCTCGTATCAGTACGTCGCGGGGCGCGCCGCCCTGGTGCTGGGTCGGCCGCTCGAGACGCTCAAGCTGATCGCCTTCCACCTCGGCAACGGCGCGTCCGTGTGTGCGATCGACGGCGGGCGCTCGGTCGATACATCCATGGGAATGACCCCGCTCGCGGGCCTCGTCATGGGGACGCGGTCGGGGGACATCGACCCCGGCGCACTGTTGCACCTCGGCCGTGGCGGACTCGGTTTTGCGGAGATCGACGCCTTGCTCAACCGCGGTAGCGGCATGCTCGGGCTCACGGGAACCGGCGACCTGCGCGATGTGCAAAATGCCGCCGACAATGGGGATGACTCGGCTCGCCTCGCCCTCGACGTCTACGTCGCGCGGCTGCGGCACTACCTCGGCGCTTATCTCGTGCTGCTCGGCGGCGGCGGCGGCGGCGGCGGCGGTGGTGTCGACGCGATCGTCTTCACCGCCGGGGTGGGCGAGAACAGCCGGGAGGTGCGGGCGGCGGCTCTCGCCGGGCTCGGGGGATTCGGCATCCAGCTGGATTCGGCGCGCAACGACGCGCCATCGCGAGGCGAACGTCGCATCTCGGCCGACTCGTCGCGAGTGCAGGTGCTGGTCATCCCCACAAACGAGGAGTTCGAGATCGCCCGCCAGTCCCTGGCCGCGGTCGGGTAACCTCCCCGCGATCCGCCCCCGTCGGTCCGCTCCGGCAGCACTGTTCCGCGGCTCCGCTGCTGCGGCCGTGCGCAGAGACACCGATCCACCTCTCGGGTCGGTGGTCGCGGCTACTCTGGGACGGTGGTTCCCGCCCTGTACCGCCGATACCGGCCCGAGACGTTCGCGGAGCTGATCGGGCAGTCGCAAGTGACCGATCCTCTCCAAACAGCATTGCGTGCCGACCGCGCCAACCATGCGTATCTGTTCAGCGGGCCGCGAGGGTGCGGCAAAACGACGAGCGCTCGTATCCTCGCCCGGTGCCTCAACTGCGCTGAGGGCCCCACCGACACCCCGTGCGGTTCGTGCGCGAGTTGCGTCGAACTCGCTCGTGACGGAGGCGGGTCGCTCGATGTAGTCGAGATCGACGCTGCCAGTCACAACGGCGTCGACGATGCGCGCGACCTTCGCGAACGTGCGGTTTTCGCCCCCGCGCGTGACCGTTACAAGATCTTCATCCTCGACGAGGCCCACATGGTCACGACGCAGGGCTTCAACGCGTTGCTGAAGATCGTCGAAGAACCGCCCGAGCACGTCAAGTTCATCTTCGCGACCACCGAGCCGGAGAAAGTGATCGGCACGATCCGCAGCCGAACCCACCACTATCCGTTTCGGCTGGTCCCGCCCGCCCAGATGTTGGAATACCTCACCTCGGTGTGCCAGCGTGAGCAGGTCGAGGCTGAACCTGGAGTGCTGCCTCTCGTGGTACGGGCCGGTGGCGGATCGGTGCGTGACACGCTCTCCCTGCTGGACCAGCTCATGGCCGGGTCCGAAGAGGCGACGATCGCATACGACCGCGCGGTCGCACTTCTGGGCTATACGCACTCGGCGCTTCTCGACGACGCAGTGGATGCCCTTGCCGATCGGGATCCTGCTGCCGCGTTCGGCGCGGTCGACCGCGTCATCCAGACGGGTCAAGACCCTCGTCGCTTCGTGGAAGACGTGCTCGAGCGGCTTCGCGATTTGATTATCGTGGCCGCCACTTC
>Ga0209724_1001099_pt1 | contig 25177 bp, 19 predicted proteins | sample grotaG_FD_184143 | JGI IMG/M metagenome (GOLD analysis project Ga0209724, IMG submission 184143) | Glacier valley bacterial and archeal communities from Borup Fiord, Nunavut, Canada, to study Microbial Dark Matter (Phase II) -... | ecosystem: Environmental > Aquatic > Freshwater > Ice > Glacier ...
TCCCTTTTTCATGTGAACTATTATTTATTAATATCTTGTTCTTAAACTCTTCCTTCGATACGGGTTGCAAAGATAAGCATACTTCAATAATTTGCAACAGATATTTTTAAAAGATTTACAAATTTTTGTTTTGCTCAAAATTCCCTTGTTATTCAAACAATTTGCCCGACAGAAATTAATAATAGACAGTTGCTTATGACAGAATGGTTAAGATAATAAGACATTAGCGGCGTCGATTGTAATCGAAAAATCCGAATTTGACGGATGCAACAAACGCAAAGGCGGTTAGATCGCTGGTCGTAAGTGAATTATATGTCACATTTTTGGTGTAGCGATGACTTCCGCCTAATCCTAATTTGGCATGTTTCCAAATATTGAATTCAATCATTAGTCCTGTCTCCGCGAATAAAAAATTCGGATTGCCTGTCATAGTTACAATTGTACCACCCGTAGTTTTTAACTGACCTATACCGGCAGATACGGGAATTGTCAGATGAACGAACTGTTGTGGCCACAACGTATATTCCAAATGGAGGCCACCCCATTGCATCCGAAGTTTACCGCCACCTTTTGTCTCGGGAAGTGCGATTTCATTGAAATTATAATTGTAAACACCCCCAATGATGAGTCGTTTGTTGATAATAACTCCGGCGCGGATTCCAGGAGTACTGCAATATTGTTGTGCAATTGCGCTGAATTGGAATGTCGGATTTATAAAGATACTCAGGTCTTTGGGCATATCCGTAAACAGATGGGTTTTCTTTTGCTTCTGGCCGTTCACCTGGATCACGCAGAAAAGGAACACGATCATAGCAAGTAATATTTTCATTTTGTCAAATTTTAGGATAGACCGAATAATTCTCTAAAAGCAGAAAGCACAAAAATATATTTTTATTTACTCACTTATACTTCCGTATTTCGACTTCCTGAAAACTTCGTTATTGATTGGTATTTAACGCTTGAAGCACTGCCATTGATTGGATTTTAAAGGGCGAAAAATAGTTATTTGGTTATTTTATGGAATATATTTGCCACAGCGTTAATTAAACGGTTTAGTTTAATCGAAAAGGTTTTATTTTTGTGGTGTTGAAATTTGGGCGCTTGTCTGATTTTCATAACTGTATTTTACTTTGTTTATGGAGAAGATTTTAATTACCGGAGCTACCGGCAATGTTGGTTTAACTACCCTTAAATTGCTGGAAAGTAAAAATTATCCCGGAGTTGAGGTTGTTGCTGCGGTCCGGGACATTGAGCGGGCAAGGAAAATTGAAGGGATTGCCAACTGCAATTTTTGTCAGTTTGAGTTTGATGAACCGTCAACGTATGACAGAGCGCTCGAAGGGGTTACCAAAATTGTACTGATTCGTCCTAATCAGGTTTCGGATGTTTCGAAGTATATTTTCCCGTTTCTGGCCAAGGCCGAGCAGGTAGGTGTAAAGCACATCGTTTTTATTTCGATTGTTGGGGCTGAACGTAATCGTATTTTTGCCAATCACCGTACCGAAAACCATTTTAAAAAGCTAAATATTCCCTCAACAATTTTACGTCCTTCGCTTTATATGCAAAATCTGTCGACTTTTCATCGGCATGATATACAGGATCATGATAAAATTAATATTCCGGGAGGGGCAGGTCTTGTCAATTATATCGATGTCAGGGATGTTGCCGAAGCAATTGTTACTGTGTTGATGCTTCCAGGCCATGAGAATCAGGCTTACGATATTACCGGTCCCGAGGTAATGGATTTTTATCAGATCGCAAAGATCTTTTCATCTGAATTAGAACGCGATATCAAATATACGCGGCCTTCTGCAATTAAGTTTGTGCGGCAAAAATTGGTTGATAAAAAACCATTGCTTTATGTGTTGACCCTTTCGTTACTCTATAATGCGGTGAGGAGCGGTAAAATGAATTATACAAATGACGTCTTTCGGAGCATTACAGGTCATGATCCTCGTCACCTGGCCGATTTTGTTCATGAATACAGAGAGAGCTGGCTAAAACCGGCTAAAAAAGAGACAATTAAACGAGCAAGAAAAAGTCTGCATATCCCACATATTTAGATTTTAGAATGAGAAATACAATTTTGTCGCTGGGGTTGATATTTCTTTGCAGCAATTTGTTCTCTCAGGAATTCAATCCAACTGGTCTTTTACTTGATAAGGATGAAAATGCTGCGATAATTCAATCCGCCCTGGCGTTTTTAGATATACCACCCCAAACTGTGACGAATTCCAAATGCGAGCGGAGTGCCGGGGGAATCAATGACTATTATTCGGAAGGCGATTATTGGTGGCCTGATCCAAAAACCCCGGAAGGGCCCTATATTCAACGTGATGGCGAATCAAATCCCGGAAATTTTGTGACTCACCGCGAAGCCGTCTTTCGGTTGTCTGAAATAGTTGGAACGCTTACCTCTGCTTATCTGATTACAGGTGATGTAAAATATATTCATACCATTCAAATTCATCTAAGTGCATGGTTTATTGAACCAGCAACCCGTATGAATCCCGATATGCGCTACTCACAGGCGATAAAGGGAAGGTTTACGGGTCGTTCCATTGGTCTGATCGATGCGATTCACTTTATTGAAGTGGCTCGTTCCGTAAAAATTCTACACGATTCAAATGCAATAAATAACGAGGTTTACCTGGGAGTAAAGTTATGGTTTGGTCAGTTTCTGGATTGGATGTTCGCCCATCCATACGGAGTTGATGAGATGAATGCCAAAAATAACCATGGAACCTGCTGGGTCATGATGGCTGCCGCATTTGCCGATCTGACCGGCAATAAAGTGAAACTGGAGTTTTGTCGGAACCGGTTTAAAGAAGTTCTATTACCCAACCAGATGGCAGTTGATGGTTCTTTTCCGCTCGAAATCAAACGGACAAAACCCTATGGTTATTCGTTATTTAACCTCGATGCAATGGCCACTATCTGTAAAATTTTGTCTGATCCGACAAATGATTTGTGGCACTTTACCATGAGCGATGGCCGGAACATGAGCAAAGCCATCGAATTTATGGTTCCATATATTACCGATAAAACCACATGGCCATATCCAAAAGATATTATGTATTGGGATGAATGGCCGGTCCGCCAGCCTTTTCTGCTGTTCAGCGGACAGGCATTTCATCAGCAGAAATACCTTCAGCTCTACCTGGGCTTGAAGCGTGATTTGAAAGTTTATGAGGTGATCCGGAATGTGCCGGTACGTCATCTACTTTTGTGGATAAAGCAGCAGTAAGGTTCCCTTTCCAAAATATGTTTAAAAACATATAAAAACTGCGAATTTTTAGCTTTTAATTATCAACATTTTACAACGACTTACGTATATCTGAAAAATCTAATTTCACTGATATGAAAACGGCACAAATTTTATTTATGTTTCTTTTTTGTATGGCTTTTATTAGCTTGAATGCTCAAATTAACATTAAAGGAAAAGTAAAAAATCAAACAAACAACAGGGCAAACAACAAGGTTGATCAAGGTATTGATCAAGGTTTGGATGCCGTCGAAAGTGGCGTAAAAGGTCTTTTCAAGAAGAAAAAACCAGCCGAAAATCAATCGGAAGAACAAGTAAGCGATCAGGGAAATCAAAATGCACAGGATGCAAAACCGGCTTCCGGCACTCCTTCGCTTCAATCTTACTCGAAATTCGATTTTATTCCGGGAGAAAAAGTTATTTTCTATGATGATTTCAGTCAGGACAATGTGGGTGATTTTCCGGCTTTGTGGTTCTCAAATGGTTCGGGCGAGGTTGTCACTCTAAACAACTATCCCGGCAAATGGATGCAAATAACCGCCAATGGTTGTTACTATCCTGAACGCGATTTGCAAACTACCGAAAACTTCACTGTTGAATTCGACTTGATTCCAGGTTCGGAAAGTTTTGAAGTGGGCTTCTTTTTGGTTGCCGGAGACATCAAAAATCCGATGGAAGGCGGTGCTATTCCGGGAAAAGCTGGAGTGAAAACAAATATTACCGGCTATACTGTTTATTACAGTAGTTATTTAAATGGAGCATATGCCCTCGACGGATCGAAAGATATCATACTCAAAGGCACTGAAAAAATGCACTTGTCGTATTGGGTTCAGAAACAAAGGTTACGCATTTATGTAAATGAAGTGAAGGTAATTGATTCCCCTCGTCTTATGCCTGTCGGATATAAATACAACATGTTGAGATTCGAGATGGGTGGCGAAACCAAACCATATATTGGTAATTTCAGGGTGGCTGCCGGTTTACCCGACACACGTAACAAGCTTATTACAGAAGGAAAACTGGTTACTTACGGAATTTATTTCGATGTGAATAAAGACGTTGTAAAACCTGAATCGTATGGCACTCTGAAAGAAATTGCAGGTATTCTGAACGAAGTTCCTGAGGTGAAAGTCAAAATATTCGGTCATACCGATTCTGATGGTGATGATGCCAAAAATATGGATTTATCAAAACGCAGAGCAGCCTCTGTAAAAAATGAACTTGTCAAATCGTTCGGCGTAAATGGCGACCGGCTGGAAACCGACGGACTGGGCGAAACAAAACCTGTTGCTCCAAACGACACACCTGTAAACAAAGCCCTCAACCGAAGGGTAGAGTTTATCAAATTGTAGATTTCGTCTTAATAATGGAAGAGCCTAATTGTTTAATATTTAGTCTCTTCCATTTTTTTACTTTCCGACTTAAAATCAATCCACTATGAAATCAATAATTACAACCATCTTTTTTATGTTTTTTGGACTTGTTCTGAATGCTCAAAATGTAAATCCCGATATCGTTGTCAACGAAATGCCTGTTATTACGATGAATGTTTGCAAAAAAGAGATCAGGGAGCAATTTTTAAAGAAAGTAGACAAATTAAAAACTGAAGTGAGTGAGGAAATTACCTTACGGAAAAGTAAAACCAAAGAAAAAGTTAAAGGATTTGATGAGCAAGCTTCCAAAAACATGATGAAACAATCAGGCTATTCGGTTTCGGATGCCGATATTCAAAAAATGAAAACTGCCAGCAAGGAAGAAAAGAAAGCAATGGCAATGGCGATGATGCAACAAAATATGAATATGTCGGTTGATGAAGCTAAAAAAGTGAGTAAAATGAGCAAGGAAGGTCAAAAGGCCTGGGCCGAAGGAATGTCGACGGAAATGATGGCCGACGCTCAGGCTAACCCGGACAAGAATAAAGTAATGCAAAAGAACAACATGGGCATGGCCGAAATGGCCCAGGAACAAAGTCAACTCGCACAGAAAATACAGTTAAGTTCTCAGAAGTTTGCTGAACAATTGGAAGAATTCAATAAGCTGAAGGAAAAAACCAGGATTGAATACGAAGCATGTCTAAAAAAGGTGGATAAAGAATTTGAGAACAAGGTAAATCATGTGCTTGGAGATGAGTATTATGAATCGATTAAGTTACAAAAGGAGACTTGTTATCAGATCTATTGCGGCTATCTGACTCCAAAATACAAATCTATTCTTCTGGAAAGATTTAATACCATCATTGCTTTGGGTGGTGATTTTAACCGCATGGATGTTCTTACCAATGAACTCGCAAACGCCACAACCGGATCAAAGAAGGATGTTTATGAACCTGGATTGATGTATCTTGAAGCTCTGAAAGAATACATGGAGCATCTTGAAGATCTGCCATAGTTACTAGCCCCTGCGACCTGACGGGTTTCGAGAACCTGACAAGTCTACCCGAGGATTTTACTAATCTTCAATGAATATACCTTACTGACAATGAAACTCCCTGCACTCCTTATTTTTATATTCTTTCTTACGCTGAATGCCTCTGCCCAGCAGAATGCAGCTTCCATCAAACAGCAGATGGCCAAAATACGCCAATCGACCAACTGGGAGGATCCGTTTGCGGCAAAAAAGGCTAATGAGCAGATCAAAGAGCTCTCAAAACAACTGATGATGACCGGGAATCCTCAGGGGAATCAGCCAAAAAATCAATCTAAAGAAGAAGCTGAGCAAGCAAAAAAAGATGCGGTAGACGATAAAATGAAATTGTGGGGACAGGTTATGAAAAGTGCAGCCGGCGGTGAAGGAGCGGATGTGTTTCTTGCAGAACCTACCCGCGAACAGATTAAATCAGAATATAAGGAAGAGGAATCGAATAAATTGAAAGGTAAAGAAGTTCTCGAAGAGATGACTTTTTTATGTATCAACATGTCTTCTCCAACCGTTCAATTATTGATCGATCAAATGGAGAATTATAAATCAATCAAAATACTGGTTATTACATGCGGGAAAAACGGATCCCCGGTCGATCTCGAAAAATTAATCGCGAAAGCGAAAAATTACCCACTGCAACAATTGTACATCATAAACTTTAAAAGCTCAGTAACGAAGGTTCCAAAGTCAATAAGTAATTTTCATGACCTGACTTTCCTTGCATTATACAACAACAAAATAAGCCAGCTACCTCCTGAACTCAGTTCACTGGTCTCATTAAAAAAGCTTTACGTCGATATGAATCCTGTTACTGTTCTGACGCCGGCTATTAGTAAGATGAATAACCTGGATACACTTGGCATTGCCAAAACTCTTATTACGGAGGTGGAAATAAGCAGAATCAAACAACAATTACCAAATTGCAAAATCCTACTCAAATGAGAAACCCAATTATAGTGCTGATGCTTCTCCTGATAATTGGTTCAGGATTGGCAACTTTAGCAAATCCAAGGTTTTATATTGCGACTTCCTGGAACAACCAGGCCGCAACCGGTTACTTTCCCCATTTTGAAGTGGAGTTTGCCAATGCATTGAAAAAAGAATTTCCATGTGTCAAAACGATGAGTGATTCTAATATTTTGACGCTCCTTGAGCATGAAAAGCAAAAACAGTTATTGGGGACAGGCGATTTTGAGGAAGTATCAAATATTGGGCAGGCTATGGGATGCGATTACCTGGTTAGCCTGAAAGTTCAGGTGTTAGGAACTAAAGCGTTAATTACTGCGTTCTGTGCCGATACCCGAAAATCAAAAGTTATTGCGCGCTCAATGGCCAATGTTGTTGATGGCAGCGCTGGAATTAAGGCGATGGAAATGGTTTCAAAAGAGTTGGTCGAAGGTTTGAAAAAATTTGAAATATGTCCGTTTACAGGGCCAATCAATGTGGTGGTTAAAACCGATCGCAACGATAAGAAGACCGATTCATACGCTGTTTATTGCAACGGCATAGATGGACTGTACAAATTGGATATTACAACAAAAAAAACCAGCGATGCTGACTGGAAGCTGAAAAAAACCAGTAAAAATAGGATAGAGGGCTCAGTCACTTATAACCTTCTCGAAGAAACAACAACAGAAGAACATAACGACTGCTATAACTGTCCTTCGGGTCGTCAGGGTTCGTGGCTGTCAAAAGAAACAGTGTTGAAAACTGCAAAAGTTGAAGGACTTTCGAATGAAAGTGTTGCCGACAACCAGCAAATTGAAGATGCGCGTGCTGTAATCACCTTTATGAATAATGGGACCTATACGTTAAAAGTGGAAGCCGCTTCCAGAAAAGGAGATCTCAAACTGAGAACCGAAAAACGCGCCGAAGGGACATGCGATAACCAGAGTCCACCCCCTAAAAGTATTGATAAAAAAGCAGATGTGCCGCTGGAAGAGGTCACATTTGGACCCTTCACTGGAACTTCACTGGATAAAGTATTAAGCCATAAAGACACTTATTCAGCAGTTGATCCGGTGACCAAAGAAAAAACAACGATCACTTACGATTTCAATTTGAAACGAGATTAAAACCATGTTTAAAATCTTCAGCTTATTCGCCTTCCTTTTGATCCTGATTCCTGCTTTGGTTAACGCGCAAAAATCGGCAGAGTTTCTTCCGGATAAACCCGGCAAATTAATACTGAATCAATATTCGATGAATGAAGCTGATGAACTCCACCGAAATGTAAAGATGGTTGCAGAGTGGTTTATCCAGAAAGCTCCGGTACTAACCAATCCAAAAGGATTCGACCTTTGGGTTTATTTTACTGGCTATTGGAACGACAAGTATAAATTACAGCCTGGAAATTATGGCCGTCGCGGTGAGCTAAATTTCGACTTTCAGATGTTTAGCAGGGAGGGTGGCAAATGGACTGTTGAGCCTCCACACTGGAGTTTCGATATCAACAATACTGAATATGGACATGGTTCAAATTCCAATCTTCCCGGTTGGGACAATACCAAAGATCCGGAATCGCTCGAGAAGCCGATGAACAAAGCAGCTGCCGATCTGAATGATCTGTTTAGGGTTTTTCCGTTTGTCAGGGAAATTGCACCCGGTGTCAGGCTTTATGGTGGTGGAAACCTGATTGTTTTTAACCCCGATCGCCCTCAATTCTGGGTTCCGGTTACTGTGCGCGAAGTTGCTGATATGAAACTTGCTTATTATAGTCTTTTCGAGGTTCATTTATTGCCTTACCTGAAAGAAGAAATTGCAAAACTTACTAAAGAAGAGTTGAACGCACCAGCCTTTTCGGGTCACGATGAATTTTTTGTGCTGAATGTACATCCTGAATTAGACGATAAAACCAATGAAAATGGCGGACGGATTATGCGCTTTAATCCTGACTATTGGGACCGCACACTTCCACCTGCTGCCATTCAGTTTATGACTTTATATTACCCTGAAAGAAGTGTGACCGAAACTGACGATTTCTTCAAATACAATGGTTACCCGATTTTTGGCGATGTGATTATGAATTCAATTAAACTGGAAGAGCTGGCTGGTCTGATTGCAAGAAAGAAATAAACAAGTTTTAAAATCATATCAATCATGCTGAAAACCTGCAAATTAATAATCGTCATATTTCTCCAGTTTCCTTTTTTAAGTGAGGCTCAGACCGAATCAAAGTTTCTGTTTGATAAACCCGGAAGATGGATATATGCCAACCGTATTTCAAAACCGGGTTCTGAATATATTGCTTATGGGAAAAATCTGAAAGCAACTGCAGAATGGTTTCATCAGCATGTACCTATCATGTTTAATCTGAAAGGTTTTGACCTTTTAGCTGCCACTTATAATTCAGGAAGCAATTACTATCAAAAACGACCATGCAATTATGGCCTTCCCTGCGAAATGAACTTCGAATTTCAGTTATTTTATGCTAAAGGAGGACAGTGGGTGGTGGAACCACCGGCTTTTGAAATCGACATTAATAACACTGAAACAGGTCATGACTCAGGATCAACATGGAACGGATACGACTATCGGGAAGAAGACCCAACGTTAGAAGCTCAAATTAATAAAGCCACTGGCGAGCTTAATGATTTATTTGTAATTTTTCCATTTGTAAAAGACTTAGTTCCAGGTGTTCGTTTATATGGAGATGGTCGGCTGATTGCATTCAATCCCGATCGTCCTCCTTTTTGGATTCCGGTAACTGTTCGGGAAGTGGCTGACAGAATGCTTGCTTACATGAGCCTAAAAAAAGATGTATTATTGTTACCTCGTTTAAAGCAGGAAATTGCCAAACTATCAGAGGACGAAATGAATGCTCATGCCTATAAGGGTAATGCTGAGTTATTTGTGTTGAATGTGAATGGCAAACAGGATGGTTTGCAAATGATGCGGTTTAATCCCGATTACTGGGATCGCTCGTTGCCTCCTTCAGCCATTCAGTTTATGACATTTTGGTATCCGCAATTAAGTGAGGTAGAAATGGATGAATATTTCAAAAATAACTTACACCCTCATTATGGTCAACTTATGATGAATTCAATTAAACTGGAAGATCTGGCTGGATTGATCGTGCGAAAGAAATAGATTGTTCACTTAATAAATAACCCAAAAATTCCAAAGAAATGAAAACAAACAGATTGAATTTTCTTGCACTTATGGCGTTTGCCATCATGCTATTCGCCTGCCAAGGTAAAACGCCGAAACAAGCGCCTTCTGCTCCTGATGCAGAAAAGCCGGCTGAGGTTGTAAAGGGAGCTTCCAAAGGGAAGTATACCATTAAATCGGGAATTGTAGAATACAAAACCCAGATGATGGGCATGGATATGAAACAGTTGCTTACTTTCGACGACTATGGAAAGATAGAAATGACAGAAGTGATCATGGAAATGACAGGTATGAAAACTCATTCGGTTACCCTTACAAAAGACGGATATGTTTATACTTACGACCTTGTGAAAAAAACAGGCACTAAGAATCCGTTTTATGGAGGCGGATCCCAAAACATTGATTTTGAAAACATGTCGAAGGAAATGATTAGCGATATGAAACTGAAGAAAGAAGGGACTGAGGAATTTATAGGCAAAAAATGTGATAAAATGAGTATCGACTATGATAAAATGAAAATGAAAGGGAATTTCCTGGTTTATAAAGGTGTGGCGCTTAAAATGGAGACTGATATGGGCACCGTTAAAATGAAACTGGTTGCAGATAAATTCGTCGAAAATCCCGACATCCCTGCCGGAAAATTTGAGATCCCTGCTGATGTTGTAATTACTGAAAATTAATAGCGATTGCCGTTTTGAACCATTCGCTCATCTATGAATATTTCGAAAAACTTTGTTTTATTATTCAACCTAAATACACGATCGTAACTTAAAAATAGATTGTCATGGCTAAAATAACGAAAGAAGATGCCCTTCGTTATCACACGGAAGGTCGTCCCGGGAAACTGGAAGTAGTTCCCACAAAACCGCACAGCACCCAACGTGATCTTTCATTGGCCTATTCACCAGGGGTTGCGTATCCTTGCCTGGAAATCGAGAAAAACTTTGATGATATTTATAAGTACACTTCAAAAGGAAACCTGGTAGCTGTAATTTCCAACGGGACCGCCGTTCTTGGTTTAGGCGACATAGGCGCCGGTGCAGGTAAACCTGTTATGGAGGGGAAAGGCCTTCTTTTTAAGATATTTGCGGATATAGATGTTTTCGACATCGAGGTAGAAACTCATGACGTCGATCAATTTGTGGAGACGGTCAAAAATATTGCTGTTACGTTTGGGGGTATTAATCTTGAAGATATTAAAGCGCCCGAATGTTTTGAAGTAGAAGAACGGTTGAAACGGGAGATTCAAATTCCACTGATGCACGACGATCAGCACGGAACTTCCATTATTTGTTCGGCAGGAATAATTAATGCGCTTGAACTTGCCGGGAAGAAATTGGATGAAGCAAAAATTGTCATTAATGGGGCAGGGGCAGCCGCCATTGCTTGTGCGAAACTTATTCTGTCACTTGGCGCAAAAAAGGAGAATATTGTGATGCTCGATTCGAAAGGAGCTCTTCGGAATGATCGCACAGACCTGAACAAATATAAATTAGAATTTGCCACAAGTCGGGAGGTGAATACTTTAGAAGAAGCGATGAAAGGAGCGGATATTTTTCTTGGTTTATCGAAAGCCAATGTCGTTTCCAAAGAAATGGTTCGTTCGATGGCAAAGAATCCCATCATATTTGCGATGGCGAATCCTGATCCTGAAATATCCTACGATGATGCAATGTCCTCACGCGATGATTTGATCATGGCAACAGGCCGATCTGATTTTCCAAACCAGGTGAATAATGTGCTGGGTTTCCCCTATATATTTCGTGGAGCACTTGACGTTCGTGCCACCTGCATTAATGAAGAGATGAAGCTGGCAGCGGTCTATGCGCTTGCCAGTCTTGCCAAAGAAGCTGTTCCCGAAAGTGTCAGCAAGGCATACAATGTGATGAACCTGGTTTTTGGGAAAGATTATATTATCCCTAAACCACTCGATCCCAGACTTATTTCGACGGTTGCACCGGCTGTTGCGAAAGCTGCAATGGAAAGTGGAGTAGCCCGCAGGCCAATCGACGACTGGAATCAATATAAACTGGAGCTCAGTCAACGTCTTGGATTAGACAACCAGTTGTTTCATGGCATTGTTGTCAAAGCAAAACAGAACCCGAAGAAAATTGTATTTGCAGAGGGCAATAACTTAAAGGTTTTGAGGGCAGCTAACGAAGTATTTCACGATGGTATTGCACTACCGGTTTTACTGGGAAACGTGGAGGAGATAAAACAGCTTATCGCCATTAATCATCTCGATTTAATCAAAACTCCTATTATCGATCCGCATTCGGCTGAAGCCGATGACTTACGGAATTCGTTTGCTGGTTTAATCTGGAAGAAAAGGCAGCGTAAAGGCATTACATTGGAGGAGGCCTATGAATTGACTTTTAACCGCAATTATTTTGGTATTTTAATGGTTGATACGGGATTGGCAGATGCAATGATCTCTGGTGTGACAAGCCATTACGGTGATGTAATAAGTCCGGCGCTGCGGTTAATCGGCCCAAAGCCAAATCTGAATCATATTTCGAGCATGTATGTCGTTATGACAAAGAAAGGTCCGCTCTTCTTTGCCGATACCACCGTTAACCTTGACCCGGATGTTCAAACACTTGTCGAAACGACCTTATTGACTGCCGAGGAAGTCCGAAAGTTTAATATTGAACCTGTAATTGCGATGGTATCCTATTCCAACTTTGGTTCTGTTAAAACTTCGGAACATACGAGGACACTTGATCGGGTGCAGCAAACAATTTCAATTTTGCACAAAGACCATCCTGAATTAATTGTTGACGGCGAGATTCAGATGAATTTTGCGCTCAATAAAGAGCTGCGAAGTCAGAAATTTCCGTTTACAATGTTAGAAAACAGGGATGTAAACACGATCATTTTCCCCAACCTTACTTCGGGCAACATTGCATACAAAATGATGCAGGAAATTGGAGGGGCAGAAGTTGTTGGCCCGATTTTGATGGGAATGAATAAGCCGATACATGTAGTTCCAACAGAATGTTCGGTACGCGAAATCGTAAATATGACAACGATTGCTGTGGTAGATGCTCAATAATAGAATAAACGGTTAGGTCAGGGTTCCAACTTAGGTTGAAAAAGCTTCGGAAACTATTTGATTCCGGAGCTTTATTGCGTCTTATATAGGGTCTGCTGAAAAATTCATTAATCATTGATATTGAATATCTTAAATGCATGATTGACGAAAATATGTGCAAGGTTTTATTCTATTGTGTTGTGAAAAGCTTGCACTTCAAAAAAATGGGAGCCTCGAAAAATTACCCCGGAGGGATAAAATGTTTAGTGTATCGGGCATGGTATTTTGCAAGGGAGTGCAAATCTCCTATACGCCGAAGTGACCGGAAGTATTAGCGATGGACAAGGCCGTCCCAAAAAATTGAGACGGCCTTGCTTTATAATAACCCTTTAACTATTTAAGTTGGTTGAATAATGTTCTGAAACTAACCTGTTTCAAAATAATATCACGTAATTCGCTGATTTTGACACGCTCCTGGAGCATTGTGTCGCGAAAGCGAATGGTCACTGTTTTATCCTCAGCAGTCTGATGATCGACCGTAACACAGAAAGGCGTTCCAATCGCATCCTGACGGCGGTAACGTTTGCCGATCGAATCTTTTTCGTCGTATTGACAGTTGAAATCGAACTTTAATTCGTCAATTATCGCGCGCGCTATTTCGGGAAGACCATCTTTTTTGATCAATGGCATTACTGCCAGTTTTACGGGTGCAAGTGGCGCCGGCAACCTTAAAACAACCCTTGTATCTTTCTGCCCATTCGAATCTTCAACAACCTCCTCGTGGTAAGAGGCCGAAATAATCTGAAGGAACATACGGTCGACACCAATCGATGTTTCAACAACATACGGTACATACGATTCGTTCAGTTCGGGATCGAAATACTGAATTTTTTTACCCGAGAATTTTTGGTGCTGCGACAAATCATAATCGGTGCGCGAATGAATTCCTTCCACCTCCTTGAATCCAAAAGGAAATTTGAACTCTATATCAACAGCGGCGTTGGCATAGTGCGCCAGTTTTTCGTGAACATGGAAACGGTAATTTTCATTTCCAAATCCAAGTGCCTGGTGCCATTTGACACGCAAATCCTTCCATTTCTCGAACCAGACAAGTTCGGTACCAGGGCGAACAAAGAATTGCATTTCCATCTGCTCAAACTCGCGCATTCTGAAGATAAACTGACGGGCAACAATTTCGTTCCTGAAAGCCTTCCCAATCTGTGCAATACCGAACGGAATTTTCATCCTGCCCGATTTCTGGACATTCATATAGTTGACAAAAATTCCCTGTGCTGTTTCGGGGCGAAGGTAAACCTTTAATGCTCCATCGGCAGTAGATCCCATTTCGGTTGAGAACATCAGGTTAAACTGACGAACTTCCGTCCAGTTCCGAGTTCCGGAAACGGGGCAAACGATTTCATTATCCTCAATAATTTGTTTTAATTCAACCAGATCAACATTGTTAAGTGCTTCGGCAAAGCGGGTGTGAAGTGCATCCCATTTTGTCTGAGATTCCAAAACGCGGGTGTTGGTGGCACGAAATTGTGCCTCATCAAAAGTTTCACCAAACCGGGCTTTCGCTTTTTCAACCTCCTTATCAATTTTCGCCTCGATTTTTGCCAGATGATCTTCAATCAGCACATCGGCACGGTATCTCTTTTTCGAATCACGATTATCAATCAACGGGTCATTAAAAGCATCAACATGACCTGAAGCTTTCCAGATTGTAGGATGCATAAAAATAGCGGAGTCAATTCCCACTATATTTTCGTGCAGCAAAACCATCGAATCCCACCAGTATTTCTTGATGTTATTCTTCAACTCTACGCCATATTGTCCGTAATCGTAAACCGCACTTAATCCGTCATAAATTTCGCTCGATGGAAATACATAACCATATTCTTTGCAATGTGCAATCAATTTCTTGAATAAATCTTCCTGGGCCATATCAACTAATTTTAGAGCAAACAAATCGCTCTATTCATTAAATATTAATAATTCAACTATTTACAAAACTTATTTTTTATCATCGATCTCTTCAAATTCGATATAGTCGCCATCAGCACGTTTGTACTGCTTAGGTTTTTTATCAGAATAATCGATGGTAACGTCTCCCTGCCGCACCGTTTGCCGGCCTTTCGCCGCCTCACGGTTCTTCATTTCCTGAAAAAGTTTATCGGCAGCTTTTTCGACAACTTTAGGGGCAATAAACCGCATCACCATCTTGAATCCGTAATAGATCAATATAATGACAACCAAAACCCTGAAAAAAGAGACGATATTGAGTAGAATGTATAGTACCATTACTTTTGATTTTGATAATCCCGGCAAAATTAGGAAATATTTCGCACCAATCCGCTAATAAGGACAATGACAATTGGGATTTAATCTACTTCCACTTTTACTGCTTTTACTGCTACTTCCACCATCAAAAATAAAATTGATTCCGATTCGCAGGTTCGTGTTCCTTGCTTTGCTCGGATAGAATGGCGAAAACAAATTGTCAGCAGCCGTGTAAATTTGAAATACGCCAGCTCTGATCCCAATCCCTAAACCCAGATTATCATAGGTCGATTCCATAATCGAGTAGCTTGCCGACAACGACAATACATCTCCTAATAATGCATTCGCCGAAGCAGTTAAAGAAGTGCGTACTGTATTATTAATTATCCTGATCCTCGTTAAACCCGATACGTTTACATTGTCATTTAACTCATGATCGATGCCAAAATAGATCTTAGCTGGTAGTAATGTTGCAAAATTGGATTGTGAAGGCGCCGGACGAAAAGCTCTTGAGATATCTTCATTTAACTTATTAATAACGGGATAAAATTGAGAAATCACAACACCGTTTCCATCATTTAGATTGATCCCTTGGTACAAAAAATGACCATGCTCAGTAAGTCGCGTTACGTTACTCGTCCAGCCAATAACCCCCAGATCGATGATACTTGCAGAGAGTTCCGTTTTTTTGCTGATACGGTAAGCAAAACCGAGATCTACAGCAATACCCGGATTCTTAAAATTGGTAAGGTAATCGCGCATGGTATAATTGGGAATCAAGTTGACGGACTTAATTTCGTCAAATTGGCTATAATCAAATACCAGTGGTGCCGAAATATTCACGCGTCCTGTGGCTGTGACATCCAGGGACTCTCCATTGGCAGAGGAAATGGATTTGAAATTCATCCCGTTGGTTTGAACAGCTGCCATCCCAAACAAGATTTTGGCCGCTCCACCAATTGTTAATTTTTTATCCACATCACGCGCATAATTGAAGGCAAACTCACGGTAATGTTGTGCCCCAACCCCCAGATTTCCTGAATAATAAGTTTTGCCGACATCGCGGCGATTCCCATATTTAATAAGCGTTACGAGATTTTTACTGAAAAACACTTCTGTAAATTCGCGTTCAGTTAAAGAGACCGCGAAGAAATTCTTCCCCTTTTTATAGCCACCTTCCAGTACAGTCAAAGCCGCAGATTCATAAGCAAAATTCTTATTTCCAAGACTTCCGATGAATTTATCAGCATCTAAAACCAGCACATCAGCTTGAGTGCCGGTCCCCCAGTGAATTAAATCGTTATAGGCCCAATTGTTGGTATTCACCGACAGATCGAGCTTCGAAAACAATGGCATGCTGAAATAAAAGCCTCCCGAGATGCCGGGGCGCGCCGGATTAAGATCTTTGGTTTGCGGTATTCCCTTCATAAAATAGAGGGTGTTAGGCTGCGCAAAAAGGTGGCCTGACCCACCCAAGATAATTATTAGAGAGAGCAATATGAACAACCATTTCCCCGTTTTCATACATGCAGACATTTATAGCTTCTGTATGTGAACGGGTGCATAAAACGATATATTGAATGCAAACGAGGTTAATTTTACCACTCCGTACGTACTTGGAGTTGTGGATGGAAAAAGTCTGAAATCCAATTTTATAAAGGTTGCGCTCTGAAGATTATCCTGATCGGTCCGATCAAGCCCGAATAATGGAAGAACTTCGAAATCTGGTGTGTTAGCAGGTATTTTCCCGGAAGAATATATTTTGCCAATGGAAGGACCGGTGGCACTGTTTAAAAAGCTGAGGTCGAATTCCATTGCACACGGGGTATTGTTGGAAATGTGAGTTATCAGATAGACCGAATCAATTGCGGCACTGCTAAATGATGTTCCTGATTTGCTCACCACTAATGGGAGTTCAATGCCGCCAATTGGTATTGGAGTTGAATTTGCTGGTACAGGAAGGGGGACGAGATTTGCCACAGTAAAAGTGCCATAGACCAAAGGTGCGTAAACCTCCGGGATGATATCAACCGGATTCGCGAGCTTATTCAGGTTAAAATCATCAAGATGACAGGAGAACAATATGATTGAAGCAAATAAAAGTACGAATCCTGAAATGAAATGCTTTACTAATTTCATGGCGTTGAAATTCAATTATTTATAAATGTCAAAGCGAAATTCAGGAATTATTTCAACTGGTAGTTGTTTAAATAACCGTCCGAAGTCCCTGTAACCAAATTAAACTGACCGCTTTCGCGGCCGAATATACCGAGCGCAAACCCGGAATTCCCTTCAAGTGGAAATCCGTTGCAGATGCTGCCGTCAGAATTAAACAAATAGATTTTGTTTTCTGCACGATCGATAATGCCTATTTTACGGTTTTTATCAGGAAAAGTATACAATAAGGGAGGTAAATCTATTGAATTATTAAATTTTTTTGTAAATATCTTATTCCCAGTTCCGTCATAAACGACTAGCGAATCTCCATCTAAAAAGATAGATTCGCGCTTGTTGCCCGAAACGGAAGCATTGTAAATAAAATAATGTTTTTGTGAAAACTTTCCTGTCGGGAGTCTCTTCACGGAACCGTCAAATCCAATAGAAATAATATCTCCTTTAGAATCAGTCGTCACAAGGCGTCCCTGACGTTTGCTGTTTCCCGGCTCAAGGGTAAAACAGTTGCGTGAGTAGGAAATATCACCTCTGATGGAAACACGGGTTTTTCCTTTTCGATCGAGGATGTACCCCTGGCTTTTATCCGTAAAAACAATGTAATCCTTATTCTCAACCCTGAAAAACTGAACAGGCTGAGTGACTTCATGCTTAGTTTTGGGCGGAATCCAGCCTGTCACGATATCTCCTTTTTTATCATAGAGATATAATTTGTGATCTTTGCAAGCAATGAAAAACCGGTAATCACCACTACGGTCGTATTCAACTACCGAAACACCATTTGTAGCTGCGGACTGAAGTTTCAGAGGGAAATTTCGGACGTATTTTCCCTCATGATCAATCATATGCAGCGCATTATCAGTACTAAAAAAATACTGAAGCTGGCCGTTTATTGCGCAATCGAGTTGAAAAATATCACTTCGAATCGGACCCTCCAGTTTGATTTTCCACAAAATCAGGCCACTATTGCTTACCAGTGTAAAATTGAAATCCGCATCCTGAACAACTACCTCGCTATGCGCTATATCAGAAGGATTGATCACAAATTGAGGTCTGTTTAGAACAGGACTCCCCAACTGACACTTCCAGGCAACCGAAACCTGATTTTTGCGTGCTTCCGGATTAAATTTCAGGCAAGCCATGTTGTAAACCAAGCCCTTTTCAACGCCAATCTGCCAACCAACCGATTCAATTTTTCGAAGATCTGAGAATTGATTTTCAAGACTTTGATACAACTCCGAATTGACTGTTTTTTTGAAAAAAGGTAGCGACCGTCCCGGCGAACTCCAAATATAAAAGTTCATCCGATCTGACAATCCCTTTGCAAAACCCAGATACGCTTGATCATTTCCCAGTGTCTCCTGCAGAACATTAGCCCTCAGAAACTGACAAATGGATTCATACGAAGCCCCCATTATCAGGCAATTGTCATAAACGGTGAAATAATTCGTCACCACATCCGAAAACACTTCGCCAAAAACCCTTTTGCCAAAATCAGTTACAGAAGTTTTATAAATTTTGAATACAGCCTCTTTATTTATTTTATAAAAACTTGAATTTCCGGAGAAATAACGCTTTCCATTGGTACCGGTTGTGGCTGTCAGCGGAATCATCGCACTTTCCATTTTACTGCCATTGTCAATCCGCAGGACGAGAAATTTATTTGCATCTGGCAAAACAGAATCGGGTCGCGTAAAAACCATAGCTGCAGCGCCATCGAGATTATCAACAACAATTTTCTGCAAATCAACATCATACAAGGAATTGATCTCGTTCAACGAATTTTTGTATTCCGCAAGTGCATTACTTCTTTGAAGAAGGGTTTCGTAATCATTGAAGAATTTTGGATTGTCACTAATCACAAAGCTCATGAAAAAGGAGGTTTCAACAGGAAATATCTTTGCAAGATTGAACGAATCGGCTTTTTGATGAAGAAAAATTCCGAGGTAATTGTTCAGCGAATCACCCGTGAAACTGAATCCATTAAACAACAGCTCATCATTTTTTTGAGTCAGATCAATTTCTGACCATTCAGCCAGCTGCGACGACCCTTTCAGTCGTTCCCAAAAGGCGTCGGAAAAAAGCGGATATGAAAACTGTGCTAACTTTTTGTGATTGACATAAATATTTAGGTCAATATTATCAGTTGCCGTTCTGTTGGCTTTCGCGAAAAAAGTATTTGCCTGAGCGATGGGTGTTTTGAGTTGTTTGACTGCCTGCACAACAATTTGGCTATCAGCACTGGCCAGGAAAAGACCATGATAAAAAGTGGTGCAATAATTTTGAACTTGATCGCCTTGTTTCCATTTAAAGCATGAAAGATCGGCACCTCTTACCTTCATTTTTTCGATAACTGCACCTTTCCCTGAAAAGAGATTATTAACAAGTTCCGTCAAAGCACTTTTTTCGGTGAGACTCGATAATTCAACCAGGCTGAGATTCCAGAAATGATCCTTTTCGCCGCCAAATATGATTGTTAAATCATTGTCAGTAAATGATTTTTTTGCTTCCGGATAAGTTTTAAAAAGGGAATCGGCCAAAACCAATTGCTCGTAAAGCGTCGCAACTCCCGGGAAACCGGAATACGCTTTCCAGATCGGATTGCTCAGCGATCGGGTTGTATAATTGCCAAGATGGTGAATCCTTACAACGACTGATCCATTTTCGGGAACAGCTCCAAATGCAGAGGTTCCGAAATATTTAGCTTCACGGGTAAAAAAGTACCATCCGGCTAATAATCCGGAGATCAAAACGATAGTAATCCCAATTAAAATTTTCTTACCCATTAACCGATATGACTTTTGGTTTCAGATATGTAAATATAAGGTTTAACGGTTCATCGGGCATTAAAAAGAATAAAACTTAATTGAATAAAAGATGCAATTACCTACGGGGAGCTATCCTACTGCAATTTAACTTCTGAGGCATCCACCAATTTATACAGTTTGTCGGATCGTCGTAGTTTCGTGGCAACAGGGATGGAGCATAAAACACCCTTTTGTGCTTCATCTACAGTCACAAGGCCAACCCTGATCTCCTCCACAATTGTCTGAATCAATCCGGTACTTGGACCGGTGATAATAATTTCATCACCCAGTTTTAAACTGCCCGTTTCAAGTTTTATTTCAGCGACGCCAAGATTCGAAAAATAGTTGGTCACTTTGCCCGTATAAATTTTTCTTTTCGTGGCCATCGAACCATAATTGCTGCTCCACTCTCCGAGCCGCTGCCCCAGGTAATAGCCATCCCAGAAACCACGGTTAAAGACAGAAGCCAACTTTTCATCCCAAACAGCTATTCGCTCTTCACTAAATGTCCCATCAAAATAAGCATCAACGGCTTCGTGATAGCATCCAACAACTGTTTTTACATATTCAGGACTTCTGGCCCTTCCTTCAATCTTCAGTATTGTAACCCCTGAATCGAGAATTTTATTTAAGAAATGGATGGTTTTCAAATCTTTCGGCGACATGATATACTCGTTGTCAACTTCAAGCTCGCGCCCCGTTTCCTTATCCGTAATGATGTATGCACGCCGACATGCCTGCATGCACGATCCGCGATTTGCCGACGAATGTGTTTCGTGAAGCGAAAGATAACACTTGCCAGAGATGGCCATACACAAAGCACCATGAACAAACATTTCGAGCCGGACACTATTTCCGGAAGGTCCCCTTAAATTGTTGTCCTTGATTTTCTGAGCAATATTGCAAACCCTGCCAAGATTCATTTCGCGGGCAAGTACCATTACATCAGCAAACTGCGAGTAAAACTTCACTGCTTCGTAATTGGTGATATTCACCTGAGTCGATATATGAACCTCGATGCCCAACTCGCGGCAATTCTGAATCACCGACATGTCAGCGGCAATTACAGCCGTGATTCCGGCGTCGCGTGCAGCCATTAAAACCGCTGAAAGTGTTGTGAATTCCTCATCAAAAATCTCAACATTGACCGTCAAATAGCTTTTTACGCCTGCCTCTTTACATCTGTGTGTAATCTCGCTAATATCCTCAAGGGTAAAGTTGCTGGCTGAACGTGCCCTCATATTCAGGTGTTCAACCCCAAAATAAACCGATCCGGCCCCCGCTTGTATTGCTCCCATTAAAGACTCGTACGAGCCAACCGGAGCCATTATTTCAACATCTTCTCTTCTCATATCTTCAATAAATCAGCACAAAGGTACAATATCGAACCTAAATTCTGAATTTTGTTCGATAAACAAAATAGATACTGTATATTTGGCCTACGCTGAATAAACTTATAAAATTTATACAATCAATTTAATATGAGGTACTTATTACTAACTCTGACTATTCTCACTTATTCTTTTACAATCATTCCCGATAAAACGGATAAAAAGTATTACGAAGAAAAATACCAGCCGCAATATCACTTCACACCCGAAAAAAACTGGATGAACGATCCCAACGGATTGGTCTATTATGGTGGTGAGTATCACCTTTTCTATCAGTACAATCCAAACGGCAAAGAGTGGGGATATATGCATTGGGGTCATGCAGTAAGTAAGGACCTGATCCGGTGGGAACACCTTCCGATTGCCATTACACCTGACGAAGATTCAAAGGATAAGAATCATGCGACTGCCTTTTCGGGTTGCGCGATTGTAGATGAAAAAAATACGGCTGGTTTGCAGCAAGGGGATGAAAAAACGCTGCTTGTTTTTTACACAAGTTTTGAATGCGGGCAACGGCTTGCATACAGTAATGATAAGGGTCGTACCTGGAAAAAGTACGATAAAAATCCGCTGATCCCATTCGAAAAAGATGATGCCCGCGACCCAAAAGTATTTTTTCATCAACCTTCCGGAAATTGGGTGATGGCACTTTACCGTAAACCCGATGGAGATGAAGCGAAACAGGGAATATCAATCTACACTTCCAAAAACTTAATCAACTGGGAATTACAAAGCCACACAACCGGATTTTTCGAATGTCCTGACCTTTTTGAACTTCCGCTCGATGGCAACAAGGAAAAAACAAAATGGGTATTACTTGGCGGTGACGGCGCCTACATGATTGGAAGTTTTGACGGAAAAAAATTTAGTCCGGAGTCCAAGAAGAAAATACTCGATCACGGAAAGAATTTTTATGCCACCCAAACCTGGTCGAATCATCCGGAAGGGAAAGTGGTTCAGATTGCATGGATGAAAGGAGGCGAATTTCCAGAAATGCCATTTAACGGCCAGATGACATTCCCGTGCGAACTTTCGTTGCGCACTACAAAATCGGGTCCATCGCTTTGCAAAAAGCCCATTGATGCAATCGCAACATTGCACGACAAAGACCTGATAAAGAATGATAAAACCATCATCCCCGGAATAAAAGGAAATTTGATCGGAGGAATTTCAGGGGAAGCGATTCATATTAAAGCGAAATTTAATCCTAAAAATTCCGACGGATTTGGATTCCTGATAAGAAACGGTAAAAAAGAGTTAGGAACAGAGATCAGATACGATTCAAACAAAAAAATGCTCGACTGCATGGGAGGACAGGCTCTTGTTGAACCTATCGGAGGTTTTATCACACTTGAGATCCTCGTCGACCGGGCTTCGATTGAAATATTTGCGAACAATGGTGAAGTTGTGTTAAGCAGTTGCTTCATGCCTGCTAAAGGAGACGATGACTTAACTTTGTGGACACAAGGAGGCGAATTATACGTGGATTCAATATCCGTTTATACGCTAAAGTCTGCATGGAAGGAAAAATAAAGCAAAAAACTGACCGGCGATGAACATCGACTACCATATGCATACCAACCTTTCCGACGGGCACAACACCCACGAGGAGATGGTTTTGACAGCTATTGAAAAAGGATTTGATGAAATTGGATTTTCGGATCATTTCTGCATCAAACAACCATGTAAATGGGCCGTTGGCGCATCGGCCCTCGGCCAACTGGAAGAAAAGATCCTCGAAATGCGGGAAAAATATGGCAAGCAGATCAATATTCTTTTTGGCATTGAAGTCGACTATTTTGCCGACAGGCAAGAAGAGATCCGTAACTCATTACAAAAATTTAATTTTGACTACATCATAGGTTCTGTTCATTTTCTGGATGAATGGAATTATGATACGGACAAAAGCAGGTACGAAGAGTTCAGTAACGATTTCCTGTATGAATGGTATTTCCGTGAACTTCAGAATGCCGCAAAGTCGGGGCTGTTTGACATCATGGCGCATCCCGATCTGATAAAGAAATTCAGGATCTGGCCGGAAACCTCAAAGAAACAATTATTTGAAAAGACAGCCAGCATCTTTGCTGATTCGGGAGTCGCCTTCGAGATAAACTCGAGTGGTAAGGATCGTCCTTGCGGAGAATTCTTTCCCGGCAACGACCTGCTTGAAGCGTTCTTCAAAGCCGGAGTTCCCGTTACCATGGGATCCGATTCGCATATGAAAGAGCAGATAGGACGCCATTTCGATGAGGCAAGAACAATCCTGAAGGAAATTGGTTATACTAATTTAACCCGATTTCGAAAGCGAAAACGAGATACTGTAACCATTTGATAACAAATAAATTTGAATTTTAATTATAACTTACAATTTCAATAGAAACAGAGAATTGCTTCTAAACATCGTTCGTAGTATGCTTAATTTGGGATATCGCTTAAAGTTTTATCCTTACATTTGCATCTTAAACAGTTAGTAATTTTTGATTCCCTTAAATGGCTGATTTAAAAAATAATTTACTCGAAAATATTGATTATCCCGATGATCTCAGGAAACTAAAGGAAACACAACTTCCACAGGTTTGCGCTGAACTGAGGGAGTTTATCATCCGCGAAGCCGCTATAAATCCGGGCCACCTGGGGGCGAATCTGGGTGTTGTCGATCTTACGGTTGCTCTTCATTATTCGTACAATACGCCCTATGATCAGCTGATCTGGGATGTTGGCCATCAGGCTTACAGCCATAAAATTCTGACAGGACGTCGAAAAGTTTTCGCAACCAACCGGTTATACAAAGGAATCAGCGGTTTTCCAAAAATGGCGGAGAGTGAATACGATTCATTTGGAGTTGGACACTCTTCCACCTCCATCTCTGCAGCCCTTGGTATCGCAGTTGCCTCAAAACTTAAAGGCGAAAAGGATCGCAAAGTAATTGCGGTGATCGGCGACGGCTCCATGACCGGTGGTATGGCTTTCGAAGGATTAAACAATGCGGGCGCATCAAATGCTGATGTTCTGGTCATTCTGAATTATAATAACATGTCGATTGACCCTAATGTGGGAGCGATCAGCAAATATTTTGTTCAGATGCAAACATCCCCTACTTATAATAGCATGAAAACAAGGATATGGAAAATTCTTGGTAAGATTTATGGTGTGGGCTCCACTGCTCGAAGAGTACTCCAGAAACATCAACAGGCGTTAAAATCTGTTGTTTTTCGGGAAAGCAATATATTCGAATCATTTGGATTCCGCTATTTCGGCCCGGTTGACGGACACGACGTAATCGGTTTAGCAAAAATATTCAACGACTTAAAGGCAATACCAGGACCAAAAGTCCTTCATGTTGTCACTAAAAAAGGAAAAGGATTTACTCCGGCAGAAAATGATGCGACCAAATGGCACGCTGCTCCCGGCAAGTTCGATATCCACACAGGTGAAGTATTTACAACAACATCTGACATACCTGAATCACCTAAATATCAATACGTTTTTGGCAAAACAATCATCGAATTGGCATTATTGAATGAAAGAATTGTCGGGATTACCCCGGCGATGCCTTCGGGATGCTCGCTGAATATGATGATGAAAGCACTCCCCAGTAGAGCATTTGATGTAGGAATAGCAGAGCCACATGCAGTGACTTTTGCAGCAGGTATGGCAGCAGGCGGAATGTTACCGTTTGTCAATATCTACTCGTCGT
>Ga0209724_1001102_pt1 | contig 25121 bp, 22 predicted proteins | sample grotaG_FD_184143 | JGI IMG/M metagenome (GOLD analysis project Ga0209724, IMG submission 184143) | Glacier valley bacterial and archeal communities from Borup Fiord, Nunavut, Canada, to study Microbial Dark Matter (Phase II) -... | ecosystem: Environmental > Aquatic > Freshwater > Ice > Glacier ...
GCTCAGCCCGCTTCCTGGTCCTGCAGCAGCCGCCACATCACCTTGCCCGAACCCGACTTGGGCAGCACGTCGACGAACTGCACGAGCCTGGGCACCTTGTAGGCCGCCATGTTGTCGCGGGCCCAGACGATGATGTCTTCCGCGGTGGTGTTGCCCTTGGCCGCTTCGCGCAGCACGACGACTGCCTTCACGGTCTCGCCGCGGTAGTCGTCGCGTGCGGCGATGATGCAGGCCTCCTGCACGGCCGGGTGCTTGTAGAGCAGCAGTTCCACCTCGGCCGGCCAGACCTTGAAGCCGCTCGCGTTGATCATGCGCTTGAGCCGGTCGGTCATGAAGAAGTAGCCTTCCTCGTCCATGCGGCCGAGGTCGCCGGTGCGGAAGAACTGGCGGCCTTCGAACTCGACGAAGGCGGCTTCGGTCGCCTCCGGGTGCTTCCAGTAGCCGTTGAAGACCATCGGCCCACGCGTGATGATCTCGCCCACTTCGCCGACCGGCAGCTCGGCCAGCGTGAGCGGGTCGACGACGCGCGAGTCGACCGAGAACAGCGGTATGCCGAGGCACTGCAGCTTGGCGCGCTCGGGCGGGTTGGCGTGGCTCGGCGCGGCCGTCTCGGTCAGGCCGTAGCCCTCGGCGAAGGTGAGACCGAACTCGTCGAGCAGGCGCTGCGCCACCGCATGCGGCATGGCCGCGCCGCCGCCGCTGATGCTGCGCAGGCTCTGCAGGTCGAAGCTCTTGTAGTTGGGGCTGGCGAAGAGATCGATCACCATCGTCGGGATGCAGGTCCAGTGGCTGATGCGGTGCCGCGAGATCGATCGACCGCACAGCTCTCGGTCCCAGCGCGGCATGAGCACGACGCTGGCGCCGGTATAGACCGAGCCGAGCACGGTGTAGAGCATGCCGGTGATGTGGAACATGGGCACCACGCCGAGCACCACCGGCTCGGGCCCGCCCGCGTAGCTCCACTGCCCACCGACCGTGTTGGCCATCAGCGTGCGGTGCGTGTGCATGCAGCCCTTGGGCATTCCGGTGGTGCCCGAGGTGTAGGGCAGCAGTGCGAGGTCGTCGGCAGTACGCGTGTGCAGGCCCGGCGCGTGGCCGGCGGCGATGGCGTCGAGCCAGCGCGTGGCGCCGGCCGGCAGCGGCGGATCGCTGCGCAGCCAGGCGTCCATCGCGGCCGGCGGCGCGTCGGACGCGTCGATCGCGCCCTCAGGCATGGCGTCGGTGTAGCGGGTAACCAGGATGTGCTTCACGCGCTGCTGTGCCGGCAGCGCGTCGTTGGCCGCGGCCACGATGGGTGCGAGGTCTGCGCTGCAGATCACGACCTTCGTGTCGGGGTCGGAGATGTAGTGCTTGAACTCCTCGACCTTGTTCATCGGGTTCACCGGCACCACGACGCCATTGGCGCGCAACACGCCATAGAGCGCAGTCGGGAACTGCGGGCAGTTCTGCATGAACAGCGCGACGCGGTCGCCCGCCTGAACGCCAGCCTGCTGCAACCAGCCGGCGATGGCCTCGGCCTGCTGCTTCATGGCCCGATACGAAAGCGGGCGCCCGAAGAAGCGATAGGCCACCCGATCAGGGAAGCGCGTGGCCGTGACCTCGAGGTTGAACCAGAGCGTGGTCTCCGGCACGACCAGCTCGCGCGGCAGGCGCCGCGGCCAGTGCGCCAGGTGAGGACGGTCGGCGGGGACTTCGAAATTCGTATGCGGCAGCACGTTCATGTTCCTTCGTCTGGAGCCGGAGCCGAGGTATAGCCGAGCGGGCACAGGCTTTCCACGGCACCTTCCCGTAGCCGGGCGGCGTGTGGATGTTCCCGGAGCATCGAGCTTGCGTTCGTTGCCATGCGCCTGCTCCCGCACATCGACTCGACCAACCGTCATGACCCACTATCGCCTCGTTCCGTGCGGCATGCTGCTGGGTGCTGCCGCCACTGCCCTGCTCGCCCTCGCCTTGCCCGCGCAGCCAACGAGTTGTCGTACGCCGTCCATCTGATCCACTCGCGCAACTTCCGTGCGTTCGAGGCCACGTTCGTCGGCACCGGCATTTATCTGCTGATGTCGATCGCATTGCGTCATCTGCTGAACTGGGCCGGCCCGCGGCTCATCTTCGGGCGCTGAGCGGTGGCCGACTTCTCGATCTGCGACATCTTCCGCAACCTGCTGCTCGCAGCGCGCTGAACGGTGCTGCTCTCGCTGATCGCATTCGGATGAACCGCCACGGCGCTCGCCGCGCAGCAAGTCCGCGTCAGCGGTTCTCGCGCTGCGTTTTCCTCGTGAGGATGCCGATGCACTCGGGCGTGCTGCGGAAGCGCGCTTCCTCGCACTTCTCGTCCATGCACACCGCGAGCGCGATGAACACGCGCTTGCCGCACGCCTCACGCGCCGACGTGGGCTCCGCCTCGTAGACCGGCGGTGGCGGCCGAGCGGCTGCGACATCGCGTTGAGCATTGGCGCTGGTGGTGGCAGCCGCTGCCGCGCGAGCGCGGTCTGCGGCCGTGATGCCGGGCGCGCCGAACGGCGGGCTGGCACCGGTGCCGCCGTCTGCGGTACGGCCACCCGGGCCGTTGTAGGTCGTTCCAGGCATGTCGCCATCGGTGCGCGGCACCGGCTTGCCGGCCAAGCGTCCCTTGGCGCTGCTGGCGCCTGGAGCTGCTGCGCCAAGGCGCTCGGTCTGCGCGGCACGCTCGGCCGGCGTAAGGCGGTTGTCGGCGAGGGTGGGCACGGGCTGGCCACTTGCCGCTGTCCGCGCAGTGACCACTGCGCCGCCGGGCAGCGCGTTCGGTACCGGCGTAACCGGGGCGGCGATGCTGGCCACCGCCGGTGCGACGTCTGCCACGGGCGCAACGCTCGGGGGGCCAGGCAACGCGTTGGTCACCGGCACAGAGGGGAAAACGGTTGCCACGACGGCCGACGGCGCCGTGCTCGCAGCGCTGGCTGCCGCGAGCGACGGATCGACCGCGGGGGCAGCGCTTCGACCGGCCAACGCTTGCCAGCCGGCCACGGTGACGATGGCAGCCAGCGCCACACCGCCGGCGACCATCAGCCCGGTCTTCGACGACGCCGGCTTGTCGACCGGTGCCGGCATGGCCGCCAGCGAAGCCGGCTGCGTGAGCTGCTTTCGCGGCCGCGGTGGCGGCGTGATCTGCACCGCTGCAGCCGGGGGCGGCAACGATGCCGGCCGGGTGACGGGCGCCTGCGGCGGCACGGTCGAGCCCCCGGGCGATGCCGTGCGGCGCATCGACGGCGCGGTGGTCGCCGGATCGAGTGCCGGCGCGCGCTTGGTGGGCATCGCGCGCGCAGGGCTGAAGCTCGTGGGCAGCGGCGCACTCGGCGGCAACACGCGGGCCGTGGGCAGGTGCGTCGGGACGATCGCGGTGTCGAGCCCGGCCGCCGGCGAGCTCGGCGATGCATGACGCGTCGGCTCGAACGAGGCTGCGGCCACCGCCGGCGGCAACGCGCCGGGAATGGTGATGCCGGGGCGGCCACGTGGCGGAATGACGGCGTGGCCATCGAGCACCGCACGCAACTGCTCGACGCTCTGCGGCCGGTGGTTGGGGCGGATCGCGAGCATCCACGAGACCGCCTCGAGGAAGCCAGGTGAAACACCGGGAACGATGCGGTGCTCGACCCCGTCGCCTTCGTCCTGCACCGCGCGCGCCGTGGCGGGGGCAGGTGGCGCGCCGAACAGCAGGTAGTGCACGACGGCGCCGAGCGCGTAGAGATCGGTCCACGGACCCTGGCGCAGTTGCGTCATCTCGGCGTATTGCTCGATCGGCGCGTAGCTCGGCTTGAGGATCGCCGTGAGCGACTGGGTGCGGTCGCTGATGACGCGGCGGGCCGCGCCGAAGTCGAGCAGCACCGGCGGGCCATCGTGCGGCAGCAGGATGTTGTCGGGCGCGATGTCGCGGTGATAGACGCCCTCGCGGTGCAGCAGCTCGAGCGCAGACAGCAGCGGCGCGATCACGCTGCGGATCCAGGCTTCGTCGGGCGGGTGCGCCATGGCCCGGCGCGTGTCGCGCAGCGTGGTGCCCTGCAGGAACGGCATCACCATGTAGGCGGTGGCGTTGTCTTCCCAGAAGCGGTAGACCTTGACCAGCGAGGGATGGTCGAAGCGCGCAAGCAGCCGCGCCTCGTTGACGAACGAGCGCAGGCCGATGGCGTAGGTCTCTGCGAGCGAGCTCGAGCGCACCGTGATCTGCGGCCCCTGTCCGCGCGCGGCGAGCGAGGCCGGCATGTATTCCTTGAGCGCCACCTCGCGCTCGAGCGAGTGGTCGTGCGCGAGATAGACGATGCCGAAGCCGCCCACGCCCAGCACGCGCTTGATCTCGAATTCGCCGAAGCGCGTGCCCGCCGGCAAGGCATCGTGTTCCATGCCCGATGGCGCGACCGGCGGCTTGTGATAGTCGGACGTGGGCGTACTCACTCAGGACCTTCGTGCTCTGCACTGCGGTGTTCGCCCTCGGGGCGGCCCGGCGTGCTCATGGAGGCGACGAGCTTACCGCAGCCACCGGGCAAGCCGCGTCATCAAGACGGGGGTCGGGCGGTGCCCAAGACGAACGGTCGCACCGGGCGTGTGATGCGCCTGAAGGACAATTGCCGCCATGGCCACGATCCTTCAGCATCTTCCCGCCGGCGAACGCGTCGGCATCGCCTTCTCGGGCGGCCTAGACACCAGCGCCGCGCTTCACTGGATGCGCCTCAAAGGCGCTGTGCCGCACGCTTACACGGCCAACCTCGGCCAGCCCGACGAGCCCGATTACGACGACATCCCGCGCCGTGCGATGTTGTACGGCGCCGAGGCCGCGCGCCTGATCGACTGCCGTTCGCAGCTCGCGGCCGAGGGCATCGCGGCGCTGCAGTGCGGCGCCTTTCACATCTCGACCGCCGGCGTGACCTACTTCAACACCACGCCGCTCGGCCGCGCCGTCACCGGCACGATGCTCGTGGCTGCGATGAAGGAAGACGGCGTCGACATCTGGGGCGACGGCAGCACCTTCAAGGGCAACGACATCGAGCGCTTCTATCGCTACGGGCTGCTCGTGAACCCGGCCCTGCGCATCTACAAGCCCTGGCTCGACCAGGCCTTCATCGACGAGCTCGGTGGCCGAACCGAGATGTCGGCCTTCATGGCCGAGGCCGGCTTCGCCTACAAGATGAGCGCCGAGAAGGCCTACTCCACCGACTCCAACATGCTCGGCGCCACGCACGAGGCCAAGGACCTCGAGCAGCTCTCCTCGGGCGTGAAGATCGTGCAGCCGATCATGGGCGTGGCGTTCTGGAAAGACGAGGTCGAGGTGAAGCGCGAAGAGGTGACCGTGCGCTTCGACGAAGGCCGGCCGGTGGCGCTCAACGGCATCGAGTTCGCCGATCGCACGGCGCTCATCCTCGAGGCCAACCGCATCGGCGGCCGGCACGGCCTCGGCATGAGCGACCAGATCGAAAACCGCATCATCGAAGCCAAGAGCCGCGGCATCTACGAAGCGCCCGGCCTGGCGCTGCTGTTCATTGCCTACGAGCGGCTGCTGACCGGCATCCACAACGAAGACACGATCGAGCTCTACCGCGACAACGGCAGGAAGCTCGGCCGGCTGCTCTACCAGGGCCGCTGGTTCGACCCGCAGGCGATCATGCTGCGCGAGACCGCCGAGCGCTGGGTGGCACGCGCGATCAGCGGCGAGGTGACGATCGAGCTGCGCCGCGGCAACGACTACTCGATCCTGAACACCGAGTCGCCCAACCTCACGTATCAGCCCGAGCGGCTGACGATGGAAAAGGGCGCGTCGAGCTTCTCGCCGCAAGACCGCATCGGGCAACTGACGATGAGAAACCTCGACATCGCCGACACGCGCGAGAAGCTCGCGACATACGCCCGCCTCGGCCTGCTCAGCGATGCGCGAGGCACGCCGCTGCCGCAGCTCGGCCACGACGACACGCCCTGAAACTTTCGCGAGCGATTCCCGCCACGTGCTTTCGAGGGTGGGCAGAAGTACCCGCTCACGGCATATTCGCGCCCGGCGCGCCAGCCGCGCCGGCGCTGCGGAACCCCGCCGCGCCTGGCCACAGGAGCAACGCAATGGCAGGCAAACCCGAGATCTTCAAGGTCGACAAACCGGACCGGCTCAAGGTGATGTGGCTGACGATGCACAAGCGCCTGAAGGACTTCGGCCTGCCCCTGTCGATCAAGGAGCCCGACTTCGCCAAACTCGAGGCCGAGATGAAAAAGGGCAAGCCGGCCGAGTTCACCATCGCGTTCACCAAGGGCAAGTTCACGGCACAGGTGGCGGCCGGCTCCCTGACGCTGCCGATCACGTCGCTCGACGTGTTCGGAGCCAAGAACGCGCGCGAGCTGGTATTGAAGGTCAACGCAATCAGCGATTTCGTGTCGAAGGAAGAGCTGGCGCGTTTCCCCGACCCCGCGGTGGTCGAGGCCCTGAAGGCCGACATTGAACGGCTCAAGTTCTCGGTGCAGCGCGACCTGGGTTTCCTCAAGACCTGGCCGAAGAATTTCGCCTCCATGGATCGCGGGCTCGCCGAGGTGGGCTTCACGCATTGGGCCGAGGGTCACCGCTACGACGCCTATGTCACATTCCTGCTTTGGCAGGAATGGGGGCGCAGTCCCGCTTCCCTCGCCGAGCAGTTCTTCAAGCCCGACGCCAAGCAACCCGTCAAGGTCACCGACGCGGCGCGCAAGGCGATCCTCGATCCTCTCGCGCAGGGCGAGAAGCCCAAGTTCGAGCAGGCCGTCAAGGAGGTGACGAAGATCGTCGACACCATCCTCATCCCGATGTATCGCAAGGAAGACGGCAAGGCGATCGAGAAGCGCATCGCCGAGGAACAGGCGGAGCTCGCCAAGAAGGTTGGCGAGCTGAAGAAGCTGCAGGCGCCTTGACGACGCGGCAGGCTCAGTCGCCGCCGCAACCTCCGCCGCCGTCGCCGCCTCCTCCGTCGCTGCCGCCGCCGTCGGAGCCGCCCATGCCGTCGGCGTCGCCGGCGAATCCGGCCTCGCCGAAGTCTTCGCCATAGCTGATCTCGCCGCCGCCGTCGCCTGACGAACTCGCCGCACCGGCCGGCCGCGGGCGCGGCGAATAAACCACGCCGCCTTGGATGCCGAGCTTGGTGTCGAGCGCGAACAGCAGCGGCAGCCGGGTCGGCTTGCGCGGGTCGATGGACTCGTCTCGGCAGGCGAAGAACCACGCCCGCCGCAGGCCGTTGTTCGCCTCGGCATCACTGCCGAGCCTTTCGGCCGGCACATGGTGAAGAAAGCGGCCGAGCGTACGGTCACACCACTCGGCATAGCCTTTCGTGTCGAGGATGAAGGCGTGCCAGTAGGCGTCGACGGCCTTCGACGGCATGGCCACGTACCTGCCCTGGCTGCGCGCGCACGCCATGAAGAACTGGCGAAAGCCGCGCTCGACCAGATCGGCATCCTTGGCCTCGAGCTGCGGATAGGTTTGGCGCAGTTTGCGCTTGGGCAGCACCGGCAGCCGGCTCTCGCGAATGGCCATGCGCCGCCATGATCCGACCCACGCCGCGAACAGCGACGTGGCGACGAAGATGCCGAACAGCACGCCGAGCCAACCGACCCGGAACGGGCGGCCGTAGTGGATGGCAGCTGCGATGTAGGCCATCCAGCCAAGCACCGACAGCCAGATCACCAGCCCGGCGTGCCGGGCGGCGAAGCGCAGCAGCGTGCGTCTCACGCGGCGCTCAGACGACCACCGGCTCGTGCTCCAACCGGATCCCGAACCGCCCGTAGACGCTTTCCTGGATCGCCAGCGCGAGCGTCATCACCTCCGAGCCGATCGCCGCGCCGCGATTGACCAGCACCAGCGCCTGCTTCTCGTAGACACCGGCGTCGCCGACCGTCTTGCCCTTCCAGCCGCAGGCGTCGATCATCCAGCCTGCGGCGAGCTTGACGCTGCCGTCGGGCATCGGGTAGTGAACGATCTCCGGGTCGCGGCCGATGATGTCGCGGCACTGCTCGGGCGTGACCACCGGGTTCTTGAAAAAGCTGCCGGCGTTGCCGATCACGGCCGGGTCGGGAAGCTTGCTGTGCCGGATCGCGCACACCCAGTCGAACACCTGCTTCGCATCGGGATGCGGCGTGCCGGTTTCGGCCATCTTCTTCTGCAACTCGAGGTAGCCGAGCACCGGCTGCCATGGCCGCGGCAGCCGGAAGCGCACGCGCGTGATGAGGCTGCGGCCGGCGAGCATGTGCTTGAACACGCTGTCTCGGTAACCGAAGGCGCATGCCTGCGGCCCGATGGTGACGCTGCGGCCGGTGACGAGGTCAACGGCGTCGAGCGAGTCGAAGCGGTCTTGGAGCTCGACGCCGTAAGCACCGATGTTCTGCACCGGCGCCGCGCCGACCGTGCCCGGGATCAGCGCCAGGTTCTCGAGGCCGGGGCAGCCGGCGTCGAGCGTGTACTTCACCAGTTCGTGCCAGTCCTCGCCGGCGCCCGACTCGACGATCCACGCATCGGCACGCTCCTCGACGACGCGCATGCCACGCACCTCCACCTTGAGCACCACCTGCGGCATGTCGCGCGTGAGGATGATGTTGCTGCCGCCGCCCAGAATGAACTTCGGCGCCAGGCCGAGTTCGGGTGAATCGACCACGCGGCGCACGTCGGCATCGCTCGCGATGCGCACGAGCGTTCTCGCCACCGCCGGCAGACCGAAGGTGTTGTAGGGCTTGAGACTCACTCCGGAGTCGATTTGCATGGGAGAATTTTCCCATGCCCAGTTTCGATACGGTGCTCGACCCGAATCTCGTCGAGGTGAAGAACGCGGTCGATCAGGCGTCCAAGGAAATCGGCACGCGTTTCGATTTCAAGGGCTCCTCGGCGCGCGTCGAGCTGAAGGACAAGGAGCTCACGCTCTACGCCGACAGCGAGTTCCAGATCGGCCAGGTGATCGACGTGCTGCTCGGTCGCCTGACCAAGCGCAACGTTGATGCGCGGTTTCTGGATCGCACGGCCAAGATCGAGAAGATCGGCGGCGACAAGGTGAAACAGCTCGTCGTGGTCAAGAGCGGCGTCGATTCCGACACGGCGAAGAAGCTGCAGACCGCCATCAAGCAGTCGAAGATCAAGGTCCAGGCCGCCATCCAGGGCGACACCGTTCGCGTCACCGGCGCCAAGCGCGACGACCTGCAGACGGCGATGGCGCTCATCCGCAAGGAGATCTCCGATCAACCGCTCTCCTTCGACAACTTCCGAGACTGACGGAGCTCGACGGCGCCTCACGCGTAAGTGCGCTGCCGCCCGAGGGGGCGCGGCCGGGCTTTGGGCGGCTTGGCGACAGGCCGGTCGCGGCGAAGTGGTCGCTGCCGTGCTGGCCGGCATCGCGTTCTTCTCGACCTCCGCTTCCGCCCAGACCGTCTCCCTCGGCGGCAGCCTCGGCAACAACGCCTTGCTCGTCATCGACGGCAAGGCGAAGAACGTCGGCCTCGGCAGCACGGTCGACGGCGTCAAGCTGATCAGCGTCACGGGTAATGACGCGACGGTCGAGGTGCAGGGCAGGCGGGTCGCGCTGCGGCTCGGCGGCGCGCAGGTCAACCTCGGTGGCAAGGCCAGCGAAGGCGGCGGCAACCAGATCGTGCTCACGATGGAAAGCGGCGGCCATTTCCTGGCCGACGGCGCCATCAACGGCAAGGTCGTGCGCTTCGTCGTCGACACCGGTGCCACCACCGTCTCGCTCGGCCAGAGCGACGCCGACCGTCTCGGCATCGATTACAAGAACGGCCAGCGCGGCTACGTGAGCACCGCCAACGGTGCGGTGCCGGCCTATCGCGTCTCGCTCACCTCCGTGCGCGTGGGCGACGTGCAGGTCTACAACGTCGACGCGACCGTGCTGCCGGCCGCGATGCCGGTCGTGTTGCTCGGCAACAGCTTTCTCGGCCGCTTCCAGATGAAGCGCGAGAACGACCGGATGACGCTCGACAAGCGCTTCTGATCCACGCTGGCCGGGAGGCCTGCCGCCCTTCGCCGCGGCGAATCGCACGGTCGTGCTAAAAACCGCGTGGCGCCGTTGGCGCCCGCCTGAGCGGCCTGCCGGCCGCCGCGAACGAAAGACCTTCGATGGATCTCAGCTTCACGCCTGAAGAACAAACGTTCCGTGAGGAGATCCGTGGCTGGGTCGCACAGAACCTTCCGAAAGACATCAGCGACAAGGTGCGCGACGCCGTGCGGCTGACGCGCGACGACATGCAGCGCTGGGCGAAGATCCTGGGCCAGAAGGGCTGGCACGGCTGGGGCTGGCCGAAGCAGTTCGGCGGCCCGGGCTGGAACGCGATCCAGAAGCATTTGTTCGAAGAAGAGACCGCGCTGGCCGGCGCGCCTCGCGTGGTGCCGTTCGGGCCCGTGATGGTGGCGCCGGTGATCATGGCCTTCGGCTCGCCCGAGCAGCAGCAGCGCTTCCTGCCCGGCATCCAGAGCGGCGAGGTGTGGTGGAGCCAGGGCTACAGCGAGCCCGGCGCAGGCTCCGACCTGGCGTCGCTCAAGACCAAGGCCGAACGGGTGCGCACGAAAGACGGCGACAGGTTCATCGTCAACGGCCAGAAGACCTGGACCACGCTCGGCCAGTACGGCGACTGGATCTTCTGCCTCGTGCGCACGAGCAGCGAAGGCAAGCCGCAGACCGGCATCAGCTTCCTGCTCATCGACATGAAGAGCCCGGGCGTGACGGTACGGCCGATCATCACGATGGACGGCGAGCACGAGGTCAACGAGGTCTGGTTCGACAACGTCGAGGTGCCGGCCGACCAGCTCATCGGCGAGGAGAACAAGGGCTGGACGTACGCCAAGTACCTGCTCGCGCACGAGCGCACCAACATCGCCGACGTGAATCGCGCCAAGCGCGAGCTCGAGCGCCTGAAGCGGATCGCGAAGAGCGAGGGCCTGTACGACGACAGCCGATTCCGCGACCAGATCGCACTGCTCGAGGTCGACGTGGTGGCGCTCGAGATGATGGTGCTGCGCGTGCTCTCTGCCGAGAAGAACGGCAAGCAGTCGCTCGACGTGGCGGGCCTGCTGAAGATCCGCGGCAGCGAGATCCAGCAGCGCTACACCGAGCTGATGATGCTGGCCGCCGGGCCGCAGGCCGTGCCGCTGGTGAAGGAAGCCATGGAGGCCGGCTGGCAGGCCGAGCAGGCCGGCGCGACCTTCGTGGCGCCTCTCGCCGGCACCTACTTCAACATGCGCAAGACGACGATCTACGGCGGATCGAACGAAGTGCAGAGAAACATCGTCGCCCAGACGGTGCTCGGGAGCTAGAGATGAACAACCCCCACGCTCACTTCGTTCACTGCCCCCCGCGGGGGCGCTCGGCCGCCTCGGCGCGGCCCATCGGGAGCTGACATGGACTTCGACTTCTCCGACGACCAGGAAATGCTTCGAGACTCGGTGCGCAAGTGGGTCGAGCGCGGCTACACGTTCGATCGACGGCACGGCATCGTCAAGACCGGTGGCGCGTCGGCCGAGGCCTGGCAGGAGATTGCCGATCTCGGCATCCTCGGCGTGCAGGTACCCGAAGCGAACGGCGGCCTCGGCCTGGGCCCGATCGAGGCGATGGTGGTGATGGAAGAGCTCGGCCGCGGTCTCGTGCTCGAACCGTTCGCCGCGGTCGCGCTGGTGGCCACGAGCCTGCTGGCGAGCGGCCGCGCCCCTTCGGCGCCGCTCTGGCTCCAGGGCATCGCCGATGGCAAGGAGCGGGTCGTGCTCGCCCATGAAGAGCGTCGCTCGCGCTATCGGCTGAATCACGTCGAGACCCGGGCGACGCACGCGAGCGGCAGCTGGCAGCTGAGCGGTACCAAGATCGTCGTGCCCGGCGGCATGCAGGCCGGTGCCTTCATCGTGTCGGCACGCGTCGGCGGCGCGGTCGACGACGCAGCAGGCGTGGCGCTGTTTCTCGTCTCGAAAGGCGAGGCCGGCGTTGAGGTCAAGGGCTATCCGACGCAAGACGGTGCCTCTGCCGCCGACCTCGTGCTGACGAACGCCAGCGCCATCGAATTGCTGCCGGCCGGCGAGGCCTTCGGCGCGCTCGAGCGCGCGGTCGACATCGGCATCGCCGCGTTGTGCGCGGAGGCCGTGGGCGCGATGGACAAGCTCGTTGCGATCACGGTCGAGTACATGAACACGCGCAAGCAGTTCGGCGCCACGATCGCGAGCTTCCAGGCACTGCGGCATCGCATCGCCGACGTGAAGATGCAGCTCGAGCTGGCGCGCTCGATGAGCTACTTCGCCTCGCTCAAGCTCGGCGAACCGCCCGAAGCGCGGCGGCGTGCGCTGGCGCAGGCCAAGCTGCAGCTCGGTACTTCCATGCGCTATGTGGGCCAGCAGTGCATCCAGCTGCACGGTGGCATCGGCGTGACCGACGAGTACTCGGCCAGCCACTATTTCAAGCGGCTGACCGTGATGGAGATGAGCTTCGGCGACACGCTGTTCCAGACCGGCGAGGTGTCCAAGCGGATGCAGGACACGGCCGGGGTCTTCGCCTGACGACGGCGCAGTCGTCGCCGGCCGGCCGGGCTCCGGCCGCCCCAGACCCGGCCGCGCCCCCTCGGTGGGCAGCGGACGTACTCGTGAGCGTGGGGGATTCATGAAGGGCCTGACGGCCATTGCCGGCCTCGAGGTCGGCCACTTCACCGACGCGCGCCGTCCGACCGGCTGCACCGTGGTCATCGCGCGTGAAGGTGCGGTCGCGGGTGTCGACGTTCGCGGCTCATCGCCGGGCACGCGCGAAACGGCCTTGCTCGACCCCGTCAACGCCATCGACCGCGTGCACGCGGTCGTGCTCGCCGGCGGCAGCGCGTTCGGGCTCGACGCGGCCGGCGGCGTGATGCGCTGGCTCGACGAGCACGGCATCGGCGCTGCAATCGGGCCGACGCTGCGTGTGCCCATCGTGCCAGCCGCGATCCTGTTCGACCTGTGGGTCGGCGATGCATCGATCCGGCCGGATGCGGCATCCGGCTACGCCGCCTGCGAAGCGGCCACGGCAGGCGCGATCGTCGAAGGCAACGTCGGCGCAGGCGCAGGCGCGTCGGTCGGCAAGCTTTTCGGCATCGAGCGCGCGATGCGCGGCGGGCTGGGTACGGCGTCGGTCGCCGTGGCCGGCGTGACCGTCGCGGCTTTGGTGGCGGTGAACGCCATCGGCGATGTGATCGACCCGGCCAGCGGCAGCGTCGTCGCCGGGGCGCGCACGGCCGACGGCTCGGGCTTCGCCGACACGATGACCGCACTGCGTCGCGGCGAGATTCCGGCGCATCTCGCGGTCGGCGCGGCCACCACGATCGCCGTCGTCGCGACCGACGCGGTGCTGACCAAGGCCGAGGCCACCAAGGTCGCGCAGATGGCACACGACGGCCTGGCCCGCAGCATCAACCCGGTCCACACGATGGGCGACGGCGACGTGGTCTTCGCGCTCGCCACCGGCGCGAGCGGCCGCACGGCGCAGGCCACGCTCGTTGGCGCGCTGGCGGCCGACGTGCTGGCCGAAGCGGTGCTGCGTGCCGTGCGCGCCGCCACCGGCCTGCATGGCGACGGCCTGCCCGACCTGCCCGCCGCTGCCGACTTTTCCGCCCTCGCGGCCAGCCCTCCCGACAAGAACCGAGACACGCCATGACCGACATCCACCGCCGCCGCATCCTGCTCGCCGGCCTCGCCGCCGGCGTCGGCCCGCTCGCTGCCTGCGCCACACGCCCATCGCAAAACGACATGACCCCCATCGTCTTCGTACCGGGCAACGGCGACAGCGCAAGTCTCTGGATCACGACGATCTGGCGCTTCGAGTCGAATGGCTGGCCGCGCGACCGGCTGCATGCGATCGACCTGCCCTACCCGCTGGCGCGCGACGACGACTCGAAGCCGCAGCCCGGCCGCACCTCGACCGCGGAACACGCTGGCTTTCTCGCCGCCGAGGTGCAGCGCGTGCTCGCGCGCACCGGTGCGTCGAAGGTGGCGCTGGTCGGCAATTCGCGCGGCGGCAATGCGATCCGCAACTTCATCGCCAATGGCGGCGGCGCTGCCGTGGTCTCGCATGCGGTGCTCTGCGGCACACCGAACCATGGCGTCTTCGCCGATGCGAACAGCCGGCTCGGCGGCGAATTCAACGGCGCCGGCCCGTTCCTGACGAGGCTCAATCAAGCGCAAGGCGCCGGCGGCAACGAGATCACGCCCGGCGTCGCGTGGATGACGATCCGGTCCGACGCCAACGACAAGTACGCGCAGCCCGACGGCGTGTGGATCGGCGCCAGGGGCACGCCGACGAACGTGAACTTAGACGGGCCGGCCTTGCGAGGTGCCGAAAACCTCGTCATCGCCGGCATCGACCACCGCGAGACCGGCTTCAGCGCGAAGGCGTTCGAGCCCATGTTCCGCTTCATCGCCGGCCGCCCGCCGGCCTCGCTCGAGATCAAGCCCGAGGCCAACGTGGTGCTCGACGGCACGCTGAGCGGCCTCGGCCTGGAGAACCGCAGCGGCAGCTATGCGACCAACCTGCCGCTGATCGGCGCGATGCTCGAGGTCTACGCGACCGATGCGGCCAGCGGCGAACGCATCGGCCCGGCGCGGCACACGAAAACCATCGCTGCCGATGGCCGCTGGGGCCCCTTCACCACCGACCCCGACGCGCGCCACGAGTTCGTGATCAGCGCGCCCGGCTATGCCGTCACGCACGTCTACCGCTCGCCGTTCCCGCGCTCGTCGAGCGTCGTCAGCCTGCGCCCCGAGCGTTTCGTCGAGGCCGAGCGCGATGCCGGATCGGTGGTGGTGCTGACGCGGCCGCGTGGCTACTTCGGCGTACCGCGCGACCGCATCGCGCTCGATGGCGTCAGCCCGCCGGCCGGCATCCCGAGTGGCGTTGCCGGCGTCTCGGCAGCGCGGGTGAAGGTGGCCGAGGTCGGGCGTGCGGTCACGGGCGAGTTCAACACCGAGCGCATCGTCGGCCGCACTTGGCCGGCGGCCGCGGAGCACGTCGTGGTGCTCGAGCTCACCGGCTGATCCGGCGCCCGATACGCGCGGCAGCGATGAACCTCGCGCAGCTCCTCTTCTCGCAAGGTTTCGGCACGCGCCGCGAGTGCGCGGCGCTGATCGCGCACGGGCTGGTCGAGGTGCAAGGTCTCGGCGTCGTCGACGCGACCGATCACGAAATCGCCGATCCGGCCGGCAGCTGGTTTCGCGTGCGCGGCGAGAGCTGGCCGTACCGCGAGCAAGCGCTGATCGTGCTCAACAAGCCGGCCGGCTACGAATGCTCGCTCAAGCCCAAGCACCACCCGAGCGTGTATTCGCTGCTGCCCATGCCGCTGCGCACGCGCGGCGTGCAGGCCATCGGCCGGCTCGACGAAGACACCACCGGCGTGCTGCTGTTCACCGACGACGGCGCGCTCGTGCACCGCCTCACCTCGCCCAAGCACCACGTGCCCAAGGTTTACGAGGTGCGCTGCAAGCACCCGGTCGACAGCCTGCAGGTCGACCGCCTGCTCGCCGGCGTGGTGCTCCATGACGATCACGAAACCGTGCGCGCGGCGGCCTGCGAGCCGATCGACGCTCACACGTTGCGGCTCACGCTCACCGAAGGCAAATATCACCAGGTCAAGCGCATGCTGGCCGCCGTCGGCAATCGTGTCGAAGGGCTTGAGCGCAGCGCGTTCGGCGGCGTGCGGCTCGAGGGCATCGGCTCCGGGAAGTGGGCGTGGATCGACGCAGCAGCGGAATTCCCGCCCCGCCGGTGAGCCGGTGCGCCCGAAGCGCGGCCTTTTCTCCGGTCGTGGAATAAAGCCGGCGCCGCGCGCGTCTGCACCTTGCAGCGACATCACTCGCTCGCGTGCGCAGCCACCACCGGAGGAAGACCCATGACCCGCCCCACCCTCGTTCACGCGCTCTGCGCCGCCGCCCTGCTGGGGTCGGCAAGCGCCCGGGCCGACATTGGCATCAACGATCCCGCCGGCGACTTCCTGCCCACCTACACGGGAGCCCGCACCGGCGACCTCGACGTGCTGAGCGCCTTCGTCACCTACAACCCGGGCAGCAACACCTTCTTTCTCTCGAGCACGCTGGCCGCGCCGCTCGGCACCACGTCGACCGCCTTCTACGTCTGGGGCTTCGACCGCGGCCAGGGCACGCAGCGCTTCGTCGGCGGCACGCCTTCGGTGGGAGCGGGCGTGTCGTTCGACTCGGTGGTGATCTTCCGGCTCGACGGCTCGGCGACGGTGAACCGGCTCGTCGGCGGCGGCTCGAGTGCGCTGCCCGGTGCCGTGACCTTCTCGGGCAACACCATCACGGGAACGATCGACGCGGCCCTGTTGCCCACGCTCGGCTTCGCACCCACCGCCTACACCTGGAATCTCTGGCCGCGCGACGGCGCCGTGCCGGCCGCATCGGGCGTGGCCGCGATCTCCGACTTCGCGCCCAACGGCTCGAACGCGCCGGTCGCCATCGCACCCGTGCCCGAGCCCGAGACCTACGCGCTGTTCGCCGTGGGCCTGGGCATGATCGGCTGGCTGCGCCGGCGCACGAGGCGCAGCTGACGTCCTGCCGCATCGAGTTCGAGACCATGGCGCGCGTGACGCGCCAGCCTGTCCGGCACTCCTACCGGTCGGCCTACGCCTCACCCGTCCAAGCCGCGCCGCAACTGGTCGAACAAGTCGCTGTTCCGAAGCCTGCCATCCACGCCATCCTCGTCATGGCGGTCGACAAGCGCCACTCCGGCTTCGTCGGCCTGACCAACAACGAAGACTTCCAGCTGACGGCCTGACCGATACGCTGCGGCGGCCGGCACCTCAGTGCCGGCCGCCCTCGGATAATCCGCGGATGCGTGTCTTCCGCGGATTTCGCCATTCCGGCCTCGCGCCGCACTGCGCGCTCACGATCGGCAACTTCGACGGCGTGCACCGCGGCCACCAGGCGATGCTCGCCTTGCTCGCTTCCGAAGCCGCGCACCGCGGCCTGCCGGCGACGGTGATGACCTTCGAGCCGAACCCGCGCGACTGGTTCGCGAGGCTGAGGGGCCAGCCCGAGACTGCGCCGGCCCGCATCGCCACGCTGCGCGACAAGTTGTGCGAGCTCGCCCGCTGCGGCGTCGCGCAGGTGGTGCTGCTGCGCTTCGACGCCGCCTTCGCAGCGCAGCCGCCCCAGACGTTCATCGACGACGTGCTCGTCGCGGGACTCGGCACGCGGCTGCTGCTGGTGGGAGACGACTTCCGCTTCGGCGCGCGCCGCGCCGGCGACTACGCCATGCTCGACACAGCGGGCCGCACGCGCGGTTTCGACGTCGCACGCATGCTGAGCTACGAGGTGCACGGCCAGCGCGTTTCGAGCTCGGCCGTGCGCGCCGCACTCGCGGCCGGGCACATGGCCGAGGCCGCATCGCTGCTCGGGCGCCCCTACAGCGTCAGCGGCCATGTCATTCACGGCGCCAAGCTCGGCCGTACGCTCGGTGCCAGCGGCGCCAGCGGCAGCGACGGCTTTCGCACGCTCAACGTCCGCTTCCCGCATCCGCACCCGGCGGCGATGGGCATCTTCGTCGTGCGCGTGCACGGGCTCGGCGCAGAAGGCGACGTGCCCGTCGATGGCGTGGCCAGCCTCGGCCGGCGCCCGACCGTCGACGACAGCGGCCGCGTGCTGCTCGAAGTGCACTGCTTCGACTGGCCCGCGGCCCTCGGCACCGAGGGGGGCTACGGTAGACTCGTGCGAGTGGAACTGATGCACAAACTGCGCGACGAAGCGCGCTACGAAACCCTCGGCGAACTCACCGCCGCGATCGCGCACGATGCCGATCGCGCGCGTGATTTCATTGCCGCCCAAGCCCACGGCGCCGACCCGCACGCGACCACCGGGCGCCAGAACACGCGCGACCGAATTTGACCGGCGAGCCCGTCGCACGCAGTGCGACGCCGCCGCGAACGATCGCGCTCCCGCGCCCGTTCACCCACCCGCCGACGAGCCCCCGGCCCCGCGCCCGAAGCGCAGCAGCCGACCCGAGGATCCGCCATGGCTGACGAAGCCCCGACCACTCCCGCTGCGCAAGCCGCCACCGACTACCGCAGCACGCTGAACCTGCCCGACACGCCGTTCCCGATGCGCGGCGACCTGCCCAAACGCGAGCCGGGCTGGGTCCAGCAGTGGAGCGACGAAGGCCTCTACCAGCGCCTGCGCGACGTGCGCCACGGCAAGCCGCGCTTCGTGCTGCACGACGGTCCGCCGTACGCCAACGGCACGCTGCACATCGGCCACGCGGCCAACAAGATCCTCAAAGACATGGTCGTCAAGACGCGCCAGCTGGCCGGCTACGACGCGCGCTTCACGCCGGGCTGGGACTGCCATGGCCTGCCGATCGAAAACGCGATCGAGAAGACCTTCGGCCGCGGCCTCGACCGTGCCGAGGTGCAGGCGAAGAGCCGTGCCTACGCGAACGAGCAGATCGCCCAGCACATGATCGACTTCAAGCGCATCGGCGTGCTGGCTGACTGGGACCATCCGTACCGCACGATGGACTACGGCAACGAGGCCGACGAGATCCGCGTGCTGAAGAAGATCATCGAGCGTGGCTTCGTCTATCGCGGCCTGAAGCCGGTGTACTGGTGTTTCGACTGCGGCTCCTCGCTGGCCGAGTTCGAGATCGAGTACGCCGACCGGAAGTCACCGACGGTCGACGTGGGCTTGCTCGCTGCCGATCCTGGCAGGCTCGCCGCTGCGTTCGGCCTTGCGTCCATCGACAAGCCCGCCTACGCGGTGATCTGGACCACGACGCCGTGGACGCTGCCGGCGAACCAGGCGCTCAACCTCAACCCCGCGCTCGAGTACGCGCTCGTCGACACCGCACGCGGCCTGCTCGTGCTGGCCAGCGCGCTGGTCGAGAAGTGCCTCGCGCGCTACGGCCTCGAAGGCACGGTGCTCGCCACCGCGCTCGGGCAGCAGCTCGACGGGCTCGAGTTCCACCACCCGCTGGCGCATGTCGACGTCGGCTACGACCGCCTCTCGCCGGTCTACCTGGCCGACTACGCCACCGCCGAAGACGGCACCGGCATCGTCCACTCCGCGCCGGCCTACGGCGTCGAGGACTTCGCCTCCTGCCGCGCCCACGGCCTGCCTGTCGACGACATCCTTAACCCGGTGCAGGGCAACGGCGTCTACGAAGCGGCGCTGCCGCTGTTCGGCGGCCAGCACATCTGGAAGGCCAACGCGCAAGTCATCGACGCACTGCGTGCCGCCGATCGCCTGTTCGCCAGCTCGACGCTCGAGCACAGCTACCCGCACTGCTGGCGCCACAAGACGCCGGTGATCTACCGCGCCGCGGCGCAGTGGTTCGTGCGCATGGACGCGCCCGACGAGTCGACGCGCGGCGTGTTCGCCACCGAGCCCGCGAGCGAGACCTTGCGCGCGACGGCACTGAGGGCGATAGAGGCGACGAGCTTCTATCCCGAGAACGGTCGGGCGCGCCTGCACGACATGATCTCGAACCGGCCCGACTGGTGCATCAGCCGGCAGCGCAACTGGGGCGTGCCGCTGCCGTTCTTTTTGCACAAGGTCAGCGGCGAGCTCCACCCCGACACGCTCGGGCTGATGGACCGCGCCGCGGCGGTGGTGCAAGCCGGCGGCGTGGAGGCGTGGTCGCGGCTCTCGGCCGAAGACGTGATCGGTGCGGAGGGCGAGTTCTCTGCGCTCAATTACGCCAAGAGCAACGACATCGTCGACGTCTGGTTCGACTCCGGCTCGACCTTCTTTCACGTGCTGCGCCGCAGCCACCCCGGCACGACGATTCCCGACGACGAAGGCAAGCACCCTGAAGCCGATCTCTACCTCGAAGGCCACGACCAGCACCGCGGCTGGTTCCACTCGTCGCTGCTGATCGCCTGCGCGCTCGAAAGCCACGCGCCCTACCGCGGCCTGCTCACGCACGGCTTCACCGTCGACAGCAACGGCCGCAAGCTGAGCAAGAGCCTCGGCAACTTCATCGCGCTGAGCGAAGTCACCTCGAAGCTCGGCGCCGAGATCATTCGCCTGTGGTGCGCCTCGACCGACTACTCCGGCGATCTCGCCATCACCGACAAGATCCTCGCCCGTGTCGTCGATGCCTATCGCCGCATCCGCAACACGCTGCGCTTCCTGCTCGCCAACACGAGCGACTTCGACGCCGGGAAAGACGCGGTCCCCGTCGATCAGATGCTCGAGATCGACCGCTGGGCACTGGCCCGCACCGCCGCCTTCCAGGCCGAAATCGTGGGCTCTTTCGATCCCGCCAAGGGTGTGTTCGAAGGCGGCCACTACGGCGTCTACGAGTTCCATCCAGTGGTCTCGAAGCTGCAGGTGTTCTGCTCCGAAGACCTCGGCGCGTTCTATCTCGACGTCCTCAAGGACCGCCTCTACACCACCGCCCCTGGATCGCACGCGCGCCGCTCGGCGCAGACCGCGCTCTGGCACATCGCCCACGCGATGCTGCGGTGGATGGCGCCGTTCCTCAGCTTCACTGCCGAGGAAGCGTGGAAGGTGGTCGGGCCGAAAGAATCGCCATCGATCTTCGCCGAGACCTATGCCGACACGCGGCCATGGGCCGACGACGCGCTGCTCGCCAAGTGGGCCCGCATCGCGGCGGTGCGTGCCGAGGCGAATCGGCAGATCGAGGCGCTGCGCAAGGACGGCAAGCTCGGTTCCTCGCTGCAGGCCGAGGTGCACGTCAAGGCCGGGCCATCTGCGCTGGCCGATCTCGCTTCGCTGGGCGACGACCTCAAGTTCGTGTTCATCGCTTCGGCGGCGCGGGCGGAAGCGCTGGCGGCAGCTGCCGACGCGAACGAGTTCTTCGTCTCTGCCGAGGTCAGCTCGGCAGCCAAATGCGAGCGCTGCTGGCACTACCGCAAAGACGTCGGCATCGACCCGGCGCACCCGACCATCTGCGGCCGCTGCACCAGCAATCTCTACGGTGCCGGCGAACACCGCGGGCACGCCTGACGATGGCATTCAAGCGAAGCACCTCTCTCTGGCCCTGGCTCGGCATTGCTCTGGCCGTGATCCTGCTCGACCAGATCACCAAGACGCTGATCGCCGGCACGATGCAGCTCGGCGACGCGCGCCGAATCACCTCGTTCTTCGACATCGTGCGCGCGCACAACCGCGGCGCCGCGTTCTCGTTCCTCAACGACGCGAGCGGCTGGCAGCGCTGGTTCTTCATCGGCCTCGGGCTGGCCGCCGCGGTGTTCATCGTGTGGATGCTGAAGAAGCACGGCGGCCAGCGCCTGTTCGGCTGGGCGCTCGCGCTGATCCTCGGCGGCGCGCTCGGCAACGTGATCGACCGGCTGCTGCACGGCCACGTGATCGACTTCGTGCAGGTGCACTGGCGCTCGGCCTACTTTCCCGCCTTCAACGTGGCCGACAGCGCCATCACCGTCGGCGCCGGGCTGCTGATCCTCGACGAACTCCTGCGCGTACGGCGCGGGCGCTAGCCCCGGCGTCAGGGAATCAGCACGCTCGAGCCGGTGGTGGCGCGGGCCTCGAGATCGCGGTGCGCCTGGGCCACATCGGCCAGTGCGTAGCGGCGCTCGGTGTGGATCTTGACCTTGCCGCTCGTGACCGCGCCGAACAGCTCGTCGGCCATCGACTGCGTGGCCTCGCGCGTGGCGATGTGCGTGAACAGGGTCTGGCGCGTCACATAGAGCGAGCCCCTGGCGCCGAGCATGCCCGGCGCGAACGGCGGCACCACGCCCGAAGCGTTGCCGAAGCTGGCCATCAGGCCGAATGGGCGCAGGCAGTCGAGCGACTTCTCCCACGTGTCCTTGCCGACCGAGTCGTACACCACCTTCACGCCCTGGCCGCCGGTGATCTCCTTGACCTTGGCCGCGAAGTCTTCGGTGCGGTAGTTGATGACGAAGGCGGCGCCGTTGGCTTGGGCCAGCGCACATTTCTCGTCGCTGCCGGCCGTGCCGATGAGCTGCAGGCCGAGCGCCCTCGCCCACTGGCAGGCGATGAGACCGACGCCGCCGGCCGCCGCATGGAACAGGACGAAGTCGCCCGGCACCAGGCCTTCCTGCGGCAGCGTGCGGCGCAGCAGGTATTGCGCCGTCAGGCCCTTCAGCATCATCGAGGCGCCGGTCTCGAAGGAGATCGCGTCCGGCAGTTTCACCACGTTCTTTGCGGGCATCACCCGCGCCTTCGAATAGCTGCCGGGCGGGTTGCTGGCATAGGCGGCCCGATCGCCGGCCTTCAGATGCGTGACGCCCTCGCCCACCGCTTCGACGAAGCCCGCGCCTTCCATGCCGAGGCTGAGCGGCATCGGCAGCGTGTACACGCCAGAGCGCTGGTAGACGTCGATGTAGTTGAGCCCGCAGGCTTCGTGACGGATGCGGATCTCGCCGGCCTTCGGCTCGCCGACAGGCAGGTCGACGAGCTTCATCTCCTCGGGGCCGCCGTTCTTCTCGATGCGGATGGTGGGGCTGGTGGTGGTGGTCGTCATCGAGGTGCTCGCGTGAGGAGATGGGTACGCTATCGTGCCAGAGCCACGCGATGAGACGCCTCACCACCGCCCCCAACATCGCCATCGCCACCCTGTGGGCCGACCTGCTCGGGCAAGGAGGCATCGCGGCCACGGTGCAGCGCATGTACGCCAGCAGCATCGCCGGCGAGCTGCCACCCGATCAGGCGCTGCCCGAGGTGTGGGTCACCGACGACGCCGAGCTCGAGCGCGCACGCACGCTGCTCGAGGCGCTGCGCCGGCCGGTGCATCGCCACTGGGCCTGCCCCGGCTGCCACGAGCAGGTCGACGGGCCGTTCGAGCAATGCTGGAACTGCGGCACGGCGATGCCGACGTGATGCGATAGCTCAGAACGTGCCCGGGTAGGCGCCGCCGTCGGCGAGGATGTTCTGGCCGGTGATGTAGGCCGCGTGCACGCTGCAGAGAAAGGCGCAGATCGCTCCGAACTCTTCGCTGCTGCCGAAGCGTTGCGCGGGGATGTTCTTCTGCCGTTCGGCCGCCACCACGTCGAGGCTCTTGCCCAGCTTGGCCGCCGCGCCCGACATCGTGCCGCGCAGGCGGTCGGTGTCGAACGCGCCGGGAAGCAGGCCGTTGATGGTCACGCCGCGACCGGCGAGCTTGCTGCGCGCGAGCCCGGCGACGAAGCCGGTGAGCCCGCTGCGCGCGCCGTTCGACAAGCCGAGGATGTCGATCGGCGCCTTGACCGCGCCCGACGTGATGTTGACCACGCGGCCATAGCCGCGCGCGGCCATCGCGTCGACCGTGGCCTTCATCAGCTCGATGGGCGCGAGCATGTTGGCGTCGAGTGCGCGGATCCAGGCGTCGCGGTCCCAATCGCGGAAGTCGCCCGGCGGCGGGCCGCCCGCGTTGTTGATCAGGATGTCGACCTGTGGGCAGGCCGCCAGCGCCGCGGCACGGCCGGCTTCGGTGGCGATGTCGCCCGCGACCGCACGCACCTCGCCGCGGCCAAGGGTGCGCAGCTCGGCCGCCGTCGCCTCGAGCGTTTCCGCACCGCGCGCGGTGATCACGACGTTGGCGCCTTCTCGCACCAGCGCCTGCGCGCAGCCTTTGCCGAGGCCCTTGCTCGCCGCGCACACCAGCGCCCACTTGCCTTCGATGCCCAGATCCATGCGAGTCGACTCCTTGACAGACCGCTAACGCCACTTCGCGAGCAACCAGATGCCCGCCAACACCAGCACCGTGCCGGCCACGATCCAGCCGGTGAAGGGCTCGCCCAGCACGACGATACCCATCAGGATCGTCGAGAGCGGCCCGATCATGCCCGCCTGCGCCGCCACCGTCGCGCCCACGCGCTCCATCGCCATCATCAGCAGCAGCACGGGCAGGAAGGTGCAAGCGGTGGCGTTGAGCACCGAGAGCCAGATCACTTCGGGCGCGACCGCGAGCGCCGAGACCGGCCGCAGGATCAGGAACTGCACGATGCAGAACAGGCACGCCACGCTCGTCGCCAGGCCGGTGAGGCGCAGGGCACCGAGGCGCTTGACCTCCTCGCCGCTGAACACGAGATAGACCGCGTAGCTCACTGCGCTGGCGAACACCAGCGCGGCGCCGAGCGCGGCACCCTTGCCCTGGAACGACAGCTCGTGGCCGAACACGAGCAGCACGCCGCAGTAGCTCACCGCCAGCGCGATCAACGGCCGCACGCCGACCTTGCGCTTGAAAAAGACGACGCCGATGGCCAGCACCAGTGTCGGGTTGAGATAGAGGATGAGGCGCTCGAGGCTCGCCGTGATGTAGGCCAGGCCGGCGAAGTCGAGGAAGCTGGCGAGGTAGTAGCCGCTGAAGCCGAGGCCGCACACGACGAGCCAGTCGCGCTGCGTCAGGCGCGGCCTGCCGCGTCCGGCCCACCACGCGAGAGCCACGAACAGCGGCAACGCGAACAGCATGCGGTAGGCGATGAGCGTGACTGCATCCACGCCGTGTCGGTAGGCCAGCTTGACGATGATCGCCTTGCCCGAGAAGGCGATCGAGCCGAGCGCGGCGAACGCGAGGCCGGGCCCGACGCGCGCGGCGGCGGCATCGGCCGGAGAGGTTCTCAGAAGCCCGCGGCCTGGCCGTCGCGGCGCGAATCGCTGGCGGCGACGTAGCCTTCGACGGCCGGATCACCCAGGCACCAGATGAACTGGCCGGCGCCGAAGTCCTGGTAGCTGTCTTCGATCACGTCGACGCGGTGACCGAGGTCGACGAGCCCCTGCACGGTTCGCGCATCCATCGTGTGCTCGACGTTGATCTCGAGTCCGTGGTTGAAGCGCCAGCGCGGCGCGTCGCACGCGGCCTGCGGCTGCTGGCGATGCGCCAGCATGCGCACGAGCGTCTGCAGGTGGGCCTGCGGCTGCATGTTGCCGCCCATGATGCCGAAGCTCATCTGCGGCCGGCCGTCTTTGGTGAGGAATGCGGGAATGATCGTGTGGAAGGGTTTCCTTCCAGGCGCCACCGCGTTGGGGTGTGCCGCATCGAGCTGGAAGCCGTGGCCGCGGTTCTGCATCGAGAGGCCCCAGCCGGGCACCACGACGCCGGAACCGAAGCCCATGTAGTTGCTCTGGATGAAGCTCACCATCATGCCGCTCTCGTCGGCCGCGGTGAGGTAGATGGTGCCGCCGCGAACCGGATTGCCGGCGCCGAATTCCTGCGCGCGCTTCGGAT